>Ga0326727_10023350_pt1 | contig 11809 bp, 10 predicted proteins | sample MB2enrmetagenome_FD_207643 | JGI IMG/M metagenome (GOLD analysis project Ga0326727, IMG submission 207643) | Lab enriched peat soil microbial communities from McLean, Ithaca, NY, United States - MB29MY | ecosystem: Environmental > Terrestrial > Soil > Wetlands > Peat | place: USA: New York... | reverse complement strand
TGTAGGCAGACGATGCGGCAAGGGTCCGGAAGATAAATCGCCGCACCGCAGGATTCTTGGTCATACAGCCCATGTTTGGCTTCCTTTCCTTTATGACAACCTAACTTTACATAACCAACCGCACAGTGTCAAGCCCCCTTGTCATTTTTTTATATTTCCAAAGTCAGCCGTCATTCTGGCGAAGCCAGAATCTCAGTATTTCGCGCCCCGGCCCCTACTCTTCGCGCTGCTGCTTCGCCGCAATCTGCTCCAGTTGCCGTCGCCAGTCCAGCTCCTCCACAAACCCGCGGCTCGATCGCCACTCCGCCTGCACCTTGACGAACAGCTCCAGAAAGACCCGCGTCCCCAGCAGCCCTTCGATCTCCTTGCGCGCCGCCGTGCCAATTGCCTTCAGCATCGCGCCCTGTTTGCCGATCAGGATCGCCTTCTGTCCTCTCCGCTCGCAGTAGATCGCCGCCGCAATCTTCGTCACCGGGAGCTTCGCGCTCGGCGAATGCTTCTTCGGCACTGGTGCTGGTTCAATAAATCGCTCGATCACCACCGCAGTCGCGTATGGGACCTCTTCGCCGGTCAGCATCAGAATCTTCTCGCGGATCAGCTCGGCGACAAGAAACCGCTCCGGTTGGTCCGTCACCTGGTCGCGCGGAAAGTATCGCTGTCCCTCCGGCAGCACCGCGACGATCTTCTCCAGCAGCAGCTCAAGCCCCTCCCGCTTGCGCGCCGAGATCGGCACCACCTCGGCAAAGCTGTGCTGCGCGCTCCAGTGCGCCATCAGCGGAAGCAGCTCCTCCTTGCGCACCGCGTCAATCTTGTTCAGCACCAGCACCACCGGGCAGTCCAGCCGCCTCACCAGCGTGAGCGCAAAGTCGTCCTCCGCCGCGCTCAGCGCCATCCGCCCCGTTATCTTCGCACTTGGGTGCCCCATGTCTCGCTTCTGAGACATGGGAGTCAAGCCTTCACTCTTCAAAGGAAGCCGGTGCGTCACATCCACCATAAACAGCACCGCATCGCGCGACTCCAGGGCGTCCTGCACCTCCTGCATCATCCTCCGGTCCAGCTGCGACTCCGGCTTATGAATGCCGGGCGTATCCACCAACACCACCTGCGCCGCCGGATGTCCCGCCTCGCCCTTGGCCTTTTTCTTCTGCGGCACCTCCAGCACGCCGTGGATGCGCGTGCGCGTGGTCTGCGGCTTGTGCGTCACAATGGCCAGCTTCTGCCCCAGCAGCGCATTCAGCAGCGTCGACTTGCCCGCGTTGGGCCGGCCAATGATCGATACGAATCCCGAGCGAAATGCCATCCCACCATTATCCCCCGCCGCGCATTGCTCGGCCCCTCACTCCGCCGCGGACCTATTCCGCCTTCACGCGCAGTTACTACAAACAGATCCGCAGCAACTCCGCAGTTGCTTTCGGGTTACAATTCATGCGCGCACTGATGCGCCCTTCAACAAAGGACCGCAAGCCATGGGCAGATTCTTCGGCTGTCTTCTGTTTAGCATCTTTCTCTGCGGTTCCCCCATCTACGCCCAAACCGATCTCGCGGTCAGCGTATTCGGCGCCTTCAATCAATCGACCAGCGGGTCCGTAATAACGCAAAGCCCATCGAACCAGGCAGGGATTCTGATCGAGGCACGGCACATTCGCAATCCTCTGGTCGGCTACGAAGTGACGTACGCCTATAACCGCGCCAATCAGGCGTATACCAATCCACCACCATCTTCCTGCCCGGCATCTGGCTGCGGCTTCCCATCCTACGCCGCGATTCAGGCCAACACGAACGAGTTGACCGCCGATTGGGTCGTATCGATGAAGGTCCTTGGGATAAGGCCCTTTGCCCTCGCTGGTGGTGGTGCGTTGATAACTATACCTACTGGCGGAACATTAACTACGACGACATGGGAGCCTCCAGTTTGCGGAATCCCTTGTGAGGGAGTAACCACCACAACAAACACCCCAGCATCGACCCAGAGCCAAAGCACAATCAACTTTGTCTATGGCGCGGGCGTGGATTGGCCTGTCCTGCCGCATCTCGGCCTGCGATTCCAGTACCGCGGGCGCGTCTACACAGCCCCCGCCCTGGCCACAGCCTTCTCTTCGACGAACAGCTTTACGCGCACCTCGGAGCCAGTGAGCGGCGCATTCTTCCGCTTCTAACCCAGGCCACTCTGCCGCACTGCTCCATGCCGCGGCGGACCCATTGCGCCAGACTGGCAGTCTTCGCAAAAGCTGGCTTGCCGCGACCTATCCTCTCCCGGCGAGCGAATCGGCGATTCTGCATCGAATAAATCCGTTATTCATGAATTGTTTCAAGATAAGTACTACGGCGCTTGAAATTTATCGATAATCATCCACCAGCATAACTTCTGCCACTCTGTCATAGTTGTCTTTGCCCATTCTCGGTGTCGCCACCAGGCAGCCCCAAATCGCACATCTGGAGCCGCCGCCACTGACCATCTGTATTCAGGGTGGACATGTTGCGCTATGGATAGGGCGCGACGAGTATGAAACGCAGAAGTGACGATGATCGCCGTCTTTGCGTGAGGCGCAACTGAATGAACGCAATTGGTTACCTCTCGCAACTCAAGCAGCGTGGAATCGCCTTTGAAGCTACAAACATGAAGATGGGATGCGCTTTCCGGAGCCACGGTTTGAATATATTCCCGCGCAAGATCGGACGAGGTCCTTCCGTATTCGACCCAGTCCGGAGCATCTAATATGAGTTCCTGTGAGTAACCGCTTCGCAGTAGGTTCAATGCATGAAGAAAACGGGCATCCCCAGTATCTCCGGAGAGCACCACGATAATATCCGAACGCGTAGGATTATCAAGAATTAAGAACGTCCCAGCGTCATGCAATAGGATGCCGGCGATTGTCCCTATTAAGATACAGACGAAAAACAGTGATATTGTTTTTCGTTTTGTCATGTGATCTCGCACCGATGTTCTGCAAACAGTATAACAATATCCTCGATTTGCGGTTGCCGGTGTCGGCGTCGCGATTCGGGGATATAGGTTTCCGAATCGATTCAAGGTTTCCTTACTCCGCCGGCGACTCCACCAGGCCCACGCGCACCCGCTCCACCTTGCGGTCGGTCGACGCGATCACCTCGAAGCGCAGCAGCTTGCCCTCCACCACCTCGCCCGGCTGCGGAATGTGCCCGGCAATCTCCGACACCAGCCCGCCCAGCGTGGTCGCCTCATAGTGCTGTGGGAAGAGCCAGGGCAAGCGCGGCTGCGCGTCCCGGCCCTCCAGCGCCTCATCGTCATGCGCGGCTTCATCGTGCCCGGCCTCGTGCTCCTCCGGCTCGGCAAACAGCTCCCGCAGCCGCGACACCTCGAAGCTCCCCGGCACCACAAAGCTCCCGTCCGCCTCGCGCACCGGCCCGTCCACCTCCTCGGCCTCGTCGTGCTCGTCCGCGATCGACCCCACAATCGCCTCCAGCAGGTCTTCGATTGTCACGAGGCCTGCCACGCCGCCGTACTCGTCGATCACGATCCGCATGTGCTGTTTCTCAATCTGCATCTCGCGCAACAGATCGGCCACATTCTTCGTCTCCGGCACAAACTCCGCCGGCTTCTGCAATTGCGCCACCGTCCGGCTGCCCAGGTCTGCGTCCAGCACATGCAACAGGTCGCGCGCAAACACGATCCCCGTCACATGGTCCAGCGTGCCCGCGAACACAGGCACGCGAGAGAACGCATTCTCCTTCAACTTCTCCAGCAGCCCGGCAAGGCTCAGCGACTCCGGTACAGCGAAGATCGCCGGCCGCGGAGTCATCACCTCGCGCACCACCTTGTCGCCAAACTCCACCGCCGACCGCACCAGCTCGCGGTCGCTCTCTTCAAGGATCCCCTCCTCCTCGCCCGCCTCCAGCAGCGCGTCCATCGCCTCCGACGGATGCTCCTCCTCCGCGGCGTCCTCCGGCTCGGCCAGCGCCACAATCGACAGCAGCAGTCCCAGCGTCAGCGTCACCGGCAGAATCAGGTAGAACAGCGCCTCCAGCACAACCCGTATGCGCGCAATCCATAGCCCGCGCGTCCGCGCAAACAGTATCTGCGGAACCAGCCGGTCAAAGATCAAAATCAGCAGCACCAGCTCGAAGAGCGTGATTGCAACCTCGCTCCACATCGACGCCAGCCCGTAGGCCACCGACCCATACAGCCGCAGCCCCATCAGTAGCGCAATCGCCGCCAGCGTTAGCTGCCGTAGCACCGACGCCGACAGCGCCAGGTTCTCCCGCCCCAGCCGCAGCCTCGGTTCCACCAGCCGCGTCCACGCATCGATATTGTCCTGATACTCGCGCGCCAGAAACTTGCCCATCTCGCTGTACACGCGGTCCACATACGAGGCCAGAGCCAGCACCGCCAGCAGCGCCCCCAACGTCAACCCATACGCCCCGCTCACGCCCGCCCCCGCTTGCGAACCACGCGCCCACTCGCCCTGGCAATCAATCCCGTCTTCATCCCCAGCTCCCGCCGCAGCTCCGCCTCGCGCGCCGCCATCTCGCCCGCGTCCTTCTCATGGTTGAAACCCGCCAGGTGCAGCACCCCATGCAGCAGCAGCACCCGCACCTCGTCCCTCAGCGAGTGGCCGAACCGCGCCGCCTGTCGCGCCGCCGTCTCCAGCGAGATGGCCAGATCGCCCGCCACGCCCAGCCCCGCATCGCCCGCCGGAAACGACAGCACATCCGTCGCCTCATTCTTCCCGCGAAATTGCCGGTTCAGCCGCCGCAGCGTCGTATCGTTGGCCAGCAACACATGCACCTCGCCCTTGAGCCCCGCCGCCGCCCGCGCCCGGTTCACAAACCGCGCAAGCCCCGCCTTCGACAACCCCAGCGTCTGCCAGGGATTCGCCTCGCCAGCCAAACTTCGCGGAGCTTCCAACGTAATCATCTGTTATTTGATGCTACTAGAGCCTGCGCGACCGCACCTTGCCGAAGACCACGGAGAGTTGGACCGCCATCAGCAGCGCACCCAGCCCCACCGCGCCCCATCCCGCCCACGCCGCACAGCCCCGCGGCCGGAAGAAGTGCAGCAGCAGCGCTCCGGCCAACAGGTTCCCGAATCCCCACAGAACATTGCTCAGCGGCGACGACTCGCCCTTTCCCGGCGGCTTGGCAAACGGCGACTGGAAGGGGTTCCCGCTGGTCCCCTGCACAAAGTGAGGCACTCCATTGGCCAGAAACGCCCCGCCCAAAAATTCCAGCAGATAAAAATACCAGTGCATCGACGAGCCCCCATCACTCCCTACTGCGGCTTGGTACTTACTGTTCCCTGTTCCCTGGTCTCTGTTCCCTGCTCTACCGCATCTGCAAGCCCGGCGTCGCCCAGCTCCAGCGGTATCTGCTGCGCCCGCCCGTAGCTGTCGTAGGCGCGCACAATCCGTTGCACCAGGCTGTGCCGAACCACATCCACATCTTCAAAGTGGCAGAAGCGGATCCCCTCCACTCCATCCAGCACGCGCAGCGCGTCAAACAGCCCCGACTTCTTCGGGTTGGGCAGATCGATCTGCGTCAGGTCGCCCGTAATCACCGCCTTCGAGCCATTGCCCATGCGGGTCACAAACATCTTCATCTGCTCGATCGTCGTGTTCTGCGCCTCGTCCAGGATGATGAATGCGTCCGACAGCGTCCGTCCGCGCATGAACGCCAGCGGCGCCACCTCGATCACATTCCGCTCCAGCAGGTTGTCCACCTTGCCCAGCTCCAGCAGGTCGTAGAGCGCGTCGTACAGAGGCCGCAGGTACGGGTCCACCTTCTCCTGCAATGTGCCCGGCAGGAATCCCAGCCTCTCGCCCGCCTCCAGCGCCGGCCGCACCAGGACGATCCGGCTCACCCGCTTGGCCATCAGCGCCGACACGGCCATCGCCACCGCCAGGTACGTCTTGCCCGTTCCGGCCGGCCCCAGCCCGAAGGTCATGTCGCCCTGCTCCATCGCCTCCAGATACTTTCTTTGGTTGGGCGAGCGCGGCTGCACCATCCGCTTCACCCCCGCCGACCGCTGCCTGCCCGCGTCCACCAGCGCGCGCAGCGTCACCGCCGGGTCCGCAATCACCAGCCGCAGCATCCCCTTCAGCTCGCCGTTCTGCAGCGTCACGCCCGACCGGCGCAGCGCCTCGAAGTCGGCAAAGATGCGCTCCACCTGCTCCACGCCCTCCGCCGCGCCGCCAATCTCGATCGCGTCCGAGCGCAGATCGATCGTCACCTGAAGCCCATCCTCCATCAGCCGAAGGTTCTCGTCGCGGGTCCCGTACAGGGGCTCAATGCCAGGCGTGATCTCAAGCGATTTTTTTATCAAGTGGTTTTCTGACCTCCGTCAGGGTATGCAGAATCTCGTAAATACGTCTCTGTTTTGATAGGGCGGGACTTTAGTCCCGTCGGTTGCATTGCCGTTTTGACCAAGTGCTTGCCGTTTTGAAAGGGCGGGACTTCAGTCCCGCCGGTTGCGCAGCCATTGAAACGCGGCTTTAGCCGCCGAGGGAATCTCGAACGCACCTTCAAATCTTCCCTGAGTCGGATGTCTGAGAGTCTCGGCGGATGGCGCAAGCTCCGGGCAGCACGGTGAATCGGTTGCGGGCTTGCGATCGGATTGGCGAGGGTTGCCAATAATTTGCCGAAGTTGCGCACAGACTAGAACGCGCCCCGCGCCCAGTCAAGTCAATTTTAGATGCACCCCGTACCCCCCGCGATACACCCCATATCAGTTCTTGCCGTCGTCCGTTTTTGCTCGTCATTCTGGCGCAGCATCCGAAGCCGTCATTCTGGCGCAGCCAGAATCTCTGTATTTCGTTTTTGCTTGTTTTCGCCGTTGCTTGTTCTTGCCGTCATCCTGAGCGAAGCCGCTCACAGTCTCATCGTGAGCGGCTGAGTCGAAGGACCTGCGGTTGTTTGTTCTTGCCGTTGCTTGTTTTACGTCGTTGTCTGTTCCTGCTGTCATCCTGAGCGCGTCTTTCGAGCGCGAAGGACCCCGATGAACTCCGTCCCGCCTCAACCGCCCGAACCTTTCTCCCACAAAACTCCATCTCGCGCGTCTCTCCTATAGGATTCTCACTCAGAAGGAATTGCACTCACCATGAGAACGTCTACCCCGCACCATCCCACTTCCCGACGCTTCAGCTTCGCCCTCGCCCTCGCCGCGCTCCTCGCAATGCCCCTCGCCGCAATCCCCGCTCCCAGCCAGTCCCCGCCCCAGCCCGCAGCCGCGCCACAAGCGGCAACCACACCAACGCCACCACTGGCCTTCGATGTTGCCTCTGTTCGACTTTCCGCTCCAAATGGTCCCCGTCCCTATATCAACGATCTTCCATCGAACAGATTTACCGCCACAAACGAACCTCTTTCCAACTTGATTCGGATCGCTTACGGAGCAATTGGAAATAATAGAATCACAGCGCCCGAATGGCTTTCCTATACGCATTACGATATCGCCGCGCAGATCGAGGGCGATACCAAACTCACGCACGAGCAGATGATGCCGCTTCTCAGGCGATTGCTGGAGGAGCGATTTCACTTGGTTGTGCATCATGAGGAGAAGGTGGTTCCTGGCTATGAGTTGGTGGTGGCAAAGGGCGGGCCAAAACTAAATCCGACCAAAGGCGCTAAACAGTATGGCTATTTTTTGTCCAACGAATTGCGATTTCAGAATGTGTCAATCAAGGAGATTGCTGCAATGCTTGGGGGTGCGGCTGGGGGGGCTGGCGTCGATAAGACTGGGATCACGGGCAACTACGATATCGATTTGAAATTCGCACCAGAAAATGTAAGCGAAGGCAGTGCGGATGCGGCACTGCCTTCCATCTTTACCGCGGTGCAGGAGCAGCTCGGCCTCAAGCTCGTGCCGCAAAAAGTCCCCATCGACACCCTCGTCATCGACCACGTCGACCGAATCCCCACGGAAAACTAGCCCCGCCGCAAGACTCCCCGGTTGACCCAGCCCCTCGCCTTCCGTAGACTAAATAGTTGCAGCGATGTGGCGTCTCTGCCTCCGCCTGCATCCCAATCTCCCCGTCGTCGATTGCAATCGCGCGGGCCCGGAAAAGAGTTCAGTTTCTATGGCAAATCATGTCTCCTCGTTGAAGCGCGCCCGTCAGACCGAAACCAAGACCGCGGACAACCGCGCCAACAAGAGCAAGCTGCGCAGCACCCTGCGCGTCCTGCGCGAGGCCATCGACGAAGGCAACAAGAAGACCATCGCCGCCACCTATAGCGAGACCGTCTCCATCCTCGACAAAAGCGTGCAGAAGGGCGTGATCCACAAGAACACCGCCAGCCGCTACAAGGCCCGCCTCAACGCCCGCGTCAAGGCCCTCGCCGCTCCCAGGAAAGTCGCGTAATTCAATCTCTCTTCATAACATGAGAGCCAGCCCGATCCAGTGGCTGGCTTTTTTGCGTCTTCCCCTTACCGCGACGAACTCCCCGGCCTCTCGTCCGGCCCATACAGCGTCGGCCGCTTGCGCGCGGCCCCCGGCTCCGGATCGCCCAGCACCACAGATCCCTGCGCCACCGCCGCGCCCTGCTCCGGTGTTGTAGCCTGCGACGTAGCATTTTCCTCCGCACCCGCTCCCACCCCCGCCAAAGTCTGCGCTGCAGAATCTCCTCCCACCGCACTCGCCCCCGTCCCACTCGCCCCACTCGCCGCATCCGCCACTGAATCCGTCGCCAGCGGCGTCGACACCCGCTCCAGCGACAGGTCGATCCGCGCCCCCGCGTCCGGCGGGGCCAGCGCCTCCGCCGCCTTCACCTCGGCCTGGTCCTTCTCCGTCAGCGGCGGCAGCGCGTACACCTCCACCGCGGCCTCGCGCTCGCTGTACTCGTCATAGTCGTTGGTGGCCGCATGATGCACCAACGTCTCGCGCACCACTCCCAGCCGCATCCCGTCCGCCGACAGCGCAAAGTTCTCCCCTGCCCGCTCCACCGGTGTGCAATCGATCTTGAACAGCACTCTGCCGTCGTAGCTCTGCACCACGCGGACCTCCTGCTCTCTCACCATGTTCTCCGCCAGCGGCCCATCCGCATCCACCGCGACCGTCACCACAATCCGTCCCAGCGCGAACCGTCCCGCAACCGGCGCAAACGAGAACGTCGGCGAGACGTCCGCGCCGATGCTCTGCTGCCACATCTCCTCGCCCTTCAGGTTGAACCCGCCCAGCGCCTGCTTCTCCATGCTGCCCATGCAGCCGAAGGCCACGAACTCGCCGTGCCCGACAAATGTGGCGCGAGGGAAGCATGTCGTATCGAACTCCGCCAGTTCGCTCACCTTGCCTGTATGCGCGTCAAAATTAAACAGCCAGCGGTCCTTGCCGCCCTCGATCACATCCAGAAACCCGCCCGTCGTCATCGGCAGATCCACCGTCGACCGTGCGCGAATCGCTCCCGCCGATGCCACCACCAGGCCCTCCGCGCCCGCGCCCTTACTTGTCAGCCGGTAGAAGTTCAGTTGCACCGGCGCAGGATCAGCCTGCGCGGAGTTCTGTAACCCCAAATCCCCCGAAGCCGCGCCATCCGACCCAGCACCAGCCGCCGGTTTTGTCGTCTCCACCGTCAGCAGGTCCTCGTTCGCCGAAACCAGCACACCCACAATGTGCCGCTCGATGCGCAGCAGCGGCGTCTCGCGAAACGCATCCTGCGCCCCGCCCCTCGCCATCGGCGCAAGCACCGTCAGCCGGTCGCGCACCCGCAGCAGAAACCGTCCGTGCCCCAGCTCCCACAGGTACTGCCCGCGATCGTGCATCCGCCACTGGGTCCGCGCCAGCACTTTGCCCGTCGGCAGCTCCACCAGGGCAGCGCCAACTGTCCGGTCGTCGTCGTCCGCCGGGTCCCCCGGCTCGCGCTTCATCAGCCCACGCAACCCAAACGTAACCAGCAGGTGGTCCGCATCGACAAAGTGGACGGTCAGCATCGAGCTGCCCCCCAGCAGGAACTCCGGCAGCATCGTCTGGTAGCCCATCGGCCGCAGCGGGATGCGCGCCACCGGCTCCGCGTCGCGCGCCCACGCCGCGCCCGCCGCCAGCACCATCCACGCCGCCAGCATCGTTGCCCTTCGCATCGTGAACCTACTCTTTCACACCCACGCCAGCTCCGCCAATCGCCTCTCCTTATCGCTCATCGCTCACGGCTCATCGCTCATGGCCGAATCGCAATAACCCTCCACCTCCATCCCACGGAGCGATAATTGACTCTGTTTCGCGTTCACACTATGAACGCGCCATATACAATCTTCGCACCACCGAATTCTGTACCCGCATGGAGAGCCCGCATGACCGAAACACGCAATCGCCTCGCCTCGATATTTCCCACCCCCGCCCCCACGCTGATCGCAATCGCAGCTCTCGCCTGCTTCGCTCTCACACCTGCTGCGCTCGCCCAGCAACCCGCGCCCGCGCCCGCGCAGCCTGCGGCGCCAGCCGCAGCTCTCGCGCCACGCCCGCCTGAGAAGCCCCTCCCCAGCCTCGATCTCTCCTCTATGGACCTCACCGCCGACCCCTGCGCCGACATGTACCGCTACGCCTGCGGCAACTTCAACGCCAACCACCCCATCCCCGCAGACCAGCCCGACGTCGATCCCTTCTACGTCCTCTACAACGTCAACTCGCAGGAATTGAACGCCATCCTCACTAAGGCCGCCGTCCCCAACCCCGCCCGCACCCCCGACCAGCAGAAGATCGGCGACTACTTCAGCGCCTGCACCAACACCTCCGCCATCGACGCTGCCGGCCTCGCCCCCATCCAGCCCCTGCTCGACGAGATCGCCGCCCTCGGCAACAACAACGGCCTCATCAACCGCGCCCAGCTCGCCGCCCTCATCGGCCAGCTCCAGCGCATCGACGTCGACGCCTTCTTCGGCTACGGCGAGCAGCAGGACTTCAAGGACGCCTCCAAGCAGATCGCCTTCATCCAGCAGGGCGGCCTCGGCCTGCCCGAGAAGGACTACTACCTGCGCACCGGTGATAAGGACGCCCAAATCCGCGCCCAGTACATCGCTCACGTCGCCAAAATGCTCACCCTCGCCGGCACTCCATCCGACCAGGCCGACAAGGACGCCGCCAACATCATGACCCTCGAGACCGCCCTCGCCAAGGCATCCCTCGGCGTCGTCGACATGCGCGATCCCGAGAAGACCTATCACCTCCAGCCCATCGCCACCCTCCAGGCCAGCCTGCCCGGCTTCAATCTCGCCCCGTTCCAGGACGCCATCCACTCCCCCCGCGTCATCGAGATCAACAACGCCACCCCCGACTTTTGGCTTGCTCTGACGAATCAGCTCCACACCGCCGGCGTCGCCACCCTCCAGGCCTATCTCCGCTACCACCTCCTCACCACCGTCGCGCGCAACCTTCCCCACCCCTTCGACGACGAGAACTTCCACTTCTACGGCACCATCCTGCGCGGCCAGCCCCAGCAGCAGCCCCGCTGGAAGCGCTGCTCCAACGCCGTCAACACCGCCATCGGAGAGGCCGTCGGCAAGGTCTACGTCGATCAGTACTTCGCCGGAGACAGCAAGGCCAGGATGCTCACCATGGTCCATGACATCGAGTCCGCCATGGGCCGCGACATCGACCAGCTCGACTGGATGTCGCCCGCCACCAAGGCGCGCGCCAGGGAAAAACTCGCCGCCGTCGCCAACAAGATCGGCTACCCCGACAAGTGGCGCGACTACTCCAAACTCACCATCGCGCCCAACGACGCCGCCGGAAACCAGATGCGCGCAGACGCCTTCGAGAACGACCGCCAGCTCAACAAGATCGGCAAGCCCGTCGACCACCAGGAGTGGGGCATGACGCCGCCCACCGTCAACGCCTACTACGACGAC
>Ga0326727_10023349_pt1 | contig 11809 bp, 13 predicted proteins | sample MB2enrmetagenome_FD_207643 | JGI IMG/M metagenome (GOLD analysis project Ga0326727, IMG submission 207643) | Lab enriched peat soil microbial communities from McLean, Ithaca, NY, United States - MB29MY | ecosystem: Environmental > Terrestrial > Soil > Wetlands > Peat | place: USA: New York... | reverse complement strand
CTGCCCGCTCCGCGGGTCTTTTAACTGGATGAACATTTTATTTTCAAGTTAGTCTCATCCGGCTCCGGTTTGATTTTTGATGTTTTTGTTGATATGAACGTTTATGGAGAATCTGCATCAAGCCCTTGAAGATTTAAAACGCCGGTCGCTTGCGCTGGGAAGCTTCGCTTCCTTTGATGGAATAATAAATCTTTAAGGTTTGGTCTTTTCATAGTTTTGCGCAAAGCGCAAAACAGAGAATGCGCAATGCGCATTCGACTACCTAAACATCTTCTCCCAATATAATAATAAATATTTAAAATAAAATTCGTTTTTAATTTCTCAGACATCGAACCGGCGTTTTAAACCTTCAAGGGTTTAAAAAAGAGGAAGATTTAAAGTTTTGAATATTAACATAAAAACATGTCTACGAAACAGCAATTCACACTTAAAGAATTTCGATGGAAGTATTTTCCGATAAGTAAGCCAAGTTATACTGCTGTTATCTCCTTAGCTACAGAGTTGACAGATATATTTTCGAAGTATTTATTAGATCTCATGCCAGAATATGAAGTATTAATTGTTAACACAAAAGAAAAAATTGAGGATACATATAAGTTTAAAGATAAAAAAATTTATGTGTTTGACTTCAGAAATATTGGGCATGATATTCAGGGAAAATTTCCATATTGGGAAGACATAGATAAACTTGATGAAATAAAGTACAAAATATTTTTGTTCGACGAAAATATGAAAAAAATTCCTGGAGCATTATTAACACGAGCAGATTTAATTTTATTAGAGGAATTGAAGGACTATATGTCAATGTTTTTCTCTGGAATTAGTTTCTCAATTTCTGACCGCGAGGTTATATGCTACCTCATTGATAAGACCGAAATGATGCCATCATATTATTTCTTTGACTCGCGATTAATGACCAGAACTTTCAGGTTGAAAGTAACAGTCGAAAAAGTACCTACTTAAAGAATAAATGAGTAGAAATTAAGAGTTCATTTTGTATTACTTTAGAAATTATTATAAACCAAAAATGAAAAATACAAAGAGACTTTATACCTTGACAATGTCTTACTATTCTATTATCACTTCTTGCAATCGTTTTGCCCCTGCTGGTCTCTTCATCACAAAGACTCTCAATGCACAGATCCTGAAGTTGAAGTCATGGATGAAGAAGATCGATCAAACCGTTACTTTTGAAATTGAAGATTTTGACGATGAGAAGATTAAATCGTCAAGATGTTCTTTTGGGAACGAATATCCTATTCATTACATTAAAGTTGATTGACGTGTTCTGAGTTATTTCGGATCTGTTCATATCTGGATTTTCAAGTCAGATGAGGAGTATCCTGTGCTCTCCGAGAAGGCAAAAATTTTTTATCCCTAAGAAATAAGGATGAGAAAAACAAAAGAGACTAAAGTTCCTGTTCCTAGAGGGTGGTTTATCGAGGCATATAAAGGTCACAATACATTTCACGTTTGCAAGTTTAAAAACAAAAAAACTAAAACCTATTGTTTGAAAGTTGGTTCCCCTGCTTTCACAAAAGCATCGGCACACGGGCTTGCTCCTAAAATAAGAAAGAGTATTGGGATTTTTGTGTTATATGATTATCGAACTGACGATAAAAATTATGTAACGGTAACTTCTGATATTCCAGCTAACGCTTCTCTAATGCCATTAGTTCTCAAGGAAATATCCAGATTACATAAGTTAGGATTATCATATGAAGGAAGAATTTACGTAGACAAAAAAAGAAAACTCGTCAATTTTACGAGATTTAAAGAAAGGGATCAAATGAGTCCATTAGAATGGATTTTCGAGTTAATAAAAGACTACGAAACTCTTGCGATTATGCACAAGACGGAGTATTCAAAAGACCCAAATCTCAAGTGGTTTATGAGAAAAATTGATAAATCAATACATAACATTGCTAAAATACTCTAATACTAAAAAATAAAAAAAGACATATTGGATAATAAAACAGGATATAGCCAAACAAAAAACCGACAAATATATGGCTAAGATGACAATCATGGGAAACTTTTGAAGAGGCTAAAGAATAACGGAAAAAGAGCGGAGTGTTAGAAAGAGACCCAGTTTATGAGAAAAATACATTCTAATTTCTATCAATCGAGATAGAAAATTCTTTATGAACTAGGGCTAGAACTGGAAGAGCTGGAACTAGAGCTCTTGAAAAATACCTCATAGACAACAATTCCAATAAGCAAAAGAATTACAGCAGCTATCCCGTATAGGAATAATGGATTTCTTATTAATTGTCCAACTGGACTTTCTTTTCCCATTGTGAAGTAGAAAAAGACTAATCCACCGATTATACAAGCTATCACGATAATTATAATAATAGATGTTGCATCAAGACCAACGTTAGATTGAGTAGTTGTTGAAGATACTTGGTTTTGAAAATTTTGAAATGCACTTGTGCTGGTAACAGCGTCAGTTATAGCTTGAGAGATATTAGATGCGAGAATAGTACTACCAATACTTTGTGAAATATTACATCCCGTACCTGATATTTTGCCGTTTACAACCATTGGAAGAGTGTTGCTATTAGCATTAGATATATCTACAGTATTTGTAATTGACGATGAAATTACTTGGGATAAATTAGTACTAGTACTATTGACTAAAGTAGATACAGTAGATGCAATATTGGTTTGTGCAAGATTTAATTGACTACTACTTTGTTGTAATGCAGCAGCGAGTTGACTCTGGAATGCTGTGTTTATTGCATTAGAGATAGCAGATGCATTTTGTGCTATAAATTGAATACTAGCACTTGTTTTGGCATCAATTGTCTGAGTTAAATTAAATGGTTGTGTTCCACATTCAATATCACCAGTAGGACCTACTGTGAGAGAAAGTGTGTTTATGTTAGTATTTGTTACGTTAGTAGTATTCGAAGTATTTTCTATCACAGTAGTTGCAGCAGTGAGTGCGGAATCTTGTATCACACTAGTTACATCTACGTTAACATTGCAAGATCCAATACCCAAAAAACACAGAGCCATCTTTTCACTTTTTATAATAACAAAAAAAGAGTGTAACAAATTAGTTAGTCAGCAAAATTCAATCCAACAGGAAAACATGAATTATCAGCCCTAGTTACAAAGCAACCTCTTGTAAATTCTTGAATTACATATGCTCTTGATGAAATAATCAGATGTAAATTTTGTTTTGTCGAGCTTCATAAGATACTCATGAGCTATCTTAATTAAAGAAACATCTGCAAGTTTTTCAGATGCTTCTTCCATAGTTTCATAGTATAACGGATATTCATCGCCAAGCATCTCTATTACGGCTGGAAGTTTGTTTATGATGATCGGAGTATTTCTCACAATACATTCTATTACAGTATTGCAAGCAGACACATCAACAAGATTTAAAAATACAACACTTTCAGATAACAATTTATCGTATTCATCATTTTCCAATTGGCTAATAACCTCCACGGAGGAATCATTTTTATCCACAATTTCGAGAATACTTTTGTTGAATTGTAATCGGGACTCCTCTTGTTGGTTAAATACAAAATCAAAATCATATTTAGCAAGCATTTTGATAAGACCAAAGACGTATTTATTATCATAGTAATAATCAATTCCATCTGCGAAAATAACATTTTGCCCTTCGGGAAAAAAGATACATGGAAGTGGAAAAATAGGAGGTCGTGGAGGATGAGGATGCCTACAACCATAGCCATCATTCTCATTAGGTATCTGAGACTTGATTTTCTCGTTCAAATGGAAATCTTCAGAGTTAAATTGTCGCTTTGGCACCCAGACAAAGTGTGGAGAATGAGGATGAGGATGAGGATGTGGATGTCTACAACCACCAAGGCTGTCTCCCCACACTTCGATTCCAGTGGAAATTAAATCTTTTTCTCTATGTCCAAAATTTCCGACTATTTCATTAAAAACATAAGCTATTTCTTCAACACGTTCTAAAATATTGAAATTTGATGGTTTGAAGTATGAATTCATATCCTTTCCTTTTAATGCATATTTTGTTATACTTAGCGGAACAGTAAGTTCGTAAATACCATAACTATTTCTCATCCATCCTCCTATCTGTACAACTTTTTGTGAATTGAGATATTTCGTATAATTAAATTCGATATCTGGAATTTCTGTTGGGTGAATTAGAGTATTAACAATTATATTAGGAAACCCTAAAATCTTGAGTTTATTATCTAACCATTTTTTGAGATACTTAGATAATGTATATATTCCTATACATGAAGTTAATGATTCTATGAGTAAAGGATTTTTAAATAGCTCTTCAGTATTATTGATCGAGTATTCAGTATTTGGAGTGTGATGTAAAATCCCAACCCATTGTCTGGTATAAGGTATTACTTTCATATATTGCAAGACACCATTATCCTTAAAAAAGGTAGAATCAATGAAAGTATCTAAAATTGCTCCATTTGGATGATTAAATTTGTATAAAATATCAACAGCATGAGCCCACCCACTTCTATGGTATCCGAAGAGAACATTTTGTTTAGTGGCATCTAAGTTGAATATCTGAAAGAAATTTTTAGGAGGATTGTCGTTGAAATGTTTTGTATATTTATTCATGTAATAATCCTTATACATCCAAACAAGGTCATCTCCTATAGAAAATGTTGAATCAATTATCTTGTCATATAGTCCATAAAAGTATGGTGAATTTGATTGATTGGTTATATAATAACAAACATACTTGGCAACATAAATTCTACATTTTTCTATGAGTTCTCGTGATGCTTGGTTCAAAATATCTTTCAGTTTAAGTTTAGAATTCAAGATATCTCGCATTTCTATATTTGGTTTTATTCGTAAAATTTCTGAAATTATGCGTACGATATTGTCTACAATAACACGGATATCGTAATCAATGCTCTTATCATTAATGTAATGTGGGGGTGATGATCTTTTAGTTGGAGTGCGTATAAGAGAAGAGAGAAAGGAGTTAGTCTGTTCGAATTCTCTATTTATCTCGTGATTTACGGTGATTAAGGAATTCACATAGTTAATATATTCCATATCTACTCGAGGTTTTGTCATTAGAACAATGGTATTTTTTCCTGACGAACGAAGACACGGGTTGAGTTTAGAGAATCTTTCTTGGACTAAAGATGTATCTATATCGATAGGTTTGTCTTCTTTATCTAGAGTATACTTGACACTATACGCTTGTAGTTGATAGTCTTTTAAAAGTTCGTTAACTTTCTTTGTGTGTGACAATGATATGAAAGGTATCTGATACAAGATGGACAATATATGAGCGTGAAATCTGGAACATATAATGATATCCATTCTCTCAAAAATTTCAATTATCTCATTCGAATTTTGAGGATTTACGTTGGTAATATAATTGGTTGTTTCTGTGTCTTGAATATTTCTCAAAATATCCCAATTGAGTAAGATATCATTTTCATCTTTGTTATCTGATCTATTAAATGGGATGAGATATATAAAGACTTTTGTTGTGAGTAATTTACGGAGTTCTGTACATCCTGCACCTGTCGTTAGAGTCTCGTTAGAATAATTATTAATTCTTATGATGTCTGCAAACAACGAACTTAACTTGGATATTATTTTTTTGTAATGAGAATTACCGAGATACATAGATCGAGATAAGCAAACTCCTATTTTATATTGACTCGTGCTTTCTCTAGAAACCTGTTCCCTCAGCATCAAATCCTTCGGACACGAACTTGCTCGAAAGCAATCTAGGACTTGCGCCTTCGTCCGACTTTCTCCAAATGACACTAGACTGTCTTTTTGAGTTTTATTGACCAGACTTTTATTTAGAACCAAATCATTCATCCTATGAGAGTATAGTTTTCCAAACCTTTTCTCAATTAATTCACTATCACACCGATTCCTCGTAAAAATATAATCAAAAATATCAAGTTTTCCCGAGTCTATAATTGATTCATAAGGAATACCCACAGAAATAGCATATAATGGACCTGAATAATTGGAATTTTTTATGATAGAATGGATTCTATCTACAAAATAATCGTTCATTATATCACCTCCTCCACAAATCACCAAATTTGTATTTTCAGGAATAGACTGAATATCATCTGTGTTGTAAAATGATAAGTTACATTCTCCTTTGACAGACGTTATGTAATTTCTAAATGCATAACTGTACAATTCATCTCCTAAATTGCTTCTGTTAAAGTATCCCAGTATAGTTATATTTTCCATCTCTTTTCTTGGTTAAAGAAAAGTTTAAAACCATTTTCTGCTAAGTGTTCGATTTCTCTCTGAGAGAGAAAATTTAATGTATAATATATATTATCCAAAATTATGTTGGATGTAATAACTCATAACTCTAATATATTGTCTATCATTGACATCCCATATTCCATCTTTTTTTGCTTTAGTTTCGAGGAATTTTTTCAGATCTTTGAGCTTCTCTCCTCCATTATATCCTAGAGCAAGAGCACCACTATACAAAGCTTCAATGAGATAATAATCTCTAACTTTTTCGTCGATAGTTCTATATTCTTTATTATTTTTTTGAAGAATAGAATCCCAAACTCCATCACCTTTTGCCTTTTCCCTGAAATATCCCCGCAGAGAGCACATATTCTTTGTTCCTATGTATCCTAATTCGACAGCATCAGGATACAGAGATTCAACCTGACGAATGGCATTCTTCATGGTTTCTGGATTTTTAGGTTCTCCTTGAAATCCGTAGTCGTGATATTTTTTTAATAACTCTTTGAATTCGTTATCACTTAACATGGAAATGGTTTGAGTAGCAATTGTTCTTGTTTGTTTGACTATTTTGACTTCCTCTTTGATATCTGTGTTTACTTCTTTTGCGAGAAGAAGTTCAAGAAGTTTTTCAAGATGATCAAGACGATTTTCGATAGACAATGTGCTTTTAGCAAGAGACAGCATTGTTCGAATATAGATGTATCAAGATTGAATTGATTCTATAACCAATTCTAAAAAAATCGTTTTTGGCATTTTATGTGATGCACGATTGCACGATGCTGACCTGAACAAGAAAAAAACTGATTGCTAACTATTCACTATTCACTAACTATTCACTATTCACTAACTTTTTGTTGGTGAGACTAATAAATATCGGATCATTTTATGCTATCATTTCACCAATTTATAAAAATGCTAATCTACTATGGTCATTTTTTTGGTGTTGGTTCTTACTCTAGAAGGCAAGTAAGGAAGAAGAACAAGAAGCGTCTCATAGGGATATTTGCAGGTGGGTAGCGGCATTGTGGGTCAGTAAAGGCACAACCCTTAGAGTCAATCATGTAGAGGTAATGATTTCTTTTGGACACTCCAAATCCTGGAGGGAACTTCGATTTACGCTCTACTGGGTCTGGATACATTCTATCCAATGCTCTGACAACAGCATCCCCCACGACTTGTAGAAAAGTAACTTCGTCATCAAATCCAGTCATTCCAGAAGGTAATTCAAAGTGCCAATGGTCAATGATGTCTTGATCAGTAGCACTTTGTGGAATACAGCGCAGTGATAGGAAGATGATTTTAGATGCTTTGCTGGTGGTAGTCATTTGTGTAGGTTGATGTCTGTTAGAATCTAATGGATACTTTTCGTTTTTGGATATCGTGTTTAGACCATTCACCAACTTTTTGTTGGTGAGACTAATAAATACGGATCGGATTCGCTAAACTAATTATATAATTTTCTGCAAAGGTAATATTTTACAATACCCAAACACTCTACGTATTCATGTCCCCAAATTTGATGAACAAAGTTATTCCAAATTCCATCAACATCTGCTCTTTTGAGAATTTCGAGCATTGGTTCGCGCATTTCTGATTTATATTTTACTTTGTCTCCGAAAAATGCCTTCAATTGAGATTCAGGATCAGAACCAACTCTCAGATTTTCTGGAATAAGACCTAATTTATCGAGACACTTGTATATTTTTTTTTGATAAAAGAAACCCAAAGTATGTCTAATAAATGTTCTAGACTGTCTATAGGAACTTTCTAATTTATTTGCATCCTCTAATAATTCATGCAATTCACTCTTCTTTCCTCCATCAAGCCATTCAGCAAAGTTTTTTAAAGAAAGAATCGTTTTTTTCCTTTCATCAAAACCTCCCCCAACAAAACCTCCAAGTTCCAACGCTAGAGGATAAGATTCTTCTATTTCAAGAAGTTTTTCATAACGAGTTTCTAATTGTGAATCTTTACCCTTTCTTCCTTTATATCGATAGGACGCCAATAGTAAATTAAGTTCATCTTCTGTAAAAGGTTTCGGTATGACTCTTGGAAGTATTGACGGATCTATTTTTATAAATTCGATTAATCTTTGAGGGTCGATATTCCGTAGAATGGAGAAATTATCATCATCTGTCTGTTTAAAATTAAATGCCAATCTGAGGGCAATTCTAATTTTTATCTGTTCTGCTTTATCTAATCTCTCCTTAGAAAATGAAGAACTATTAGGATTAGGAATGTTGGCAGATAACAACATTATATCAAGTCTGAGTGAATTAGTTAGGAGTGAAGTAAAAATTAGGTAAACTAAGTTACTCTCACCCACAAAGAGATCAACCATTAATTAGAAATTTATTCTTCCACAATGATCCATTCCCTAGGTATTAAATTTGATGCGTCCTTAGGAATGTACCATTTCCTAGGAACGGTTATAATATTTCCTGCCTGATGAGTTCCTGCCCATGCTCCAAGCCATGCATACGTTGAATTCGAACAAATGAATCCTCCTTGTCTAGAAACCATCAATCCCATTACTTTTAGTTCATTCGATTCATCAATAAATTCAACGTTTTGGATATTTTTTAAAAAATCTTGATTCTTGCACCAACTGATATCATCTGAGAAAATACTTATACCGTACTCTTGTATTTCATCTGTGAATATATTTAAAGATTTTCGGTAATATTTTTCTGAACAAAGGGGGTGATCACGGTTTCCAATATAGTCCTGTCGTCTAATATGCAAACCGACCTTCATCGTTGGTGGAACGAGAAACTGATGAAATCCTTCAAGAAAATAATTCAATACAAATTCTTTATGTTTTTCCAACAGAGGATAGTACTGAAAATACCCTCTCAAAATGACGTTTCCAGGAATATGCCAAGGTTCCCATTCCTCGAAACCAACTACTTGTGGAAAAAAGGTAAATTTCTTAAAAGGAATATCATCAACGAACTTTGTTCTTCTGAAAACTGTTTCAGCATATTCTTGATGATGTGTGTTATGAGAATTTTGAGTTTCTTTTGTTATTACGCAAATCTTGTTATTTATCATTGCATAAATCTCTCCTGCCATTATTTGGAACCACTGGTTTGCCAACCCTCCACATCGAACGGGGAGAACATATTCTAGATTAGGATTCAATGGATACTTTTCTTCTGCCATTTTATTCCTTCTAAATCTTTAGATTGAGTAGGTTCTGTCTTTCGGACTCCAATAAATACTTATAATAATCAATAAAATTAACATTACACATACTTGACATATTCCCCGGTTTCGAAATTCTCGATCTTCTTGTCTGTGATGAGAAATGATATTTATATTTATTGTTGTAGGAAGAAATGGTGTGCTAACATAGAAATTGATAATAGGCAAATTCACCTAGGAACTTTTACTGTTAAAGAATTGGCTGAATTAAAATTCGACGAGGCCAAACTTAATCGAGAAGAAGTAAATATTGATTGTTACAGTCTAAATTTTCCGGATTTGTCTAGACTTATCTACGCGTATGAAAACAATATTCCTATTAGAATAAAGTTCTTATCTGTGATAAAAAAGTTAAAGAAACCAATCTCTCAAATAGAACCATGCCCTATCAACACCATATTTTCTATAATATTCAATCGTGGGGTGGATTAAGTTTATTAAATCTGGATGTAGAGCATATATTGTTGAGCATATGCTTTGATCTTTACCGCTGAAGTAATTATTTTCCATATACTTTTCTAAAGTTCCATAATAAATATTAGCAAAAGTTTCCCAGACATTTTTATAACCAAAAATAACACCAGCCCCCACACGATCTATCCTGTCAAATTTTTTGGTAAGTCCATTCGGAAGTATATTTAATTCTCCATCTTGGAATGGAAAAACATTTAGTAAATATATTTTATCGCGTTCTATGTTATCAGGTATTTTAGGCCAATTCTTATATAATGTCATCACTTCTTTTTGTCTAAATAGACCAATATCACACCAAACAAAGAATTCTGTATTAAAAGGATTCATGTTAACCACAGCATTGACGAAATTCGTTTTCTCGTTCCAGAGTACATATAGTTCGGTTGAATGATAACGATTTTCTGTATCTCTTTGAAAATCCCTATTCCAATATTCCCTGTACTTATGTTGCATCATTTTTAGGCCATTAAAAGGGACAATATAAATTTGTGTTGGTTTTCCTATCCGGAGAAATTCCAATTTTTCTTTCCATGATTCATCGGAAAAAATTACCATAGGTGTTTCAATATTACAAAGCATATTGGACATCCATTTATCATATTCTTCGAATGTATGCTTTTTAGTATTGGTCCTGTAAAAACAAGTGACTATAGTGCAAGTGTAAGGCATTCTTATTTAAGTGATAACGTTACTTTTAAATAAAACGAATGGAAGAAGAAAAGTATCCAAAAGAGTATTTTTACTGGTGTTTTCGGAAAGTTAGTTATTCCCGCTACGGGAGTTGGAGGAGGGATTTTGTTAGGTCATAAGAACGATGGACAGATACTTTTTATGGAATTTTAAATAAATATTCTAAAACTCAAGCCTCAATTAAATAAGCAACTATTATGATATTACATGCGTTCATAAAAATAATAAATTGAGAGGACTGGTCAGAAAATGTATTAAATATCATAAAATGAATTCACTAGCCAAAAAACATTTCAAGAAAAAGAAGAAGAAAATTAATGGGATATCACAAGGCATAAAATCTCCGTAATTTTTTAACTTTTAACTTTCTACAAATGAACCAATTACTCCTTCGAGATCGCTTGGAACATTTGTATTTCTTAAGGATTCTTGTAATACTCGCATTCTTTCCTTATTCTCTTTTTTTAATTTCTTTCTCATTACGTTAATGTTATCTTCTATGGTAATGATTTTAGGTGGATTATATTTTGTTGTTGTATTTTGTCTCTTGTTAGTTGGCTCAGAATAGAACAATATATCTGGATGCTCACACATCTCTTTTATAGTCTCCAATTCAATAGGTTCTATGTCTTCTAATGGAGCCTCATTATGAGGAAATTTATCAAAACTTCCATGGCTTTTTGTAATTTTGAGGAGTTCTTTTACACCCTTGAAGATTTAATCTTTAAGGTTTGGTCTTTTCATAGTTTTGCGCAAAGCGCAAAACAGAGAATGCGCAATGCGCATTCGACCGTGTAAATCTTGGTTGTGTCATGTCGATGTAACATGACTGAGTTGGCTCAAGCCTATATTTTACATCCCTTGGTATGTGTTCGAAGATGCTATTATTGATAAATAAAGCTGGCGCAAAGCTCTACTTTAGAGTTTTGCGCAATGCGCATTCGACTACCTAAACATCTTCTCCACATTTTTTATACCAAAAATAAAAAATGGAACATGTATCGAGAAAAAGAAAGAGAGACCACCAACTCCTTGTGAGGATTCTGGAGATGAATCTCCTGCTCCAGTACTAGTACCACTATTACCACCAACACCTCCTCCAACACCAGTTACTCCACCTAAGAATTAAAGAGCATGTATCTTGAAATCACCAAGAACAAATTTTGCTCTGCAGAGCAAAACTATTGTATAACGACCACAA
>Ga0326727_10023348_pt1 | contig 11810 bp, 8 predicted proteins | sample MB2enrmetagenome_FD_207643 | JGI IMG/M metagenome (GOLD analysis project Ga0326727, IMG submission 207643) | Lab enriched peat soil microbial communities from McLean, Ithaca, NY, United States - MB29MY | ecosystem: Environmental > Terrestrial > Soil > Wetlands > Peat | place: USA: New York... | reverse complement strand
TATATTCTAAATTTCCAATTTTTTAATAGGTTTAAAATAAAAAACATAAGAAATATACTTATGCTGCAACAAAGAAATTGTTACCAGCGTCTCCGGAGTTTAATTTCCGCCTAATTCTTTTTTAATTATTTTTATGCGGTCCTCCAGATCCTTCTTTGCTTTAATAAAGTTATGTATTTCTTCTTCAACCGACGACTGTTCCATTTTCCGATCATTAGCTGCAATCTGGTAATTTATTTTTTCAACTTTGAATTTTATTACAGTATCTCTTGCGGTTTTTTGAAGGTTTATCCCGGCATCATCTCCGGGGTGAATATCATCCCAGTTTTTACTGATCTCATATTTATCAAAAACCAATTCATGCACATATGACTGAAGTTCTTCATCTTTGATTTTGTCGATCAATGAGCCCGGAATAATATCCTCCCCGTTTTCAACGGCTTTATATACAATTTCCGCTAACTGAATATGCCTGCCTATCATAAACTCATCAACAGGAATCTGATTCAGAATAAAACGTATAACTTCTTCATTACCTTCAAAAAGAAGTCCAATAATTTCTTTCTCAAGGTTATATCCAACAGGTGTAGTATTATTTTTGGTTTTTGTTGAATTACCCTCTTCTTTTTTAAGAAGTTCCCTGTTTCTTATCCTTTCTTCGTTAGTTACCTGCTTCCTTGTGGAGGAAATTGTCTTCTCAAGCTCCGTCTCAAGAAGATTTTCCCGGAGATTAAACTTCTTAGCTATTGTTTTAACAAGCAGGCTTCTTTTTAATTCGTCATCAATTATAGCAATCGGTTTCATAAGCTCTCTTATTGCATCGGCAGTTTTTGATGCATCTTCAAACATTCCCTGCGCTTCAAAATAGGCAGATTGATATTCTAAAAAGTTCTGAGCTTTTTTAATCACCTCTTCAAATTTTTCCCTGCCGTAATTATTTACATACGAGTCGGGATCTTCCCCTGAAGGTAAAGAAGCAATTTTAATTTCCATATCTTTCCTGAGAAGCAGTTCTATACTTCTCATAGAAGCTTTTATTCCGGCTGTATCGGCATCAAATAATAGGACTACATTTTTTGTGTAACGGGAAAGCAGCTGCACCTGTTCTTCAGTAAGTGCCGTACCCGAAACAGCGACTACATTTTTTATTCCCGCCTGGTGTAAAGAAATTAAATCCATATATCCTTCAACAAGTATTGCTTTATCGAGCTTGCGGATATCATCCTTGGCAAATGACAGGCCGTATAAAATTCTGCCTTTGGTATAAACAATGGATTCAGGCGAATTCAGATACTTGGCATTATTACTGTCTTTGCCTTCTAATATTCTGCCGGCGAATGCAACAACCCTGCCGTTGGGAGAAAATATAGGGAATATTATTCTTCCTGAAAACCTGTCGTATAATCTTCCATCGCTTCCCTGGCCTATAAGCCCCAGCGAGACTGCTCTTTCAAGGTCAAGTTTTTTCTCCTGAGCATAAGAGACAAAATTATCCCATCCCGGCAAAGAATACCCCAATCCGAAAGCCCGCATAGTCTGCGGTTTTACTTTTCTCTTTTGAAAATATTCACGTGCAATTTCCCCGTTGGAGTGCTTTAAAAGATTATCGGAAAAATATTTTGCCGCTTCAGTATTCAGATCGTATAATATTTCCTGATCACTCTGTCTTCCCGACGAGTCTTCTTCATTTATTTCAATATTAATTCCATACCGTTGGGCCATTTCCTGTACTGATTCAATAAAGGAAATTTTGTCATACTCCATTATAAATTTGAATACATTTCCTCCCGAGTGACAGCCGAAACAGTGATAGATTTGCTTGTCCTCACTTACGGTGAATGAAGGAGTCTTTTCATTATGGAACGGACAAAGCCCTGTATAATTTTTCCCCCTTTTTCTTAGCTGGACATATTCCGATATTACATCCACAATATTGGCTGCAGAACGAATTTCTTCAATTTTATTTTCGGATATTCTCATAAATAATCAGTAAAAACGATAACGATTCTAAAAATAATTTCAATAACAATTTAATATGTATTCTAACTCACTTAACTAATTTAATAAAAATAGATGACAAGATATTTATGTTAATTTTGTGACAAGCAGTCTGTCACTATAAAATATAAGACGGCACTACTCTTAATTAGTCTGCAATATTATTTGGTGAAAGAATATAATGAAAATCGGCATTGAAACTTCAGCATTAAGTACAAAATTTACGGGGACGGGCAGGTATATTAGCTGCCTTATTGAGCAGCTTGAAACAACGGGGCATTATATAAAATTTTTTTCAGCCGCAGCAGATAATAATGGAGATGGTGTTGCAAAAAAAATATTAAGTTTAAGTAAGGAAGGGGTTCAAAGACATCTTTACAGGCAGTTTTTTTTATCCAAAGAAATGAGAAAAGAGCAAATCGAATGCGGTATTTTTCCGAACTACTTTATGCCTGCTCAATTCAAAAAACATTCAATAATTATAATACATGACATCTCATTTTTAACCCATCCGCAATTTTATTCGAAGCCCTTCGTTAAATATTATAGCTATCAAATAAAAGAGACATTAAAACAGGAACCCGTTATTGTTACCGTCAGCGAAAATTCCAGGGAACAAATCCATAAACAGCTTGGAATTAAAAAAGAGAAAATATTTTTAGTTCAAGCTTACTCTAAGTTCCAGCGGGGTTTGATTGGCCCGAACACAACGCCAATTAACCGCCAATACCTGCTTTACGTGGGCCATGTTGAACCAAGAAAGAATCTACAATTTTTAATCGAAAATTTTTTATTATGGAAGAAAGAAAGAAAAATAGATATCGGGCTGATCATTGCAGGTGAAATATGGATAAAATCTTCTTCCATAAACAATCTGTTAAGTAAGTATAATAATCATCCCGATATTAAATTTACCGGGTATGTGGGGGAAAACGAATTACTAAACCTGTACTCAAACGCAGCAGGATTTGTGCATACAAGTATTGTAGAGGGATTTGGCTTCCCTGTGCTGGAAGCGATGCATTATAATTTACCTATTATTTGCTCACAAAGCACTGCAACCGAAGAAATCTCAAGCCCGGGTTCAGTTCCAATTAATCCTTACGACAATTTTAGTTTCAAGAAAGGACTTGATCGGCTTTACTCAATGATTATATAATATTATATATTCGCCTATGAATATGAATAATCAATTAAATGTTGTCCTGGATATTATAGAGTGCAGATCAAACTTCCATGTTCATTCTTACATTAAAAATGCAGGAGATACTGAAGAAGCAGTTGAAAAAACATTGCTTTACGCAAGTCTTTTTAACAGCGGCATCAGGAGAGTTGATCTTCTAAGATCAATTTTTGACATAAAGACTTCGGAAAGTAAGCTGAACTTAACAATTAACAGCCTGATCAGTAGAAATATAATCTCAATTTGGAATAATAGTCTTTATTTAAATACTGCTGGAAAAGACTTTTATAAAAGAAAGAAGTCGAATAGAAAGTTAAGACAATCATTACTATTTTTAAAATTTTTAAAGACTTTTCCCACAGTATCTGTTATTGCTTTCAGCGGAGGAACGGCGCATTATGGATTAGAAGATCACGATGATATAGATCTTTTTATAATTACAAAACCGAACTGTATTTACCCGGTATATGCCTGTATACATTTGTTCTCTTTTATTTTGGGTTTACGAAAGGTGATTTGCGCCAATTATTTAATCGACGAAAATAATATTGAAATCGACACGCCAAAAGATTTTTATACGGCGCATCAGCTCATATCCTTAGTACCATATAAAAATAGTTCAGGACTAAAGAGATTCATTTTTAGAAATAACTGGATAAATTATTTTTTCCCAAATTTTGAGATCAGCAGTTATAACTACAAGCCTGTTTCCAAGTTTTATAATATTTTTATTCCCTTAAATGTTTTATTCCTGTCCTTTTACAAAAACTTATATAAAGATAAAATAACAGGAGATAAAGCAAAATCTCTTAAGCTAACATCCAACTGTCTAAAGCTTCATACAAATGACAATAAGCCGCGAATAACTTCTATGTTTGAAAAAGAATGGAACTTATACTGTGAGAAAAAGAACTATTTCAAACCTTATAAAGCTATTCATGAAAGCCACCGAGAAGTTTTAAATTCCGGTTTAACAGCTAAAACAAAAGTGAAGTTTCCCGCATAAATTGACAATGCTATGAAAATATTAATCGGGCAATCATATTTCAGGGTTCTTGATTCGAAAGAATTGCACAGGAATATGCCATACCCGCCTTTTGGATCGCTCTATGCAGCAACAATTCTTGACAAGCTTGGTTATGAAGTTGTGTTTTTCGACTCTATGTTAAGCTCTAACACTAATGAATTTGTTAAAACGATAAAAAGTGAAGCTCCCGATTTATTAATAATATATGATGATGAGTTTAACTATTTAACAAAAATGTGCTTATCAAATATGCGCGGTGCAGCCATATCTTTCATAAAAACCGCAAAAGATTTATCTATACCAATAGTTATCTACAGTTCGGATGCCGCTGATTTTCCACGCCCCTACTTAGAGGCAGGGTGCGACGTAATTATTTACGGCGAGGGCGAAGTTACACTAAAGGAGGTAGTTCAGGCATTTGAAAACAAACAATTTGATGCTGTAAAGGAACAAATTGCCGGGCTAAAATTTATTAAGAATAATAATATCTTTTTAACGGCACAAAGAAAATTGATTACAAACCTTGATACGTTACCGGAGCCGGATTATGGTTTTGTTAACATGGAATTATATAAAAAAATCTGGATCACCGGCCACAATTATTTTTCACTTAATATCTCTACCACCCGCGGCTGTCCGTATAGCTGCAATTGGTGTGCAAAACCATTATACGGCAGGTCATATACATCTCGGTCACCGCAAAGAGTTGTATCGCAAATAAATGAATTAAAATTAAAATACGGAGCAGATCATATTTGGATTACAGATGATATATTTGGTTTAAAGACCAACTGGTTAAAAGAATTTTCCGACGAATTGAAAAGTTCAGGCCTTAAAATCCGGTACAAATGCCTTTCAAGACCGGACCTTCTATTAAAAGGCAATACAATTCAGGAGTTAAAAAACTCAGGGTGTGAAACAATATGGATTGGCGCTGAATCCGGGAGCCAGAAAATACTGGATGGAATGGATAAAGGGACAATGGTAGAGCAAATATATGAGGCTTCTGAGAGAGTACATAACGCTGGGATGGAAATTGCTTTTTTTATACAACTCGGATATACTAATGAAAATTGGGGAGATATCCTGTTAACAAGAAAAATGATACGCCGGTGTTTGCCGGAAGATATAGGCATTTCGGTATCATATCCTTTGCCCGGAACAGTCTTTTATGAACGCGTAAAAAAAGAAATGAAACTGAAGTCAAACTGGCGGGATTCGGATGATCTCGACATGATTTTCAACGGCACTTTTGACCGGAAATTCTATAAACTTCTTCACCGGATGATTCATTATGAATACAGGACATTTAAAATCGTTAAGCGTAAACAATATAGACGAATCATTAACCTGATTTATTATGTCATAAAATTTATGTTCTTCAGATTCAGGCTCAACAAATACCTTAAGAAAGGCAAACTGTTGCAGGCCGTTCAAACCAATCCGGACACGCAAGCTTATGATTATTCTGCCTGAGGAGAAAAAAGAAAATAATATTTACTTATTATCGGGAGATTCTCGATTTAAACTTCTTGAACAGAACTACATAGTAACGAGAAAAGAAGAAGGCAGACTCTACCCTGATAAAATCCTTGCTCAACTACCAGCAATTAACAGAAGCCACCAATTGTATCATGAATGGAAATTAAGGGAGGCTTCCATGAAATCTTTAATCAAATACTTCAATGACAATATAAAATTGGAAATTTTAGACCTTGGCTGCGGAAATTGCTGGTTAGCAAACCAACTTTCAATTAAGACAGAAAACTTTGTATGTGCTGTAGATATTAATATGGGTGAGCTTGAACAAGGAGCCGGAGTTTTTTCTAATAATAACCGGCTGCAATTTATTTATGCCGATATTTTTGAAAATATCCTGCCTCAAAATTCTTTTGATGCTGTTTTAATTTCAAGTTCAATTCAATATTTTAAAGATTTAAGATTATTGATAGACAGATTACTTAATTTATTAAATTTTTGCGGGGAAATTCACATAATTGATTCTAACTTTTACAAAGCCAATGAGTTAAAAGAAGCAATGACAAGGACAGAAATATATTATAATAAGCTTGGCCATCCCGAAATGATTCAATATTATCATCACCACTGCTGGGAAGAATTAGACGAATTTAATTATCAAATTTTAAATAAAAATAAGCTTAGGATTGGTAAGGTAGTTAATAGAGTCTTTCAAAATAATTTTTCTCCTTTCCCCTGGATAAGAATAAAAGCAAAAGACAATTAATATTAAGAGCTTTGCAGGGTTGTGTACGTTACATCATATTAATATAAAAATATTTATATTTCTCTCTAAATATTATACTAATTAAAAAAAAGAACTAAAATCAACGTTTTATTTCTGTTTACGGATTTACATTTTTAATGCTGCAGTTATTGATTAAATTATATATGATGAAATTATGTACATCGATGCCGGATTATTATAATACCAAGGATGGAATATGTTTGAATCTATAGAACAAACTAAAAAATATTGTAATAGTTTAACAAAATACTCGCGTTATAAGACAAGAGAAGTCTATATCGGCACTATTCCATTAGGCGCTAATAATCCTATCAGGATTCAATCAATGACGACTACCGACACTATGAATACGAAGGCAACTGTAGAACAAACAATAAGAATGGTTAATTCAGGCTGCGACTATGTAAGAATTACTGCGCCAAGCAAGCTTGAAGCACAAAATCTTAAACCGATAAAAAATGAACTTCGAAAGAGGGGGTATAATGTTCCCCTTATAGCAGATATTCACTTCACGCCCAACGCCGCTGAGGTAGCCGCAAGAATAGTAGAGAAAGTCCGTATTAATCCGGGGAATTACATTGACAGAAAAAAATTTCAAACAATAGAATATTCCGACAATGAATATAACAACGAAATTGAAAAAATAAGGGAACGATTTTCACCTCTTGTAAAAATTTGCAAAGAATACGGTACTTCAATGAGGATCGGAACAAATCATGGTTCACTTTCAGACAGAATTATGAGCCGGTATGGGGATACACCGCTCGGAATGATCGAATCTGCTTTGGAATTTGTGCGTATTTGTGAAGAGTTTGATTATCATAATATTGTACTTTCTATGAAAGCGAGCAACCCCCAGATAATGATTCAGGCATACAGGCTTCTAATACAAAAAATGGAAGCAGAAGGCATGAACTATCCGCTGCACATTGGGGTAACCGAAGCAGGCGGAGGAGAAGACGGAAGAATAAAATCAGCAGCAGGCATAGGTACATTACTTGAGGATGGGATCGGAGATACAGTAAGAGTTTCCCTTACAGAAGACCCTGAATTTGAGGCGCCCGTTGCCGCCCAATTAGTAAACAGGTATTCCGGAAGGCCGGATCATCAGTCAATAAAACCTACCGATGATATTCCTTACGATCCATTTAATTACAGAAGAAGGCAAACTTTCAATATTTTTAATATTGGTGAGCAAAATGTTCCGAGGGTTATTACTGATTTTGGAAAATCCGGAGTCAAAGAATATAATGATCTTTCTGCTGTTGGATATAATTACGACCCTGTTACAGACAAATGGAATATGAGCGATGGCGCACCGGATTTTATTTACTTAGGCAAAAATGAACCATCATTTGAACTGCCGAACGGTTTAAGAGCTGTTTATGATTATAAATTCTGGGCAGGAAAGGACAATAATGCAGAATGTTTTCCATTATTTTCAGCAGATGAATATTCCGGATCAAAAGAAAGATCTCAAATATTAAATTTTGTTGCGGGAAATATTTACAGTTTAAATGATTACATACTAAATTTAATAAAATCAGACGATACAGCCGTAATTGTTTTAGAAACAGATAATTTACATGGTATGCCCGAACAAAGAAGGGTTTTTATTGATTTAATTTCCAAAAATATCAATAACCCGGTTATTTTAAAAAGAGATTATAACAGCTTAAGTTTTGATGAATTAAGACTATATGCAGCGACCGATTTGGGCGGGTTATTGATAGATGGATTCGGCGATGGGGTTTGGGCAAATACAAGGAATATCTCTGATTTAAATGATTCCGAAGAAAAGGCTGTAAACAGGATTTTATTCGGCATTTTACAAGCAACGAGAACCAGGATTTCAAAAACAGAATATATTGCCTGCCCCTCCTGCGGCAGGACTTTATTTGATTTGCAGGAAACCACTGATAGAATAAGACAGAGGACAGAACATTTAAAAGGTGTAAAGATTGCAATTATGGGGTGTATAGTTAATGGCCCCGGGGAAATGGCTGATGCTGATTACGGTTATGTTGGTTCAGGAATAGGAAAAGTAAATCTTTACCGGGGAAAAGATATTGTACGCAGAAATATACCTTCCGAGCATGCAGTTGATAATTTAATCGAAATTATAAAGGAAGATAATAATTGGGTTTCACCTAAATAATATAAAACGGTATTTTATATCACAAAATAAAAGTAAGTTTTTTAATATTATATTTTAGAATTATTGTAAATTAAGAGACGATAATGTATATTTGAAGACTTAATTATGGATACGAAAATAGTAAGACTTATATTGTATATATTAAAAAGTTCTTCTCTTGGTCAACAAGAAAGTTAAAAATTGAAAGATGCACCCCGATTATTTCGGGGTGCATTTTTTTTGTATGATTTGTAAGGAAATAATCAAATATATTGAGGAATGGGCGCCTAAAGAAACAGCCTGGCAGAAAGATAACGTTGGTATACAAATAGGGGCGGCAGATAGGAAATTAAGAAATATTCTACTCTGTTTGGAATTAACCGGCGAGGTTATCGATGATGCCATCAAAAAGAGTTGCAATTTTATTATTTCTCACCACCCGCTTTTATTTAATCCTCTCAAAAGAATAGACCTTCAAAACGATAAAAATTCAAAACTTATAGAACGACTAATCAAAAAAAATATCACACTTTACTCTGCTCATACTAATCTTGATTTTACAAGAGACGGCGTAAGTTTTGAATTGGCTAAGGTTTTAAAGCTCAAAAACATTGATTTTCTCAAACGTGCAGGGTCAAGTCAATATAAGTTAGTGGTTTTTGTACCGGAATCATTCGCAAAAAAAGTTTCAGAAGCTATTTTCGGAGCAGGCGGAGGAATAATCGGTGAATATAAAAGATGCAGTTTTCGAACAAACGGCATAGGAACCTTTAGGGGCTCAGATACAGCCAATCCTGTTTTTGGGAAAAAAGGGCGGGATGAGGAAGTAAAGGAAGTGCGGCTGGAAGTTTTAATTAATTCTCCGGCGTTAAACAAAGTTTTGCAGGCTCTTTTTAAAGTTCATCCATATGAAGAAGTTGCATATGATATTTACCCGCTTGAAAATCCCGGCAATTCCGGGGCGGGCGCAATCGGCGAACTGGAAAATTCTTTCTCTAAAGCAGAATTTTTAAAATTCATATCGGGACAATTAAAGATCAGGAATTTCAGGTATGTAGAAAGCACAAATAACAAGATTAAAAAAGTAGCTGTCTGCGGCGGTGCAGGAAGTGATTTAATTCAGGATGCAATAAATGCAGCAGCAGATGCATTTATTACGGCAGATATTAAATATCATTCGTTTCACGATGCAGCAGGTAAAATTTTTTTAATTGATGCCGGCCATTATGAGACTGAAATTCATTCATTGAATGAGCTAAAAAGAAGGCTTACATCATATGCGAAAATCAATAAATCAAAAGTTAAAATTTTTAAATACAACGGGTCAACTAATCCTATTATTTTTTATAACAATTAAATAAGGAGCAAAAGTAAATTGTTTGATAGATTAAAAATATTGTACGAGTTGCAAAACCTTGATGATCAACTTGATGAGCTGGAAGAACTTCGTGGCGATCTTCCAAATGCAGTTGAGGCTTTGGAAGAAAAAATTACGACAATGAAAAGCGATATTGCTTCTAAAGAAAAAGACCGGAAAGATTCTCTAAAAAAGAGAGAAGAAAACGATGAAGAAATAGATAAGCTTAAAGAAAATCAGAAACGGTTTAAAGCTCAATTATACCAGGTTAGAAACAATAAAGAATATGACGCTCTTACTAAAGAGATCGATCATAATGAAGATCAAATTACAAAGCTGGAAGCGGAGAATAATACACTTGCAGATTTGAGTAAAAAATTAACCGATGAAATTGAAGAAATTACACCGCAAATGGACGAGCTTAAAGAAGAACTGAAAGCAAAAGAAGCAGATCTAAAAGAAATTATTAAAGCCAACGAAAAAGAAGAAGTAAAGTTAAGAACAAAGAGAAAACAAATCGAAGCGTTAACAAAAAAACCGGATTACTCTGCTTATATGCGGATAAGAAAAGCAAAAAAAGGAATCGCTGTTGCAACGATAAAACGCTCAGCTTGTTCAGGATGTCATAATATTGTTCCATCACAACGCCAGCTTGAAATCAGAAGAAACAACAAACTTTTCTTCTGCGAGTATTGCGGCAGGATATTGGTATCTACGGAAGTAGCCGAAACTATAGATGCTTAGCAATTATTTATCATTATTCCTCTAACCTGATACAGTCTCAACGGCTGTACTTGTACCGGCGAAAAACCGGTACGAGAAAGGTAAGGGGGAATTGGATGTATTGAAATTTTCTTCAAACAGCCTCTTTTTACATACTATTTTTACTTTTCTGTACATTTTCTTTTAGTTAATCTTTAATATTGATAATTCTCCCTTCTTTTTAATTTCCCGCTGTTTTCCCGAAAAGTTATTTATTATATTTGCCGCAATTAAATAATTAAATTTCTAAACTATTTAGAGCTGGTTTAGAATAGTAAAACAATTGAATAAAAAATAGTTCAGGCCGGGCAGTTGCTCCGATTATATCGGGGAGGAAAGTCCGAACTTCGTAGAACAGGGTGCCGGGTAACACCCGGGATGCCGGACTGCCTGTGATAAAGGCATGAAAGCATACGGATAGTGCCACAGAAAATATACCGTCCCGGTTTTACCGGGATAAGGGTGAAAAGGCAGGGTAAGAGCCTACCGCGGAAATGGTAACATTTCCGGTCCCTATGGGATCCTGATTTAATCAGCTTTGAGCTGATTGATCGGGACAAGGTAAACCACACCCGAAGCAAGGCCAAGTATGGGAATCTTCCCGATGAATACCGGGACAAAGTTGTTCGCTTTGATTTACTGCTCTTAGGCAGTAAAGATTTCCGGGTGGGCCGCTAGAGCCAGTCAGTAATGCCTGGACAAGATAAATAACTGCCGTCCCGGCATAGCCGGGATTACAAAATTCGGCTTACAGGCCTAGACTATTTTTTTGTTCTTATAATTGTCTCCCGGATAATTTTTATGTTGAAAAAACGCTGGAAAATAAGAGAAGTTGAAGATGCATACATCCTAAAATCTTTAGCGGACAACTTAAATATTTCTGAAGTTCTTTCAAATTTACTTATCCTAAGAAATATTAAAACCTTTAACCAAGCTAAATCGTTTTTCCGGCCTTCCATAGATTCTTTAAACGATCCTTTTTTAATGGATGGGATGGAAACCGCCACTTACCGATTAATCAAAGCTTTAACTGAAAACCAGCTTATTTGTATATATGGTGATTATGATGTTGACGGAACC
>Ga0326727_10023347_pt1 | contig 11810 bp, 12 predicted proteins | sample MB2enrmetagenome_FD_207643 | JGI IMG/M metagenome (GOLD analysis project Ga0326727, IMG submission 207643) | Lab enriched peat soil microbial communities from McLean, Ithaca, NY, United States - MB29MY | ecosystem: Environmental > Terrestrial > Soil > Wetlands > Peat | place: USA: New York... | reverse complement strand
GTCCCTTCCCCCCCTTGAGCACGAAGAAGGGGGAGCCGAAGAGGTCCGCGTGATAGACCACGTCGTCGTCCTGGAGATGCCTCCTGACGAGCAGCGCGTTTGAGTGAGCGTCTCTCCCTCCGAGCGCGAGCCTTCCCTCGCTGGTGAAGAACCATCTGAACTTCTCGTACCATTCCTGTTTCCTCCTCACGAGCCTCTTGGTCGCATGCCTTCCTTCGGCTTCGACCTTGGGGATCCTCCCGGAGAGGCGGGCCACAGTCTCCCTGACGTCCACGACCTTGTCCTCCGCCTCCTTCGCCGCATCGTAGAGGAGCGAAGCCGCCGCGGCCGGGGAGGCCGGGCCGACTCTCGGTTTCAGCCCTCCGTCGAGTACGAGCTTCTCGGCTTCGGCGGCCGAAGCAGCCCGGGTCGCGTCAGCGGCTAGAGAACGGAGCCTCGACGCCTCGCGAAGCAGGGATGTCTCCTCGGACCTCAGGTTCGATATGGTCGCCTCGAGTTCCCGGCGCTCTCTGCCTTCTCGCCTGTCGGTCGAAGCGGCCCCGTCGATCACTTCCTGCAGGAGGATTTCATCGCAGAGGGCTGAGACCGTCTGTGACTCCTTCTTCACCTTCAGCCTCCTGGGAGAGACCACGAAGATCTCGTCTCCGTCCTCCGTCTCGCAGACGCAGGGGTGGGGTCTCTCCTGCGCCTCCTCCAGCATCTCCTTGAAGATGCCCGCGACCTCTGTCTCCCTCCCCTCGAGCTGCGAGCTGGCCGCTTCTGCGTCGAGGGAGAGCCTCGCCAGGGCTTCGGTGACGTACTTCCTGGGCAGCGACACGTGCTTCCCGATTGCCCTTCCGACCGTCTTCTCCGCCTTCGCCATCTCGAGCACATCCTTAGGTCCGACGACCGAGGGGCTCAGCCTTCTCTGAGCCGGTGGGGAATAGGCTCCTCCTCGGACGAGCCGCCGTGACGCCGACCTGACCTCATCCTTCAACAGCAGGGTCCTCCAGTTCCAGTCCGTGAGGATGATGTTTCCTGGGGGCATCAGCTCGACGATCAGTCTCCTGGTCGATTCGCCCTCCCCGAAGGTCAGTTCGAAGACCCGGTCCAGGTCAACCTGGGAAGCCCCCGCGAAGCGCGCCCTCTCCAACTCGCCTCTCAGCCTCGAAGTGAAGTCTGTGGTTTCGGCCCTCTCGGACAGCCTTTCCGAAATCCAGACCCCGAGACTGGGCGAAGAGACCAGCCACACGTCCTCGCCTCCTGGCTTCCTGAAACGGAGCAGCTGGGCGTCTCCCAGCGTGTAAATGTTATTAACGTACGCGCCTCGGAGCGCCGAATTAATCTCCTTGATTAGCGCCAAGACCTCGAAGCCTGCTAGCTCTGCCACGAAGGCTACGGCCCCGCTGCTATTTGATAAGCTATATTGGCTGAGAATCGGCTTTGGCGTGCTCGGCGGAGTGGCGGCAGACCGAGTCTTCGCGCCCGGCGACTACGTCGATGGGTTGCTGATCGGGGTCATTTTCTATCTGGCATCCTATTACATCGCGCGCTACGTCTGGTTCAAGGAACTGGCGCGTGAGAACCTCGGTAAACTCTACACCACCGCACTAGGGGGTTACGTGCTGACCTTCTTGTTTACTTGGATTCTGCTCTTCACGATACTGGCTGCATGAGCTTCGCGTAGTCCAACAGGGTCTCGGCGTATCCTCTGTCGAAATCGTCGGCCATCTGGCTCGACTCTACGGACTTCGCGGCCCTGGCCATCCTGTCCTGACCCCACGACTGGAGCGTCCCTTCCTTACCTCTTGACATGCTGACATAGATCCCGGTAGCTGCAAACAGGCTCCCTCTTTCTCTTTCGCTCTTGACCTCTGGCGAGAGAGCGTCGAGCATCCTTTTCGCGCCCTCCAAGTCGGAGTTCCTGAGAGATTCTAGGACAGATGAAACGCCTTCGTACACGGTCTTACTCGTTAGCACGGCTGTTAGCTGGTATTTAGTCTTCCTAAAGCATCCGACCTAGCCAGATAGACCATTGAGTTAACTCGTTTACGCTGCCTGACAGGTTCGCCACGGTTTGACTTTGCCGTGGCCTCTCGGCAAATTCGTCTGTCCCCGATGGTACCTCTGTCCTCCAGTTCACGGGAATTGCGAAATAGCTTCTCTCGTCTTTGACGTACCTGTCAGGGTCAGACTTCTTGTCATGCCTCTTCTTCTCCCCCCTCGCCAAGTTCGTTTTGCCCCGCATCTCAGTCAGTGCGCGTGCAAAACCAACACTACGAGGGCGGTTCCGGGAAAAGCGGAACAGGTGGAAGGAGATTAATACAGGCCAAATTGCCGCTGGCTCGTTGCCGGGCCAAAGGAAGGTCTACGCCGTCTCTGGAGGGGTTACAAAGTTCGCAAAGGCCCACCCCGAGATGGACTTCCGGCTGATGGTCAAGAGGGCCTACGACTACGCCATGAAGGATCTGCCCAAGCTCAAGCCCTCGGACATAGAGAGTAGCAGGATCTGCTACTTCTCGGACCACTTCGCCAGGCAACTGAAAGCCGCTTCGATGGTGCAGGACTTCCTCGGGCTGAACCCCAAGGACTCCAGAAGAATAGAATGGGGAGGCGCCACGGGGGGACAGGCCATCCAGGCCGGATGGGAGGCCATCGCCAGCGGGAGGAACGACGTGTGCCTGGTCGCCGGCTTCGAGACCATGTCCCACGTCGAGACTTGGAAGGGGAACGAGTTCATTGCGCTCGCGTCGGACACCAACTTCGACTACCCGGTTGGGGGATTCTATACGGGATACTACGCCTTGATGGTCCAGCGCCACATTTACGAGTTCCTAAGGAGGAGGAAGTACGGGAAGATTAAGGACGAGAAGAAGGCGCAGAGGGCAGCGATTGAAGAAGCGAAGAGGGTGATGGCCATGGTGTCGGTGAAGAACCACATCAACGCCATGCACAACCCGTACGCCCAATACCCGGAAAGGCAGACCATGGAGGGGGCACTCAGCGGAGAGATGATTGCCCACCCGCTGAACCGGCCGTCCATCTGTGCGATGAGCGACGGCGCTGCCGTCATGGTTCTCGCGTCGGAGGACGCCGCATTCAAGTACACTGACCATCCGGTGCTGATTAAAGGCGTCGGTTGCGGCACGGACACGATGAGGTTGGCCGACAGGCCCCACGGGAAGGTCCCTCTGTTCGCTTGGGAGACTAAAGAGTACTACTCTGACCTCGATTACCCAGGAGTGCACTCCTTCAGGGCCGGGAGGACCGCGGCCTTGGAAGCCTACAAGAACGCGGGGATAGGCAACCCCTCTGAGGAACTGAGCTTTGTGGAGTTGCACGATGCCTATGCAAGCTCCGAGATACAGACCTACGAAGATATCGGTCTGTGTAAGTACGGCGAGGGATACGACTTCGTCGACCAAGGATACCCCTTCCTGAACAACATCGACTACGGACTCGAGCTCCCTCACAAAGGAACCGTCCCAGTGAATCCATCGGGGGGCCTCATCGCCTGCGGGCACCCAGTGGGCGCGACCGGGATAATGCAGGGGGTGTTCGCTTTCTGGCAGCTCCAGAACTCCATTGCGAAACACTTCGGGAACAACAAGCTGCAAGTGAAGGGAGCCAAGCGCGGGCTGATACACTCACATGCAGGCACAGGGAGCTCCGTCACCGTGAGCATATTGGAGAGGGTCTGAGTTGACAGGGCCCAAGAAGTTCGCGAAGTTCAGGGACGTCATGGAGGAGGTGAAGAAGACTGGGGCAGCCATCTACACGAACCCAGTGGGAACCAACGATTTGATTGTCCTTTCGCCCTACAGCGTCAAGTACATCCACAGCTACGCCCAGGATTCGAAGTTCTTCCTCGGGCTGGCGGAGGGGAAGCTTCTTGGAAGCGAGTGCACTAACTGCCACTACAAGTACGCCACGCCCCGAAGCCACTGCATGAATTGCGGAAGCGAAACGAAGTGGTTTAGGCTCCCACTCCAGGGCAGGGTTCACTCGTGGACCACATGCTACTTCGGCAGCGAAGAGTTCCTCAACGAGACTCCATTCAATTTGGCCTTGGTAGAGTTTGACAAGGTGCACACCTTGCTACTGTCTAGGCTGGTAGGAATAGATGAGAAGGACATCTATATCGGTATGAAGGTGAAAGCGGAGTTCGCCAAGTCTCCACGCTACCTCATCTCTGACGTTCACTTCGTCCCCGCTGGTGCAATGACTTCTTCCCGTAATTGATGAAAGGCTGGGTTCGAGTCAAGCGTGACAACGTGCGTGTGTTAAGGGGTAGTTGTGAGAACGACCGTCAGGCTGAAGGAATTTGTCGTGGGGTTAGGTCCGGTCTAGTTCAGACCTGTCCTGCTCAGAGAGGCCAGCACACTTTGGCCCGTGGACAACTTGGTCGCCCTTACGGAGTCTCCCTCCCTCTCCAACAGAATCGACGCGTAGACCATTTGCTCGACTGTCCTGCCTCCAATCGCGACATCGTGAGATGGTCCGAATGTCACCCGGTTGGTCAGGAGGTAAGCTCTCCCGTTGAGGTAGGCATCCCTGGCAGTCTCGCTCAGATACACGTCGAGGGCCCCTTGCCTTTCAGCCAAGTTTGACCTGCCTGGCAAACCTATCGTGAAGTTCCTGGTCAGCGTATCGACGACGACCAACGAGCAGGCTGCGGTCGCCTCCCTTGCGTCCATCTTGGCCACTGTCTCCATCTGCTCGACGAAGGAATCGGTCCTCAGGTATACGATTCTCTCGAGGATGCCAGCAGGATTCCATCCCCGAGTCTCCGCAATCCCTACGAGCCTTTCGGGTCTGAAGGTGCCTTCGGTGTCGATGAAGAGCGACTTCTTCCCCTTCCGTGCGGCACAGAGGACTGCCTGCATGGCCAGCTGCGTCTTTCCTGTGTTGCTCCTCCCGTGCACTTCGACCACGCGGCCCCCACGATAACCACCCTCGAGAAGGCTGTCCAGGTTCACGGACCCTGAACTGAACCTCGGAAAGGAGGCCGTTTTCTTCACCACCTCCGCCCCCGTCAGCTCTGGAGTCATCTGCCTTCCAACGACCTGTCTTCGCTGTCGTTTCGATACCGATGTCTTTTTAACTCTGACACCGCGCCCTGAGAAAAAGTCCGAATGAATTCTCAGCCCCCTCCTCAGGCCAAGCGCCCACTGAGCGTGCTCCAGAAGGCGACCAGCAAACAGGTTTCGGTCAGGCTCAAGAACGAACTCGAGTACAGAGGCAAGATGACAAACGTCGACTCCTACATGAACGTCATCCTGATGGATGCGGAGGAGTCGGAGAACGGCGCGAAGAAGGCCAACTACGGCAAGGTTGTGATCAGAGGCAATAACGTCCTCTACATCAGGATAGAGGACCGTCTCTAGGGACGCCCCTTCACGGCACAGCGGTCTCCGCATGGAGAGAATTCGATTCTAATGATCAGAGAGGTCGCGAGGCTGATCCTTTAGGGGTCTTGTCTACTCTAGGCTGTCTTCCTCGCCGGTCGCGAAGCGGAGCGCCTTCTTCTCGTCCAGTCCGACCCCGTAGGCCTTCCGGAAGAATTTGACGACGGCCGTCACGTCATGCTCGAGCAACTCTCTGCAGTTGGGATGATTCGCTCCTACGGCCTGGGGCCAGTCTATCAGCCACAGCGCGGCCCCGGTGGTGAGGATGTTGTACTCGCTGAGGTCGGCGTTGACCAGCCCGGCCTTGAGGAATGCCTTCCTGATCGATTCGATGACGGTGCGCGCCGCCGCCTCAGGGTCCTCGAGCTCCGGTCTCTGCGAAAGCCTGACTCCAGACAGCTCCTCCAACAGGACGGTGCTCCTGTTGAAGGCAATGGGCTTGGGGAAGACTGGAGACAGGCCCTCGAGCTTCTTCAGTGCTGTGTACTCCCTCTTGGCCGCCTCGTAGTTGACCGTCATCCAGCTTCGCATCTCGGCGCCCTCTCTGAACCTCTTCTTCCTCACCCTGGTGAAGCTCGTCCTTCCGAGCTTGTAGAACTTCAGCGCGAGCGGCGAACCCTCCTCCGTGAGCGCCTCGTAGACGTCTGACTCCTTGCCCTTCGCGATGACTGCACCCAGAGCGAAGATCAGGTCCCTCTTCACGTAGTCCCTGAGCGCCATGGCCTCGGCCGCTTCCTTCGTCAGGGCGTATCCGGACCCCCGCCGGCTCACCAACTCCCTCTTCTCTAGCTGTCCGACTGCGAACCGCACCCGCTCAGGAGGAAGCCGGCTCATCCTGGCAAGCCTGCCTACGTCGGCCGTCCCGTGCCCGGTGGCTGCCTCTTCCAGCCCGGTCAGCGTCCTCCACTCTTCGTCCTTCAGAGACTTCAGGACGCGAGCCGCCCGTTCAGTGGTCGACATGCTCCAACCTCTTGCTCCGTTCCACACGATGATAAACGAGACGTGGGTGTGTTTGGGTCTAGCCCTGGGTCACAAGGAGACCTATCCTCATGTCAGCTCAACACTCGCCGCATGGTTTCGAAACTCTGGGTTGTCCTCGCCAACGGTGCCCTGATGAATCCATTGACCCCGCTCGCTTCTGCTACCTCAAGCTCGCCCCTGTAGCATCCCTGTATGCGACCCAGTACCTGTCCGCTTCGGGCTTGATTCTCTTCGGGCGTCCGCCGCTCATGGTGACCCAAAGCCCATCTCCAGCTCTAACAGACCCGATACTGCGGATTGGTATCCCAGACCCGTCGAATTCCTCTCTCAGATCGTCGAGCCTCCCCGGGTTGCACGTTACAAGAAGCGTCCCTTCACTTAGCGAACCCAGGGGGTCGAGGCCGAACGCCGCACAAACCGCACCCACCTCATCTGAGACATTGATGCTGTCCTCGTCCACATGGAATGCGGTCCCCGACGCGCTTGCCATCTCTTCGAGACCTCCCAGGACGCCTCCTTCCGTCGCATCGTGCATCGAGGTGACTCCGCCCCTGCCCAGGCCGATTCTCGCAGCCGTGAGGGCATCGGCGACTGTCGAACACGATCTGATCAGCTTCCTCGCGCGTGATGCCCTGAGGCGGCCCGTTTTTTCCTCTACGTACCGTGGAAACGATAGTGCCAGCGAGGCTGTCGTCTCGATGGCTGCCTGTTTGGTCATCAAAATCGCGTCGCCGGGCTTGGCCATCGAGGGGTCGACGAAACCTCCTCTCCGCCCGAACCCGAACATCGAGCCTGCTCCGATGACCGTGAAACCTGCCCCCGGATAGCTCCCGGTGTGTCCGGCGGCAATCGTGATTCCGAGCCTGCGGCACTCTTCCCCCACTGATCGGACATACTCTTCACGATCAGCGTCGCTCAACTCGGGTGGGAGGTTGAAGCTGAAGGTCGCATACTCGGGCCTCAAGCCTGACGTGGTGTAGTCCGACGCGATTAGGTGAACGCTCAACCATGCTGACATCTTCATCCCGAGCGACGGGATGATGGAGAGGGGGTCGACCGTCAGGACCATGACTCTGTCTCCGCCAATCGCGATGACTGCGTTGTCTGAGCCCTTCCTGGGTCCGACGATCAGATTGCTGGACCTTCTTCCCAAGTTGGCATAGACCACGTCTTCCATGAAGTCGGGACCGGCCTTGCCAGAGTAGGACAAGGGGAGCTTGACTCTACTCCAACCCGAGTCTTCTAAAGGCTGGCCTCGCTGCCCTGACCAAGAGGAGAGCCACTGGGATGTAGGCAAGGTCGGCCAATGTCCCGAAGTCGAAAGCGGCTGTCCAGAATGAAGGCCATATCCCTCCTTGCGGTTGGTACTGGAAGAGGGCGTAGTTGTAGAAGAGCCAGTCTGGGAAGAAGAAGGCCAGAGTCTCGAAGACGGTCGCCCCCACCATCGCAACCACCATCATCTTTTCGCTCTTGGTCCTCGCCCAGCCTATGATTAGCGCCTCCGGAGCCCTGGCCCAGATCATTCCGAAGGGGTATATGGGGGAGCCGCCTCCTTTGAAGGACACATTGAACGCCTCTCCGATGAAGGAACCCACTCCTGTCGCGGTAGCTGCCGTCCATGGGTCTGCCATCAGGCTCAATGCCATGTAGATTGGAGGGGACCAAGTTATCTCGTACAGGGGCGGTGGAAGCGGGATGGAGAGGATTGTGCCGACGGCAATCAGAGCTGAGAAGACTATGATTACCGCGAGAACGGTCGAGCGCCTGGCGGGCTTGCTTGCTTGCTTCTCTTGTTCCACCACGTCTTGGAACCCGACGGCTGGCATTTATAAATTGGTAAATAAGTAGCTTATACCGTGCAGCCGCCCGACGAGTTGATGGTCCAGGAGTTCCTGCCTGCAATCAGGCAGGCGGTCGCGAGGCAACTCCGGGCGCAAGGGTTCTCCCAGAGCAAGATTTCGGCGATGCTTGGAATCACCCAGGCCTCAGTGAGCCTATACCTATCCTCGGAGGTTGCCAAGGTGTATACGGCGTTCGACCACCTCGGGGTCTCGCACGAGGAGGCGGACACCTACGCAGCCCTCCTGGCAGAGGACTCGAAGCGGAGCGCCGTCGACGCCGTCTCGACTCTGAACACTGTCTGGACCAGCCTGCTAGGGCGTGGTTCCCTATGCGCCCGTCACAGGAGCCAGTATCCCTTCCTCGCGGATTGCGACGTCTGCATCAAGGAATACGGGCAGCGCAGGCCTGGCAGTTCGGAAGCAGTCTCCGACGTGGCCGATGCGGTCAGAAACCTCGAGTCGTCCTCCACTTTCGTCAAAGTGATGCCTGAAGTCTCGGTCAACATCGCGTGCGTGACGGGCGACGCCGCCTCCCCTGCCGATGTGGTCGCCATCCCAGGCCGGATAGTAAAAGCCAGGGGGAGAGCAAGGGGGATGCTCCCTCCCGAGCCCGGGGCTTCGCGACATCTGGCTAGAGTCCTCCTCTTGGTGAAGAGGGTTAGGCCGGAGATCCGCGCTTGCATCAACCTACGGTATGACTCCGGGATGGGCCGAGTCCTCAAGAGACTGCACCTGAAGACGACCGAGATAGGCGATTATGCTGTATCCGGGACAGAAGACCCCACAGTCGATGCCCTCGTCCGCAGGTTGGCGACGGTACGCGCAGCGTTCGATGCAATTGTCGACAATGGGGGGAACGGGATTGAGCCGAACCTGTACCTATTTGGCAAGAGCGCTAGGGAAGTGGCTGCCCTCGCGCTTCAGGTCTCACGCCTCTACTCTGCGCCCTGATGTGCTTGCCTTCTCCTTCTCGCGAGCGGGGCCAGCGCCCTTCTTCAGGCAGGCGGCAACGAAGGCCACGTAGACAGGCTCAGGATTCTCCGGCCTGCTCACGTACTCGGGATGGAACTGCGTCCCCATGTAGAAGGGATGCCCATCGAGCTCCATGATCTCCGCCCTGCGGCCACTGTCGCTGAAGGCGACGTAGTGCATCCCGGCCTCCTCGAACCTCTTCAGATACTTCTGGTTGAGCTCGAACCTGTGCCTGTGCCGTTCGCGTATCTTCTCCCGTCCGTAGATGTCAAAGGCTCTGCTCGGCTTCTTCAGGGAGATGTCGTGCCCTCCCAGCCTCATCGTACCACCTAGGTCGGAGACCTTTCGCTGCTCCGGCAGGAGGTCGATTACGGGGTGAGGTGTCTCCGGGTCCACTTCGGTGGAATTCGCCCTCTCGAGCCCAAGGACGTGCCTGGCGAACGAGACGCTAGCCAACTGGAAGCCGAAGCAGAGGCCGAGGAAGGGTATTCCCGAGACGCGGGAATAGTTCGCCGCCGCTATCTTGCCCTCGACTCCTCTGCTTCCGAACCCCTGAGGAATGACGACCCCGTCGTAGCCGTCTAGAAGTTCGAGCTTTGTGTTGTCCTCCTCGATCACCTCGGATTCGATCCAATCTATCTTGGAGCTTGCTCTGTTGACCGCACAGGCGTGCATCAGAGCCTGGTTGACGCTTACGTAGCTATCCGCCAGGCTGGCGTACTTGCCCACCATCGCGACCCTGACCGTCTTCGGCTGGTCGAGGAACCGATCGGCTACCGCGTTCCATCTGCTGATGCTCAGCCGTCTCCTGATCCCGAACTGCCGAAGGATCGGCCTGAGCACCCCCTGCTCGTCGAGAAGCCTGGGGACTTGGTAGATCGATTCCACGTCGGGGTTGGAAATCACGCTCTCCACGGGCACGCTCGTGAAGAGCGAGATCTTCTCCTTGGCTTCCTTCGGAAGGGCCCGCGAGCTTCTGACAACTATTATGTCCGGCTGGATGCCTATCCTGCGCATCTCTTGGACGCTGTGCTGAGTGGGCTTGGTCTTCATCTCGCCTACCACCGAAAGCTCGGGGGCGAGGCTTACGTGAAGGAAGAGAGTCCTGGCCGGTCCTTCCTCCATCCGCATTTCCCTGAACGCTTCGAGGAACGGAAGACTCTCGATGTCCCCAACCGTTCCGCCGCACTCGACTAGAAGAACGTCTACCTTCGAGTCGGCGGCCAGCTGCCTAATCCTTCTCTTGATCTCGTCTGTGATGTGCGGGATTATCTGGACCGACTTGCCGAGGAACCTTCCTCTCCTCTCGTCATCGATGACCTTCTTGTAGATTTGGCCGGTCGTTATGTTATTGGCCCTCGACATGTTTCTGTTGAGGAACCTCTCGTAGGTCCCCAGATCCATGTCCGTTTCGCCCCCGTCATCGGTGACGTAGACCTCCCCGTGGGTGATGGGGTTCATGGTCCCGGCATCGAAGTTCAGGTAGGGGTCGATCTTGAGGCAGGTTGCTTCGAGCCCGGATAGCTCCAGAAGTTTGGCTACGGACGATGCCGTGATGCCTTTGCCGAGGCCCGACATCACTCCGCCCGTGACAAAGAGGTACTTCGGCATATACCAAGTGAAGGTCGTGCGTAATTAAGGGTTGTGAGCGTCGGTGCTGGTGCGTCTTAGGGACATCGGCCTTTTGGGACCCTCAGTGGTGCAACTCGGGACATTGTTCTCGTAACTCTTCGGGAGGTGCAAGGGCAGTCCTTCGACTTCTAACTGTCGGGAGTTTGACAAACCTCTGCAACCCTTACCCAAAGGAATTGAGTATAATCCCAATATTCTACCTTATATTTGGCTGAAATGCCACAATGGCCCACGGTTCGCCAAACACTGGAATCGACCAAGAATTTCGAGATACTCGCGCAGACAGAATTTGGCATAAAGGCCCCTTCTCCGATTCAGTCTCACAAGCAAGTCCTGTTTTTTGCAGATGTTGTAGATTCAGTGGGTCTCAAAAGCACGATGGGAGAAGTGGATGCCCTATACAGGATCTACCTCCACAATTTGCTCGCGAAGCACGAAGTTAGTAAGGAAGGCGGGAGAATCGCAAAGTACCTCGGCGACGGGGTCCTGGCCACCTTCAACGCAAGGACAGGGACGGATCATGCAGTGAACGCCGCTTCTGCTCTCATTAGGAAACTTTCGGCCAAGAATAGTAAGATTAGCACTCGGGTCGTCGTTCACTTAGGAGATGTGCACCTGTGGTCTTACTCCAAGGAAAAGAAGGACTCATGGCTCGACCCACAAGGCATCTCGGTTGACATTCTCTTTCGGCTCTCGAAGCTCACGCCGGCGAGTCACATAATGGTCACAGAGGAAGCGGTAGGAAAGAGCGGAATCGTCGTCGGGGAACATCACTATCGTACGGTTGCAGTCCGAGGAGTTGACTGTAGTGTTAGGATCGCCATGCTCGGCAAGGACAAGACAGCCATCCGGGACCCTCACCTCAAATATGAGATTGATCTACGGAACAGCAGAGAGACTTGGGACCCTACTTTGAACCAGATGGTAGGGCACATGCTCCGGAAGGACTGGACGGCGCTGGAGAATCTCATTAAGAACCTCAAACTGCCGCTCAGTG
>Ga0326727_10023346_pt1 | contig 11810 bp, 11 predicted proteins | sample MB2enrmetagenome_FD_207643 | JGI IMG/M metagenome (GOLD analysis project Ga0326727, IMG submission 207643) | Lab enriched peat soil microbial communities from McLean, Ithaca, NY, United States - MB29MY | ecosystem: Environmental > Terrestrial > Soil > Wetlands > Peat | place: USA: New York... | reverse complement strand
TAGCAAGAGCGATTTGCAGAGCGGTTTTCATCATGGAATCACCAGTGAACATCTTAGCAACCGGCGGTGCCGCCGCTCTTCACTTCGTATCGATGAACGTGTCCACGCGCAGACCCGAGGGCAGTTGCTGGCCGGGATCGAGTTCGATCATGGTCTCCAGGATCTTCGTGTCCACGCGCTCGGTCGGCTCGTCGGTGCGCACGTTTTTGCGGCCGAGAATCTGGCCGACGCGAATGACGTGGCCCGTGAATCGGCGATCACCGAACGCTTCGGCGGTGACCCACGCCGGCTGGCCGTCGCGAATGCGCGCTACGTCGGTTTCATCCACGTCGGCGCGGACGCGCAGCCGCGAGCAGTCGCCCAGCGTGACGATGGGCGTGTCGCCCTTGCCCGAAACGCTCTCCCCCGCATGCAGCTTCTTGCGCAGAATCACGCCGTTGATGGGCGAGCGAATGATGGTCTTGTCGAGAAGGGCGCGCGCTTCGGAAACCTGCGCGCGGGCTTCGGCCAGCTCGGCAGCGGCGCGGTTGCGATCCTCCACGCGCGTCTGATTGTCCACCAGCTCGTTCCGCTCGCGGGCCTCGGCAAGCCGCGCCTCGGCGACCTTCAGCTCGCGATCCGCGGTTTCGAACTCGGCGCGCGCCATGACCTTTGCGTCGAACAGCTTCGCGCGGCGCTCTTGTTCGGCGCGGGCGTTCTCCAGCACGGCCTCGGCTTCTCTCACCTCGGCGGCCGATTCCCGGCGCTCTTCGCGGCGTGAGCCATTGTTGAGCCGCTCGAGCGCGGCTTCCTTTTCAGCGACCGTGGCTTCGGCCACCTCGAGGCGTGCGCGGTAATCGCCATTATCCAGAACCGCGACCACCTGCCCTCGGCGAACCGTCTGGCCTTCCTCGACGGGAACCTCGGCGAGTTTGCCATCGAGCTGCGAGGCGATCTTAATCTCCTCCGATTGCGGCTCCACGCGCCCCGGCGCCACAACGACCGGCGAGCGGCTCGCGACAGCAGCCGGTGGACCGCCCATGACGGTCGTTTTGCGCGAATGGGCCGCGGCCAGAAACGATCCGGCGAGCAGCGCGACCCCGGCCAGAATCCACCATTTGTTTTTCATGCCACCTCCTCCAACAGCTCTTCCTCGGCCTCAGCACCGTCGCAGCGAATGCGTCCATCGGCGATTTCCACCATGCGCGTGCCGTAATGCAGCACGCGCGAATCGTGCGTCACAATCACGATGGCTCGATCACGTTCCTCAGCCAGCCGGCGCAGGATTTCCATCACATTTTGTCCGCTGACCGCGTCGAGCGCCGCCGTGGGCTCGTCGGCCAGCAGCACCGGTGGATCGCCCGCCAGCGCCCGCGCAATCGCCACCCGCTGTTTCTGGCCGCCGCTCAGGTCGGCGGGATAGGCGGCCCCCTTTTGTGCCAGACCCACCTGTCCGAGCAACTCCGCCGCTTCCGCGCGCGCCTTCCGTTTGGACCGTCCCCGCAGCGTCAGCGCCACCTCGACGTTTTCCCGCGCCGTGAGGGCGGGGAACAGATTGAAGCCCTGGAACATGAAGCCGAAGTTTCCGAGCCGCACGCGCGGCAGGTCCGCTTCGCGCAGCTTGGTAATGTCCTCGCCGCGCACCAACACGCTTCCGCGCGAGGCTCGCAGAATGCAGCCCATGATGGAGAGCAGCGTCGTCTTGCCGCTGCCCGACGGGCCGCGGAGCATCAGGATGTCGCCGGCGTGCACGTCGAGATCGACGTTCGCCAACGCGTGCACCGCAGCCGCGCCTTCTCCGTAGGTTTTCGACACTCCGCGCAGGCGAATCAGCGGTTGCATAAGGTCACCCCCTAAACACGAGCGCCGGATCGATATCCGTGGCTTTGCGAATGGAAATGATGGACGCGGCCACGCACATGATCACCGCGAGCGCGAGCGTGCCCGCCACCATCTGCGGCGGCAGGAGAATTTCCGTGGTACCGTTGGCGTTGCCCCGCACAATCAGCAGGCCGACCGTGATGGCCACGGCGTAGCCCATGAGTGCGCTCAGCAGAGCCTGTTCGACGATCACCCGATAGATGTAGCGGTTCCTCGCGCCCATCGCCTTCAACGTTCCGAATTCGCGGATGTGATCCACCGTGGTCGCGTAGATGGTCTGGGCCACCACCACCAGACCCACCATCAAACCGAGCACTGCGCCCATCAGCGTGGTGACACCGGCGCCCGTACGGAACACCCAGTAGGTTTGCGTCTTGCGCACCATCTCCGCGTTGGTGTAGATGTCCACGCCGGGAACAGCGGCGGCGAGGCGGCGCTTCAGATCCGCGATATCGACGCCCGGTTGAGCCCTGACCAGCAGGAACAGTGTCTGGTCTTCGTTCAGACGCGTATAGTTCAGGGCGTTCTTGAAGCTGGTGTAGACGTACGGCGCAGTGGTGAACGAGCGAATGCCGCGCGTGAATCCGGCCACGCGCGCGCGATGCCCGGCGATCTCCACGGTGTCGCCGATTCGCGAAACGCCCAGCTTGTCGCGAAAGAGCTCGTCGATGAGTACGGCATCGTCGGCGCGAACGGCATCAATGGAGCCCTGCACCACGTTCCAGGGACCGCCCATGCGTCCGTCGGGGTCGAAGCCGGTAATCTGCACCGATTCCTGCGACCCTTTCGGCAGTTTCCACGTGCTGAACACCAGCAGGAACTTGTCCACCCGCGCCACGCCCGGCACTTCCAGCGCCTTGTAGCGGCGAGACTCGGGCATGGCCGCTCCGCCATTGACATGAGGAATGCCGGGGGCGGCGATCCAGATATCCGCGCCGCTGTGTTCCACCACGTTGGCGCTGGTCTCGAGGAACCCCAGGAAAAGTCCGAACTGCACCACGATCAGCACCAGGGCGAAGACGATGCCGGTGAGGGTGACGCTCAGCCGCACCTTATCGTGGAACAGGTTCTTCCAGGCCAGCGTGGTCATCTCGTGCGGCTCCTGTTGTGAACTACGATTTCAGAATGAACATTGTTCACATTGAACACTGTTCATTATAAGGACAGTGCTCATCGGCGGCAAGAGTTTTCTTTGTGAAGGGGAATACCCTCAGGCCCGAATCGCCCGAACGATCAGATCCAGCGACAAGTCAATCAGCGTCTTCTTCGGAGCCCACGTGAATCCCGGCATGTCCGTGGAAGTAATCAACATATTCGTGACCCCGTGGGCCATCATCCAGACGCTCTGCGCCAGCGTTCGGGCGTCCTGCCGGCGGATGGTTCCGGCCTCCATGCCCTTATGCAGACCCTGGCAGAGGATTTCGAAGCCGCGCAGGCCCGCTGCCGGTTTGTCGCCCATGTCATGGCCGGAAGCGTGCACCAGCGCGTGAACATTGAAGGTTACGAGGTAGTGGCTGGGGTGCGCCAGCCCGAACTCGATGTACAGTTTCAGCCCCTGACGAACCAGTTCGAGAGGGGGCAGGTCCTTCTGGATGAGCTTCTCGAGCCGCTGCGCCAGGCGCTCGAACATCTCCTGGCAGATGGTGGCCAGCAGGTCGTCCTTGTCCTTGAAATACAGGTAGATGGTGGAGGGTGCGTACTCGATCCTATCGGCGATCCGCCGGATGGAGGTGTTCTCGAAACCTTCGCGGATGAAGAGCTCGCCGGCGGCTTCCAGAATCTTCGTGCGCACTTCTTCCCGTTCGCGCTGTCTTCTTTCGGCGACACCCATGTCCGTACGCTGTAATGTTACAAAACGCCGTTCAGGAGTTCAAGGGTTTTTCTGCTGCAGCCCGCGCCGGCTCACCAGATACAGCGCGAAGCTCCCCAGCCAGTGGCCGCCTTCATAGTGTTCGCTGCGGATGCTCTCGAGGCCGGCCTGGCGAAGTTTCGCGGCCAGCCCGGTCAGTTGCTCGCGCCGCGCGGCGTCCGCCGGCAGCTTCGAGACGATCCCCTCCAGCATCCAGGCGCGGCTCAGGTTGAGTCCCGCCAGATGATACAGCTTGCCGTCGGTGAAGTCGGTGACTCGTGTCGGCTCCAGGTCCACGCGCGGCAGAAACGCCGATAACCAGCGCGCGAACTCGGCGGGCGGAAGAATTCGTCGCACGGCGTCGGCTTCGGCCAGACAGGGTGAAAGAAAATCCTCGCCGGAGGGCTCGTAGGCGAGCGGGCAGTTGGTGTCTTTGAGATAGTAGTCCCGCACCCGCGATTCCAGCAACCGCTCGAACTCCGCGTTCCCGGTGATGCGCGCGTAATCGAGCATCAGGCCGAGGCCGAACGCGGTATTGTTGTGCTCGCCCACGCGAATCGGCCAGGCCAGCTTCGGCAGCCATGCGCTGATCCGCGCCACCGCAGCCACCTCCAGCGGACGCAGCGTGACCGCCCACTGCCGCAACTGCGGATCGTCGCTTTCGTGAAGCTCAGCGGCAAGCTGCAGCAGCCACGCGAGGCCATAGGGCCGCTCGAAGGTGTTGCGGCCGGTCTCGTTCAGATACTTCGCTTCCTGCGCGATGTGCGCGTTGGTCAGGCTCTGCGCCACCGCCTGGCGGGCCTCTGCCGCAAACGGCGCCCGCGGAAACAGACGGATCAGCCGAACCAGCAGCCAGTGTCCGTGAACGGAGGAATGCCAGTCGTAGCAGCCGTAGAATGCCGGAGTGAGTTCCCGGGGTGGCTTCACGTCCGCGTCCGAATTCAGCGCGTGCGCGATCTTGTTCGGGTATTCCTTATGGATGCAATCGAGCGCCAGCCGCGCGAAACGCGCCGCCTGCGCCTGATCGAAATCGGATTCGGCCATGAGGCCTCCGCACAAGGTAAGGCCGAGCAGAAACGGTTTCACGAAACGGCCCACCGCTTCCTTGCGGTCGCGGCTCGGTACGCGCTCGCGAACATGGCTCATCGATTCCGAGCCGCGCGCGCGAGCAAGCGGTTCTGTGCGTCCTGCATCGCTTTAGAACGGCCAGCGGCTGCCGTGGCGATCCTTCGCGCTGGGCGCCGGGCCGGGACCGTTGCCCACTCCCGGATTGCCCACGTACGCCTTGCTGAAATCGACGTCGTTCTCGCTGAACGCGAGCGGGCGATCGAGAATCATGTCCAACGTGGTTCCGCGCGCCAGCACTGCATCGGGACCGCGCGTCAGCAGCACACCGATCAGCCCCGCGGTTGCGCCCGCGGCCGCGCCGAGCAGCGCTCCCTCGCCGGCATGACCGCTGCCCAGTCCGCCGGCCAGCGCTCCGATGGATGCGCCGCTAGCGGTGGTCTCGCCCACGGTTCGAGCATCGCCGCCCTTGTTGCCTTCGCCTTTAATCGAGCCCTCCTTGCGATCCAGATCCTCGCTGGCGCGCCCGTCGAGAGCGCCAATCGACGCCTTGAAATCGCGGGTCACGCCGTTGGGAAGGGTCAGCGAATCGAAGCGAATATAGAACTCGCCGCGGCCCTTCACGCGTCCCGGGCGGGTCACCCTGGTCACTGTTCCGGCGACGTAGCTTCCCACCGGAATCACCACCTTGCCGCGAAGCACAATCGGGAAGACCGTTTCCAGATACACGCGGTCGCCCTCGGTGGAGTTCTTCGTGCTGACACTGTTGATCAGGCTCAGAGGAATCCGCGTGCCCGGGTCCACCACGTATCCATGGCCGGCGACGGCAGCGGGCGCAGCGGCTGGTGCCGGGGTTTTCTCCGGCGCGGTCGCGGCCGGTTTGTCGGGCACAGTGGCGGCGGGCGCGGCTGCCTGATCCTCACCCAGCAACGCACCTGCGGCAATCAGAATTACAGCGATGTAACGGCCAATCATAATGCCTTCCCCGAAAAACACACTACCAGTGTTTCCAGTGTACTGGATATTAAACGCGCGGCGAATGCGCGGGGTTGGCATCGCACTTGGCCAGCCCCGCAAGTGCGAGGGCCTTTCGCGCCATGGTGCTCAGAGGCAACGATGCGATCCGGGCCAGCGGCGTCCAACGCAATTCCGGGGGCGTCGCTCGCCGCCCGGCGGAAGCGAGCGACACGTGACAGCGATGATTCGTGTTGACGATGGTATGCCGGAACTCGGCGACTGTCTTCTGAATGCGTGCGCCGGGGATTTGCTCCGCTTCCGGCAGGTCCCAGAACCCGGCCAGACGCCGGCTGTCGGCGGCCACGCGACAGAGCAGCACTGCGCCGTTGCGCTGAATGATCAGCAGACGCCGCACGACGTCCACGGACGGTGGCTTCGGCGATTTCACCGGTAGCTGATGCTGCAGGCCCAACGCGTGCGCTTCGCACCAGCGTGAGACAGGACACGCCGCGCACCGGGGATTGCGCGGCAGGCACACCGTGGCGCCCAGTTCCATGAGCGCCTGATTGAAATCGCCGGGCCGGTTCGGGCCGGGCCTGTTTGGATGGACGAGCGCCTGCGCCGTCTCGGTGAGCCGTTCCCGCGTGGCCCCAGCCCGCGGATCCGCTTTTTCCGCGGTGATTCGCGCGAAGACGCGCAGCACATTTCCGTCCACCGCGGCCCGCGCATGGCCGAACGCGATGCTGCCGATTGCCGCGGCGGTGTAGTCGCCCACGCCTGGCAGCGCGCGGATGTCGCGGTAATCGCGCGGGTATTCGCCAGTCAGCGCAATGCGCTCGGCCGCCTTTTGCAGATTGCGCGCGCGCGAATAGTAGCCGAGCCCCGCCCAGCACGCCAGCAGTTCGCTTTCACTCGCCTGCGCGAACGCATCCGGTGTTGGATAGCGCACCAGGAATCTCTCGTAATACGGCAGCACTGCCGCGACGCGCGTCTGCTGCAGCATGATTTCGGAGACGTGAATCGCCCACGGGTCCCTCGTGCGACGCCACGGCAGATCGCGCTGGTTGCGTCGGTACCAGCCGAGCAGCGCCCGCCGGAACTTCGCCGGAGAGATTTCAGACATGCGGCAGTTCGCATGTTAGCGTAAGTCGAAGGACGCAGAATGCTCCTCGCTGATGTGGTGGCGACCTCGAGACGCGTTGCCGAAACCTCGCGCCGCCTCGCCAAGGTGGATTTTCTGGCCGCGCTCCTGCGGCGCCTCAGCCCGGGTGAAGTCGAACCGGTTGTGGCCATTCTGTCCGGCTACATTCGCCAGGGCCGCGTTGGCGTGGGCTGGGCCACCTTGCGCGACAGCGGCGCTCCCCCCGCGGAACGGGCCAACATCGAGATCGAGGAGCTCGATGGCACGCTCGCTTCCCTCGCCGCCACGGAAGGCCGCGGTTCCGAACGCCGCAAGGGCGAGTTGTTGCACGCGTTGTTCGCCCGCTCCACCGAGGCGGAGCAGAAATTCCTCACCGGTTTGCTGCTCGGCGAGATCCGCCAGGGCGCGCTCGAAGGCATCATGCTCGACGCGCTCGCCAAAGCCTCGGGGGTTGCGCCCGCCACCATCCGCCGCGCGGTCATGATGGCCGGCGATATCGCGCGCGTCGCCCGCTCGGCGCTCGAATCCGGAGAAGCCGGGCTGGGCCAGTATGACGTTCAGCTTTTCCGCCCCGTTCAGCCCATGCTGGCGCAAACCGCCGACGATGTCGAATCGGCCATCGCGGACCTCGGGGAGGCGGCGTTCGAATACAAATTCGACGGCCAGCGCGTGCAGGTGCATCGTTCCGGCGACGACGTTCGGATCTTTTCCCGCAGCCTGAACAACCTGACCGCCGCCGTACCGGAGATCGCCGAAGCCGCGCGCGCTTTGCTCGCCCGCGAGTTCATCCTCGATGGAGAAGTCCTCTGCCTCGCCGCCGGCGGGCGTCCGCAGCCGTTCCAGGTGACTGCGCAGCGATTCGGCCGCAAGCTCGACCTCGAGCGCATGCGCGAGACGCTGCCGCTGACGCCGTACTGGTTCGACCTGCTCTATCTCGACGGCCAGTCCCTGATGGACGAGCCGCAGTCGCGCCGTTTTGCCGCGTTGACCGAGCTTTCTCCGCCGTTGGCGCTCGTGCCGCATTTGTACACCGGCGACACTGCACAGGCCGCCGAGTTTCTGCAAACGGCCCTCGATCGTGGCCACGAGGGCATCATGGCCAAATCCCGCGACGCGGCTTACGCTGCGGGTGCACGCGGACAGAGCTGGCGCAAGATCAAGAAGGCCCACACGCTCGACCTGGTGATTCTGGCGGCGGAATGGGGGCACGGCCGCCGCCACGGCTTCCTCAGCAACCTGCACCTCGGCGCGCGCGACACCGCAGCCGGCGGTTTTGCGATGCTGGGCAAGACCTTCAAGGGTCTCACGGACGAAATGCTCGCCTGGCAAACCGAGCAGCTTCTTCGCCTCGAAATCTCGCGCGACATCTGGGCCGTCTATGTTGAGCCGAAGCTGGTGGCCGAAATCGCCTTCAGCGATATTCAGGTGAGCCGCCGCTACGCCAGCGGCCTCGCCCTGCGCTTCGCCCGCGTGAAACGCTATCGTCCCGACAAGGCCGCCGCCGCGGCCGACACGCTGGAAACCGTGCGCAAACTGGCCAGCCCCGCCGGCTAGTGTCCCCTTCCAACCTTTTGCCGGCCGTGACCAGAACCATGCCCGGTCGGTTCCTGGGACCATTTCGCAATTGGTCACATTCGCATCGGGAATCGGAAGATTCTCTCTAATCGCACTTCGCGGTATGCGATAAGCAATCAACAAAATCGGCTTCGCCGTCTGACGACGGAGCGGCTGGAGGCGTTCCCGCGCAGCGCATCGTGGGGATGCACCGCGCGTCTCAGCGGGCGTGAGCCTAAAGAAAACGGAGAACCGATGTCTTCAGGCAACAGCCCCTTTTCGTCCGGCCGCGCCCTTGTGGCAGCGCTGTTTCTAACGATCGCCATCTCCGCGAAAGCGGATTTCGTCCAGAACGGCAGCTTCAGTTCCACAACCGACGGTACCGGCCAGTTAGGCTACAACACCGACGCCACCGGCTGGACAACCAACGGCTACAACTTCCTGTTCGCCCCGGGCACCGCGGACACCACGGGCGCGAATGGCGTGGACGGCATCGTGAAACTCTGGGGCCCGAACGACGGCTCCAACAATGGACTGCCTGTCACCAGCCCCGACGGCGGCAACTTCGTCGCGGCGGACGGCGCTTATGAGGTTGGCGCAATCCAGCAGACCATCGACGGGCTGACCCCCGGCAGCGTCTACGCCGTCGGCTTCTGGTGGGGAGCGGGACAGCAATCGAACCGCAGCGGCCCAACCACCGAGCAGTGGCAGGTCAGCCTGGGAAGTGAAACCCTGGCCACTCCGGTGTACGACAACGCCAACCACGGTTTCTCCGGCTGGATGTATGAAACGCTCGATTTCACCGCTACCAGTGGCAGCGAGGTTCTTTCGTTCCTGTCCGTGGGCACTCCGTCCGGCGTTCCGCCGTTCGCGCTGCTCGACGGCGTCAGCATGGAGGACCCGGTTGTTCCCGAGCCGGGCACCTTCGTCATGCTGGCCGGTGGGCTTGCTCTGATTACCGTCGCGGCGATCTTCCGGCCGAAGCGCGGCCGGCGCGATCGCACCCAATCCTGACGGACGCTCGACCCCGCGCATGGAGACGTTTCACATTCGCCCGATCGCCACCGAGATCCTGCGGCTGTGCGTGTGGCTGTTGCTGCTGATGATGGTTTTCGTGCCTCTCGAACGCCTGTTCGGCGTCCGTCCGCAGAGAGTCTTTCGCCGGGCGTTCCGGGTGGATCTGGGCTACTATTTCCTGACCAGTCTGGCGCCCAAATTTCTGCTCGTCCTGCCCATGGCTTTTGTTGCCTGGGGACTCCGTCGCCTGGTTCCCGCGCAGCTCCACGCGTATACCGCGGGCATGCCCCTGTGGGCGCGGCTGGCTTCGGCTTTGCTGGTGGGCGAGCTGGGGTTCTACTGGGGACATCGCTGGGCGCACCAGATTCCGCTGTTGTGGCGATTCCATTCCGTTCACCACAGCGCGGAGGAAATGGACTGGCTGGTGAACACCCGGGCTCATCCGCTCGACGTCGTCTTCGTGCGTCTTTGCGGCCTGGTGCCCATGTACGCGCTGGGCCTCGCCCAGCCGGCGCGCGGCGCGACGCTGGACGTGACCCCGTTGCTGGTTCTGCTGCTGGCCACGCTGTGGGGCTTCTTCGTTCACGCCAACCTGCGCTGGCGGTTCGGTTGGCTGGGAGTGGTGGTGTCCACGCCCGCGTTTCACCACTGGCATCACACCAGACGAGACCACGTGGACCGGAACTATGCCTCCATGATTCCTTGTCTGGACCGGATCTTTGGAACATGGTACATGCCGGACGGGCAGTGGCCCGTCGAGTATGGGACCGAGACGATTGATGTGGCGAGCGAAGCTCCGGTCTGCGTGCCATCGGCTCAGCGTTCCTGAGACGCGCCCGCCGGCTGCACCTCACAATCCGGCTGCGTGCGCGTCCCGCGGATTGACCAGCGCGAATTTCACCTGAATGTGCATGGCCTTCGTTTCCACATCCTCGGCTTCGGCAAACGATCCCGCGGCGCGCAACAATCCGGCATATTCGCGCAGGATCGCCGCCGTGCGCATGTCGTCGCCATCGGCGGAGCAAAGCGTCGTGGTCGCGCTGCGAAAGCGCTGCAGAGCCTCCGCGTTCCTGTGTTGGCGCGAGTAGAGGCTCGCCAGATTCGCCGTCCACAGCGCCAGTTGCGCGCTCCCGGGATTCCGCTTTCCTTCCGCTTCCAGCGCCCTGAGAAAGTACGATTCAGCGGACGCGTAATCGCGCAGGCGCGTGGAAACGACTCCGAGGTTGTTCAGATCCACGCCGATGCGCGGATGGTCCGGCCCCAGCTTCTGCTGGTCTATGCGCAGCGCCTCCACCAGAAGATCGCGCGCCTTCCGGTCGTCGTGAAGATCCTGATCGATCATCGCCAGGTTCGCCAGGCTCGCGGCATAGTCGGGATGCTCCGGCCCAGCCGCCGCGCGTAAAGTCTGCACAGCGCGCGTTCCCAGCGTTCGCGCCTGTTTGAAATCGCCGCGTGCCCGCGCTGTCAGCGACATCCCGTTCAGAGCCGCCGCGGTGCGCACGCTTTCTTCACCCTGCGATAACGTCAGCGCCCGTTGCAGATGCGCCTGCGCGTTGCCGAGATCACCGTGGAGGCGTTCGGCGTTTCCCAGATTGACCAGGATATCCGCCAGCGCTCCCCGATTCGCCGTGGAATCGCGTTCGGCGGCCGTCAGCGCGCGCTGCAGATACGCGGCGGCATCTCCCGGGCGACCCTGCAGTGTCGTCACCATGCCCAGAAGGTTCAGGGTAGCCGCAATTTTCGCGTTGTCCCGCTCGCCACCCGGCCCCTCCGCGGCCTGCTCGCGCAGTTCCAGCGCGCGCCGGGCACTCTGCTCCGCTTCGGCGTACCGACCTTCGGTGCGCAAAATGGACGCCAGATTCAGGGCCGCCTCCGGCTCGCCCATCGACGCGGCCTGAGAGAACATCGCCTCGGCCTGAGCAAGATCCCCCCGCTCAAAATACAAACTGGCAATGTTGTTCAGCTCACGAGCCTTCTGTGATTCCCCGATGGCGGGAGGACTCGCGCCGCGAACCGCAACCGCACCAATTATCAGCAGACCCGAGAGATGACTACACAGCAGCCGCTTCATATGAACCTGGATACGCGTCACTCCGGACGATGTCGTCCCGACGCGGTGACGAGTTTGAAAGAGTTTAGATGTCTTACGAGTGGCTCATCGGCCGCAACAGGAATAATTACGGCGCCAATGTTTCAGCTATGCCCCACGTCGCCGTTGTGGTTCGTCAGCACATACTTCACTCTGATGTGCATGGCTCGCGTATCCGCGTCTTCCGCCTCGGCGAACGAGCCGGCGGCGCGGAGCAGCTCGGCGTATTCGTGCAGGATGGCGGCCACTCGGAGATCGCCCTGGCGGTCTTCCGCGCA
>Ga0326727_10023345_pt1 | contig 11811 bp, 15 predicted proteins | sample MB2enrmetagenome_FD_207643 | JGI IMG/M metagenome (GOLD analysis project Ga0326727, IMG submission 207643) | Lab enriched peat soil microbial communities from McLean, Ithaca, NY, United States - MB29MY | ecosystem: Environmental > Terrestrial > Soil > Wetlands > Peat | place: USA: New York... | reverse complement strand
CTTTTTGGGCAGGCCTGGCATTGCACACATTCAGCAACGCGAAAGACACATAAGAAGGAGGGAAGAGAAAATGCAATACAGCGTAAAAAGCCTGAAAGGCTATGCCATCGGCGCAACGGATGGCGACATTGGAAAGTTGGATGATTTTTATTTCGACGACGAATTCTGGACCATCCGATATCTGGTGGCCGAAACCGGTAACTGGCTTATGAATCAAAAGGTGCTCATCTCGCCTTTCGCGCTCGGCGAGGTGGATGTATCAAGGGAGCGGCTCTATGTCATGCTGACAAAGAAGCAAGTAGCGGATAGCCCCAGCATTGATACCGACCGGCCTGTTTCCCGGCAGCACGAGGCATCATTCCTCGACTACTACAGTTACCCGTATTATTGGGATGGCCCTTTTCTGTGGGGACCCATGCCCTACCCCCGGTTCTCGGACGCCGATCGAAAAAGCGATGAAAAAGCGCGCGCCGAGCGCGAGGAAGCGAACGATCTGCATCTGCGCAGCGTCAATAAAGTGACCGGCTATCATATAGAGGCTACCGACGGCGACATCGGTCATGTCGAAGACTTTATTATCGACGGGGAGACATGGGAGATTCGCTATATGGTGGCGGCTACGCAGAATTGGTGGCCGGGCAAAAAGGTGCTGGTTGCGCCGCAGTGGATCGACCGGGTGAGCTGGGACGATTCCAAGGTGAACGTAGACTTATCCCGTGAGACGATCAAGAACGGGCCCGAGTACCATCCGGAAGCTCTCGACCGGACGTACGAAGAGGTGCTTTACGATCACTACAAACGGCCGAAGTACTGGGAACGTTGAGTTGACGGCTGACCTGAGCCTCGGTACTTATCGGCAATCGTCAAACCATCCTTGATGGTGGGATGGAATACCAGCGGTCCGGATATAGCCCAACAAAGATGGTTCTGGACCGGATGGGTCAAATAGTCCCGGTTGTCAATACAACCTTTTGCCATTCTTGAGTTTTGGTAAAGAGACGCGCGGAAAGAAAGGGGTGCGTGAGTATGTTCGATATTGTCGTTCTGGCTGTGGCTGCAACCAGAAACGTTCCAATCAGGAACCCTTATCCTCTCACCTGGCGTTCGTCCTTTGGCCGCCATGCCTCTGCCTCTATAAATACACGCTTCACCTGCGGGTAGACTTGCTTAATCTCTCTATCCAGCCCGGCCACAGCCTTCTCGATTTCGTTCGCCGAGGCAGGGTCCGTGAAATCGACACTAATGTTGACCAGTACGAAATCGGGTCCCATGTGCATGGTCAGTATTTCGTTGACGTGCTGAATTTCCTTGCAAGATTCTGCGATGTCCCGTATTCCTTTCACCACTTCCCGGTTGGCGCTTTCCCCTATCAGGAGGCCTTTTGTCTCATGGGCAAGCAACGTTGCCGTTGCGGCGAGGATGAAGCCTATGATGATCGACGCTAAGGCGTCAAAACGCGGGTTTCCGGTGGCTTGGCTGAGATAAATGCCGGCAAACGCGATGACAAGACCAAGGAGGGCCGCCGAATCCTCGAGGAGCACAACGAAAATGGAAGGGTCTTTGCTCCGGTGGACGGCCTCAAAGTAGTCCCCTTTTCCCTTTGCCTTGGAGAATTCTCTGAGCGAGATAGACCAACTTGCCCCTTCGAGCACCATGGACAGGGCTATAACCACATAGTTGACTATAGGGTTCAGGACGGGGCGAGGTGCAGCGAGGCGATGGATGCCCTGGTATATTGAAAGACCGGCGCCCACACCGAATATCTGAATGGCAACGATAAAGCTCCAGAAGTAGATTTCTTTGCCATGACCGAAGGGGAACCGTTCGTCGGCCGGCATCTTCGCCCGTCGTAATCCGTATAATATGAGAAGTTGGTCGCCCGTATCGACAAGGGAATGAATCGCCTCCGAGAGCATTGCGGAACTCGCCGTTGTCAGAGCGGCGATGAACTTCGTCGCTGCAACGAAACAGTTTCCGATGAGCGCGGCATAGACTACTTTCTTGCGAGATTCCACAATACTTGGCAACCTTCGGTACATGTTTGCGGCGTAAAAAGACTCCTCATCCGCCGCAATCTGTAAGGAATCACGTGGAACCCCAGGGCAGGGCCGGAGGTTAATTCAGTTTTAACCGTCCACGATTTCGCCGCGTATTCCCGGATGAACGGAGATTTGTGCCGCGCCGGCCGTCTCAAGGATGCTCTTTGCCTTGGCCACCTCGTCCGCTGTACCGTGAGCGATAACGAGGAACTTGTCAGATTTGATCGCCGTCTCGTACTTCATGACACTGTCCTTGGGGATGCCGATGCTGTACAGCGCGGCAGCCAACGCACCCAGCCCGCCGACCACTGCGGCGCCTTCCAGCGCTCCGATAATCCAACTCACGAGCGGGCCGAACACGACGAGGGGACCGATGCCAGGGATAAAAAAAAGGGCCGACCCAAACAGCAAGCCCCAGAAGCCGCCCCAAAAGGCCCCCAGTTTACCCCATACTTTCATGCGGTCGCCGATGTTGTAGTAGCCGACGACGTGCTCCTCGGGGTGATAGTCCTTGCCCACGATGGACAGTTTCTTCATGTCGAACCCCGCCCTCTGGAGTTCTTTGATGCTCGTTTCAGCCTTGATGTGAGAGTCGAAGATCCCTACCACTGCGTTACGCTCAGCCATGGTTTAGCTCCTTATGGTTTTAGGTGACGGGTTGACCGTCATAGACTGCCCGCGTTAATAGCGTTCCGGATCAAGTGTATACCGCAATTATAATGCTTCACCTCCTTTCGTGCAGAGAGGATAATCGGTCATCACCTCGGAAACAGTGGCCGAGGCCGTGAAATTGTTCGCTGCAATCTCTCTTGCGTCCCATCTCTACTGTGGCGCCAATGGCTCACGACTTCAATGCCACCGTGATTATGTAATACCGCCCCTTCACATGGACGGCCGAAGTTCACTCGATTCCAGGCTTATTGCCAGATTCCTCGATATTGTCGCCAGTATTTGCCGGACCCGTTCTCTTGAAATGTTGAAGCGATCACCTATTTTCTCTAGCGTCAGCGGATCCTCCGCCATGATGCGATTATCGAAGATAAAGCACTCTCTCCCATTGAGCTGCTTTTTGAAGTCATCGAGTTTTTTGTGGAGTATTTCCATATAGTCTTTTTCGATCAACGTCTCCTCTATGTCCTCACCGCTTCCTATCGTATCCATGAGCGGGCGCCCGTCTACGGATTGGGGTGCTTCCAGGGAAACATCTCCGTGATACAGGCGCTGCTCCATATCTTCTATGTCTGCGGTGCTGGCCTCAAGGTTGGCGGCAAGGACCTGTGCGGAAGAGATGATCCCGGATCTCTTCAGCTTCTCCTTTTCTTTGTTCAGACTGTGACTGTCCGCTCTGAAAACGTTGTTCCTTTATACGCAGGGCAGAAATGACACCGGTTCCACAGGCAGTTTCCAATAACACGCACCAACACGCCGAACGCCTCACCCGGTGGTCTGGTCACTCCCTGTTGGTGCATGGATGGCCTCCTTGGAAGAACCTTGTCTTGTCTCACTGTCAGCGTCCGAAGAGTCTTTGGTCGTACGGTCAGGAAACGGTAGTTCACCACGTTCACCCCATCTGCGCGCGGTTTCCATTACTGCCTGGCCTTTTGCCGCATCCAATCCAGCATCGGTCGCGTTATAAGAGGTTTGCGAGGGGAAGGCAAAGGCGGTGCCGCTCGCCTCAACAGTCTCGATAATGCGCAGAAGCAGATCCTCCTGGATCTCCAGGAAAGTCTCCCAAACTGTGGTCAACACGTACGCGAATACCTCCACTCCAAAAGAAGAGTCTCTGAGGGCAGTCAGGCGAACATATAGTGTGGTTGACTCGACCTCTGGGCGATGTGTCAGCATCGTGCGTAGCTCTGCCATTGCGTATCGAAGCTGGTTGGTCGGAGTCTCGCGCCGGAGGCCGAAGGTGTGATGGAAACAAATTTTGTCGCGCATCGTGAAGTTCTCCAGACTCATTACGGAGAGCTGGCCGTTGGGCACGAAGACAATGGTGCGGTCAAGGGTTTTGATGCGGGTAGACCGCAGGCCTATGTGCTCGACCGTGCCGCTGTGAGCTCCGGCGCTAAAGAAATCGCCGACACGGATAGGCTGGTCCGAGGCGATCATGATACCCCCGAAGAGGTTCTCAAGGGTTTTCTGTGCTGCCAAGGCGATGGCGATACCGCCGACACCGAGGCCTGTAAGCACGGCCGCCAGGTTGATGCCCGCATAGTACAGAATGACGGCCACCCCTGTGACAATGATGAGTCCCTTGCCAAGCTGGGCCACGAGGCGAGTAATAGCAATCCTACCTGAAGCGGTCCGGCTGGTTCTGTTCGTCCGCTTGAGGAGGATATCTATCAAAGGCAGGCAGAGCCACGTCAAGCTCACGGTCGCCAATGTTTCTGCCACATGGATGAAGAATAGTTGGCTGAGAGCCGATTCCTCAAGGGGCGCATAGGCATAAAGGGCAAAAGCTAAGACCAAGAGGCGGAACGGTTTCACTATCCCTTTCACCGCTCCTTCGTCCTTTTGCCGGGCCAGGCGACGGATCAAGGGACGGAGAAGAGGAGTGAGCGCACGGCTTATGAACCACGCCAGGAACAAAAGCAGGGGAAGCACAACGAACAATGCGATCCATCGCCACAGGGGGACGCGCAGGATTCGGTTCTGCGTCAATCCTGGAGGGAGATACCGTTCTATCAGGGGAGTTTTCAGCTGCCCGTAGATTTCCGGCAGATGCTTCAGCGTGTCGGAAGAAAAGAGCCACACAGGCGGACCGTTATCCTGCTGCACGCGCTCAAGTAGGATATCGAAGGCGCCAGAGGCAGTCTTGACCACACCGACACGTTCGCGGTTTGAGGGCAGACCGCCCCCCAGGTCACCCTGCGGGTTGCGGCTGAGGTTGGCGAGGCTGTCTGACAACCCGGTGTCCAGAACATACTGGAGTTCGAGGGCGAGCTGCCCGGCGCGCTTGGGCGGCTGTTTGGTATCCAGGTACTCCACAGCGCGCTCGTCGTCTTCACGGCCCATGGCCCTCATGAAGCCGAGCACGGTACCCTGCGGGGTGCTGCGGCCAAGGGGGTCGTCCGCAGGCTCCTGCAGCGCAGGTGCAGGCGGTTCCTTGGTCTGCAGAGGTGTGGCGAAGGATCTTTCCGCGGCAAGACCGGTCGAGACCAGGCATGCGAGCAGCACAACAGAAGGGACTAGCCTTTTTATCAGTTTCCCCACTTTTTTGAACCTTGGGAACAGATGTTCCTCTTTCAGCTTCTCATGGCAGTCTTCAACAAAGGAACGTATGATTCTTTTCGATTCGACCAGGGTATCGAGCTGTTCATATCCTTTTGATCTCAGCCGTCCAATCCACTCCTGATAAATGAGAAGAATCCTGCGCAGAACACCATGTTCGCGCATCAGGTCTTCTGCAAGGGAGACCCCTACCTCCTGGGACTGCCTCTGGATTTGCTATTTCCCGGTTTGCTCCTCCAATACAATTCATCACGTAATGAACAAAGTTACCCGAAATGTTTTCAAGGATATCCATCAACCACTCACGTAAACCGAAGCAGGTCATAAATAAGGCCTGGAAAACCTATGGTCTCGGCTGCAATGCTGGCCCATAAGGCATGGGAGGTAAGTCTTTCAAGTTACGACTACTTCATTGAGCGGGCAAGAGGCGGCGTGGGTTTGATCATTACCCAGAGAAAGACCGTAACCCTCGAACTGCTTCCGCCAGTCGCGCGCCCACTCCAACAGATTGGCTGGGGATTGCGCCTGCTCGCCCCTAAGGTGCTCCTCTTCGGAATTGCGGCGGTCCTTTGCCTCGCCCGCCAGTTTTCCGAGTTTGGCCCGATACTCTTCATTCTCTTCCATCGAGAGCGATTCCCCGGCATAGGCTTCGATCGTGAATAGATGCTTCCTGACACACATCTCACCGCCGCTCTCACAGGGGCAAGTGGGGTCTGCTAGGTGATCCTGCAGAAGGAGGAGTTCCTTCACCAACTGGTCATACTGCCATACGAGAATTTTATTCATGTGTACCTCCCCTTGGACATTCGGGTTTTGTCAAAAGTTTTCAGACTTTTGTTCAAAACGCTTTGATTTCTAACATAATTCTTCTAAGCAAGCTTGCGTCCTCCTATCGAAATAGGGTTTATGACGTCTCAGAAGCCCCTCCCTGACCTGCCGGTACATTCACATACAGCGGGGGAATTGAAATCCAGTAGTTGTTTGTGAGCTTTGCCACATAGCGAGCCAAGGGGTATTGGTATCATACTCACTCTCTCCGGCTTAGCGAGCGGCAGGTATAAACTAATTACCGTGCCTTGTCCGGGTGTGCTCTCTACTTTCATGCTCCCGCCGTGTTCTTTGATGATATGGTAAGCTATCGGGAGACCAAGGCCTTTACCGTTACCTGTCTTCGTTGTAAAGAACGGCTCAAAGATTCTCTCCTTAGTCTTCGCGTCAATGCCTACGCCTGTATCGGCAAGGGAAACGAAAGCGCATGGGCCTGCGATAGAATTGAAGCCATTGAGAAGGGATTCATCTTCGAAATTGACCCGGCTGGTATTGAGTGAGAACGTGCCCCCATTGGGCATTGCATCCACTGCATTCTTCACAAGGTTTATCAGGGCTTGCTGCATAAGGGCGATGTCGGCCATGATCTTCAGATCTTCTTCTGAAAGTGTTACCTTTGCGCCAATATTCCCATGCGTGTATTGTGGCAGTATACCCTCCACCATTCTCACCACCTCGTTGAGATCCCTCTCCTTCAATCTAAACTTCCGATAGATGCTGAACGTAGGGAGGCTCTTGATCTGGACTTGTTTTTGAAAACTCTCCATCGTTCTGTACCTCCAAAGATACTTATATGTCATGCCCAAATGACACAGTTGAAGCTGCCCATACCCTTGACTCTAAGTAGACAGCGCCCTTCCACGTACCCTTTTCCTGGTTCATTTTGACCTGGCCTGGCGGGTGGGAACTTGCATTCCAGCCGATAACATTTCCGGCAAGCCGCACGCTCCTCACGTCTGCCCTCTGTGCTAATGCATGAATAGTTCTTAACGCGGTTTTCTGTTCCATTGCTTTCCAACCCCCAACCATGACGACAAGCTCAATCTTTGTTGGGATAGACTCGGACCAGTTGCATTCCGTCCCGCTCTCACTGATGGCTTGACGATTGTTCATAAGCACTGAGGTCCGGGTCGGTCACCGACTCAGCGGTCCCAATACTTCGGCCGTTTGTAGTAATTGTAAAACATCTCCTCGTATGTCCGGTTGAGAGCTTCCGGACGATACTCGGGTCCGTTTTTGACCGCCTCGCGGGATAGGTCTACGTATACTCTGGAATCGTCCCAGCTCACTCTGACTCCTGATGTCAATAGTGGACACGAAATGTTCTCCATGCCGCGACCTGCCCGGACAAGAACGAACAGAACCTTAGAGAAGTCAGAATGCGATGCCCAGCGCCGGTTTAAACACAACGGCCAGCGCAAGGCCGACATCGGCTTTTTGCCACAGGCTCAAACCGGTGACATCCACTTTCGCCAGTCTGAACAGGAATATGCCGATGCCCGAAAAGGCCAAGCCGATCAATGTCCAGACAGGGATGGATATGATACTGATGCCCAGACCAAGCCAGATGCCGGAAAGCGTCGCTGCCCCGGCCATGCAGGTGTTGATAAACCATACTGTCACACACAGACCAATAAAGAGGCACTTATACGAATACATGAACTGCTCCCTCCTTATGTTGCTTTCACCGGCACATGTAGAAGAGTTTTATAGCAAGGCTCGTCGCTCCACCCGTGTATGGTAACTATCAAATTCTAGCACGCTGGACGTTCTCTGTATGTCCCATAAACAACAATCTTTACGTAATCATTCTTGCTACTCGCATTGCATCAGGAAATTCTTAACCATATCGACGATCTCTCCGAAGTTGGAGCTCTTCGATGCTGCCGAGGTTCTTGATTCGAAGAGACTGCCGCGCGGTCCGAGACTCGCCGTCGTCACGTCTGCCGGCGGACCCGGCGTGATGGCCACCGACGCCCTTATCCAACTGGGTGGGCAACTGGCGGAACTCTCCGACGAGAGTATGAAACAACTCAACGCATTTTTGCCGTCCTACTGGAGCAAAGCAAATCCCGTCGACCTGCTTGGAGACGCAACCGTCGACAGGTTCACGAAAGCTTTCTCACGCCCCGTCAAATGTGGATCTTCGTAGGTACCTTTCTCACCTTCCTTTAATCGTGCTTCGGTGCTTCGCAAAATGAGATCCAATCGATGTTTCATAGGAATCGACGCCATGCTCCTCCAGGTGTTGCAGGAAATAGCGGTCCTTCTGATTACGCAGCGCACAGACGCTTTGCACATCGGGGTCGTTTTCAGGCGTACCCAACGGCAGTTCGATCCCGCGCGACTTAAGGAAGGCTGCCACGCCGTCGTAACGCGGCTTGCCATCGACGTAGCGCTGGTAATCGGCGTCGATATCAAAGGGGACGAACGGTTACCTGCCTGGGTGGCGCGCTGTTCGAGAAAACTGTCGAAAAGCTTTTTCCGGGCCGAGGAATGCACGCTCGCCGTCATAGTCAGCACGCCGTCGAGGTCGAACGGAACCGCGTCATAGTCCTGCGGGAAGAGTGTGATGACGACTTTCATACAGCCTCCTGCGTGGCACTTCCGGCGCGGGCTGCCGCATCCGGATCCGCTTCGGTCCGGGCGACGACCCGTTTCGCGGCAAGGAAGTGTTCACGCTCCACTTTGACGGATAAGAACAACGTGCGAGTGCACGGACGCATTTCAGGCTGCCGCCTGAGGAACGCACCATTTGATCATCGCGACCTTCACGGCGTCGTTGACGACAAGGCACGAGACCATCGCATAGGCGAAAATCACAAGCATCTGCCACCAAGGCAATGTCGTGAGTCCCGGGAGACCAACGAACGTCAGGACAGTACCCGCGAGCGTATCCGCCGCGAGGGCAGCCACAAGCGTTTTGCTGGGCATCGTCGCCCAGAACCGGCGGCGCTCCCGCGCCGACACGATGGAGAATGCGGCAAAGTAGAGCAGCGTCAGGAAGCTGAACGCGTAGAGGGTATTGTCGTTGGTCGCCAAACCGAAACGCGACCAGCAGATCCACAAAAAGAAGAGCGCCTCCGCGACCATCGCGACGCCCAGCACCGAGGACACGGCGATGAAGCCCCCGATGTTCCAGGTCTCCGGTTTCTTGGACGGGCGAACGTGGTCGGTGGCCAGGGCGATCACGCCGAAGTCCGTCATGAAGACCAGTAGGAGCATCGCAGAGACGGAGATGACGAACTTGCCGGTCACCACGAACGCGATGGCCACGAAAGCGGCTTTCAGGATCGTCCGGCTGATTTTGTTGATGATCCACGTCAGGATGCCCTGGTAGATTGTCCGCCCCTGCTCGACCAGCGCCACGATATTCGTCAGCCCCGGCTCGGTCAGGACGACGCTCGCGGCACCCTTGGCAACGTCGGTCGCTGTGCTGACCGCGATGCCCACTTCGGCCTGGCGCAACGCAGGCGCATCGTTGACGCCGTCGCCCGTCATGCCGGTCACGTGCCCCGCAGCCTGCAGGTGCTGCACCACGACGTATTTGTCCTCAGGGTACACCTCGGCGAACCCATCGGCTCCCGCCAACAGGTCCACCGCCTTGTTGCCGGCCTGAGCGCCCGCGGCCTTCAGATCCGCCACGCGCCGGATGTTGGGCAGCCCGACGCCGCGCGCGATTTCGCTCGCAACCGCCGGCGCGTCTCCGGTGAGCATCTTCACCGGAACGCCGAGGTCGTGGAGCGTGGCGATGAGTTGCTTGGCGTCCGGTCGGGGCGGATCATAGAGTGTCACCAATCCGACCAAAGCCGGGGCGCCCGTCTCGGGGCCGCGCGCCACCGCCAGCGTCCGATAGCCCTTCAGGGCCGATTCGCTGACCCGCGCCTCCAACGCCGAGATCGCCGTGGGTTGGAGTCCACAGGCCTCGGCTATGGTGCGCACGGCGCCTTTCATCACGCGCAGCCGTTGCCCGTTCTGCTCGACCACCGCTTCCGTCCGCCGGTTTTTCGCATCGAACGGCGCGAAGGAGACGGGAGTGACCTCGGGAAGACTGTCGAAGCTGTGCCGCTCCTTTGCCGCAGCAAGGAACGCGAGGTCGATCGGGTCCTGGTTTGCCTCCTGGGATGCGAGTGCACCGGCAATCAACACATCGGCTTCTGTCGCGTGCTCCAGCGGGATCACGCCGGTGACAGCGAGTCGGTTCATCGTGATGGTGCCTGTCTTGTCCACGCAGAGCACGTCCATCGTCGCAGCATCCTCCGCGGCGCTCAGGCGGGTGACCAGCACGCCGCGCTTGGCCAGTTCCTTCGACCCGACGGCCATGCTGACCGTGAACATGACGGGAAGGGCGACCGGCACCGCGCTCATAAGTAAAACGAGCACAAGCGGAACCATCTCCAGGAGCGGTGCGCTGCGGATCACTGACAGGACGACAACCACACAAAGCAGGGCGCCGACGATGACGAAGAGCCAGCGGACGAGCTTGGCCACGACGGAGTCGATGTGAAGTTTTGGACGCGCCTCCTGCACCAGTTCCGTGGTGCGGCCAAAGTAAGTCTTCGACCCGGTCAGGATCACCACGCCGTTGCCCTCGCCCCGGCGTACGACGGACCCCGACGAGAGCACTTCACCGGGTGTCTTGTCCGCATCTTTCGACTCGCCGGTGAGCGCCGACTGGTCCACCGTCAACGCTCCCGTGAGGAGCTTCACGTCCGCGGGGATGATGTCGCCGGGTCGTGCGCGAACGATGTCGCCGGGGACTATCTCCCGGGCTGGAATGACCTGCCAGGTCGAATCGCGCAAAATGCGTGCATTGACCTGCAACCGCTGTCGCAGTGTCTCGACGACACCGGCGGCTCGGCGCTCCTGCATAAAGCTCAACACAGCGTTGATAACCAGGAGCGCACTCACCACAATGACGTCGGAATATTTTCCGAGCATGGCTGACAAAACCATGATCAGTTCGAGCATCCACGCCGATATTCCCCAAAATTTCCCGAGAAATTTGAGGACCGGGTGTGCTTTTTGTTCGGCCACTTCGTTATAGCCGTGCTCTTGACGACGGGTTTCCACCTCCCCGCGCGTGAGCCCGGTGTCGGGGTTGACATGGAGCTCCGCGAGCGTATCGGGAAGCGGCGCGGAGGCGACGTCAGGGGGCTCGGCGTGTGCCGGCTTCGAGGGCGCCGGCTCGGCTTCGGACTTATCTGAGGTCGTTGGCATACTGGACATCCTCTCTGACGCCTTCGGGGTTTATGTCGGCTTGCCCGCGTTGGCTGTATCCCATTTCCAGTTGTGAGTCTCCGGCATGTCCTGGCCGTATTTGTCGATGTACAGCTTGTGTTCGATGAGCTTGTCCCGCATCATCTGCTTCAGGTAGACCCCCCTGGGGCCCAGCTGCGGCAGCCGACCCACCACGTCCTGCACCAGGTGGAACCGGTCCAGGTCGTTCTGCACCCTCATGTAGAAGGTCGTCGTGATGGTACTCTCTTCCTTGTAGCCTCGGACGCGCAGGTTGCGGTTGGTCCGGCGGAAGGTCAGCCGGTGGACCAACCGCAACCCTATTTCCGGGATACAACACGAGGTTCCTATGTACCCACTCGTTTGCGTAGGTGCTCCCGCAGATAAGACCGGTCGCCCATCATGCGCAATAAAGGGCCATGTGTCGCAAATTCCACGATGCTGATAGAGGCTACAGGCATGCCAATGCGATCGC
>Ga0326727_10023342_pt1 | contig 11812 bp, 9 predicted proteins | sample MB2enrmetagenome_FD_207643 | JGI IMG/M metagenome (GOLD analysis project Ga0326727, IMG submission 207643) | Lab enriched peat soil microbial communities from McLean, Ithaca, NY, United States - MB29MY | ecosystem: Environmental > Terrestrial > Soil > Wetlands > Peat | place: USA: New York... | reverse complement strand
CGAGGTCTGCTCGCCACCATCTCGGTGCTCGCCATCGCCCTGCTGTCGGGAGCGCTGTGGCGCGCCGGCCCCGCCTACCTGCTCGGCCGTTTGGGATTGCTGGCCGGAGTCCTGGTGGCCGCCAGCCTGCTTATCTTCGTTGTTCTGCAGATCGCTCCCGGCGATCCGGCCCGTTACATGCTCGGGATGGACGCCATGCCCGATTCGGTGGCTGCGCTTCGTCACCGCATGGGATTGGAGGGCGGCGTCGTGCAGCGCTATCTGCGGTGGCTGGGTGGTTTGCTGCAGGGCGATTTCGGCATCAGTTATACTTATGGGGTTCCGGTCGCCGACTTGATCGGCGAAAGGCTGCGGGTTTCCCTACCGCTGGCGATTTACGCACTCTTGTTATCCTTCGGATTGGCGTTCCTGATCGGCTTGCAGTCGGCGCTGCGACGCGGAAGCTGGATCGACGGCACCTTGAGTGCCGTCTCCCAATTGGGGCTGGCGATCCCGGAATTCTGGCTGGGTCTGGTTCTGGTCCTGGTGTTCGCCGTGCATCTCCATTGGACCTCGGCGGGGGGATTTCCCGGTTGGCAAGGTGGCTTTCTGTCGGCGGTGCGTGGATTGACGCTGCCGGCCATAGCGCTGGCGCTGCCCCAGGCGGCGATTCTGGGACGCGTGCTGCGGGGCGAGTTGATCGATGCCCTGGGTGAGGATTATGTCCGCGCGGCCCGTGCCAAGGGCATGAGCGAGCGCCAGGCGCTCTTCCGCCATGCCCTGCCAAACGCTCTGGTGCCGGTGTTTACGTTGTTGGGGATGCAGGCCGCGTTTCTCCTGGCCGGCAGCATCATCGTCGAGAACGTCTTTTCCCTGCCAGGTCTTGGACGTCTGGTGTTCCAAGCCGTCACGCAACGCGACCTGATCGTCGTGCAGGCGGTGGTCTTGGTGCTGGTGGCGGCTGTGGTGTCGGTCACGGCGCTCGCTGACCTGGCTTGTGCCACTCTGGATCCGCGCTGGCGGGGGAGGCGGGAGCGATGAAGGCCCCTGTTCGTATCATCCTGGGAACCGCAATGATCGGAACCGTGATCGCGGCGGCCCTGCTCTCCCTGCTCTGGACGCCCTATGACCCCACGGCGATGAACATTGCCGAACGCCTGCGGCCGCCCTCCAGCGTCCATTTGTTCGGCTCCGATCCCTATGGTCGGGACGTCTTTTCCATGATTTTGGCGGGGGCGCGCGGCGCTTTGGGCGTTGCCTTGGCCGCGGCATTGATCGGCATTGGGCTGGGCGTGCCTCTGGGGTTGTGGGCGGCGGCGGGGCGGAGTTGGGTGGACGAAATCGCGATGCGAGTCTGCGATGTTGTCTTTTCCTTCCCGGCTGTCGTGGTGGCGGTGCTGATCGCCGCCAGTTTCGGTCCCGGCGCACGGAATGCGGTGATCGCCATCGGCATTTTCAATATTCCCGTGTTCGCGCGGCTGACCCGCAATGCGGCGCGCGGCCAATGGAGTCGCGACTATGTGTGGTTCGCGCGATCGGCGGGACGGAACGCGATGGGCATCTCCCTCACGCATATCCTGCCCAATATTCTCGGGCTGTTGGGAACCCAGGCGACCATCCAGCTTTCCATCGCCGTTTTGGCCGATGCGGGCCTGTCCTATGTGGGGCTGGGCACGCAGCCCCCGATGCCGAGCTGGGGGCGCATGCTGGAGGAATCTCAAACAATGATTGGGTTTGCCCCTTGGCTGTCGTTGTTTCCGGGGCTGGCGGTGGTTCTGACGGTGCTGGGGTTGTCTTTGTTGGGCGACGGTCTGGGGGCCTTGCGGCGCCTGCACCGCTCGCCGGGGGAATGAAAACATGGCGCTGTTGGACATCGAATCGCTGAGTCTTTCCATCGGTCGCAAACCGATCCTCAGGTCCCTGTCGTTCTCGCTGGAGGCCGGACGGATATTGGGATTGGCGGGGATGTCGGGATCGGGAAAGTCGCAAACCCTGCTCTCGATCGTGCGGCTGGTGGATGGGGCGGCACGGCTTTCGGGATCGATCCGGCTGGACGGCGTGGCGTTGGAGGCGTGCAGCGAAGCCGAGTTATGCACCATCCGTGGTCGGGATATCGGCATGGTATTTCAGGAGCCCCTGACCGCGCTCGATCCGATCATGACGGTCGGCGAGCAGATCATCGAGACCGTGCGACTGCACACTCGATTGTCGCGCACGCAAGTCCGCGAGGTGGCCCTCCAGGCTTTGGCGCTGGTGGAACTGCCCGCATCCTACCTGTCATCGAAACGCTATCCCCATGAGCTGTCGGGAGGCCAAAGGCAACGGCTGGCCATTGCCATGGCCATTGCCCTAAAACCGAAATTGTTGATTGCCGACGAACCGACCGCGTCCCTCGACGCGACCACACAGACGGCAATCCTTGCCCTGCTGCGCCGCTTGGTGCGGAACGAAGGAATGGGATTGCTCCTGGTCAGTCACGATCTGACGGCGCTCGCCTCGATCGCCGACGACATGGCGATCCTGCACGACGGAGAGATCATCGAACGGGGAGAAACGCTGTCCCTGTTGGACCGTCCACGCCATCCCTATGCCCAATCGCTGGTCGCGGCCGCCGCCTTGCCGCCGTTTCACCGGAATGGGGGACCCGACAAGGAGGCGCCGCCGATTTTAGAAGCCAGGGATATCCGCTGCACCTATCCAAAACCGCGCTCGGCCTTCTGGAAGAAGCGCCAATCGATGCTTGCGGTCGACGGCGTCGGTCTGACCCTGCGGTCCGGCGAAATTCTGGGGATCGTTGGTGAATCGGGAAGTGGAAAATCGACGTTGGTGCGCCGGTTGCTGGCTCTGGCTCCGCCGCAGGGCGGCGAGGTGCGAATCGGCGGGGAGGTGTTTCCCAGCCGTGACCGGGCGGGAACCCGGCGCCTCCGAGGCCGAATTCAGGTGGTGTTTCAGGATCCCTACGGGAGCTTCGATCCGCGGTGGCGAATTGAGGATGTGGTGGCGGAGACCCTGGGGTTGCGCGGCGCACCGGTGTCTCGCGCCGAACGCCGCCATTTGGTCGAGGCGGCACTGACGGCGGTCGGGCTGGACGCCGCCCATGCCGATCGTCTGCCGCATCAATTCTCTGGTGGTCAGCGCCAGCGCATCGCCATCGCCCGTGCACTGATCATCAAACCGGACGTCATTGCGCTGGATGAAGCGACGTCGGCTCTCGATCCGTCGAGCAAGGCGCAGATTCTTGCTTTGCTGACTGAGCTCGTGCGCCAAAGCGGAACCTCCTTGTTGTTCGTTTCGCACGACATGGCTGCCGTCCGCTCCGTGGCCGACCGCGTCATGGTGATGAAAGACGGCCGGGTGGTCGAAACCGGCGAGACCGCCGACGTATTCAACCACCCCCATCATCCCTATACGATGGCGCTGTTGGCCTCCGCACCACCGCTCGATCGGGTGCTGTCGGCCCGCCGCGCCGCAACTCGACAAGAAGAGACATGTCCATGACCTCCGACGAGTCTTCCATCGCGGACAACGATAAGTTTTTCATCCGCGCGGAGTCCCCCACCGACGGTCAACGTGACCGAATGCTGAGCTACGTGGTCGCCAATGACGCGGGCACACACGACTTGACCTTGTTTTTTTGCCATGGCGGTGGAGGCAATAAGAATCAATGGCGCCATCAATGGCGCCATTTCGCCGCGCAAGGATCTCGGCTGGTCGCCTGGGATTGCCTGGGGCACGGATGCAGCGCCCAACCCCGCCGACCGAACGCGTATGACGGCACCCTCATGGTCAGCGACTATCTGGAGGTCGTCCGTCGCTTGGGGTCCCGACGAAACATTCTCGTCGCTCATTCCTATGGTTGCCTGTTGACCCTGGCTGCCTTGCTGGCGTTACGCGAGGCGGACGAGATGAATCGCATCGCGGGTGTCTTGCTGTTGGCTCCGCCTTCGCCGCATCGTCCGTTGGCTTTGGGACCGATGGCGTATTTGCCAGCCTTTGTCCTCGAATGGCTTCGGCCGCGCCTGACAACGGCTTTCCGCCACTTGGCATGGCACCCCGACACCGATCCCGATCTCGTCGCATTCGAAGAGCGGGCCACACGGGGAAATAGCATGCAGATGGTGAAAGCGGTCCTTTCCGGGGCGATTCGTATCGACCCGGCCAGCCTTGGCGCGCTATCCTTGCCCATCGATATCGCGGTCGGCGCCCAAGACCGCCTGACGCCCCTCAGTCAGGCGCAAGATTTGGCGGCTCTCCTGCCCGGGGCGCGGTTGCATGTCGTCGACCAAGCGGCTCATCAGGTCATGCTGGAACGTCCGGAAGCCATCAATGCGCTGCTTGAAACCCTTCTCGCTTCCGCGACCGTAACGACCGACGGGCGTTGATCTCGTTCTGAAAGGTGCGTGATGCCCGATTCCGCCGCCCCCCGTCCTGGATCGCTCAATCTGATTACCGACATTCCCGGTCTCTCCGTCGGCCATGCGACCGACGAGCGAACACCGACCGGTGTGACGGTGCTTTTATGCGATGGGGCCTGGACGGCGGGCGTGGACGTGCGCGGCGGTGGGCCGGGAACGCGCGAGATTGACGCGCTGTCTCCCGAAAACCTGGTCGGCCGCGTTCATGCCGTGGTGTTGTCGGGAGGATCGGTCTTCGGTTTGGCCGCCGCCGATGGTGTGACCTACGCTTTGTCGCGGCGCCAGGTGGGTCTGCGCTTGGGAGGACGCTCCGTGCCGGCGATTCCCATCGTGCCGGCGGCGGTGCTGCATGATTTGAACGATGTCAGCCGGACCGATTGGGGAGACGAGCCGCCATACCGGCGTTTGGGCCGGGACGCGGTCGCGGCGGCCGGGGAGCGGTTTGCCTTGGGAGCGGTCGGGGCCGGTCGGGCGGCCCGGGCGGGTGTGGGGAAAGGAGGAGTCGGCTCGGCTTCGCTGGCGCTGGAAGACGGCGTCACGGTCGGTGCTTTGGTTGCCGCCAATCCCATGGGGTCGGTCTTCATGCCCGACGGACGAACGTTTTGGGCATGGCCGTTCGAAATCGATAACGAGTTCGGGGGACGGCTTCCCACGACACCAATGAATACGACCGAGCCGGTGCCGGATCTCTCGCGTTTGCGCGATCTGGGCCGTGTGACGGTCGGCGGCAATACCACCCTGGCGATTGTCGCCGCGTCGGTCGATTTGACCTCCGCCGAATGCAAACGGCTGGCGATGATGGCCCAGGATGGGCTGGCCCGCGCCATTCGCCCCGTTCACACGCCCTTCGACGGCGACACCGTGTTCGCCGTTGCCCATGGCCGAACCCTTTCCGCCGAGCCCAACGACCGTGCCGCGCAATTGACCCGCTTGGGTTCGGCCGCTGCGGACTGCCTGGCCCGTGCCATCGCCCGCGCGGTGTATCAGACCGGGCAGGCTTATGCGGTTGGCGGTCAATGACCCGACAGCGCGGTCGCTTCCTTGCCCTTCGTCGAGAAGCTGATGGCAAGGACGGTGAAGATTAGGGTGCCGTTTGCCACCTGTTGCCAATAGAAGGAAACTCCCGCCAGCAGAAGGCCGTTTTTCACGGTGCTGAGAAGCAGCACGCCCAGGATGGTTCCGATGACGTTGGCTCGCCGGTTGGCGTCGAACGTGGTGCCCAGGAAGGTGGCGCCGATGGCGTCCATCAGATAGGCATTGCCCGAAAGCGGTGAGTAGGAATGAACCCCGGACGACAGGGCGATGCCGGCGATGCCGGTCAGCAGGGTCGATCCCAGCATGACCAGGCCGATATCGCGCCTGACCGACAGGCCGGAGAAGCGGGCGACCGCCGGGGCGATGCCTTCGGCGACGATCCTGCGGCCGAAGACGGAGAAGTCCAGCACGACCAGAACCACGGCGATGGCGGCCAAGCTCAGCCATGGCCGGGCCATGTCCACTTCGCTGAAGATGGGGCGGGGCGGCCCGGCGATCAGATAGATGGGAACGCCGCCGCCGGTGGACAATTGTTGTACGCTGTGGCCGATGAACAGGGTTCCCAGGGTGGCCAGGAAGGGGGGGACGCGGATGCCGGCAACCAGCACCGCGTTGAACAGTCCGACGCCCAGGGCCGCGATCAGCCCGAAGAGGATGGCCAGAAGGGCGGGCAGGCCGTTGGCCAGGCTGGCGATGAAGGCGAAACCAGCCATGTCCACGGCGGTTCCCACCGACAGATCGATGCCGCCGGCGGCGACCACCAGGGTCATCGCCAGGGCGATCAGGCTCAGCAAGGCGACGTGGTTCATCAGCAGGCTGTGCAGGTTGGCGAGTGTTGGAAAGGTGGGGCTGATGCTGGCGAACATGGCGAACAGAACGGCCAGCGTGAAGGGCAGACCGTAACGATGAAAGGACTTCATGCGTCCAGGCTTTCTTTCTGACTGAGGGTTGTCCAGCCCACCAGGAACAGGATCAGCACGCCCTCGACGCCGTCGATCCAATCGGTGGAAATGTTGACCAACTGGAAGCCGTTGGCCAGCAAGCCGATGAACAGCACGGCCAGGATGGTTCCGCCGATGGTCGGGACCTGCCGGCGGGAGAAGGTCACGCCCAGAAAGGCGGCGACCACCACCGGCAACAGATAGTTCCCCGATCCGGGAGACGATCCGCTGACCAGCGCGGCCGAGAAAATGCCGGCGAGACTGCCCAGCAAGCCGCTGGCGACATAGCTTCCGGCCACCATGGCGGGGACGGAAAGGCCGGCGGCGCGGGCGGCTTCGGGATGGGCGCCGACGGCGTGCAGGCGCAGGCCCAAGGAGGTGGCGTGCACCACCAGCCAGACCAGCACGGCGATCAGAACAAGGCCACAGGCCATTTCGGGAATGCCGAAGAGTCCGCTTCCGCTCAACCAGTCCTGGATCGGCGAGGTGGCGGTGACGACGCTGTTCTTGGTCAGCACGAATTCCAGGCCGTTGACGATCTTCGACACGGCCAGGGTGGCCAGCAGCGGCACGATGCGGAGCCGGACCACGGCGACGGCGTTGACGGCGCCCACCAGCAGGCCGGCGCCAAGGGCGGCGGCGATGGCGGTCAGCCCATTGGCGCCGTCCTGGGCCAGGCGGGCATAGATCGCCGCCGTCAGTCCCAGATTGGCCGCCAGCGACAGGTCGATGCCGCCGCTGATGACGTTGCCGCCCCCGGCGATCATGACCAGGGTCATGCCAAGGGCCAGCAAACCAAGGATGGCCGATTGCTGCACGACGTCGGTCAGATTTCCGAAGCGCAGGAAACCGGGCGCGACGATGGCGAACCACAGGAAGACGATGGCGAAGGCGCCATAGGCTCCGCTGCGCAACAGGCGGGCGGCGTTCCCGCGGTCAGACGGCGAGGGCATGATGCTCCTTCGGGGCGTTGCTTTCCTTTGGGGCGGCGCCGGTGGTGATCAGCGCCAGCAGCATGTCCTGGTCGAGGCCGGCGGTGTGCAGGTCGGCGACCAGCCGGCCTCGGTGGAAGACCAGCACGCGGTCGGCCAACCCGGTCAGCTCCAAAAGGTCCGACGAGATCATCAAAACCCCTGCGCCCTCGTCGGCCAACCGGCTGATTTCGCGGTAGATGTCGACCTTGGCGCCCACGTCGACGCCGACGGTGGGTTCGTCGAGGATGATCAGTTCGGACTGATGGATCAGCCATTTGGACAGCACCACCTTCTGCTGGTTGCCGCCGCTCAGGGTGCGCAGCAGCGCCTCGGGGCCGCTGGTCTTGATACCCAGCCGGGCGACCAGGCCGGCCACCGCGTTCTTTTCCCGGGCGGCCCGGATCAGTCCGCGGCGTGTGAAATCGGGCAGGGCGGGCAGGGTGGCGTTTTCGCGGACGGACAGATCGAGCGAGATGCCATGTCGGCGGCGGTCTTCGGGCACCAGGCCGATGCGGCGGGCGACGGCGGCGGCGGGGGTGGGAGCGGCCAGGGGCCGGCCCTTCAGCAGCACGGTCCCGGCGTCGGCTTTCGACAGGCCGAACAGGGTTCCCGCCAAAGCCTTCGCCCCCGACCCGACCAGACCGGTGACGCCGACGATCTCGCCCTTGCGCAGGGTGAAGGTGACATCGGAGAAATAGGGGCTGTTGCCAAGGCCGTCCGTCTGGATCAGCGGTTCGCCCCGTCGGGGCGGGCGGGCGGGGAAGCAACTGTCGACGTCGCGGTCGATCATCAGCGAGACGATTTCCGCCGTGCTGGTGGTCTTCGGGCTGACGCGGGCGACGTCGCGGCCATTGCGCAGCACCGTCACCTGGTCGCACAGGCGTTCGATCTCGCTCAGATAATGGGAAATGTAAAGGACGGTCAAGCCGTCGCTTTTCAGGCGCTCGATGGTTTCGAACAGCATTTCCGCCTCGCGGTGGACCAGGGCGGCGGTGGGTTCGTCGAGCACCAGGATCTTCGGCTTGTTCACCAGGGCGCGGGTGATCTGCACGATCTGCTGTTCGGCGGTGGCAAGATCGCGGATCAGGGCCCTGACCGGCAGTGCGACCTGGAAGGCATTCCACAATGCCTCGGCGGCCTGACGCTCCAACTGGCGGCGGTTGATGAACGGCGTGCGGGCGAAGCGTGGTTCGTTGCCCAGAAGCAGCGCCTCGGCCACCGTCAGGGTCGGCGGCAGCAGGCGGTCTTGGTGAATCATATGGATGCCCAGCGTCTCCACATGATGTGGAGACAGGTGGGCTTCGTTCTTCCCGTCGATCTCGATGCTGCCGGCATCCGGGGCATGGATGCCGGCCAAAACCTTGATCAGGGTGGACTTGCCGGCGCCGTTCTGGCCGACAAGTCCGTGGACGGTCCCGCGCTCAACGACCAGCGAGGCTCCGGCAAGCGCCTGCGCGCCGCCGAACGACTTCTCGATACCCCGCAGGGCAAGAGCGGGATGCCCGGTCATGATCTTACTTCTGTCCCAGTTGGGCTTGGGCCTCGGCCACGTTGTCCTTGGTCGCCAGGACGGCGGGAACGAAGGTGGTCTTCGGGAGATCACGCTTGCCGGCCAGATAGCGGGCGATGTTGTCGACCGCCGTCTTGCCGATCAGCGAGGGCTGCTGGGCGATGATCGCCGTGGCGGGCTGGGCGGGGTCCTTCAGCAGAGCCACGGCCTCGGGGCTGCCGTCGACACCATAGGTCTTGACCTCGGTGCGTCCGGCGGCGGCCAGGGCCTGGACGGCACCGACCTGCGGCACGTCCCACGACGACCAAATGGCCTTGATTTCGCCCTTCGGATATTTGTTCAGTATTTCGGTGATCTGGGTCTGGGCGTCCAGAACGGTGTTGGGGATGACTTCCTTCAGTTCCGGCTCGATGATGTGAACCTTGGGGTAGTACTTCAGGACGTTCTTCAACTGATCATAGCGGATGGCGCAGGGGGTGACGCTGTAGAAGCCGTTGAAGACGATGATGTTGCCTTCGCCGCCAATATCCGACACCAGCTTGAGGGCCAGTTCCTCGCCGATGCGCCAATTGTCCGACGTGACGGTATTGATGGCATAGCTGGTGCTGGTGTCCAGGGTGAACAGGGGGATACCGGCCTCGGTCACCTTCTTGAAGGTGGGCTCCAGGGCGGCGGCGGTGCCCAGTTCCTCGATGATGGCGTCGGGCTTCTGGTTGATCAGGGTCTGAATCTGCGAAATCTGTTTGGAATCGACCCAACCGGCATCCAGGCCGATGACGGCGCCGCCCAGGCGTTTCACTTCGTCGACGGCGCCCTGATACGCCTTGATGTTCCAGTCATGGTCGTTGCCGGCCGAGCTGATGCCGATGGTCTTGCCCTTCAGGGACGGGACTTCCTCCGCGGCGCGGGCGGCGGTACCGGTCAAGATGCCGGCCAGGACCAGGGCGGACAAGGTGACGCGGGTGAACGGGTTCTCGCTCATTACGATAAATCCTTACTGAATGACGGCGCGGGCTTTACAGGTTGGGCTTGGGAATCCACGAAGCCTGGGCGGCGTCGCTTTCCAGGAATAGGGGAAACTTCTTGCCAAGATCCTCGAAGGTCTTGATGTCGTTCTTGATGATGTCGTCGCGGGTGACCAGGCTCGGCAGGATCTGCAGTTCGTGCGGGGGTTCCTGGTTGGCGATCTTCAAGGCGGCGGCGCGGATGGAGACGGCGCCGACCACGGCCGGGTTGGTGGCGGCGGTGGCGACCCAGGCGCTGTTGGGTTCGCGGATCAGCAGGATGTCGGGGGTGGAGATGTCGACGCCATAGACCTTGACCTTGCCGGTCAGGCCGCTTTCATCGATGCCCAGCTTGACGCCCTTGGCGAATTCATCCCAGGAGGCGAAGATCACGTTGATGTCGGGGTGGGACCGCAGGACGGCTTTGGTCTGGTCGGCCACCGAACGGGTCACGGTGCTGTCGACGATGCCCCACTGAGCCTTTTCGCTGATGCCGGGATGCTGCTTCAGGAATTCGTGGTAGGAGGCGATGCGGCGGTCCAAAGGGGCGAAGCCCGACACATAGATGACGCCGGTGTTGAACTTGTCGCCATTGTCCTTGACGGCCTGTTCCAGGGGAAGACGGGCGATTTCGCTGTCGCTCTGCTGGATCTGGGTCACGGCCGGATTCTCCAAGTTGACGTCGAAGGCGGCGACCTTGATGCCGGCATCGGTGGCCTTTTTGACCACGTCCTTCAGGGATTCCGTCAGGCCGTTGTTGATAACGATACCCTTGACGCCCAGATTGATGGCCTGTTCGATCTGTTCGCGCTCCTCGTCGGCGTTCTGGCGACCCTGGAACACACGCAGATTGATACCAAGCGCCTTGGCCTGCTTCTGCGCGCCGGCGACGTAAGCTTGCTGGAAGTCGCCGACCGAGATGTAGGTGATCAGGGCGACCGAGACATTGCCCTTGTCGAACGGAACCGGGGCGCCGGCGATGCCGTCCGCCGAGGCGGTGCCCGCAGCCATGCTGAGGGCCAGACCGGCGATGCCGGACCGAGCCAAATTCCTGAAACGCGACATTAACGAACTCCTTACGAGGACAGGATTTTTTAGGAAGGAAACAGTCTTCAGCCGCGCTTGCCGCTAAGACCGAAGGTGATGGACAAAGCCCCCACCAGAACTACGCCCTTGATGAAGTCCTGGGCGTAATAGGGGGCGTTCAGCATGGTCAGGCCGTTCAGCAGGACGGCGACCAGGATGGCGCCGAACACCGTGCCCAACACGTTGGGGTGGTTTTTGCCGCGCACGGCGAAGCCGATCAGGGCGGCGGCGACGCTGTCGAGAAGCAGCGAACTGCCAGTGCTGACCTCGCCGCGCCCAACGCGGGCGGCCAGCAGGATGCCGCCGATGGTGGCGATCAGCGACGAGATCACATAGGCGGCGACGCGAAAGCGGTGGGACGGCGATCCGGCCAGACGGACGGCCAGTTCGTTACCGCCGATGGCGTAGAAGACGCGACCCCAGCGGGTCTTTTCCATCAGCACCCACAGCAGGGCGGCGACGACGAGCATGATCACCACGGTGTTGGGCACCAGACCGCCGACCCGCCCACGTCCCAAGGCCAGAAAGCTTTCGGTGAAGGCGCCCGTGGCGGAGTCGCCGTTGGGCAGGATCATGCCGGTGGCGATGGAATGGCCGCCGCTGGGGATCAGTTCCAGGCCGGACAGTAGAAACAGCACGCCAAGTGTGGCCAGAAGGTCGGGAATGCGCAGCCGCACCACCAGGAAGCCGTTGAACAGCCCGACCAGCAAGCCGATGACCAGGCATCCGGCCACGGCCTCGACGGTCGATCCGTGCAGCACCACCATGATGTAGGCTGCGGCCATCTGGGTGAAGGCGGCCATGCTGCCGATGGACAGGTCGAAACCGCCCGTCGCCAGACTGACGGTGACGCCCACGCCCAACAGGG
>Ga0326727_10023341_pt1 | contig 11812 bp, 7 predicted proteins | sample MB2enrmetagenome_FD_207643 | JGI IMG/M metagenome (GOLD analysis project Ga0326727, IMG submission 207643) | Lab enriched peat soil microbial communities from McLean, Ithaca, NY, United States - MB29MY | ecosystem: Environmental > Terrestrial > Soil > Wetlands > Peat | place: USA: New York... | reverse complement strand
GCCCGAGATTCACTATCGTCTGGGGCAGGTGTTGCTGTCGAAGGCGGGCGAATCCGGCCCCACCGATGAAGCCCGCTCCGAGTTCGAAAAAGAGTTGCGGGTGGACCCGCACAGCGCCGCGTCAGAGTTCGTACTCGGCGAACTGGACCGCCGCACCGGCCACTGGGATGACGCAGCCCGGCATTTCGCGAGTGCTTCCACTCTCGACGCCGGTTTCTCCGAAGCATACCTCGCGCTCGGGATGTCGCTCACTTCGGCTGGCAAGTTCGCCGAAGCGGTTGCGCCTCTGGAAAAATACGTGAAGATGGAGCCGGCCGACCCTTCCGGCCACTATCAGCTTGCCATCGCGTATCGCCGCACCGGCAACACGGAGGGCGCGGCCCGCGAAATGGCTCTGCAGCAGGCCGGCAAATAGCGATGTACGCGTTGTCACGACGACGCCTCGTGCAGTTGCTGTGCGGCTCGGCGTTCGCTGGTCCCCTAACCGCCACCGCTCCTCCCTTCTTTGAAGAGGTTCCGCCAACCGCCAGCGGCATCGCCTGGACGCACGTGGCCGGGCTCTCTCCGGACATGTACGTCCCCGAGACCATCGGCCCGGGTTGCGCCTTCCTCGACTACGACAACGACGGCTGGATGGACATCTATCTGGTGAACAGCGGCCCCTGCGATTTTTACTCGCCCCCGGCGCCGCTGCGCAATGCCCTCTATCGCAACAACCGCGACGGCACTTTCACCAACGTGACCGAGAAAGCCGGCGTGCCCGGCAACGCCTACGGCATGGGTGTCGCGGTGGGCGATTACGATGGCGACGGGTTTCCCGACCTCTATGTGACGCAGTACCCGCACAGCATCCTTTATCACAATAACGGCGACGGCACGTTCACCGACGTCACCGCCAAAGCCGGCGTGGCCGCGCCCGGCTGGAGCAGCAGCGCCGTCTGGTTCGACTACGACAACGACGGCAGGCTGGATCTGTTCGTTTGCCGCTTTGGCGACTTCGACAAATCGAAACAAATCTACTGCGGCAACCGTGACACTGGCGCACATTATTACTGCGCGCCCAGCGTGGTGAAGCCGCTCCCCTGCTGGCTGTTCCACAACAACGGCGACGGCACGTTCACAGAAGTCAGCAAGGCATCGGGAATCGCGGGGCCGCCGGCGCGGGCGTGGGGCGTGGTGGCCGCCGACATCGACAACGACGGGCGGATGGACCTGTTCGTCACGAACGATAAGATTCCGAATTTCCTTTTTATGAATCGCGGCAAAGGGCGATTCGAAGAAGTGGGCGCCTTCGCCGGCGTCGCTTATAGCCAGTTCGGCGTGGCGCGGTCCGGCATGGGCGTGGACGCGGCCGATTTCAACGAAGACGGCCTGGTGGATCTCTTCGTGGGCAACATCGACCACGAGTTGTTTTCGCTCTATCGTAACGCCGGCAACGAGGCTTTCGACGATGTCGCGATTCCCACGGGCATCGGCACGGCCACGCAATTTCTGAGCGGCTGGGGGCTGAAGTTTTTCGACTTCGACAACGACGGCAACCTCGATCTGATCCTGTGCAACGGCCATCCCGACACTATGGTGGGCGTGTATCAGAAGCAGGTCAGCTATCGCGAGCCCATGGTGCTGTTGCAGAATACCGGCGCGGCATGGAAGAACGTCAGCGCGCAGGCTGGTCCTGTGTTTGCTCGGCCCATCGCGGGGCGCGGGCTTGCCGTGGGCGACTTCGATAACGACGGCGCGGTGGACATCCTGGTGACGGTGAACGACGGCGCGCCGATCCTGCTCCGCAATAACGCTGCTCGGGCGAATCACTGGCTGGGCGTGCGGCTGATTGGGCGAAAAGCCAACGTGGATGCGATCGGGGCCGTAGTCGGCTACCAGGCGGGAGACTTGAGGCGACGCCGCGTGAAGACCGGCGGAGGCAGCTTCCTCTCCTCGCACGACCCGCGCCTGGTTTTGGGACTCGGGAACGCGGCAAAGGTGGACTGGCTGGAGGTACGATGGCCACAGCCGGGCGGCGGCACGGAGCGGTTTCACGATCTCCCCGCCGACCGCTACATCACCATCGTGGAGGGCACCGGAAAGTGGTCGTAAGGGTGGCTCTCGCGCTGTTGGCGGCTGGCGTGTTGTTTGCGCAGCAGCCTGCTGAGAGCGATTTGCAGACCGGCATCGCGCTCACTCGGCAGAGCCAGTTCCAGCAGGCCATCCCGCACTTCCTCGCCGCTCGCGGCCACGTTGTCGACGAGTTCGCGGTGGAATTCAACCTGGCGCTCTGTTATGTGGGCACGCGCCAGTTCACGCAGGCCATCGGGATCCTGACGCGTTTCGACAAGGCCGGGCGGCATGCCGCGGACGTGGACAACCTGCTGGCGCAGGCATACATCGGCGATCATCGACAGGACGCGGCCTGGCAGGCCTTCCAGCGCTCTGCCGATGCGTCGCCCGCGAACGAGAAGCTGTACCTGTTGGTGTCGGAGGCGTGCTTTGATGAGGGGCTTTACGAACTTGGCGTTCGCGTCCTCGAGACGGGCCTGCGGAACCTGCCGGATTCTCCGCGGCTGCTCTTCGAGCGCGGCCTGCTTCGCTCACAACTGGACCAGGCGGATCTAGCCGATCGGGATTTCCAAACGGTGCGGAAACTCGCTCCCGATACCGACATCGCGTACATCGCGGCAGCCCAGCAGGCGCTGCTCGCAGGCAACGTGCGGGAGGCCATCCGAGCGGCGCGCGAGGGCATCCGCAAGGGTCATTCCCATTACCTGCTTTTGACCATGCTCGGCGAGGCTCTGCTGCGCGACGGAGCGACACCCGCTACCCCGGCTCAATTCGGCGAATCCCAGTCGGCACTGGAACGAGCGGTTGCCCAACGGCCAGGGTATTCGAGCGCGCACATCGCGCTCGGCCGGATTTATCTCGCACAGCAGCGGACTGGGGACGCCATCACGCAACTTGAGACCGGCAGGCAGCTCGATCCGCGCAATCGCGCTGTCTACGCGGCATTGGCCACGGCATGGCGGCAAGCCGGAAAATCGGATAAAGCTCGGGAGGCCCTGGCCGCGCTGGCCGAGTTGAATCGCCAGGAGGCGGCAAGGATCGGCTCGGCCGACGGCGGACATTCAGGATATGTGGGGGGACGATCGGGGCCGTCGGACGCGGCGCCGCATTAACGTACACTTGAAACTGGGAGCCAATTCGTGACCGCCGTATTTACCACAGAAATCGACATTGACAGTCAGGGCGTGGCATGGATTAGCGGCGCGAACGTGAAGGTCACCGAGGTGGTCTTGGACAAAATCGCCTACGGCTGGAGCCCGGAAGAGATCCATTTCCAACACCCGCATTTGTCGCTGGCGCAAATCCACGCCGCCCTCACGTATTACTACGAGAACCAACCTCGCCTCGACGAGCAGATCCGGCACCGGCTGGAAGAAGCCGATCAGCTTGTGGCCCAGGTTTCCGATCCGGACTTCCGTCGCAGGCTGGCTAATCTGAACCGATGTCTTTGAGCCCGATTCGTAATCCGCGGTAATCTGAATCAGCCGCCTCGCAAGAGATCATTCGCTAACTCGAATTTCCAGATGATTGCCGCTCAGTTTGTTGGCGACCTCCGCCATCACGCCGAGGCAGGCGTCTTCAGTTACCACTCGTGATGGCAACAAGGCCGCGTAGTGACGCCGCTGGCTGGTCTGTATGCGAATCAAAACGAGATACGCGACGATGACTTCGCCGGCGACGACTGGGGAGAAGACAATAGGCGACTTGATTCGCTCTTCCTCTACGTCGCTCAACTGGGGAGTGAGCAGCCGGGCTGCATCGATATCGCCCTGAGTTATCACGCGACGGATGCACGCTCCCGCGCCGCTTAGGGCATATCGATATCCGAATCGATTGAAGAGAGCAAGATACGCTACGCGCACCAACGCCTGCCGGGATTGAAGCTCTGCATATTTGAGGCTGAAACTGAGGTTGACTTTATCGCCGTCTCCCATCCCGGTCAGAAGCGTCCTGAACTCCTCGATGGCCGCGGGTTGCCCGCCGAGAATGCTGATCACGTTGGGCTCTTGTCCAGGGCTCCACGAGATCTTCATCGGTAGCTCGGTACTGCCAATCCGCACCGTACCCCGCAACGTCGATCCGTCGCCGGTGCTCCAGTCCTCGGATCGAATCATGCGGACTAGATGGGCTTCCAGCGCCGATCCTTGCTTGTTGTTACAGCGCCTACAGGTCAGGGTCGTCCAAGTTCCACCGAGCGATCCCGGAATAATGTGGTCAAGGCTGAGGCCATCTTCCCCTTTGTCACGAAGTGCACCACGTTCAAATGGTCGAAGGCAAAGAGGACAAAGTATGCGATCCACATTCTCTGGGAGAACTGCGGCCAAGTCCGTCGTCAGGCGGTTAAACAGCCTCGTCGTCTCATTCACACGAGATGACATACAACTTGAGTTTAGGCCAGCTCTTGAGGCGAGTTGTCATACATCGTGGAGAGCCCATTCGGCAGCATGGCAGCGTCTTCATTTGCCATCATCCCCCGAGCCGAGGCCACACCCGCGGCACGATCCCCACTCCCTCCTTCACCGCGATGACCTGATCGCCCGCGATCCCGGTCAGCCGCGTGACCATTCCGCTCGGCCAGCGGACCTCGATCGCGTCCACCATTCCCCGGCTTCCAAGGCCGAAATGCAGCCGCGGGTCCTGCGCGGACTGGTAGCTCATCCCGCCCTTCCGCTGATCGTAGAGCGTCAGGTCGCCCGCCACCACCTTCACCCGCGCGCCCACTCCGTCGCGATTCGAGCGAGTGCCAATCAACAAGATCTGCAGCCAGTGATTGGCATTGCCGCCGTCGTTGCGCAGGAGCTGAGGCGGGCCGCCGTTGTTGCTCACCAGAATGTCCAGGTCGCCGTCGTTGTCGAAATCGCCCACCGCCGCGCCGCGGCCCACCGACGGTATCTGGAAATCGGGCCCCAGTCGATCGCTCACATTCACGAATACCCCGCCGCCCATATTGCGAAACATCAGCTTCCGTTCGGCGAAGCGAATGCCCGGACGATAGAGCTCAATGTTGTCCAGCACGTGTCCGGCGGCCATGAAAATGTCGCGGCGGCCGTCGTTGTCGTAGTCCAGAAACTTCGCGCCGAACTCGCTCGCGTGGAATGTCTCGTAGCCCAGCTTTGAGCTGAACGTGGCGTCCTCGAACTGGCCGTGGCCCAGGTTGCGGTAGAAGCGGGCCAGTTGCTGATCCAGATGCATGACGATCACGTCCATGCGTCCGTTGCCGGTGGCGTCGGCGGCGTCTGCGCCCATGCCCGATTCGGTGACCCCATCCTCGCTCACGGCCACGCCCGCTTCGTAGCCCACCTCCGTGAACGTGCCGTCGCGGTTGTTGTGGAACAGGGAATTCGGCTGGGCGTCGTTGGCGATGAAGATGTCCTGCCAGCCGTCGTCATCGTAGTCGAAAGTGACGATGCCGAGGCCGTTGGAAGGCTTCGCTGCCAGGCCGGATGGCTTGCTGACGTCGGTGAAGGTGCCGTCACTGTTGTTGTGATAAAGCGTGGGCGGCTGGCCGTGGTAGTCGTTGGGGTGGCAGTAGCTGCGCATCCCCGGGCCGCGATTGCCGCAGTAGTAGTTGGTCTCGGGCGTCCAATCCAGATAGTTGGCCACCACCAGGTCGAGCCGGCCGTCGTTGTCGTAGTCGAACCACGCCGCGCTGGAGCCCCATCGGCCGGCATTTGCCACGCCGGCGCGGGCGGTCACGTCGGTGAAGGTGCCGTCCCCGTTGTTGCGATACAGAATGCAGCGCCCGTACCCGAGGACGAACAAATCGGGAAAGCCGTCGTTATCGTAGTCCCCCACCGCCACTCCCATCCCGAACAGGCCCTCCGCGGCGACCCCTGCCTTCTTGGTGACGTCGGTGAACGTGCCGTCGCCGTTGTTGCGGTAGAGCGCGCTCCGTGAAGGATGGCCCGGCTTGCAGCCGTTTACAAGATAGAGGTCGAGAAGGCCATTCTGGTCGTAATCGATCCAGCCGCAACCCGCGCCCATGGTTTCAATCAGGTATTTTTGCTCGCTGGAAGCGTTCTCATGGACAAAGCCGAATCCGGCGGATCGAGTAACATCCACAAAGCGAACCGGATAGGGCGGCAACACGGCGCCCAGGGCGGCCAGGAGTACGCTCCTGCGTGGCATTCCTGTGGATTTCTTCATCAAAGGTCTTCCGGGAGCGCTCTCAAAAAATGCTTGACCACCAGTGCGAAACAAGTATACAATCGCCGACAAGCTTGGGGTAATCTATGATCTATAATCGGTCGCGATGCCAGGGCACCACCGCCCAACTCGGCTCCCGGATTGCAATCCGGCTGACCGTCGTCTGTCTCGTCCTGACGCTTTCGCACGTCTGGGCGCAGTCCACGCAGGGCTCGGTAAGCATTACGGTAACCGATCCCGCGGGTGCCGTGATTCCGGGCGCTAAACTCGAGCTGCGCAATCTCGGCAGCAACGAAATTCGAACCGCTACCACGCAGGAAGGCGGCACCTACCGCTTCGTCGATCTGAATTACGGGAACTACGCCCTCACCGTTTCGAGAGAAGGATTCGCGAACGAGGTAGTCAGCCCCGTCGCAGTGCAGGTGGCGCGTGTCACCGACGTCGCTGTGACGCTGAAAATTGGCGCCACCACGGAAACGGTGGAGGTGAGCGGTGAAGGGGCGACGGTTCTGGAAAGCTCCTCCAACATGCTGGGCACCACCATCGATGTGAAGCAGATCGAAGATCTGCCGATCGTCGGGCGCGACCTGACCCAGTTGTCATATCTGACGCCCGGCTACAACGGCACGTGGAATGGGCTCCCCTCGATCGATCAGGGCAACAATATCGACGGCGTAATCGGCAGCCCCAGCCGCATGAAGTTCACCGGGAACGCGCAGCCCATCGTGTCCGCACGTCTGGAAGACATCGGGGAGATGACCGTTCAAACCGACCAGCTCGATCTGGATCAGGGCTTCGGCCAGGCCAGCATGCAAATCAACTTCATTACGCGGAGTGGCACCAACGCCTACCACGGGCGCGTCTATGAAGACTTCCGAAATGCCGACCTGGATGCCAACTCGTGGGGCAACAATGGCGCGGGCATCCCCCGGCCGCCTTTCATCCTTAACGATTTTGGCGGTAGCGTCGGCGGGCCCATCAGGAAGGACAAGCTGTTCTTCTTCGGCAGTTTCAGCATGTCCAAGCAACCGGGTTCTTACAGCGTCAACAATACCGTGCTGACGCCCGCCGCGCAGACCGGGTTGTTTACGTACACCGGAACCGACGGCAACACTCACACGGTGAATGTTCTGAACGTGGCGAACAGCTTCAGCTCGGCCCTGCCGGGTACGGTGAATCCGACGATCGCATCCGAGCTGAAGTCGATTAATTCGTCGCTGCAGTACGGCTATCTGTCGGGGAACCCCGATCCCAACCTCCAGACAATAAACTGGCTGCAGCCCGATCCGACGACGTTCTACTATCCAACGTTTCGCATCGACTACAACGCGACCGACTATTGGCGTTTCCACGTCGCGTTCAATGAGACCAAGGAAGTGCAGCCGTCATACTCCCCGGGGTTCTTTCCGGGGCCGGCTTATTCCGACGCGATCGCCGGCAACAAGAACAACAACTACACGGCTTCGTTTGGAGCGGACTGGACGATATCTCCAACGCTGGTGAATGAGTTTAAGGGGGGCTTCCTCTACAACGCGACCTGGTACGCGTACAACGCCGCGCCGCTGTACGCAACCTCTCCTGGAGCGGTCGCCTGGAACTACCCGGGAGGAAGCGGAAACATGTCGGGCCAGGAGTTCAATCTTGGCATCAACACTTACTATCCCGTGTTCAATGCTTCCGACGCGTTAACCTGGCAGCACAACAAGCACACGCTGAAATTCGGCTTCTCCTGGTATCGCGAGCAGGATCATTACTACAATGCACCGGCCGGTTGGCCCACATTCAGTCTCGGCCTGGCCAATGGCGACCCGGCTTTGGCTGCTTTCTCGAACTCCGGATCTTCGGCCACCATCCCCGACGCCACCTCCGCCCAGCTTGGCGAAGCCGAGCAATTATATGCCGTGCTTACCGGGCGCATATCGGAAGTGTACGGGCAATACGGCGTGGACCCGGCGACCAAAAGCTACATTCAGAAGCCAGGCAGCCAGTACAATCTGGACGAGCTGATGGGAGCCTGGGGATTATTCGCGCAGGACTCTTATCGCTTGCGTCCGAATCTGACCATCAACTACGGCTTGCGCTGGGATTTCACCGGTGACGACCACGATCTGACCAATGAATATTCGGGCGCCACGCCCAATGCGATCTACGGGCCGACGCCGGTTGGCGATCTCTTCGCTCCTGGTGTGCTGGGTGGCGACACGAATCCGCTGCTTGTTGCGCGCGGGCATCAATACAATCCCTGGGACGTCAGCCCGCAGCCTTCCGTTGGTATCGCATGGGCGCCCAATTCCAGGGAGGGCTTCGCCGGAAAGCTGACCGGCGAGGGCAAGACGGTCATTCGCGCCGGTTATTCTCTCCGCCGCTTCACTGAACCGCAGCAGTATTTCTGGAACCAGGCAACAAATTATGGCTCGTTCTATTACCAGAACTTCAACCTGTTCGCGAACAACACCGGCCAAACCGGAACGTTCGCTCCAGGGTCTCTCGCGCTGGGCCAGGCGTTGCCGCCATACGTTTATACTCCAGCCGCCTACTCGCCCAGTTCGCCGGAGTCGGACTTTACGTTCGGAAGTCTGACCTATCTCGGAAACGTCGTTAATGGTCTGAATCCGAATATTAAACAGCCCTATACGCAATCGTGGAACTTCGGCATCCAGCGCGAACTGCCCGGCGCGGGTGTACTGGAGATCCGTTACAACGGAAGCCACACCATCCATCAGTGGCTGTCCGTGGACACCAATGAGGTGAACGTCTTCGAGAACGGGTTCCTCACGCAGTTCCAGGCGGCCCAGCAGAACCTGAAGATCAACGAGCAGCACAACATCAATTCCTTCGCCGATAACGGATATCCCGGCCAGCAGCAGACCCCGATCTTCAATGCCGCCTTTGCCGGGGAGGGCTCCGGAGGGGCCGGCGTGCCGCTGGCCGATTATGGCAACACCAGCTTCATAAACGACCTGACCAGCGGGCAGGTGGGAGCCCTGGCGAGCGTTCTGTCAGGCTCTGGCTACAACCCGTTTTACTTCTGCAATCTGGTCGGTTCCGCCTTCGCGCCCTGCGCCACCAACGCCGGGTTTACCGGGGCAGGCGCGGGTTATCCCATTAACTTTTTCCAGGCGAATCCCTATTCAGCGGGCGAGCCGGTTTATTACATGGATTCGAATGGATACTCGAATTACAATGCATTGCAGGTGGATTACCGGCAGAAGCCCTGGCATGGCCTTCAATTCGACGCCAATTACACCTGGAGCCACACGCTCGGTTTAGCGACGCCGAACAGTTGGACCAGCCAGTCGCCGCAGTACACTCTGCGAGACCTGGCGCAAAGCTACGGCCCGACACTGTTCGACCTTCGCCATGTGGTTCATGTCAACGGCACTTTCGACCTGCCGTTTGGCAAGGGCCGGCAATGGCTCAACCACGGCGGCATAGTGAATCAGATTCTGGGCGGATGGACGGTGGGAGATATTCTCACGTTCCAGACTGGCGCGCCTTACCAGGTCTTTGGCGGGAATCTGACCTTCAACGATTACGGCGACGGCGGCGTGAATCTCAACGGCGTGACGCGATCGCAACTACAGAGCGCGGTGGGCGTGTATAACGTGGGCTCGGCAAACGGGGGCTACGTAGATATCCTCAATCCGAATTATCTGGTGAGTGCCACGGGAGGCGGCGCTAATCCCGCCTACATTACGCCCAATACCACGGCGGGAACAATCGCCCAGGTTTTCTTCCTGTATGGACCGCATCAGACTTACAACGATACGTCGCTGTCCAAGCGGTTTCCGATTACAGAGAGGATACGCTTGTCGCTGCAGGGCGAGTTTCTCAACGTCTTCAACCATCCGACGTTCGCCTTTAATGGCTACAATAACATCCAGTCATTCAACTTCGGGACGGGTTACAACGTCAACGGCAACGTGAACAACGCCGGCAGCTTTAGTAACAGCAGCCCTCGAACCATCGAGTTGCGAGCGAATCTGGAGTTCTGAGCGATCTCCCGATTGATCAGGACGTCATCGTGGAGCGGCGTCGTGCTTTGCCTCACCGGCGGAGCACGGCGCCCGCGTGTAGGAGAATCGTCGTTTAGGAGCATATCGTGGCCCGTACGGAAACCGCGCCGCGCCACGGGGAAGAATCCGCCGGGCCTTCGGGAGTTATCTTCAACGTCATGCGCTTCTCGGTTCACGATGGGCCGGGCATCCGCACTACCGTCTTCCTGAAGGGCTGCCCGTTGCATTGCGCGTGGTGCCACAACCCGGAGGGCCAGAGCTTCGAACCGGACCTGATGCTGTTCGAGGAACGCTGCCGGCATTGTGGCGACTGCGTCCCGGTGTGTCCGAACCAGGGCATCGGCGATCCTGCCGTCGGGTTGCACGTTCCGGACGAGTGCGATGCGTGCGGCACCTGCGTGGAGGTCTGCGTGGCTGGAGCGCGTGAGCTGGCGGGGCGGCGTGTCACCGTTTCCGAACTGCTGGAGGAAATCGAGAAGGACATAGTGTTCTTTGAGGAGTCCGGCGGCGGCGTCACGCTGTCGGGCGGCGAACCGGCCGCGCAACCGCGATTTGCCGAAGCGCTTCTGGCCGGCTGCCGGGCGCGCGGGATCCATACGATCCTCGACACGTGCGGTTTGGCAGCCCCCGAAGTCTTCGCCCGCGTGAGCGCGCAGACGGATCTGGTTCTCTACGACCTGAAGCTGATGGGCGCCGAAGCGCACCGGCGGTTTACCGGCGCCGGCAACGACGTCATTCTCCGAAATCTGGAGGCGCTGGCGGCAACGGCGAAGCCGATCCTAGTGCGTTTCCCCATGGTCCCCGGCGTAAACGACGGAGAGGAAGAGCTCGCCGCCATGACCGGCTTTCTGCGCCGCATCGGACTGCGGGACGTGGATTTATTGCCCTGGCACAGCATTGGCCGCGAAAAATACAAACGGCTGGGACTCGACGGCCCCCCCGGCGAATTTGCCGAGCCGTCGGCGGAGCGTGTCGAAGAGGTCGCCGGCGCGCTCCGGCGCGCGGGATTGCGTGTAAGTATCAGAGGAGTGTCGTGACATGAAAGGGAAAAGGACACGCGGCGACGTTCTTGCGTTGTCCGTTGAAAAACGCGACTGGCGCCGCGTGTCCGGCAGAGGAGTGTCGTGACCGAGCGAGTCGCAAAGTTGCGCCAGGCGAGTCTGGATACCAGGCCCTGGCTTTCTCTGGAACGAGCGGAGCTGCTCACGGAGTTCTACCGCCATGCCCCGGCGGCATCCACCCCGGTGTTGCGAGCCCAGGCGCTGCGGCATCTGATGGAGCAGCGGACCATCTATATCGGGCCGGACGAACTCATTGTGGGAGAACGCGGCCCGGCGCCGAAGGGCACGCCCACGTATCCCGAGCTCTGCTGCCACACGGTGGAGGATTTCGAGATTCTACGCTCCCGCCCGAAGATTCCTTACGATGTCCGCGATGAAGCGATGCGCGTCCAACGCGAGACGGTTATTCCGTTCTGGGCCAACCGGAGCATGCGCGAACGGATCTTCCACGAAATGGAGCCCGCGTGGAAGGATGCTTACCAGGCCGGAGTTTTCACCGAGTTCATGGAGCAGCGCGCGCCCGGCCACACCGTG
>Ga0326727_10023340_pt1 | contig 11813 bp, 5 predicted proteins | sample MB2enrmetagenome_FD_207643 | JGI IMG/M metagenome (GOLD analysis project Ga0326727, IMG submission 207643) | Lab enriched peat soil microbial communities from McLean, Ithaca, NY, United States - MB29MY | ecosystem: Environmental > Terrestrial > Soil > Wetlands > Peat | place: USA: New York... | reverse complement strand
GAGTGGCGCGGCTGGGCGGCGATGAATTCTCGATCCTCCTCATCGGCAGCCATGACGAGGAGTGGCTGCATAAAATATGCGACCGGATCGTGGATAGTTTTTCCGCTCCAGTGTCATTCAATGATGTAACTATCCAGACCACAGTTAGCGTGGGGGTTGCATCATTTCCCAAGGATGGCGATACCCAGGAGATACTTTACAAAAGCGCCGACGTAGCCTTGTATGAGGCCAAGCGCCTTGGCCGGAACAACTGGCAGAGGTATCGCCCGGAATTGCAGCGAGAAATGTAACCATCTCGACTATGCTTATATCGTTACTCGAATATGATTTTATAATCGTGAGCATGAAACCAGCGTAAGACGAGCACCACGCATAATACACGCGCCACATTATTCTCAAATTGCAGACTGTTGATTATATCCACTCTATCGTGGCGCCGGGAGTGGGCGGATTGCCGTCACGTATTAATCCTAAATAAGTTATTGAAAATTGACGGCGCATGAATCGTTCAAAACGCAGCAAACGCGGTTCTTGAGTACGCTACAAGTACCCGATATTTCGATGCATCGATGTTGTGTTCATACGTTTATTGATTTACTGGCGATATTATGGCCGGCATATCTGTAAAGGTGATCTTCTTCCAAGTGATCTTGGCAACCCGGTCAACTTTTGAGTTGCCTACCATCTGGAAACCTTCCTTTTCATAGACGGTACGGCGCATGCCAGAATCTGCTCTGCCTGAAGCTCCCCTTTACAGCGGGTTGGATTTTTGGCCGCATGCTGCCCTTTAGTTCAAGATTCGGCGATTCTACGTCAAGTGAAGGAAGCAGCAAAACCTGACGCGCTCCGCGGGTAGAAAGCTGGCGACAGCAACCGCATGTCTCGTTCGACAAAACGGCTCGCTTGCTCTTGCAAGCGGTTAAAGTGCAGACTTGACAGGGTTAGAGGCGACATGCTCAAATGACCCGAATCTAAAAAAACCATAATTTGTACCGTGCAATTGAAGCTGGCAAAGGTATTTCGCCCATGCCGAGATTTCGGTGAGGAAGGCATTCTCAATACTTAAGATATGCTTTCCAATCAAGGCCACCCAGCCTACGAGGTGTACGCCCATGATTGACATGAAGCATTTTTCCCATCTGCGGGTTCTACTCATCGCTGGACTCATCATGGTCACGTCTTTGATGACTAGCCAAGTTGTGCTGGCAGCTGCCCCTCCAGCGTCTACCACAACTCAACTGACGATCACTTCAGGCGGCCAGACGGTATCTTCAGGCGGCTCGATTGCGTCTGGCAGCGTGGTCACGCTGACCGCAACGGTGATGGCCGGAGCCACAGCGGTGACGCCGGGACAAGTAAACTTTTGCGACGCTTCGGCGATCCTGTGCACGGATATACACCTGCTGGGAACGGCCGCTCTGAATAGTAGCGGGGTTGCAACCTTCAAGTTCGTGCCTGGGCCGGGTACACACAGCTACAAAACCGCATTCGTGGGGAACATCTATGGCTTGAGCAGCTTCTCCGCTGTTCAAACACTTACAGTGGAGCCAGTCACTCCAACGTATTGGGACACAACGGCTATTACGGAGAGCGGAAGCCCTGGAAATTACTCGTTGACCGCGACTGTGACTGGATTTGGAGGATCGGAGCCGCTCTCCGGGAACGTTTCTTTCCTCGATACCAGCTATGGAAACACGGTGTTGGCAACCGCTCCGCTGGGTCCAGTTATCGCCGAACCGGGCTGGCTCATCTCGCAGCTAACTATTGCCAACAGCAGCATGATGGCCGAGGTGACGGGGGACTTTAACGGGGATGGTATACCGGATCTGGCATTGCTTTGTTCCGGCAGCGTCACTATTTTTTTCGGGAATGGCGATGGGACATTCACTCAGGGGCCAACCACTCAAGTAGCTGTTGCGGGAGAGTATACCTCTGTATACATGATTGACGGTGATTTCAATGGAGATGGCAAAACGGATCTGGCCGTATTGAGCTATTCAATTGGATCCGATACCAGCAGCGTTACGACCTTCCTGGGCAATGGCGATGGAACGTTTGCCGCACCGAAAACCAGTACGGTCACCGATCAGGGAATGACAGGTATGGTTGCTGCCGATTTCAATGGAGATGGCAAGCTGGATCTGGCCGTTGTAGGCAATTATTACAATTACGTCGGAGTAATCATTCTTCTGGGGAACGGCGACGGAACTTTCACGGCGACGGGAACGAATCTTGAACCAAATGAAAATTTCGGTTTAATCGCAACCGGAGATTTCAATGGCGATGGCATTCCGGACCTGGTCGTAACTAATAACTACGAATACGGCAGCATCCCAGTCGTCTTTCTTGGCAAAGGCGATGGGACGTTTACATCCATGGAAATCTCTTTCACCCTGGATAACCTCCCAAATTCCGTAGTAGTTGGAGACTTCAATAGTGATGGCGTTCTCGATCTTGCTTTTTCGGACGTGAATGATGTTGAGATCGCCCTGGGCAATGGAGATGGAACATTCGAGAAGACTCCATCCAGCCCGATTGCAGTTCCCAGTGAACTCTATAGCCTCAAGGCGGGAGACTTCAACCACGACGGCAAGCTGGATATTGCGGGAGTTGACAACGATCACCATCAGATTGTTCTTCTTGTCGGCAACGGTTACGGCATTTTTACAGTTACTCCTACTACTCCTGCCGTAAGTCAGGATGTTGGAGGTTCTTTTACCATCGTTGCGGCTGATTTCAATGGGGACGGTGTCCCCGATCTAGCATTGTTGACTCCTAATAGCGCGGCTTCAATTCTCCAGACCGAACCCTCGCAAACAGCAACCGCGACAGTGAACAGCATAGCGCCGGTGGGCACCGCGACGCACAATGTTGAGGCAAGTTATGCGGGCAATAGCTACTTTGCCCCCGAAATCTCCTCCAACACCGTCGCGCTTTCCCCCGGTGTGGCGATGCCAGTGATTACGCCAGCGACTGGAGTCTACAACACAACTCAGATAATTACGATCACCGACTCAACCCCCGGAGCAACGATCTATTACGAAGCCTATGGAATTGTGAATACGAATGGTTTCGTCCCCTACACAGGACCGATCACGCCACCGGGATCGGGTTCTGTGTACATTTATGCCTATGCCACGGCGACTGGTTATCAGCAGAGCCAGCAAGCGTTTGTGACTATTACTTTGAACCTGCCCCGAGCCCCAACGCCGGTGATTACGCTTGCTTCGGGTTACTATTCCGGCGCGCAAAAGGTGACCATTACCGACTCGATGCCCGGAGCCACGATCTACTACACGACCAACGGCACTACACCGACAACCAGCTCCGCGCAATACACCGGTCCCATCACGGTTTCCGCTACGGAGACGCTGGTGGCGTCCGCTTTAGCTTATGGCTATTCGATGAGCCCGGCAACCAGCGCGCAGTACTTCATCGCCGGCTCTTCGAATTCGTTCATCTACACCGTCGCGGGCGATTTTGCGTCCGGATACAGCGGCGATGGAGGCCCGGCAACCGCGGCTGACTTGAATTATCCAAGAGGAACGGTCCACGACATCGCCGGTAATCTCTACATTGCGGACACAGACAACAATGTAATCCGCAAAGTTGCGGCGGGCACCGGAGTGATCACGACATTCGCCGGAACGGGAATCGGCGGATACAGCGGCGACAAGGGACCGGCAATCAGCGCGCAACTCTTCAGTCCACAGGGTATTGCGCTGGACAGTTTGGGCAATCTCTATATCGCGGATACCGGCAACAGCGTCGTTCGCAAGGTTTCGGCAACAACCGGAGTGATCACTACCGTTGCCGGCAACGGAACCTATGTATATTCCGGTGACAACGGCCCGGCAACCAGCGCAGGATTGGCTTTTCCGGTTGGTGTAGCTCTGGATACCGCCGGCAATCTATATATTCTCGATTTCAGTAAAGTCCGGAAGGTGGCGGCTGGCACCGGTACGATAACCACCGTTGCGGGAAACGGCTCATCAGGATACATCGGCGACAATGGACCGGCGATTAGCGCGATGCTATGCCAACCTCAGGGAATCGCAGTCGACCTTGCCGGCAATCTTTACATTGCAGACACGTACAACAACATCGTTCGCGAGATCAATGCGCAGACCGGCATCATCACCACCGTGGCTGGGACACCACCGTCAAATGTTTGCGAGCTTTCCAACGTCACTTACGGCGGAGACGGCGGCCCGGCAACCAAGGCAGGTCTTTATATGCCATATGCGGTTGCGGTGGACGGCGCCGGTGACATTTACATTGCCGATTACTTTAACTGGGTCATCCGCAAGGTGACCGCCGGCAGCGGGATCATCACTACCGTAGCCGGAAACGTATCTACAAGTAATGCATTGGGCGGGGACGGCGGCCCAGCAACTAACGCATTCCTCTATTATCCCTATAGCGTTTCCGTGGACAGCACTGGAAATCTGTACATATCCGATTATACGAACCGAGTACAAATAGTGACTGTAACTGGCGTGACTCCATCCACGGCCGCGGCCGCGCCTGACTTCAGCGTCTCTGCCGGTTCTTACGTGAACCCGCAAACAGTCACGCTCACCGATTCCACGCCCGGCGCCGCTATCTACGTAACGATGGACGGTTCAATACCGAGCACGTTATTGCAGGACTACCATGGCCCCATCAACGTAACCGGCACGGTTACGATCCAGGCGATTGCGGTTGCGCCGGGCTATCTGCAAAGCGCGCCCGTCTCGGCGGCCTACACCATCACCACTCCGCCTACCGCCGTAATCTCAACTGTGGCGGGCAACGGCACTGAGGGCTTTCCTGGTAAGGGTATGGGCGGACCAGCCACCAGCGCCGAGATCGGCTCACCTCAAGCAGCAGCTCTGGACGCCTCCGGCAACCTCTACTTTGCGGATACCATCAACGATGTGGTGTGGATGGTCTCTGCCTCGACGGGAATCATTTCCATCGTGGCCGGCAACGGGACACAGGGCTATTCCGGGGATAACGGACCGGCGACCAGCGCGCAGTTGGAATCCATCTCTGGCCTGGCGGTGGACAGCGCGGGCAACATCTACATTTCCGATTACTATGACGATGTTGTGCGCAAGGTTACGGCCAGCACGGGAGTGATTACAACTATTGCCGGAAGGCAGGGACTAACCTGCATTAGCACCTACCCATCCTGCCAGTATGGCGATGGCGGCCCTGCGGCGTCGGCCTTACTGGCCTATCCCCAAGGCCTGGCCGTCGACAGCGCCGGCAATCTTTACATTGCGGATAACGACCATTATGTCGTCCGAATGATATCCGCGAGTACCGGAATAATCTCTACCTTTGCAGGAAATGGTCAATTATCTTACAGCGGCGATGGCGGTCTTGCAACCAGCGCGGGCTTGAGGGATGTCGAATCGCTCGCGGTTGACAGCGCCGGCAACCTATACATCGCTTCACAGATCGCAGGGAGAATCCGCAAAGTAACGGCGAGCACCGGCATCATCACCACCGTGGCCGGCAACGGAAATCCGTATGGCAGCACCGGCGACGGCGGTTTGGCAACCAGCGCGGAGATTTACCCTGAAGGGATCGCGGTAGATTCAGCCGGCAACCTCTACATTTCGAATTGGCCGACCACTGTTCGTGAGGTCTCCGCGAGCACCGGCATGATCAGCACCGTAGCGGGCAGCGGATACTGTTGCTACGGCGGAGATGGCGGCTCGGCCACGGTCGCCGAGATCGATGGTCCGCGGGGAATTGTGTTGGACGCGACAGGCAATCTTTATATCGCGGATTCTGGCAACCACAGAGTCCGCAAGGTAACCTTCCCCGGACCCGCGGCTACTCCGTTGATCAGTCTGGCCTCCGGAAACTATTATGGCTCGCAGCCCGTGACTATTTCCGACAGCATCACTGGAGCGTCCATCTACTACACAACCGATGGATCAACGCCGACAACGGGCTCTAACTTGTACAACGGGGCGATGACTGTTCCCGTATCCGAAACCCTGCAAGCCATCGCTGTCGCTGCCGGATACACTGAGAGCGCAGTTGCTGGCGCCATTTACACCATATCTCCGAGCGCGGCCAGCCCCACAACCACAGCTCTTTCGATTAATCCGAGCGGTGGAACGCTGACCGCCGGAGCATCTTACACGCTGACAGCTACGGTCTCGCCTGCGAGCGGTTCCGTAACGCCCACCGGCTACGTCCTTTTCACCATTGGCTCCACAACGCAGACTGTGGCTTTGAACTCCTCCGGCATTGCCACTTACACCGGCACGGCCCCAACCGCGGCGGGCGGCCTCGCGTTCTCGGCGGTCTATCAGGGATCGACGGAATTTTCGGCTAGCACAATAAGCACCTTGAACGAGACGATCATGGCCAACTACACAATTGCCATCGCGCACACCTGGGTTTCCGGGAGCGGCAGCGATACTAACGCCTGCACCTTCGCCTCGCCCTGCGCAACCTTCGCTGGAGCATTGACCAAGACCATCGCTGGCGGCATGATCACCGCCATGGATGCAGGCGACTTCGGCCCGGTGACCATTACGCAATCGGTCACCATCGACGGCAACAATTTCGGCAGCATTACCTATACCGGCTCCAGCGACAGCGTGATCGTCATTACGGCCTCGGCTAATGTCATTCTGCAGAATCTCACCATCAACGGCCTGGGTTTAGCGGGTGTCGGCATAGAAGTCGCGAGCGGCGGCATTGTGATCGTCGACAACTGCAAAATCAAAAACTTCACAGAAAATGGCATAAATTATGAAGGCGCGGGGAGTCTCACTGTTGAGAACTCCAAGATCGAGTCCTACCAGGGCGGGGCGAATGGCATCGAAATTCATAGCAATGCCAATGAGAATGTAGTGGTAAGAAACACAGTCATTGATGCCTCGCCTATTTCAGCAAACAACTTCGGCTTAGTTGTTGATCAAAATGCTGGAGCTGTCAATATCTCGCTTCAGAAAGTTACTATCCTGGGCGCTGGAAACATGGCCATCATGACATTCAATGGGAACACCGAGATTACAGGTTCAGTGATCTCGCAGAGTAGGTATGGTGTTCTCGCCGGATATGGCGCCACAATCAGCGTGGCCAGCTCCATGATCACCACCAATTCCACCGGGGTTTGCTCCTTTACGGGGTCGAAGATTCGCCTCGATAACAACGATATTTACGACAATCCGACGGCTATCGGCAATTGCGGCGGGATTGTGAAGACCAGCACCACCAACAAGGTCAGCGGAACTATCGCCATTCCCGCGGCCGACATATCGGAGTCAGTCACATTTTGATGATTCGGACCATTCACCGGCAATTCACAACGCAAAAAGGAAACTCCAATGAAAATTCGTAACATTCTGCTAGCGTCGGTCGCCGTGCTCTTCTGCACGGCTTCCATCTCCGCTACCACTATCGCTCACACCTGGGTTTCCGGGAGCGGCAGCGATACCAACGCCTGCACCTTTGCATCGCCCTGCGCCACCTTTCAAGGCGCACTGACCAATACCTCCGCGGGCGGCATCATTACCGCGAAGGATGCAGGCGACTTCGGCCCGGTGATAATCAACAAATCGGTTACCATCGACGGCGCGAATATGGGCAGCATTACCTCCGCCAGCGGCAATGGAATCGCCGTTACGGCCTCGGCCAATGTCACAGTGCAGAACCTCAACATCAACGGCTTGGGTTCAGCAACTATTGGCATAAACATCGCAAACGGCGGTATTGTGATCGTCGACAACTGCAGGATCATGAACATAACGGCCGACGGCATCTATTTCGCAGGCGCAGGGAATCTGACCGTTGAAAACTCGCGGATCGAGTCCTTTATTGGGATAGGTGTTTTTGGCATAGCAATTGTGAACAATGCCGCGGAGAATGTTGTGGTTCGAAATACCGTCATCGATGCATCGCCTATTTTGAATTCGAATTACGGCTTTTTTGTCTACTTAGGTACCGGACATGTCCAGGCCTCGCTGCAGAATGTCACCATCCTGGGCGCAGGAAATGCAGCCATTCTAGCCTGGTCCGGGGTCATAGAGATCACTGGCTCGGTGCTCTCGCAGAGTAGTTATGGTGTTTACGCCTTTATGGGAGCCACAGTCAGCGTGGCCAGCTCCTTGATCACCGCAAATTTAGCTGGGGTCTGCACCGGTACATTGTCGAAGATCCGCCTCGATAACAACGACATTTATGACAACACGACGGCAATCGCAGATTGCGGCGGGACTGTGAAGACAAGCACCACTAACAAAACCAGCGGAACCATCGCTATCCCCGCGGCTGACGTATCGGAGTCGGTCACATTTTGATGATTCGGACCATTCACCGGAAATTCACAACTCAAGAAAAGGAACCTCCAATGAAAATTCGCAACATACTGCTAGCGTCAGCCGCCGTGCTCTTCTACACGGCTTCCATCTCCGCTACCACCATCGCTCACACCTGGGTTTCCGGGAGCGGCAGCGATACTAACCCCTGCACCTTCGCCTTGCCCTGCGCCACCTTTCAGGGAGCACTTGCCAATACATCTTCGGGCGGCATCATCACCGCCATGGATGCGGGCGACTTCGGGCCGATGGCCATCGCTCAATCGGTCACCATCGACGGAAATAATCTCGGCAGCATTACCTATACCGGCGAAGATGTAATCTTCATTTTGCCCTCGTTCAATGTTACGCTGCGAAATCTCACTATCAACGGCCTGGGTTCAGCAAATTATGGCATAGCTGCAAACGGCGGCAATTTGATCGTTGACAACTGCCGGATCATGAACATCACGTATGCTGGTATTTCTTTTGCACTCGCAGGAAATTTGACCGTTGAGAACTCCCGGATAGAGTCCTTAAACGGAGAGGGGGCTCTTGGCATTGAAATGTATGACAATGAGGCGCAGAATGTTGTGGTTCGAAACACCATCATTGATGTCTCCCCAGCTTCGGCAAACAACTACGGCTTTTTTGTCGTCCTAGGCTCTGGTGTCATGGCCTCGCTGCAGAATGTCACTATCCGGGGCGCTGGAGGTGCAGCCGTCTGGATCCGCACAGGGGTCACCGAGATCACCGGCTCCGTGCTCACACAGAGTGATACTGGTGTTGAAGCTGCTAATGGCGCCGTTGTCAGCGTGGCCAGCTCCTTGATCACTGCCAATTCCACCGGGGTTTGCTCGTACGCGTCTTCGAAGATCCGCCTCGATAATAACGACATTTACGACAACACCACGGCCATCGCCAATTGCGGCGGGATCGTGAAGACCAGCACCACCAACAAGGTCAGCGGAACCATCGCCATACCCGCGGCCGACATATCGGAGTCGGTCACATTTTGATGATTCGAACCATTCATCGACAATTCACAACCCAAGAAAGGAAGATTTCATGAAAATTCGCAACATAGTGCTCACCTCAGCTGCTGTGCTCTTCTGCACGGCTTCCATCTCCGCTACTACAATCGCGCACACCTGGGTTTCCGGCAGCGGCAGCGATACCAACCCCTGCACCTTCGCCTTGCCCTGCCTCACCTTCCAACATGCGCTAGCAAATACCACCGGGGGCGGCATCATCACCGCGAAGGATGCAGGCGACTTTGGCTCAGTAATCATCTCGCAGTCGGTCACCATCGACGGAGCAAATATGGGCAGCATTGGCTTTGGCGGCGCCGGCGAAGGGATATATCTTTCCCAATCGGGCATGAATCCGATTACGGTCATTCTGCACAATTTGACAATTAACGGCCAGGGCACCGGGAGCAACGGCATATACTTTTCAGGTCAAGGGAATCTAATTATCGATAATTGCCGGATAGAGGGCTTCACCTCTGACGGCGTTGAAGCCGTCAACAACGCGGCGGAGAATATTGCAATAACTAACACCGTCATAGTGGGAGGCAACATCGGCAGCTATGGCTTCGTGATCTATTCCGGGTCTGGGACCGTTATATCCTCGCTGAATCATGTAACCATCCAGGGAGCCACAAATGCAGCCGTCCTTTCCGACTCCGGACTTCTGGAAATCTCCGACTCCGTGATCACGCAGAGTTACTACGCTGTACTGGCTAATGCGGGTTCCACAATCAGTGTGGCCAGCTCGATGATCACCGCCAATACCATCGGGGTCTGCTCGAACGCGTCGTCGAAGATACGCCTCGATAATAACGACATTTACGACAATCCAACGGCCATCGGCAATTGCGGCGGGATTGTGAAGACCAGTACCACCAACAAGGTCAGCGGAACCATCGCCATTCCCGCGGCCGACATATCGGAGTCGGTCACATTTTGATGATTCAAATATTTCACCGGCATTTCACAACCCAAGAAAGGAAACTCCAATGAATATTCGCAACATAGTACTCACGTCAGCCACCGTGCTCTTCTGCACGGCTTCCATCTCCGCTACCACCATCGCGCACACCTGGGTTTCCGGCAGCGGCAGCGATACCAACCCCTGCACCTTTGCCTCGCCCTGCTTAACCTTTGATGGCGCGTTGGCCAAAACCTCCGCCGGCGGCATCATCACCGCCAAGGATGCGGGTGACTTCGGCCAGGTGAACACCGCGCAGTCGGTCACCATCGACGGCGCGAATATGGGCAGCATCACTTTCACCAGTGGCACTGGAATCAACGTTTCAACCACGGCCAATGTCACAGTGCAGAATCTCACCATCAACGGCATGGGATCAGGGAGTTACGGCATATCTGCCGTAGACGGCGGTACTCTGATTGTTGACAACTGTAGGATCATGAACATCGCTGTAGGCGTTTATCTTTCAGGCGCTGGGAATCTGACCGTTGAGAACTCCAGAATCGATTACCTCTATGAGGGGGATTATGGCATTTTTCTTTTGTCCGATGCTGCGGAGAATGTTGTGGTAAGAAACACCGTTATCGATGCATCGCCTGTTTCGACAGACAATATCGGCTTTGTTGTCAGCACGGGCACCGGACCTGTCCAGGCATCGCTGCAGGATGTCACCATCATGGGCGCTGGAGATTATGCCGTCTTGATTGACTCCGGTATAACCCAGATCACCGGTTCCGTGATCACGCAGAGTAATTATGGTGTTTACGCTAAAAATGGTTCTACGGTCAGCGTGGCCAGCTCCATGATTACCGCCAATACCATCGGGGTTTGCTCGAACGCATCGTCGAAGATTCGCCTCGATAACAATGACATTTACGACAATCCGACGGCCATCGACAATTGCGGCGGGATTGTGAAAACCAGCACCACCAACAAGGTCAGCGGAACCATCGCCATTCCCGCGTCTGACATATCGGAGTCAGTCACATTTTGATGATTCGAACCATTCACTGGCATTTCACAACCCAAGAAAGGAAAATTCCATGAAAATTCGCAACATAGTGCTCACGTCAGCCGCCGCGCTCTTCTGCACGGCTTCCGCTTCTGCTACCCAAATATCGCACACCTGGGTTTCCGGGAGCGGCAGCGATACCAACGCATGCACATTCGCCTCACCCTGCCTTACCTTCGCTGGCGCACTGGCCAAAACCACCGCAGGCGGCCTGATCACCGCCATGGATGCAGGCGACTTCGGCTCGGCGTCCATGTTGACCATCAGTCAATCAGTAACCATCGACGGCAGCAATCTCGGCAGCATTACCTATAGCGGCAGCGGCTACAGCGTGATCAACATAACGGCCTCAGCCAATGTCACACTGCAGAATCTCACAATCAACGGTTTAGGTTCAGCAAGTGTTGGCATAGGTGTCGCGAGCGGCGGCATTGTGATCGTCGACAACTGTAAGATCATGAACATCTTGGGCCACGCCATTGATTATTGGGGCGCAGGAA
>Ga0326727_10023339_pt1 | contig 11813 bp, 12 predicted proteins | sample MB2enrmetagenome_FD_207643 | JGI IMG/M metagenome (GOLD analysis project Ga0326727, IMG submission 207643) | Lab enriched peat soil microbial communities from McLean, Ithaca, NY, United States - MB29MY | ecosystem: Environmental > Terrestrial > Soil > Wetlands > Peat | place: USA: New York... | reverse complement strand
ACAAGACGAAGATCAAAGGCGTCATCCTGGATTTGCGATTTGCGGCCGGGAACGATTACGGAGCGGCGGCGGCGGCGGCGGACTGCTTCCTGAACTCCGAGCAACCGTTGTTGGACTGGGGCACAGGGTCGGCCCGCGCCACAAAAAAAACCAATGCCATCGCCGTGCCCGTGGCCATCCTGGTCAATTCCCAAACGGCGGGCGCGGCGGAGAGCCTGGCCGCGGCGTTGCGCGAGGCGGACATTGGATTGATCCTTGGCGGCACGACCGCCGGGCAGGCCAAAATTTTCAAGGAATTTTCGCTGGGCAACGGCGGGAAACTGCGCATCGCCACCGCTCAAATCAAGCTGGGCAATGGGACCGCGCTGGCCCGCGGCTTGAAGCCGGACATCGCGGTGGAGACCAGCTTGGCGGATGAAAGGGCCTGGCTGGAAGATCCCTGCAAAATCCTCCATCCGCCCGCGCCGGCCAGGAATGAGTCCGCGGCAGATTCCAGTCAGTCTTCAACCAATGAGGCGGCCAATCGCCCCCCCAACGAAGCCGAATTGGTCCGGGAACGCCGCGCCGGAGAACCGTTGGATGAAGATTCGGACGAAATGAACCCCCAGAGCATCGCCGCTCCAGAGGAACCGGTGCCGCCCGTCATAGCCGACGCCGCATTGGCGCGGGCGCTGGACCTGCTCAAAGGCCTTGCCGTCCTCCAGCAAAGCCACCCCGGCTGAGTTTAAAGTGGGATCTCAGTGCCGTTTCGGACGAGTCGAAAAACAGCATTGAAGTTCTTTCGGAATCTGACCTTGTTTTTTTGAACGTCCGTTCCGGTCATTGGATTTCGGCTGAACACAACGAAGCAACGCTTGGCCAATCGGGCGCAGTCAGCGGAGAGCCGATTGATTGTAGCCTCCAACTGTTCAACCGCATGATAAACCTTTGAGCTTTTTAATTCCACGTAGATTTCCTCATGCGGCTGTCTGTCGTTTATCAGGACTAACCAATCGCAACGAAGCCCGTCGGTTATTGCGCACCCGTCCACCTCAATTTTTTCAACTTCTCGCTCCTGCGGGTTTAGGAGATAAAGCTTGGTCGTCCGCTTCCCGGAAAGGGCGATCTTTGTATCCCGCACGAAACTGCTGCATTCACGCCCGTCAGCGCTTTTCATTTCCCTCCAGCAGCAATTCATCGAACTGCGTCGCTATCTCATCCGAAACCTCATCAATCACAGCCGCGTCGATCAAACCCGTCTCGCTGTCAATAATTGATGTTGCGCCGCCGTTCTCAAGCGCGTAGAAGCCGACTTCGCCAGGTTTGAGGGTCTGCGACAAAGGGACAATGCTTCCCAATCGTTTCTTAACATCTGGCGCCGCGCCGTCGTAAAGCTTGCCGGCTTGAAGGAGATTGTTAATGGAAGTCAGGATGTAAGGGCTGTGGGTTGTGAGCACAAGACTCATCTTACCCTGCCTCGCGCGAAACACGCGAGCCATGAACTCGACAATTTGCTTTTGTGTTGGCGGAAAGAGGTGTGCTTCCGGCTCTTCAATGTAAACGGTGCGTCCCCTTGCCCGGCCTAATGAGAAAAAGTGCGCCAACAATAAAAGGAGTGGCAAGACTTCTTGCTGACCAGAGGATGCCTGCGCAAGTTTTACATGGCGACCATCGTCGAAGCGCAGAAAAATTTGTTTGTCGGACCAGCCTATCTCGGCATTCATGATCCTTTTAAAGGTGGACCGGAGGGTTTCATTTAACTTTTCCTCCCCGGGAAACTGGGTTTCTAATGTGTCAAAAATGCCAGACGTTCCTATGATCCCTTGACTGCGTTCAAGCAATGGAACGAATTTGGCCATGAATGGATCAAGGGATTCACCCACCTCAGAACTTGTATAGACGGTTGCGCTGGTCTGTGAGAAAAATGCACGATGCGCTGGTATGAAAACCTGCTCGTGCCTAGACCATGGCCCCAGAACCTTGGAAGCTTCTTCCTCATACTTTTCGCGCAACGCAAATAGGATGCTAACGGCTTCGTCATCTACTTCCCCAAACCGATCCAAGAGCGGCTGCTTTTTCTGCGTGATCTTCTCTATCGCAGCGGTAAAAAACTCAGACCACTCCAATCTGAGGATTTCCACAGATGTTGCCTCATCTCTGGCGAAAATGACGCGCACATTCTCGTTGCCACTCCAATAGGTGATTTCGAAATTTGAAGCTCCAATGTTTTCAATTGGAAAATATCGCATGAATCGTTTGCGGCATTCTGCTTGGTAGTGGGCATTGTCCTTGCCTTCCGCCGCCGCTGCTGGCAGTCGGGAGCCTATTTCGCGAAAAAAATAGAGGAGTTTTGCGATAATGCTCTTGCCCGAGGCTTGTGGACCAATGAAGCCCGTGATGGGGCTTACCTCAATCGTCACTTCCTTAAGTCCCGCAAAATTCTTGATCTGAAGCTTTTCCATGCTGAATCAAATGGCGATCTTTCTTAACATTGCCTTTATGTTGCCAAAGGAGCAAGCAGGATCAATTACGATGTGTCGTTTTCTGCTCCCTCATGACTAGCCGTTTTTTCCGCAGCAATGCTTGTATTTCTTCCCGCTGCCGCAGGGGCAGGGATCGTTCCGTCCCACTTTGGGGCCGCTCCGCACCGGTTTGGACCTGGCCCTGGCCGCGGCCACGGCCTCGGTCGCCTCGGTGACCATGTCGCTGGGATTTTTGCCGCCGGGGACGGGCGCGGGCGCGGGCGCGGGCCTGCCGGCGCCAAAAGAGGATTCCTCCTGGTGAATGGTTTTTTGCGGCATGTTGCGCAGGAACTTGTCGAAGGCCATCACGCTGGAGGCGCTACGGAAGATGTTGTGACAGATTTCCGTTTTGATGTTGACCATCAATTCCTCGAAGATTTTGAAGGCCTCGGATTGGTATTCCACCAACGGATCGCGCTGGCCGTAGGCGCGCAAACCGATGCTGTCCCGCAGGCTGTCCATGCCGTAGAGATGCTCCTGCCAGAGCTTGTCCACCGAGGTCAGTATGGTGTAACGCTCGACCGATTTGAGCGCGGCGGGGTCTTCAAAACTGATCTTTAATTCGTAGGAATCCCGCGCCGCCTTGCAGATGAACCGGCAGACGGCAAATTGCGCCGCAGTCAGGCCGTCGAAGGCCGAGCCGGGCACCGGCAGTTCGGTACCCGACAAGGCGGCTTTGACAATTTCCTCTTCCGGAATGCCCAGCGGAAAATTAAGATTGACCCAGTCGGCCAGGGGCCGGGCGTTCCAGTCCTTGGCGTCGGCCGATTCGGAAGTCAAGGCCTGCACCTGTTGGATCACCACTTCCTCCATGATGTCCATCAACCGGTCCCGCACGTCGTCGGAGTTGATGACCTCGTCGCGGAAGCCGTAAATGACTTCGCGCTGTTTGTTCATCACATCGTCGTATTCGAGCGTGCGTTTGCGGCGTTGGAAATTGTGCTGTTCGACCCGTTTCTGCGCCTGCTCGATGGATTTGTTGAGCATGAAATGCTGCAGCTCCTGGCCCTCTTCCAGGCCCACTCTCTCCATCACTTTGACAATCCGGTCCGAACCGAACAGGCGCATCAGGTCGTCTTCCAGGGAAATGAAAAAGTGAGACGAACCCGGATCGCCCTGCCGCGCGCAGCGTCCCCGCAACTGCCGGTCAATGCGCCGGGATTCGTGCCGTTCGGTGCCGATGACGTGCAGGCCGCCGGCCCCGGCGACGCCGTCGCCGAGCTTGATGTCGGTGCCGCGGCCGGCCATGTTGGTGGCAATGGTGACCGAGCCGCGCTGGCCGGCGCGGGACACGATTTCGGCCTCCTGCTGGTGGAATTTGGCGTTGAGGACGGAATGGATGATGCCGACCCTTTTCAACATGCGGGAGACGTGCTCGCTGGTTTCGACGGAAACAGTGCCGACCAGGATGGGGCGGCCCTGGTTGTGGATGGTGGTGATTTCCTTGATGACGGCGTTGAATTTTTCGCGTTTGGTTTTGTAAACGGAATCATTGGCGTCCCGGCGCGCCACCGGTTTGTTGGTGGGGATGACCATGACGCCCAGCTTGTAAATATCGAGGAACTCCGACGCCTCCGTTTCCGCCGTGCCGGTCATGCCGGCCAGCTTTTTGTAGAGGCGGAAATAATTTTGGATGGTGATGGTGGCCAGGGTCTGGGTTTCGCGCTCGATCTCCACCCCTTCCTTGGCTTCAACGGCCTGATGCAACCCATCGCTCCAGCGGCGGCCGTACATGGGACGGCCGGTGTGTTCATCGACGATGATGACCTTGCCGGCTTCGATCACGTAATGGACGTCGAGTTGGTAAAGGCTGTAGGCTTTGAGCAACTGCGAAATGGTGTGAATCTGCATGCCCTTGACCTCGAATTCAGACTGGGCTTTGGCTTTGGCTTCGAGGCGCTTGCGCACGTCCGGCTCCGGTCCGGAATCGATCTCATGGAACTTGACCGTCAAGTCCGGCAGCAGGAAGGCGTCCGGATCGTCGGGGCGCATCGTGAGGCGTCCCTTTTCCGTCAGGTCGGCCTCGTGGGTTTTCTCGTCCATCGCGTAAAAGAGTTCCTCCTTCTCCGCGTAGAGCGCCTTTTTGGATTGGTCGGCGTGGAGTTCCAATTCCGCCTTGTTCATCATCCGGATGTTTTCCGGATTCTCCAGCAGCTTGGCCAGGCCGGGCGAACGCGGGCTGCCGATTTTGACGCGATAGAGCAGCAGGCCGGCCTGCATTTCCAGCGCCGCCGGATTGGACGCATTGGAGCCGTCCTCGGGATGCAATTTTTTCAGGAGCGCCTCCGCCTCGGAAATGAACCGGGCGCACAATTTTTCCTGCGTCCGCACCAATGACTCAATGGCCGGCTTGAACTGGTCGTATTGTGTGTCAGCGGCAATGACGGCCGCGCCGCTGATGATGAGCGGGGTCCGCGCCTCGTCGATCAAAATCGAGTCCACTTCATCAACGATGGCAAAATGATGGCCGCGCTGGACCTGTTCCTCTTTGCGGGTGGCCATCCCGTTGTCGCGCAGGTAATCGAAGCCGAATTCGGCGTTGGTTCCGTAAGTGACGTCGCAATTGTATTGGGCGCGGCGCTCCGCCGGCGATTGGTCGTGCAGGATGCAGCCGACCGTCAAACCGAGAAATTTATAAACCGCGCCCATCCATTCGCTGTCGCGCGCCGCCAGGTAATCATTGACCGTGACGATATGCACGCCGCGGCCGGACAGCGCGTTCAAGTACACCGGCAGGGTGGCGACGAGCGTTTTGCCTTCGCCGGTCGCCATTTCGGCGATCTTGCCGCGATGCAGGGCGACGCCGCCGATGAGCTGGACGTCAAAGGGGATCATTTCCCATGTCAGCGGATGGTCGCGCACAACGATTTCCTGGCCGCACAAACGGCGGCAGGCCGCCTTGACCACGGCGTAGGCTTCGGGAAGGATTTGCTCCAGCCGCCGGGCCAGCACGTCATCGTCCTTGATTGGGGACAGTTCGGCCTTCCAGGCGGCGGTTTTTTCGCGCAAAGCATCGTCGGAGAGCGGCTGGAGGGAAGCTTCCAGATCGTTGATCCTTTTGACCAGCGGCCTTAATTTTTTGACCTGTCGGTCGTTTTGGGAGCCGACAATTTTTTTTATGATGAAATTCAGCATACTGCCCACCCGAACCGAAGTTTCGGAGTGGGGCAACGCTACCGGAACCGCGGCAGACCGTCAAAGCAACAATATTCGCCCCGGGCCGCGCCGCGAAAGATTTTGCGGAATATCGTTGCCAAAAAACGGGTTTGGCCTAAAATTCGGCGCAGATGGTCGGAACATTGGGCAAAACGTGAAAATTTTGACCATTTCACTCCTCCACGTTTCGCCAGGAAGCGCGGCGGCGCGCCGCCGCGGCAAATGAATTTTTGATGAGCGTTCCCGTTTGTTTTTTTGCGCTGACGCAATTGCAATTTGTCTGGAGCCGGTCCACCGAAGTGGGCCGGGTCATCATTTTCGTCCTGGCGATCTTTTCCGTCTTTGCCTGGTATATGATGGTTTCCAAGGCGGCCCAGATGCGCCAGGCCAAAAAGCTCAACCAGTTTTTTGAAATCGAATACGGCCGGCAGGAGCACGTCCTGGGCATTTTCGACCGCCGCCTGCAAGTCGATGGCTGTCCGATGTTCGCCGTTTACCAGGAGGGCTGCATGGAATTGGACGCCCGCCTCAAAGCTGAAAACGGGGAGGCGCGCAGGAAATTCATCACGCTCAAGAGCATGGAACACATCAAGCGCACCCTGGAAGGAGCCGTGGCCCGCGAGTCGATCAAACTGGAATCGGGCTTGATTCTGCTGGGCACCGCCGCGCCCGGCGCGCCCTTCATCGGATTGCTCGGCACGGTCTGGGGAGTCATGGACACGTTTGCGATGGTGGGAATGGCGGGCCGGGCCGAACTGGCGACGATGGCGCCGGGGGTGTCCGCGGCGCTGATCACCACCGTGGCCGGATTGCTGGTGGCTATTCCTTCCATGTTTGGCTATAATTTTCTGGTGCATACGTTGCGCGTGCGGACGGTCGAGTTGGATAATTTCGCGCAAGATCTGGTGTCCAAAATGGAAACGGAGTATCTGAAGGAAGAATGAGACGGTTCTCCCAACGCAATTCGCTGGTGACGCTGAGCGAGATCAACATCACGCCGCTGCTGGATTTGGCTTTCGTGTTGTTGATCATCTTCGTCATCACCCGCCCGTTGCTGGAGCAAAACATCGATTTGCAACTGCCGCAAAACATGGGCGCGCCGGAAACCCGGTCCATCGACCGCCGCAACATCCGCCTGGTGGAGATCACGGCCCGCGGCGATTATTTGTACCAGGGACGGCACGTTTCCCTGCGGCAGCTTGAGACCGATTTGTCGGTGGCCTATCAACAGAATCACAAGTTGATCGTCGATATTCGGGCCGACAAACGCACTCCCTGGGACTTTGTCATTGCCGTGTTTGACGCCTGTTTGCGCAATCACATCACCCAATTTTCCGCGAAGACCGCGCCCGCCGAACACAAATGACACGCCTGCAAAAAAAGTGTTTTCTGTTCTCGGCCGGCATGCACAGCCTGCTGGGGGTCATTGTGCTGGGCAGCGCCGCCTTCCGCGAGAAACCCGCGACGAGGGACATTCCCATTTTGACCATGATTCCGGCCCGGATTCTGGACGAAGCAGGCGCCGGAGGCGGCAGCCCCGAACCGGCCGCCGCGCCGCAGCCCGCGGCTCCCGCGGTCCCGGCGCCGCAGCCCATCGCGCCACCGCATGCGGCTGAGCTGCTGCCGCGCCCAAAGCCGCGGGAAGCCGAAAGAGAGCCGGCGCCGCAGCCGTTGATTGCAAAAGAGGCCGAGGCCAGGCCGGCCCGCAAGACCCATGAGATTCATGTTGACTACACCCCGGCCACGTCCGCCACCCGCCAGACGAAGACCAAAACATCAGAAGCCGCGGTTGCGGAATCTTCGTCGCTTGCCAATGCCAGACGTCTTCGGCGGGAGATTGCCGAGTCCCTGGACGCCCTGGCCGCAGGCGTGAAAAGCAGCGGGGCGAAAGGGACGGTGGTGGAGATGCCGGGGCAGGGGGGCGGAGAAGCCTTCGCCGGCTACGAAACCGTTATTTACAATGCCTATTACCACGCCTGGATCACCCCGGACAGCGTCGCGGACAAGCTGGCGGCGACCGATGCCAAAATCGTCGTGGCGCGGGACGGCACGATCCTTTCCGCTGAAATTCTCAGCAAGTCCGGCGAACCGGCGCTGGACAAGTCGGTCGGGAGAGTGTTGAGGGCGGTGACCAAATTGCCGCCGTTTCCCGCCTCCGCCCGCGACGAGCAGCGCAGTTTTTTGATCCGTTTTAACTTGGAAGCAAAAGAAGCATCCGGATGAACACACCATTCAAAATAGTTCTGGCGGGAATCCTGGCGGGGGCGCTGTCGTTGAAGGCAGGGGCGGATGACGTCATTCAAATCACCAAGGAAACCAGCCACCTTATCCCCATTTCCATCACCGGTTTCACGGGGGAAGCGGAGTCGGTTTTGGAATATGATCTTTCCGTTCTGGGCATGGAAACCAGGGAGCCGGCCGAATACATCATCAGCGGCAAGAATGACGGGAGGGTGGAAGGCAGCCTGACGCACGCCGGGATGAGCCAGCCCATTTTCTTCAGGGCCTACGCCGGCGGCAGCACGCGCTCGCAAGCGCATGCCTTCGCCAATGACATCGTCAAGGAACTGCGCCAGACGCCCCCCATTTTTCAGACGAAAATCGCCTTCAGCCAGGCGCGGGGCCGCTCGGCGGAGATTTGCGTCTCGGATTACGACGGCCACAATCCGGTGGTCCTGACGCACGACAACGCCCTGGTGGAAGCGCCGTCCTGGCTGCCGGGGGGGCGGGGGTTGCTTTACACCTCGTGGATGAATGGCAACACGGAAATCTACGAACACAACCTGGCCACCGGCGCGCGCAAGGTCTTTGCCGGCTACCCCGGCTCCAGTTTCAGCGCCGAAGTCTCACCCGACGGGCAAAAGGTGGCGATGATCCTGAGCAAAAGCGGAAGCCCCAATTTGTATGTCTGCGACAGCGACGGGAGCCATCTCAAACAATTGACCCATACCCGCGACGAAGACTCGTGCCCCTGCTGGTCGTCGGACAGCCGGGAGATTTGCTTCGTTTGCCGGAGCGGGCGCGCGATTTTGGAGAAAATCAGCGTCAACGGCGGGCAGGCTGTCCCGGTGCATGTCAGCGGGGTTTATGGGAACCTGACGGCGCCGGATTGGTCGCCCGACGGCAGCAAGATCGCGTTCACCAGCGGCAGCGGCAATTTCACCATCTGTGTGATGCCGGCCGAAGGGGGCGAGGCAGAAAAATTGGTTGCTGGCGAAGACCCGTGCTGGGCGCCCAATTCCCGCACGATCATCTTCACGCAGCGAAGAAATGAAAAGCGAGTCTTATGTTTGCTTGACGTGCCAACCAAACACGTCAAAGATGTGAGGCAAATTTCGGGGAGCTGTTCGGAGCCTTCATGGGCAAGGTGAACAACGGCTTCCTTGGACAACTGACAAGAAAAAATGAAAAATTTAAATTTATTCGGCGTATTCATCGTAAGCACTGCATTACTGGCCAGCGGCTGTCACCGCAAACCAAGGTCGCTGACGCCAATTCCGCCAGTGGAACCTCCGGCCGGCCAGACCTCGGGGGGAATTAGTTCCGGCGCGCCGCTTCCCGGTGAGAACCCGGTCACCGCCACGCCGGAGGGAATTCCAATGAGCTACGCCGGCAAATGGGGCGAACTCTTCAACGGCGCCCACAATGAAGACCGGGACAAGTTCAAGGCCGATACCATCCATTTCGACTTCGACAAATCCGCCATCAAGCCGGAGGATGAGGGCAAACTGCAGGACGTGGCCGCTTATTTTAAGGGCAATACCACCGATGCCCTGATCGTCGAGGGCAACTGCGACGAGCGGGGAACTGAAAAGTATAATCTTGCATTGGGCGAGCGGCGCGCCCTGTCCGCGCGCGAATACCTGGCCAACTTGGGGATGGACCCGCAACGGATCAAGACCGTCACTTACGGCTTCTCCAGACCGGTCGATCCCGGCCACAATGAAGCCGCATGGAAGCAAAATCGCCGGGACGATTTCGTGCTGGCAACCCCGAAATAGCCGGCAAGTTCTCCGGCAGGACGGGGCTGTTTTGGGCCTTTACTAATGGGCACGGGTGGTGTACTGTATTAAAGGAAGGACACGAAGTATATTTTATGAACACAATGTTAGCATTGATGGGTATGGATGGCACGGGACAGATTGGTATTTTCGGCGGCATTTTTGGCCCCGGGGAACTGATCGTTGTTTTCATCGGCATTTTGGTCCTTTTTGGCGCCAAAAAAATCCCTGAATTTGCCAAGGGATTGGGCCAGGGCATCAAGGAGTTCAAGAAAGCGTCCAGCGACGTGACCAACGAACTCCACAACGCCATGAACCAGGAGACGCCGCCGCCGGCTCCGCCCGCCAAACCGCCCGCCGCTTCCGAAACAGCCGCCGCCAATCCGCCCTCCACCGTGCCCAAGGCTTGATTGCGTTCGCCAACCCTGGATCATGGCAGAACCGAGCGAGGAACTTCAGCCGGAGAACGAGGACGGCGAAGGTGGCGCTGTAAAATCGTTTCTCGAGCATCTGGAGGATCTCCGCTGGATGATCATCAAGAGCATTGCGGCCACGTTGGCCGGAATGCTCGTCTGCCTTTTTGCGGTCAACCATCTGGTCGCCATTCTGACCTGGCCCCTGAAACGCGCCCAGCACCGGCATCTTGTCTTTATGCCGGAGGACACCAACACGGTCCTTCATCTGCGCCTCGGTTCGACGCCGCTTCAGTCCATTGATCTGACGACAAATCAGATTGGCTCCTTCAACCTTGGCACCAATCGCCAAGTCACCGTGCAACTGGAGCCGGTGGAAGTCGGCGCCAATACATTTCTGGCCATGCGCATGGCGCCGCGGGATCCTGACGAAGCATCCAGCGGCCCGCAACTCGTCTATATGGATCCGTCAGCCTCATTTTTATCCGCCTTGCACCTGGCCTTTTTTGGCGGATTGATTCTGGCTTCGCCCTTTGTGCTCTATTTCATCGGGCAATTCGTCATGCCGGCCCTGAAGAAAGTTGAAAAAAAATACTTCATGCCCGCGTTTTGGTTTGGCCTGGGATTGTTTCTGGCCGGCGTGTCGGTGGCCTATTTTGTGATCATGCCGCCGGCGCTCAAATTTGCCGAGCAATTCGCGCGTTTGATGGGCATATCGTCGCAAATCTGGAAGGCCGAGGATTATTTTAGTTTCGTGGTCAAGTTCATGCTGGGGATGGGGTTGGGCTTTGAATTGCCGGTGGTTCTGCTGGCCCTGGTGAAAATCGGCCTGCTCAACTATGCCAAGCTCAAGTCAATGCGGCGTTACATGATCGTGGGCAATCTTATCCTGGGCGCCGTGCTGACCACGCCGGAAGTTTTCACCCAGGTTATCATGGCTGTGGCCTTGCAAATGCTCTTCGAAGTCGCGGTTTGGATCGCCTGGTATTGGGAGCGGCAGAAAAAACAACGGGAGGCGAGGAATGCGGCGATTGATGTGTAAATTTGAATGAAAAAAACTGGACAAGGCCGCTGCGCCGGGCTTAATGTGCCGGAAAGAGTTTAATTATGCGTAACAAGGCTTTTTATTTTTTATCGTTGATCGCTGTTTCCAGTCTCGTCGCCGGCTGCGCTGCCCCGGAGGGGCCGGAGCAAAAACTTGGCCGCGGCATGAACAACCTGGTTGAATTTGCCCGGATGGGCGAACTGCGCCGGGCGATGGAACAATCGGCCATATTTGACACTCCGGGTTTTGGAGGCATAACCACCGGCGTCATTCATGGCATCAATCGCAGTTTTGCCCGAACCGGCGCCGGACTGTATGAAGTGCTGACTTTTCCCATTCCCAACGGCCTTAATGGCGATTACCGCCCGGTGTTCCATCCCGCGGACCCCGTTTATCCCGACAGCTACAAGCCCGATTGGATCGCCGAGACCCTACTGCAGCCGGACACTTCATTGGGCTTTTCCGGAGGTGATATAGCGCCGTATCTTCCGGGCAGCCGGTTCCGCGTATTCGACAATTGAGAGCAAACAGCCGGAAGCTTGCAGTCGCGGACACTGTCCGGCTCCGGCAACGCTCCGCGCGTTTTACCCGCTGATGCTTGAGAAGACTTCATTCTGCAAGGTCAATCTCCTTCTCAACATCCTGGGAAAGCGTCCCGACGGTTTTCACGAATTGGAAACCATTATGCATCCGGTCG
>Ga0326727_10023338_pt1 | contig 11815 bp, 11 predicted proteins | sample MB2enrmetagenome_FD_207643 | JGI IMG/M metagenome (GOLD analysis project Ga0326727, IMG submission 207643) | Lab enriched peat soil microbial communities from McLean, Ithaca, NY, United States - MB29MY | ecosystem: Environmental > Terrestrial > Soil > Wetlands > Peat | place: USA: New York... | reverse complement strand
TTTCCACTCGCGCACAGCGGTTTTTTATGCGATCTTTGTCAAAGCGGGTCCAAATGGGCCAGCATGGGACTTTTTGTTAGCCGCCCGGTTTCATCCGGCCCGGCCGAGAGAAAACAATGGCAGAGATTCCAGAAAACCCGGCCGGCGAACCAGAGACCTCCATCGAGGCTGCTGGCGAAAGCGCGGGCTGCTGGGACGATCTGCAAATCGGCTTTAGCGGCAGTCCGAAAGCCAAGCTGGATGACCGCGGCCGTTTGAAGATGCCTGCCGAATTCAAGGCCTTTATTGAGAAAAAGTACGGCAAGGACTTCAATGCGTTTTATATCACAAGCCGGGAGGGCTTGGACGCGGAAATTTATCCCATGCCGGAGTGGCAGCAGTATCAGGCCAGAATCTTCAAGATGCCCAAGGGCCTGCCGTTGCGCAAGAAGCTCATGACCAGCAACGCGCTCTACGGCGAACGGGCGGATATGGACCCTCAGGGCCGTCTGCTGATGTCCGAGGAGCTGCGCAAAGCGGGCATGGTCAATATGGACGTGAAGGTTTCAGGCGAAGGCTCTATGTTGCGCGTGAAGAGCCTGACAGGCTTGCGGGAGAGTGTGAGGAACAATCCTTACAACGCACAGGATGATGAAGCGGCAACGGAATACGATGTGTAGCTCGTATTCAAAAGTACTCCCCAGGGGGTGCGCATGACCGAATCGAAACCGCGTCACGCGCCAGTGCTCTTTGAAGAATCGATGCAATGGCTTCGGGTGCGACCGGGAGCCACGGTGGTGGATTGCACGGTGGGACTGGCCGGGCACGCCGCCGGGATCGTAAGGCTGCTCGGGACCGATGGGCATCTGATCGGCTTTGACAGGGACGCGGAAGCGCTCGATCTGGCAAAGGGCAAGCTGGACGAGGTTTGCAGGGAGTTAGGAAGCCATGCGCCGCGAGTTACTTTGATCGGCGAGGCTTTCAGCTCCATAGTCAGTCATGTGCAGCCGGCCTCAGTAGATGCCCTGCTGGCTGACTTTGGAGTTAGCAGCCTGCAACTGGACGAGGCTTCAAGAGGTTTTAGTTTTATGGCGGATGGATTGCTGGATATGCGCATGGATCGGCGCTCCGGCCCAACCGCCAGTCAAGTGGTGAATGAGGCGAGCGAACGTGAGTTAGCGGACCTTATTTACGAGTACGGAGAGGAAAGGAGGTCGCGGAGAATCGCCAGAGCCATTGTTCGCGGGCGGCCTGTTACAACCACCGGGCAGTTATCCCGGATTGTAACATCAGCCGCCCCGGCAATGAAACAGGCGCACCTTCATCCGGCGACCAGGACCTTTCAGGCTCTTCGTATTTATGTCAATCGCGAGTTAGATGAAATTCGGGCATTGCTGGAGGCCGCACCCAGGTTGCTCAAGCCATCCGCACGGCTGGTGGTCATCAGCTTTCACTCGCTGGAAGATCGCATCGTCAAAGACAGCCTGCGTGAAGGAGCGCGGCAGGGAATCTGGGAGATTCTCACTAAGAAGCCGGTTACCGCCGGCGAAGAAGAGTTAGAACGCAATCCGCGTTCACGGAGCGCGAAGTTGAGAGCGGCTGAGAAGCGGGAAACAAGGACTAGGGAAGGTAGGGACTAAGGGAATCGGCCCTAAGTCCCTAAAGGGGGGGAAAGATGGCGGCATGTGCAACAATTTATTATGAAGCGGGCAGAAGCTGGAGCGCGCGTGTTGCCGAGCGCAACGCCGAGCTGCTGGCCCAGCATCCCCTGCGCCGGCGCTGCTCGCGCACGCCGGAGTTCAACTTTCCCAAGAGCTTCGACAACAGCCGCCTGATCAAGGCGCCCGATCCGGCGCACGCCCGCCAGATTCGCCTCTTCTCCGCGGCCATCACCATTCTCTTCTCGTTGACCATGCTTTATGGCTTGCAGCACTTCAGCGCCATAGAATGCGGTTACCGCGTCGAAGCGGAGAAGCAGTCCATCGAGCAGTTGCGCGAAGAGAATCGCCAGTTGCGCCTGAGTGAGGCGCGGTTGACCGATCCGGTCCGCATCGACAAAATGGCTCGTGAACTTGGCTTTGCCGAGCCGCAGCCGGGTCAGATGGTTCGCCCCGCCGCCCCGTCCGACGCCTCCGTTCCGGTTCTCGCGCAAGCGCCGCCGCAAGGCTCAGCTTCTAGCTTCTAGCTGCTAGCCACTAGCTCCTAGCTGTGATCACCGGAGCGATGACCATGCCGTCCACCGTTCGTCCCATCGCCAACCCCGCACCGCGCGCCATGCCTCTCAAGCGGATGCGCTTCTGGCTGGTCTGCCTGCTCTTTCTCTGCTGGGCTCTCCTGATTGCCGCGCGCCTCTTCTGGCTTCAGGTGGTGCGCCACCAGGAGTTCATGGAACGCGCTGAGAAGCAGCAGCAGCGCACCTTCGAAGTGGCGCCGCGCCGCGGCATCCTCTATGACCGCAACCAGCGCGAGTTGGCCATCACCGTGCAGGCGGACTCCATCTTCGCCGTGCCCAGCGAGATCGACGACAAGCCGGCCGCAGCTCAAGCCCTCGCCGCCCTTGTCCACACCGACCCCGACGACGCGCAGACCACTGAGGAGCAGATTACCGCCCGTCTCCTGGCCGGCCGCAGCTTTGCCTGGGTTGCCCGCCGCGTCACACCGGATGTGGCCGCCCACGTGAAAGCGCTGATCGATTCCGGGGCTCTCAAGGGCATCTACTTCCAGAAAGAGTTTCAGCGCTTCTATCCGGACAACGAGATTGCCGCGCAGGTGCTCGGCTATGTGGGCCTGGACGACAACGGCCTGGGCGGCCTGGAGCAGAAATTCGAGCCGCAGTTGCACGGCGTCCCCGGCCGCATGTACACCGCCCTCGACGCCCGCCGCCACGTCCTCGGCTCCAGCGAGAGCGAGCCTCAGCCCGGCCAGAACCTGACGCTCACTATCGATGAGAATATTCAGTTTCTCGCCGAGCGCGCGCTCGACCACGCCATGGATCGCACTCATGCGGACAACGGCACGGTGGTGGTGCAGGATGTGCACACCGGGCAGATTCTCGCGCTGGCCATCCGCCCCGCGTTTAACCCCAATCTCTTTCGCCGCACCACTCCAGCGCTGCTGAGGAACCATGCTGTCAGCGATGTCTATGAACCCGGCTCGGTCTTCAAGCTGGTCACCTATTCTGCGGCGCTGGAGCAGGGCGTGGCCAAGCCCGACGATCCCATCGACTGCCAGGGCGGCCAGATCACCCTCTTCGGACGTACCATTCACGACGAAAAGGGCGAACACTTCGGCGTGATCACTGTGCATGAAGCGCTGGAGCACTCCAGCGACGTGGCCGCCGTCAAACTGGCGTTGAAGGTGGGCCAGGATCACTTTTATCAGTACATTCGCGACTTCGGCTTCGGCCAGCGCTCGGGCGCGGAGCTGCCCGGAGAGACGCGCGGCCTGCTGCGCCCGGTGAACAAGTGGGGCGCAACCTCGATAGGCTCCATCGCCATCGGGCAGGAGGTCGGCGTGACGCCGTTGCAACTGGTCTCGATGGTTTCCACCATCGCCAATGGAGGCGTATACCTGCCGCCGCGCGTGCTGCTGCCGGGACAGGTGGATGGAACCGCCAACAGTCAAACGCCCGCCGCGCCACAGCCTTTCAAGGCAGGAGGCGAACTGCCCAATCCGCTGCCTCCTGGGGCGCATCGCGTGATTTCGACGATGACTTCCGCCGAGATGCGCAAGATGATGGAGGGCGTGGTGCTGTTCGGCACCGGCACGAAGGCGCAGCTCAACGGCTACTCCTCCGGCGGCAAGACCGGCACGGCGCAAAAGATCGATCCGGCAACCCATCTCTATTCGAAGACGATGCACATTGCCTCCTTTGTCGGCATCGCCCCGGTCAACAATCCGGTGATCGCCGTGGCCGTGGTCATGGATAATCCCAAAGGCGGCGCCTACCATGGAGCGGACGTCTCGGCGCCGGTCTTCGCCGAGGTGGCGCAGCAGGTGCTCGAATATCTCACCGTGCCCCACGACATCGATCTGCGCCGCCCCCGCTCCACCAAGTCCAACCTGCCTCTGACCGAGGACGACGCTCATGAGCAGGACGCTGACATCAGCGCGCTCTACGCCGCGGCCAACGATTTGCCTAGCGACGATCCCCTGCACGGCGACTCCAGCCAGCCAGCGGCGGCAACCCAGTCCGCAACCCCGGTCCCATCGCCAACTAGCGCACAGCCAGCGAACGCGGTCGCAAACGGCGCTGCATCAACTCCGCAGCCGCAGGCCGCGCCGCCGCCAACCACCGCGACCGTCCTTGTCGCCGGCGCAAAGACCCTGCGCGTTCCCGCGCTCCTCGGCCTGCCGGTACGCAAAGTCATTGAGCAAGCCGCCGCCGCCGGCCTGGAAGTCGAAATCACCGGCAGCGGCACGGTGCGCGAACAAGCCCCCGCGCCGGGAACCATGGTCGTCCCCGGAACCCGAATCGTCGTCCGCTGCGGACGCTGAATCGGCCCGGTGAATCTCTGAAGAATTCGATGTCATGCAAGGACGCTGTTTGAGCCGCTCCTTCAATGCGGCATATTATCAAGCGGCTCGCCCGTTTCCAGCAGGCTCTTGAGGCTGGAGAGAATCATCGGCCATCCGCCCGAGACGGCCTTGATGAACTTCGAATCGCTCTTGTCCATCTCATGCGTGACGGTGAGCTTGACCGAATCGCCTTTCTCTTCAACTTCATAGGTCATGCGGGAAAAACCCTCAGCGGTCATCTCCGGGAAGAGTTCGTTCCGCCACTTCAGAACCAGCCGCTGATGTGGCTCCATCTCCACCACTTCACCGCTGTCGGCCACGCGCCCGTCGGCAAAGATGATCCGCCACGAAGCGCCCGGCTTCCACTCCGATTCCTGCGTTGTTGCCATCCAGTACTGGCGCGTGGATTCGGGTTCGATCAGCGCCCGCCACAGCTTCTCCGCCGTAGCGCGAATATAGATCACGTACACAAATTGAGATTCAGCCATCAGTCTTACTCTCCAATTCGTATTTTGCTCGAAAATCGGACGAAATCCATGAAAGCATCTTACAGCCATTCCGAAGAAACCGTCCCGCAACCATCTACAATTAAAGCCGTGATGAACTGGAAAGATTTAATTGCGGAAGTGACGGCGGTGGGTGCGGGCGGCGATTCCGCTGAGCCGGTCACCGGCGTCGAGTACGATTCGCGCAAGGTGAAGCCGGGTGCAGTCTTTGTCGCCATGAAGGGCGGCTCGACCGACGGCAACCGCTACATCGAAAAGGCGCGCGTGGCGGGAGCGTTAGGAATCATTACCGATTCGGCGCAGACCTTTGACCACCTGCTGGTCTTCGCGCCCGGCCTGCCTCTGCTGGAGGTCGAGCATGGGCGGCGTGCGCTGGCCGAGGCCTCAGCCGCCTTCTTCGGCCATCCGGAGCGCAAGCTCGCCGCCACCGGCATCACCGGGACCAACGGCAAAACAACGACCGCATACCTCATTGAGGCGCTGCTCAACGCCGCCGCGCGCAAGACGGTGCTCGTCGGCACTATCGAGTACCACGTTGCCGGCGAAGTGCGCCCCTCGGTCCACACCACCCCCGAATCCAGAGACTTGTTTGAGTTGATGGCCGAGGGCGTCGCGCGCGAAGCCACCGAGCTGGTGACAGAAGTCTCCAGCCATGGCCTCGACCAGGGCCGCGCAATCGGTTTGAATTTTGACGTGGCCGTCTTTACCAACCTGACTCGTGACCATTTGGATTATCACCAGACGATGGAGAAGTACTTCGCGGCCAAGCGTCTGCTCTTCGACGGCACGGTCTACCCGGCCCCGCGAGTCGCGGTTCTCAATGCGCACGACCCGCACACGGCGGCGCTCGCCGACGCGGCAATAAAAGCCGGCGCGGAGGTGCGCACCTATGGAATGGCTCAGGGCGACTGGCGCGCGGCGCGACACACACTCACGCCCTCAGGCGCGGTGCTCGAACTAGAAACTCCAGCGGGCGCGGCCAAAGTCGTCTCGCATCTCGCCGGTGAAGTGAACATTCTCAACCTGCTGGCTGCGCTCACGGCGGCCCATGCGCGCGGCGTCCCGTTTGCCGATCTGGTCGAATTCGTTCCCCGCCTCCAGCCCGTTCCCGGCCGCTTTCAATCCGTCGATGCCGGCCAGCCCTTCACGGTGATTGTGGACTACGCCCACACCGACGACGCGCTGCGCAACCTGACCGCCCTCGCCCGCCAGATGACGGCACAGACCGGCGGGCGTGTGATTACGCTCTTCGGCTGCGGCGGCGATCGCGACCGCACCAAGCGGCCCAGGATGGGCCAGGCCGCGGGGCAGGGAAGCGACTTTGTCGTCGCCACCAGCGACAACCCCCGCAGCGAGGAGCCGCTGGCCATCCTCGCTGAGATCGAGCCGGGATTGAAGGCCAGCGGCGTCCGTTACACCGTCGAGCCGGATCGCGCCGCCGCCATCCGCCTCGCGCTCCGTGAGGCCAAGGCGGGCGACGTGGTTCTGATCGCCGGTAAAGGCCACGAGAAGGAGCAGATTCTCGGCTTCACATCGATTCCCTTCGACGACGTTACGATTGCCCTTTCCGCGCTCGGCGAAATCGGTTATGGTGGTGAGCAATGAAACTCACACTTGCGGAAGCGGCCATCGGCGCGGGCGCGGTGCTGGAAGCGCCGGCCAGCGTGGTCAACGCCGGCGCGATGGCCGTTAGCGGCTACTCGATTGACTCGCGAACCGTGGCCGCGGGCGAGCTTTTCTTCGCGATACGCGGCGAGCGCCACGACGGCCACGACTTTGTTGCCGCCGCCGTGGAACGCGGCGCCGTGGCTGCGGTAGTCTCGCGCGCGCGGGTGGCCACGCTGCCCGACGTCGCGCTGGCCGTTCCGCTGCTTATCGCCGAAGATCCGCTGCGCGCATTGCAGGCCCTGGCCGCGCACATTCGCCGCCGCTGGGGCAAGCGTGTGGTAGCCGTCACAGGCTCGGCCGGCAAGACCACTACAAAGGAAGCGATTGCCAAGGCCCTGGGTGCAAAGTTCAACGTGCTCAAATCGCAGGGCAATCTCAACAACAGCTTCGGCCTGCCTCTGCAACTGCTGCGCCTCATAGCCGAGCACGAAGTCGCGGTCGTCGAAATGGGCATGAACCACCCCGGCGAGATCGCCGCCCTGGCCCTGATCGCCTCCCCGGACTGGGGCGTGATCACCAACGTCGGCACTGCGCACGTGGAGAACTTTGCCGACGGACAGGCGGGCATCGCTCGCGCGAAATTCGAGTTGGTGGATGCGCTGCCCACCAACGGCGTTGTCTTCCTCAACTGCGATGACTCTTACGCCTCGCAATTTGGCCGCGACTTTCATGGCCGCGCGGTGTACTTTGGCGCCGGACCCTGCGCCGATCCACAACTGCTGGAAGCAACCGAAGACCTTGCCGGCCTGCACCTCCGCTATCGCGCCGGCGAGCGCGAGGGCGCATTCACGATGCATCTGCTGGGCGCGCACAACGCCTTGAACGCGATGGCCGGTTTGGCTGTGGCGCTGGAAGCGGGAGTGGATCTGGACGCCGCGGTTGCCGCTCTGGAAACTCTCACCGCCGGCGACAAGCGCGGCCAAGTGCTCGAAGTCAAAGGCGCGACGATTCTCAACGACTGCTACAACTCCAACCCCGAGGCGCTGCGCTCGATGATCCGCACGCTGGCCGCGCGTCCCGCCAGGCGCCGCATTCTCATTGCCGGCGAGATGCTCGAAATGGGCGAGCAAGGCCCCGCGCTGCACTCGGCTTGCGGACGCGCCGCCGCGGAAGCCGGTCTTGATCTGGTCGTCGGCGTCAGCGGCAACGCCGAGCATCTGGCCGCCGCCGCCTGTGCGGGCGGAGTTGCCGCGCTGTTTTTGCCCGACGCCGAAGCCGCTGGCCGCTGGCTCAGGCAGAATCTGCGCAAAGGCGACGTGGCGCTCATAAAAGGCTCCCGCGGCGTGCATATGGAAAGGGCCATTGAAACTCTCAAAACTGGAAAATAACTCTGGAGAAGCAATGAATCTTCGCAGATTGAGTGGTAGCGTTGCGTGTAGCATCTTGCTCGCATTCGCGGCGAGTCTATCCGCGCAGAACCCGCCGTCCTGGACCACGCCCTTTCCGCCCCACCACATCGCGGGCAATCTCTACTATGTCGGCAGCGAGGATTTAACCTCGTATCTCATCGTCACGCCGCAGGGAAACATCCTCATCAACAGCGGCTTTGACGAGAATGTTCCGCTCATCAAAAAAAGTGTCGAGCAGTTGGGCTTCCGCTTCAGCGACATCAAGACCCTGCTCATCAGCCAGGGCCACAACGACCACTGCGCCAGCGCGGCGCTGGTAAAGAAGCTCACCGGCGCGCAGTATATGGTGATGGATGCGGATGTGCCGGTGGTCGAATCGGGCGGCAAAGAGGACTTTCAATACGGCGCGAACAAGACCATGTGGTTTCCACAGACAAAAGTTAACCGCGTGCTGCATGACGGCGAAACCGTCACGCTGGGCGGTGCGGTGTTGACGGCCCATCTGACCCCCGGCCACAACAAGGGCACGACCACCTGGACGATGGACGAAGTCGAGGGCGGCAGGACGCTGCATGTGGTTATCGTCGGAGGAACGACAGTGAATCCCGGCTACAAACTGGTGAACAATAAAGCCTATCCGCAGATCGCCGCGGACTATCATCATGGCTTTCAGGTGCTCAAGAGCCTGCCTTGCGACATCTTTCTCGGCGCGCACGGCGTCTACTACGGCTTGCAGGCCAAATACCAGCGCTGGCAGAGTGGCGACCACGACGCCTTCATCGATCCGGAGGGCTACAAGAGCTTTATTGCCGGCCGCGAGCGGGCCTTTGAGACGGAGCTGAGGCGGCAGCAGGCGGGCAAACCCTGACGGTTCTCTTGCGCTTTTCGCCAAATGGCGCGATAATCATGCCAGGTGGCAAAAATGAGCATCGCGGAAATTGTGGAAGCATTAGGCGGCGAGCAGACCTTCAAGACGCCCATCCGCAAGGCGGACGATCTGGTGGCGCAGGTGCGCGCTGGGCTGCCCGCTTCAACCGTGAACCTGCTGGCGGACGCGCTGTCGTTGCATCGAGAGCAGGTGGCCAAGTGCCTCAACATTCCGGCTCGCACGCTGAGCCGCCGCTTGGCTACAAAGTCGCGCCTGACGCAGGATGAGTCGGACAGAACCATGCGCATGGCGAGCGTCGTCGCTTTGGCCAATGAGGTCCTGGGCGCGGAAGACAAAGCCTCGCGTTGGATGGCCGCGCCGAACCGCGCTTTGGGCGGGATGAAGCCCTTCGACCAGCTCGATACGGAACTCGGTGTCCGCTCGGTCGAGGATGTACTTTACGCCATAGCCTACGGAATGTTCAGCTGATGCAAGTGTGGAGGATATTCCCGGCGCGTTACCGTGCGACAGCCTTCACGGGCGTTGGCGGAATCTATGCAGCCAGGCGTTGGAATCATCTGGGTACGGCAATGGTTTACACCGCAACTTCGCCTGCACTGACGGCTCTGGAACTCTTCGTAAACCTGGATCCCCATGAGGTACCGGACGATCTCCTGATGGCCGAGGCCGAGATCCCCGATGAATGGGTCGAACCACTGAATCTTGACCTGCTGCCTGCGGACTGGCGGGATCTGAACAGCCTCGCCTGCCGCGATTTCGGCTCCGGCTGGGCGGCAAGCGGCCGCTCTGTGGCGTTCCGTGTGCCTTCAGCGGTCGTTGACGGGGACTGGAATGTGCTCTTGAATCCTCGCCACGCCGATTTCAGTAAGATCAAGCTCGTCTCACCCAAACCTTTCCGCTTCGATGGGCGTATGTTCCGCTGAGGCTAGGCGGTGGGTCTGGATAGCACTGCCGGAACCCAACTGAATACGTCCGCATCCACAGCACCTTTCCCTCCGGCCTAGTAAAATCAAGCTGAATCCGCCCACACCGGCTCTGGAGGCCACTTGCTTTACTGGCTGCTCTACGAAAAGCTCTTTCCGTTCTTTCACCCTTTCCGCGTCTTCCGCTATTTGACCTTCCGTACCGCCTTTGCCACGGGCACGGCGTTGCTGATCGCGCTCTTTATCGGCCCCTGGGTGATTCAGAAGCTGCGCGACTTCCAGATCGGCCAGTACATCCGCGACGACGGCCCGCAGACGCACCTGAAGAAGTCCGGCACGCCCACCATGGGCGGCGTGCTCATCGCCATCGCCGTTCTGCTGCCCACGGTACTCTGGTCGGTGCCCTCCAACCCCTTTGTCTGGATCGTGGTCTTTTCCACGCTCGCTTTCGGAGCCATCGGCTTTACCGACGACTACATCAAAGTGGTCCAGCGGCGCAGCCTCGGCCTGACGACGCGCGCCAAGCTGCTCTGGCAGGGTCTGGCCGCGGCCGCTGTGGCTGTGGCGCTGGTGGTGATGCAGCAGTTTGGAAGGTTCTCCACACAGTTGACAGTGCCGTTCATCAAGAGCCTGCGCCCCGATATGCTCTGGCATTGGCCGGGCACGGTCCATTACCTGGGATTCCTTGTCTTTCTGCCCTTTGTCGTTTGGGTCGTCCTCGTTCTGGTGGGTTCCTGCAATGCCGTCAACCTGACTGACGGCCTTGACGGCCTGGCCATCGGCTGCACCATCATCGCCGCCGGCGCGCTCACCGTGCTCACCTACGTCAGCGGCCACGTGGTCTTTGCCGACTACCTCGAACTCCAGCGCATGCCGCTGGTCAGCGAACTGACCGTCTTTTGCGGAGCCATGGTCGGCGCTTCCATCGGCTTTCTTTGGTACAACGCCCATCCGGCGGAGATCTTCATGGGCGATGTCGGCTCGCTGGCGCTGGGCGGAGCCATCGGCACGGTCGCCATCATCATACGCCAGGAGCTGCTGCTGCCCTTTATCGGCGGCATCTTCGTGCTGGAAACCCTCTCGGTAATCCTGCAAGTGGGCAGCTACAAGCTGCGCAACAAGAAGCGCATCTTCAAGATGGCGCCGCTCCATCATCACTTCGAGCAGTTGGGCTGGCAGGAGTCCAAGGTCATCGTCCGCTTCTGGATCGGCGCACTGGTGTTTGCATTGTTTGCACTCACCACGCTTAAATTGCGGTAAGCCGGCTCCGCGCGGCGCACAATAACAAGAGGACAAGACCCGAATGATGGACTTAAAAGGCAAAAAAGTTCTCGTTGTCGGACTGGGCAAATCCGGTCTGGCGGCGGCGTTGTTTCTCCGCCGACGCGGCGCTCTGGTCACCGTCTCCGATGTGCGCTCGGCCGAGGCGCTGGCCAAGGAGATTCCCGCGCTGATCGAAGCCGGCATCATGGTCGAGTCCGGCGGTCACGGCCTGCTCACCTTCCGCCGCCAGGACCTGATCGTTGTCAGCCCCGGCGTGCCGCTGGACACCCCCGAGCTGGCCCAGGTGAAGCACTTCGGCCTGCCGGTCATCGGCGAGCTGGAGCTGGCCGCGCGCTTCCTTAAGGGCCATACGCTGGCCGTCACCGGCTCCAACGGCAAGACCACAACCACCACGCTGCTGGGCGAAATCCTCAAGGCCGGCGGCCTGCCCACGCTGGTCGGCGGCAACATCGGCCTCCCGGTCGTCGCACTGATTGACGACAGCACCGATGACACCTGGTCGGTTCTGGAGGTCTCCAGCTTCCAGCTCGAAACCACCGTGCAATTTCATCCCGAGATAGCCGTCATTCTCAACATCACCCCCGACCACCTCGACCGTCACGGCAGCTTTGAAAATTACTCCGCGGCCAAGGAACGCATCTTTGCCCAGCAGACCGCGGCGGACTGCCTGGTGCTGAACGCCGACAATCCGCGTGCAGC
>Ga0326727_10023337_pt1 | contig 11816 bp, 8 predicted proteins | sample MB2enrmetagenome_FD_207643 | JGI IMG/M metagenome (GOLD analysis project Ga0326727, IMG submission 207643) | Lab enriched peat soil microbial communities from McLean, Ithaca, NY, United States - MB29MY | ecosystem: Environmental > Terrestrial > Soil > Wetlands > Peat | place: USA: New York... | reverse complement strand
GGGAAGACCCCCCGCCACTTCCTGGAGCGACCGCATGGAGGTGTGATAATTGGAGGCGAAGAGATATTTGCCCATATTGCATAAAAGCGGGTTCGGGTAGGCAATACCGTTCTGTGTGATCACGCACTCCTTCGCAGCAGCCTCACCGAAGGTCTTGATGGACTGGGCATAGATCACGAGGTCGGTGAGCCGATCCTGGATGTGCGGCGCGTTCGGGACGCCGTTGTAGTCGCTCACGAGGCGGGCCGCGCCGATCATCATCTCCGCGAAGGGAAACTTGTAGGAAATACCCGTGAACCGGTGCCATGTGGCAAAACAATTGGCAAGGGCTCCGGCAAACTCCCATTCGCCGTCCATGAATATCCGCTCTTTCGGAACGAAGACATCCTCGAAGATCGTCATCGCCTCGAGGGTCACATGACAGTAGCTGAGAGGATAGTCGAATTTACTCATGTCACCGCGTTCCGGACGGGAGATGATTTTCACGCCCTTCGTGTTGACAGGGATTCCGAAGGCGATGCAATATTCTTTGTCGCTCTCCGCCATCGCCCTCGTCGGCAGGACGATCAGTTCGTTCGTGGTGGGCGCAGACGTCGTATGCACCTTGGCGCCCCTCACCACGACCCCGTCGGCCCGCCGTTCCACCACCTTCAAATAATAGTAGGGCATCTCCTGTTGTGAAGGTCTCAGTTTCCGGTCCCCCTTCACGTCGGTGACGGCTCCGGACATGCTCAGGTCGTTCTCCTCCAGGTATTCGCGATAACGGGCCACCCTGCCGGAGTAATCTGTTCCATGCTTCTTATCTATCTCGTAGCAGATCATGGCAAAGGCATTCAAGGCGTCGGTACCGATCTCCTTCATAAAGAGTATGATGGAATTGCCGTGTCGCGTGGTGGTCTCAATCAATTCCCGTCTTCTCAGCAGATCCCCGGCTGTCCTCGGGAGCTCGAAATAGCGCCTGATCTCATTGCCGGTCGTTGTTGAACGCGTGACGAGCAGATCCCGGAGCTCCGGCAACTTGTCCAGCTCGTAGTCGATGGCACCATGATCGATCGCCTTCCTCAGGGAAGGGTGCTTGGTAATATCCTCCACGCGCTCGCCATGTATGTAGACCTCCCGTCCGTCACGAAGGCTCTCGATATACTGTTGAGCATCTCTCATTTTTTTCTTACTACCTCCTCAAATCGTGTCCGAATCACGGGTTCCTCGTTGCGGGTTACAAGACGCAACCGGTGGCCGCAGAGCCGACACCTCTTGCCCTGAGGAGTGGCCAACCCCCACCGCATACCCCGCAACTTGCAACGATACTCACATTGCCAGTCCGCCGTCGACCCTGATAACCGTGCCCGTGACGTACTGCCCCTTGAAAACCAGGAAATTGACCATGTCGGCGATCTCCTCGGGTGTTCCCGGGCGCCGCAGCGGTATCTTCTGCATCTCCCGTTCGAGCTTCTCCGGCGTATCGAAAAGGCCTCTCGTCATGTCGGTCGGCACAAACCCCGGGACGATCGCATTGACCGTGACGCCCCTGGACCCAACCTCCTTGGCCAGTGACATCGTAAATCCGAGCAGTCCGGCCTTTGCCGTCCCGTAGGCACAGTCCCCCGGAAAGCCGTGGAGGGCCACGTACGACGAAAGGTTGATAATCCTTCCCCATCGCCTCTCCACCATGCCCGGGACCACATAGCGGCAGCAATGGAAGGCTCCCCCCAGCGCCGAACCGAGGACCATGTCCCACTCCTCGTGGGAAAGGCTCTGGATGCGGCCTCCCCTGTGGGTGGTGGCATTGTTGACAAGGATGTCGATGCCGCCCCATCTCGTCGCGATCTCGTTTACCATTGATTTGACCGTATCGTCTTTTGCCACGTCAGCGCCGTAGACCATCGACTCTCCGCCGGCCGCCCGGATGACCCCCGCGACCTCTTCAGCGGCGTCATGCCTGCTCTGATAATTGATCACCACGGAAACGCCCTCCGAGGCCAATCCGATAGCGATGGCCCTTCCTATGCCCCGGGCACCACCCGTCACCAGCGCAACCTTTTTCCCCGAATCATTCATGTTTCCCTCGGATGGGGACTACCGTTTTTCCGGCACGTACCTCAGGTCGCCCTTGACCACCTTGCCGGCTGGGTTTCTCGGAAGGCTCTCGACGAATTCCACGAATTTCGGTACCTTGTAGTCGGCCAGCTCTGCGATGCAATAGTCCCTTATCTCCTCTTCCTCGGCCGACTGGCCCGGTTTCAAGGCCACACAGGCCTTCACCAGCTCACCCAGAACCCTGTCGGGCACGCCGACCACCGCGACTTCGAGCACCTTGGGGCAGTTCATGATCACATTCTCGACCTCCAGGCAGTAGATCTTCTCTCCCCCACGGTTGATCATATCCTTCTTTCGGTCAAGAAGATAGACGAACCCCTCCTCATCCAACTTGCCTATATCTCCCGTGCGCAGCCAGCCGTCCACGATCGTGGCTTTTGTTGCCTCGTCATTTCTCCAGTATCCCTTGGTGGTCATGATGCTCCTGAGCATGATCTCTCCGACACCGCCCACCGGCAGCTCCACGCCGCCCTCATCGACGATCTTTGCGTCAAGGAGGGGTACAAGCTTGCCCACAGCGCTGATCATCCTCACGGTGTCTTCGTAAGGCGTTGAGGTTTCAAAGCCGTGGCTTTCAGTCAATCCGTAGCCGACACTGACGTTCAAGCGAGGAAGTTTTGTCCTTATCCCGTTGACCATTTCCTCCGTTGCAGGCGAGCCTCCGACGCCGGCACATCTGAAGGAAGAAAAGTCATAGTTGCCGAAATCAGCATGATTGACCATGAGCCAGAGGATATTGATGACGCCGATAAAGGCCGTCACCTTCTCTGCGGCCACAATCTCAAGGAAGCTCGTTACTTTGAACGTGCGCAGATAGACACACGGGATCCCGCTGAAGATTGCCGAAAGGGCCGCCACCGCGAGGCCGGTTATATGGAAAAGGGGAACGCTGCAAATCATTTTGTCCCCCGCCTGTAACTGGAAGAAATCGGATGCATGCATGGCCGACGCTATCATGCCCCGATGATGGAGAATGGCACCCTTCGGTTTCCCCGTGGTGCCCGAGGTATACATGATGGCAGTGGTATCCGTTTCCTGTTGCGTAGCCGCAATCGATCCTTCCGCCGGATGCTCGCGCAACTCTTTGAAAAGGGTGGCGCCGGGCGGACAGTCGGCGCCGTTAAAGAATATCTTCTCTACCGTTTTCAGCCGGCTCAGGGCAGGGCTGAATTGCTCCCAATACTCCTGTCCTACGATGACGAGCTTGCTCCCCGAGTCGTTTATCTCGTACGCCAGCTCTTCTCCCTTGAACCGCGTGTTAAGCGGGACCGCGATGGCACCCAGCTTCATGACTGCAAAAAAGCAGAGCATGAAATCGATGCTGATGCCGAGGAGCAGAGAGACCCGGTCTCCGGGGCCGACACCCGTGCGGCGAAGCCCTGCCGCTATCCCGTTCGTGATCCGGTCGAATTGGGCGAAGGTCAGACGCTCGTCATCACCGATGAAGCCTTCCCTGTCCGGATATTTCCTGACTGCGCCGGAGAGCATCTCGACAAGGCTCTTTGGCCGGTTTTTGAAGCACCTGCCTTTGCAATCCGGCCATTCTTCCTCGACGATCTCCCAGCCTCTCTTACTCGACAGCCGCTCCATGCCGGTCTCCCCCCGGGCGTGCCGGTGGAATCTATTCCCGCTCAATGATAACGGAAAACCCCAGTCCGCCACCCGCGCACAGCGTGGCTAGGCCGTGACGCACGTTCCGCCTCATCATCCCATAGAGAAGAGTGACCACCAGTCTGGCGCCCGTGCAACCAACCGGATGGCCGAGGGATATGCCGCTTCCACCGACGTTGACGATGTCGCGGTTCCATCCCAGTTCTCGTTCACAAGCCAGGTACTGCGCGGCAAATGCCTCGTTGATCTCGACCAGCCCGATGTCGTCGAGCTTCATGCCGGCCCGTTTCAAGGCATTCCTGGTTGCCGGCACCGGACCTATGCCCATATATGCCGGGTCGACACCGACCACGGCGTAGCTGACGATACGCGCAAGGGGTTTCATGCCCAGCTCCTTCGCCCTCTCCCTGCTCATGAGGATGACGGCTGCAGCCGCATCATTGATGCCGCACGCATTGCCCGCAGTAACCGTCCCGTTTTTCTTAAATGCGGGTGGCAGTTCAGCCAGCTTTTGCATAGTCATATCCGGTTTCGGGTGCTCATCCGTGTCGTACATCTTTGGCTCGCCCTTGCGCCGGGGTATGGGGAAGGGTGAGATCTCGTCTTTGAAGTCTCCCTCCTTGATCGCCCTTCCGGCGCACTGCTGGCTGCGAAGGGCGAAGGCATCCTGCTCTTCGCGCGAGATGCTATATTGCTCGGCGAGATTTTCCGCAGTCAGCCCCATACCGGGGCCTATGGCAGGTTCCTGCATCGATTTCCAGATTGCGTCCGTGCATTCATTGTGCTGAAGGCGCATGCCCCACCGTGCAGTTTTCAGGACAAACGGTGCTGTGCTCATACTCTCAACGCCTCCCGCGATCACGCACAAGGCGTCATCCTCGGAGATACCCTGCACGCCGGAAATAATGGCCTGCATGCCCGATCCGCACGTAGCGACGACCTGGAACGCGGCGGTTTCAACGGGGAGCCCGGCCCTCACAAGGCCGATGCGCGCAACATTATGCTCGACCCCTTCAAAGCAGTTACCCAGGATCACCTGATCGACGGCCTTCTTCTCTATGCCGGCCCGTTTGATGACTGCATCGATGATGAACGGCGAGAGCTGGTTTGCGGTTATATCCTTTAACGATCCGCCGAACGTGCCTATGGGGGTCCGCGTTGCCGCTACGATCACCACGTCTTTCATGATAGTCTCCTTATATAGACGTTCATTCGAGTCCGGGTTGCTACCGACGTCTATGCCGTCCTCTCTTCTCTGCTGCGTTTTTCTCCTTGCTCTTACCGTTCACGATGCCGGACAGCATAACCGTCCCGAACGCCTTTGCCAACTGCACCCCATCAACTTCACCCTGTTTCATGTACCATTCCAGAAGGATGCCGTGGTGCATCCCCATGATTACATTCGCCATCACGCCGGTCTCTATATTTTTCGTAATAACATGCTCTTTCTTCCCATCCTCCAGGAGCCGGCACATGAAGCCGGTATATTCCCGGAAGAGGCCCTTGATCTTCTTCTCAGCAGGTATGCCGCTTCCGCTCATCTCTGCGGCCAGCGTGTTAAAGGCCATACAGAGTTCCCCATGATCACGGGCGAACTCCGTAGAATACTTATGATAGCACCTGAACCTGGCAAGGAAGTCCCCGTCTGCGCCATCTACCGCTTTAATCAGTTCGCTGAGATAAGACCTCCCCCACTCGTCGATGATCGTTTCGAGCAGGTCATCCTTGCTCTTAAAATACCAGTAGATGGCCCCCTTCGTAAGATCGACCGCGTCGGTAATATCCTTGATTGACGTACCTTGATAGCCTTTATGGAGGAAGAGGTGAATGCTCGCCTTGAGTATCCGCTCCTTCGTCGCCTGTCCGCGGTGCTTCAAGTTGTCTGTCTCCCCACTATACAATTGAATAAACGTTTAACAAATTAGCAAAAGGCATGTCAAGAAAAATTGTTGTTAAAAAACTGCTTGACAGGGCATAGAGGGAGAAGTTCAGTTTATTATTGAACAATCACGCAGGAGGTGCTGCATGGCATACGAAGAGATTCTCTACGTCGTGGCTGACCGCATCGCCACCATTACGCTCAACCGGCCCGGCCGGCTCAATGCCTGGACGCCGGTGATGGCGGAAGAAGTTCGCGGCGCCATGGAGAGCGCAGCGGGAGATGCTGCGGTACGGGTGATTGTTCTGACAGGGGCAGGACGCGGGTTTTGCGCGGGAGCCGACATGGCAGCCCTGGGAGATGCCGCAACACAGGGGGTCTCAGCCCTTACAGGGGTCATGACAGTGGAACAGGGCGTCTCAGCCCTTACAGGGACCAGAAGAAAGGCGGAGCTGGATGACCGGAATGACCAGAGCGTGCGGGACGACTTCCGAAAAAGGTACTCCTATTTTCCGGCTATCCCGAAACCTATAATCGCAGCCGTCAACGGACCTGCGGCAGGGCTTGGGCTCTTACTTGCCCTTTTTTGCGACCTGAGGCTTGCCTCAACGAAGGCGGGTTTTTCCACTGCCTTTTCACGCCGGGGACTGATCGCGGAACATGGCATCAGCTGGATCCTGCCTCGTATCGTGGGCCTGTCAGCTGCCCTCGACCTGCTCTTTTCGGCACGTATGGTCGATGCCGAGGAGGCCTTGCGCATGGGCCTCGTCGACAAGGTTTTCCCGGAAGAGGGTCTGATGGAGGGCGTCCTTACCTACGCAACCCACCTGGCCACCCTGGTCTCTCCCCGCTCGCTCAGGGTGATGAAAAAGCAGATTTATGACGCCCAGTTTCAGACCCTTGCGGAAGCGACCGACGCGGCTGACGCGGAGATGCTCTTGAGCGTCCAGTCGGAAGATTTTAAGGAAGGGGTTGCCCACTTTGTCGAAAAACGGGAACCGGCATTCACGGGAAAATAGCTCCTGTGTTCTTTCTTGCTTTGCGCGCCTACGCCCCTTTCAGCATGATCCTGACGTCGGCGATGACGGACGCCTCGGGCGAGCAGAATACGGGGTTGAGGTCGATGGTTCGATTTTTTTCACGTTGCCCTCTCTTTTCTCTGGCGATACGTCCGGAAGAAGATTGCAGAGGGTCCTCCGGGGTGTCCTTTCAGGGGAGCCCTTTGAGGAACTCCGCCACATAGGGCCCCCACAAGGCGCCCTGCCCCTGGTTCTGATGACCCATGGAATCCCGGGGCGGAGAAATGACCACGGACCTGCCGGTCCGCACCTTCGCCATGGCCCGCTCCACCGCTTTGAGCTCGGGCGGATTGAGCAGGTCGTCCGCGAAATTTATGGCGAGAAAGGGCGCCTTGATCTTCCCGAGATCGGGCTCAGGGTTGTAGTCGGCTGAGGCTTCCCAGCGATAGAGATAGTCGTTTGCGTCAAGATGCCTCGCGTTCTGCACAATCCGGTCGTAGTGGAGGATCGCCTTCTCGCGGGTGGGAGCGACTTCCTGCAGATGGGCGGCGCTGTCCGTCATGAGGGCGAAGAGGGGGACCACAAAAGCAAAACGGGTCGGCCCTACCGTGTAGTTGCCGCCATTCCAGTCGGGGTCATTGCGAATGGCCTCCACGATCACCCTGCGCCACAGCAGGTTTCTGCCCGAGATCTCCCCGGGCTGGCTGGTGAGGGCGATTGCGCCGTCCATCATGTAGGGGTAGCGCTCTGCCCAGAGCCAGGTTTGCATGCCGCCCATGGAGGTGCCCAGAACCAGCCTGAGATGGGTCAGCCCCAGCCCTTCGGTGACGAGCCGGTACTGGGCGTCCACCATATCGCGGTAGCCGTAACGGGGGAACCCGGTCTTGAGGCCGTCACTGGGCTTCGCCGATCGGCCGAGCCCAATGCTGTCCACCATAATGAGATAGTATTTGCGCGCATCCAGAGGCTGCCCTTCCTGAAAGAGCGCCTCCGTGAGGGAGGGCGTGAGCCAGCTCGCCCCCGTTCCGGTAGTGCCGTGCAGGAGGAGCACGCCGTTCGTGATCCTGCCCGAGCCGTCTCGCTGCGGCACGCCGAACGTGGTGTAGCCGTGCTTCAGCTCTGCCATGGTTTCGCCGCTCTGGAATCTGAACGCCTTGATAATGAAAGTGCTGTCTTGGCGGTTCGGGAGGACGTCCACGTTATCTGCCGCTCTCGAAAAGACTGCGGGACCCGAGATGAGGAGGGCCGTAAGAAGAACCAACCCTTTCCGTGCGGTGATTCGCATAAGATCCCCTTTTTTCGTACTGCCTCCTGTTCTCCATGGAGACCTCCCGACGATGGTACCATCGGGACCAAGCCCTGTCAACCGAAATCGGGCCGACCGCCAAGACACACGCATTTGGAAACTGTCTCCCCGCGGGACCGCATAGCACCCGTTTCTTCCCACGTTAAGGCTCCACTCCCGACCATCGTAGAGCTCCTCATCGCTTGAGGTGCGCGGTGTCGGACGGGCAGAGAAGATCGAGCACGCACCTCATCCTGCGGAACGCTATGCTCCGCCAACGCTGGTTCGCGGTCGTTCCGCATACGTGCTCAGGGAGGGCGCCATACGGTCTCATTCAAATTGGTATTTCCAAATGTGTGTGTCTTGGCGGTCCCTAGGCCCCTTCCCCTTTCATTGCGGGCCTGCCCAGGTTTCGCCCGTCTCCGGGGGCCTCCTTCTAGTCATAAGGCTGACCATGAGCACGGAAAGGATCCCCGTGAGAAAAATGCCGTCGAAGGTGCCGGCGCCTCCTATGGAGGCCACAGGGGCTCCGAGCCCCTGGACCTTTCCGAGGTTGAGCACGTCGGCACCTATGAGGGTTCCGAGGCTCCCACACGCATAGGCGAGAGGAGGGGCATATCGTCTCGAAAGCACCAGGGCGACTGCCGTGGCGATCAAGGGGGGCACGAACGTGGGCTCGGCGATGCCCACGCCTCTCACGGGATAGGCCATCAGGTGGACGCAGACGGTGACGAGGGCTATCCCGAGCAGGCCTTGAACGTAGAGCCTGTTCCTCCAAAGGAGGTAGAGGGAGAGGAAGGTGGGAACGAGGGCGCCCCCGAGATTGACCGCAACAACCGTCCCGGGCCAATCGGAGACCTGCGGGATCACGTATCGCATGCCCTGGAAAGAGATGATGAGTCCCGATTCGACCACATGGGGAGGGAGCCGGTATACGGGTATATTGACATAGCTCCCGACAAACGAGAGGGCGAGCAAGGCGAACATATGGCGTTGCCCGAGACCTATTCTCTGGTAGGCGTATCTCAGAATGCCGACTTCAATGAGGAAGATCACGAAGACGAGGAGGAGCGCGAAGAGGAGTAGGAACGGTAAGGCGAGGGGAAAGTAGTGCATGGGCCTTCCTCCGTCGTGGTTCCCACCAAGCCCGCTGGGTCGCTGCCTTGGCAAGGCGTTCCCTGCGTGCCTCGACACCTCAGCTCAAGATAAGGCCGGCGGGAGATCCGTATGGGTAAAATCTAGACCGTCCACGAGGTTCTGTCAATGCTCCGGCAGGCTGCCCTGTCAATGCCTCAGCAAATATTTCTTGACACTCCCCCATCAATTTATTACAATGAAAAATACAATTTTACAATATGAAATATCTCAACAAACCCGAGAGGAGAGCGTGATGCTCGACGGATTCGCCCCCTATGACGCAAAGGATGCGGAGAGATATGACCGACTGAGATGGTGGCTGGGGATGACCTGGGGCGACGTGCTCGACAAGGCCGCGGACCTGTACCCGGACAAGGTGGGCCTCGTGGACGGGGTCGGCCGCTTCACGTACGGGGACCTCCGCCGGAAGGTGGACCGGCTGGCAGCGGGCCTCCTGGGCCTCGGCCTCGAAAAAGGCGACCCTGTCCTGCTGCAGCTGCCGAATTGGCATGAATACGTCCTCTCCTTTTTTGCCCTTCAGAAGATCGGGGCCGTCGCGGTCTTACTCATACCCCGCCACAGTCAGAGGGAGGTCGATCATTTCGCGCAGCTCACCGGGGCAAAGGCGTGGATAGGGCCGGTGCAGTATGGCAAGATCGATTACGAGCCTCTCACGGACCACGTGGTGCGGCAGAACCCTGGGCTGAAGCAGGTGATCACGGTGAGGGGCGAATGGCCCGGCACGTCAATAAACCTGGAGACGCTGATCAACAGGGCCGATGCGGAAGAGCATGCCCTTCAGGCGGTGAGGGACAGACGACCCGACCCCACTGAGGTATGCCAGATAATGCCGACGGGCGGGACCACGGGAATGCCCAAGGCAAGCCCCAGAACCCACAACGACTATCTCTGCAACGTGGAATACCATTCGAGGGCATGGGAGATCACCTCGAACGACACCCTCCTGGTCGTTACCCCCGTAAGCCACGGCATGGCCATGCACTGGGGCATCGGGGGCGCTTTCTTCAACTTCGCCAGGCTTGTCCTTCTCGATTCCACCGAGCCCGAAAGAATCTGCGAGACCATCGAGGCGGAGAAGATCACGGCCATGCCCTCGGTCCCGGCTATCGTCACCAGGGTGGTCAACCTCCGGAACCTGAGCCGGTATGATCTCGGCTCCCTGCGGAAGGTATCGGTTGGCGGCGCCCCGAGCACGCCGGAGCTGGTGAAAGCAGTCTGGACGCGCATCGGCTGTAAATACTACAACGGGCTCGGCTCGGTAGAGGGGACTTGCGCGGCCACGAGGACGGACGACGATATCGAGACGATCTGCTACAGCGTGGGGAGGCCTATCTGCCCTTACGACACCTTGAAGATCATCGATCCTGACGGCCGGGAGCTGTCTCACGGCACAGAGGGTGAGCTCGTGTCGAGGGGCCCGGGCATTTTTACCGGCTACTTCAAATCGCCTGAAGACAACAAGAACGTCTTCACGGGAGACGGATTTTTCAGGACAGGGGACCTCGCCAAGAAGGACGAGCGGGGATATATCTATATCACGGGCAGGATCAAGGACATTGTCAACCGGGGCGGGGAAAAAATCAGCGCGGGAGAGATCGAGAACCTGATGGCCGGTCATCCGGCCGTCGAATCGGTGGCAGTGATAGGCATGCCCGACAAGGTGCTGGGAGAGCGCATCTGTGCATATGTTCAGCTCAGGGCGGGGAAAGAGGCGACGTTCGAAGAGATTGTCGCCTTTCTCAGGGAGAGGGGCGCCTCCGTGCTCCAACTGCCGGAGCGCATCGAGTTTATCGACGCCCTGCCCCTCACGAACATAGGCAAGGTTGACAAGAAAGCGCTCCGCGAAGCCATCAAGGAGACGGTCGGATGGAAGGAATAGGCTTCAGCCATCGCGAGGCATTGCCCCGAAGGGGGACGATATCCGAACTCCATCGAGAGAGGAAGGGGGTAAAGAATGGCCTATTATAGGAGGCTTCCAAAGTTTGACTATCTGGCCCCGAAGAGCGTGAGCGAGGTCCTGTCCCTGCTCAAGCAACACAAGGGCGCCTGCAGGCTCCTCGCGGGCGGGACCGTTACCCTCCACCAGATGAAGGAGAGGATCAATGTGAGGCCCTGCGTGATCGGCCTCAGGGGCGCTCCCGATCTCGACCGCATCGCCTTTGACAGGGCTGCGGGTCTGACCATAGGCAGCATGGCCCTGCTCCAGGATGTGGCCGATGCCGCGGAGGTGAGGGAGGCCTGCCCGCTCCTCGCGAATGTCTGCGGCAGGCTGGGCACGCCCCAGATCAGGAACATGGGCACCCTCGGGGGGAACGTGGCCACGCGCTTCTCCACTGCCGAGGCGCTCCCGGCCCTGATCGCCCTGGGAGCAGAGGCGAAGCTCGCGGCCCCGGGCAGCGAGAGGGTCCTTCCGGTCGAAGACCTCTACCGGGAGATGAAGGCCCAGGACCTCCTGACCGAGATCCGCATTCCCCCCCTGCCCCGGGGTGTCAAGACGGGCTACCGGAAGTTTGCGGTGAGGGAGCGCTTCGATTATGCCGTGGTGGCCGCCGCGGTGGTGGTGCGCTTCGACGGAAAGAGGTGTGAGGAGATCGCCATCGGCCTGGGAGGCGTCACCCTTCCGACCATGAGGGCAAGGGCAGCCGAAGCGGTCATGAGAGGTCGGACGGTGACGGAAGAGGTCATCAGGGAAGCAGCGGAAAAAGCTGCCGAGGACGGCCGCACCGGGGCCGACGTGATGTTCTCGGCGGACTACAAGAAAAAGGTG
>Ga0326727_10023336_pt1 | contig 11816 bp, 10 predicted proteins | sample MB2enrmetagenome_FD_207643 | JGI IMG/M metagenome (GOLD analysis project Ga0326727, IMG submission 207643) | Lab enriched peat soil microbial communities from McLean, Ithaca, NY, United States - MB29MY | ecosystem: Environmental > Terrestrial > Soil > Wetlands > Peat | place: USA: New York... | reverse complement strand
CGGCGTGGCGCTCCACCACGGCCTTGCGCACCTCGGGGATGCCGGCCACCGCCGTATAGCGCGAAAAGTTCTTCTCGATGGCCGCGATGGCCGCGTCCTTGATGTGCTGCGGCGTGTTGAAGTGCGGCTCGCCCGCGCCGAAGTTGGCCAGGTCGATCCCCGCCGCCGTCATCTTCAGCGCCTCCGCGGTGATCGCCATGGTCGCTGAAACTTCAATCCGGTTGATCCGGTCCGTCAATACCTTGGTCATGGTTGTGCTCATACTTCCAGTCTCGCAGATTTGCCCGGCGAGATAAAGCGTTTCGGAAGGCCAGTGGTGGGTCAGTTTGAATCGTGATCATGTACGCCTGCGAAGTCCCTCAAAGACTATGAAACCCACTACGGCAGATACGAGTGCGATTTCGGAGTTTTTCACGGTGAAAATGTCCGTGAAAGCATAGGCTTAAGTCTTTCCGCGTCCATTACCAACGGTGAATTCGCCCATCAGCAGGTTGGAGTAGAAGAGAAAAATGATGAACGCTACCTCTACACACGCTCTAAGCACAGCTGATATGTGACGAGGGGCCATTTAGTTACTTTAGCAGCCCACCACTTCTTCAATCGACCACCCCGAACAGGCTCAATTGCCGCATCAGGCACGGTTCACGCCGTATGCATCCAAAACGTCGTGCAACGTGACAATGCCTTCCAACTTGTGAACATTCGCACGGTTTACCACCGGAAGAATCTCGATCTGATTTTCCCCCATTCGCTCAAGCGCCAAATCAAGCCCTTGGTCGGTGTGCATATGCGGAAAAGGCAGCGCGTCCACTAATTCATCAAGCGTCTTATCCGCGCCTTCCGCGGCTTCACTCTCCAGTTGCGAGAGGTCGATAACGCCAATCACACCTCGCCGGTCGATTACCAGCCATGATCGGAATTTGCTGGTGGAGACCCGCTCCAATGCTTCCCGCACCGTCGTCTCGGCCGGCAGCATTTGGCTTGCGGCCTTCATGATGCTTTCTACCTGACGCTGACTAAGTCGCTGGCGCGTCTTCGCAGTCGGCAGGTGGATGCCGTCCTGCACAGCTAACGCCTCGTAGATGGGCTCGTGTTGCAATAGCGAAGCAACGAAGAGACTCACCAGGTTGGCGATCATCAGCGGGACGATCACCGCATAATCCTGTGTCATCTCGAAGATGATCAGCACGGAAGTCATCGGAGCGCGTACCACGCCAGCAAAGACAGCGCCCATTCCAACCAACGCGTAAGCACCCGCCGTGGCAGTATAAGCCGGAAACAAATGGTGCGCGGCGGTCCCGACAGAACCTCCCAACATGGCACCGATAAACAGGGCTGGCCCAAATATGCCGCCTGCATTTCCCGAAGCATAACTGGTGGTAACGGCGATCAGTTTCAGCACCAAAAGAAGCAGCATCAGGCGAAGCGCCATGTTGCCGTTCAATGCGTCGCCGACAAACCCATATCCGACGCCCAGGACCTGCGGCACAAACCAGCCCATCACGCCCACCAGCAACCCGCCCACAACGGGCTGGAACCAGACCGTCTTTTGCGGGAACCGCATGAACCGTGCGCGCATGCCCAGCAAGAGCTTCGCAAATATAGCCGAAACTGCACCACCGGCAATGCCCAACACAGCATAGACGGCAAATTCCGCCGGACTTACCAGGTGATACTGTGGGACTTTGAAGAGCGGATGATCGCCGAGAGAGAGGCGTAGAACCACCCACGCGGTCGCTGATGCCAGAACAACGCTGCCCATCATAGGCGCATTGAGGTCGCCCATGATCTCTTCAAGCGCGAACACCACAGCCGCCAAAGGCGTATTGAACGCAGCTGCAATTGCTGCTGCCGCTCCCACCGGGATAAGGTTTTTTACTTGCTCGGTACTCAGCCCGAGCAGGCGTCCCAGCACCGAACCAATGCCCGCGCCCACCTGCACCGAAGGTCCTTCGCGTCCAAGCGGGATCCCGCTTGCGAGCGTCGCCGACGTACAGAAAAATTTTCCGAGTACTGTGCGCAGCGTTATGCGTCCTCCGCTCGCGAACAGCGCAGCCTTCGTCTGCGGCACGCCGCTGCCTCGCGCGTTGGGGAAGAATCGATACAGCAGGTAACCGATGCCGAGCGAACCCGTGACCGGTAACAACACACGCCGCCATGGCGCACCGCTCACCGGATAAAGCCGCATGCCCAATCGTTCTGTGAGCAAGATGAATGCCACGACGACCAGACCGGTCACCGCACCGATCACTAGGGAAAGGACCAGAAAGACCTGGCTCTCACGTTGCCGGAGCGCGGCCATGCGTTCTAATAGCGAAACTTGCCACCAACTCCTGCTCTTCGTCTGAATGTTCTGATTCATTTAACGATGATGTTCCACACATTAGGATACTATCGGGGCACTTGTGGTCAAATCGCCTTGCCTGCGCGTGCGGCTAAGTTCATACCTGTAATAGGCGGTCGCACGGTGCATTTTCGCCTCTACACAATCCGGCCGTCGCGGATGTGGACCTTGCGGCTGGCGTAGGACGCAGCCTCCGGGTCGTGGGTGATCATCAGGATCGTCTGACCCGTGCGCTCGTTCAGGTCCTTCATCACCTTCAGCACGGCGGTGGAGTTCTGGCTGTCCAGGTTGCCCGTCGGCTCGTCGGCCAGCAGGATGGCCGGCCGGTTCACAATGCCGCGCGCAATCGCCACCCGCTGCTGCTCCCCGCCGGAGAGCGCCCGCGGCTTGTGCTTCAGCCGGTCGGTGATCCCCAGCAGCTTCAGCACCCCCACAAACTCCGGCGTAAATTTTGTAGGCCGCCCGCCGATGTACTCCACGATCTTGATGTTGTCCTCTGCCGAAAGAGTCGGCAACAGGTTGTACTTCTGGAAGACGAAGCCCACGGTCGTCTTGCGCAGGTCTGTCCGCTCCCGGTTCGACATGTGGGCCAGGTTCTTGCCGTCGATCACCACCGTCCCCGCGGTCGGCGGCGTCAGTCCTCCCAGAATGTGGAACAGCGTCGACTTGCCCGAGCCCGACACGCCAATAATCGCCACAAACTCGCCGCGCGCAATCTCCAGGTCCACGCCGCGCAGCGCATGAACATCCACCTCGCCCACGCGGTAGACCTTGGTCAGCCCGCGCACCACGATGATCGGCTCCCCACTCGCCACACCCGCGCTCGTCCCCACTCCGCCCGCCTCGCCTTCACTCATAGGACAGCGCCTCGGTCACATCCTGTTGCACAGCCTTCACGCCGGGGACGACCGCGCCCAGCACTGCGCCCACGATCGCAATCCCGCCCGCGATCGGCCACCAGTAGTACACCGTCTCCTGCACCAGGCTGCCCGGCTCAAAGCGCTTCATCATCCACTGCGATCCGTACGTCATCACAATCCCCAGCAGCGTCCCGCCTATTGCCAGCAGCACCGTCTCGCGCAGCAGAATGCTCAGCACCAGCCCCGACCCGCCGCCCACCGCTTTGATAATCCCGATCTCCCGCGTCCGTTCCAGCACCGCCGTATACATCGCCATGAAGACCACGATGAACCCGACCACCACCGCCACCGTGATCACAACCCAGATAAAGTCCTTCAGCATCCCGATATTGCTGATCGAATACGCATCCATCAATGCGTTGATCGAGTAAATCTGGTTGTCGTTCAGCGTCCCCTTCAATTGGTCCGCCACTTGCTCCGCCAGCCCAGGGTCGTCCAGCTTCACGTACATGAGCGTCAGATGCCCGGGCGTCCCCTCAATTTCCTGCAGGGTCTTCAGCTTTACGCAAATCCGCGCCAGCTTTCCGCCCTCGGCGACTCCGGAGACGTTCCACTCGTGCGCAATCAACATGATCTTGCTGCCCACCTTCAGGTGATGCTGCTGCGCATAATCCTCGTCCACGACCATGTCGTCAGCGTCGACCGGATCGCCGCCCTTGATATACCTGAACCCGCCGCTCATCTTGTTGAATGCCGCAAAATCGAGTCCAGTAATCGAGTCGGGAAACTGTAGCGACTGCACCACCGTCCCGGTCGCCGCCGCCACATGCGGCTGCTGCATCGCCAGCGTCAAATACGCCTCGGGCATTGGCGCCCCGCTCAAACTCGACATCACCGACGACCCCTGCGGACGCACCATGATGTCCGCGCCCACCGCCTTTGCGCGGTCCTTGGTGGAGTCCAGCGTGCCATGGCTCACCCCCACCAGGGTCAGGATCATGGTCACTTCCACCGCGATGGCCAGCACGCTCAACAGCGTCCGCACCGGCCGGTGGGTCAGGTTCGCGAAGATCAGCTTGTTCAACACCGTGGTTAAGTCTACCCCACTCCCGCAGGGGATGATGGAAGCCATACTGCTGGTGCGCTTATACTGGACTTGCTCCGGCTCTCTCAATATCTCCATGAAGAAAAAATTACGCATTGGCATTCTCTTTGGCGGGCGCTCCGGCGAACACGAAGTCTCGCTGCTCTCCGCCGCCTCCATCCTCAAGGCCATCGACCGCAAGCGCTACGAGGTCGTGCCCATTGCCATCGACAAGCAGGGCCGCTGGCTCAGCCGCGAGGCGTCGCAGCGTTTGATCGACCACCACGGACCCCCGGCGCCGGCATTGCGCAGCGCCAACAACGAGGCCGCTGCCGAGACCGATATCGAGTTCGCCACCGCAGCCGCAGTCCTGCGCAGCGGCGAACCTCTCCACATCCCGCCGCCGCACCCGATGCGGCGCGCCACGGACCTCCTTAAATGCAGCACCGACGCCGAACTCTCGCAGCCCGGCAACCCGCTGGCCGCGTCGTTCGACGTTGTCTTCCCCGTGCTGCACGGCACCTTCGGCGAGGACGGAACCATCCAGGGCCTCTTCGAGCTGGCCGACATCGCCTACGTCGGCTCGGGCGTGCTCGGCTCCTCGACCGCCATGGACAAGGACACCATGAAACGGCTCTTTGCCGCAGCCGGCCTGCCCCAGACGCCGCACGTCGCCCTGCTGCGCAGCCAGTGGCGCGCCGATCCCAAACGCGTCACCCGGTTCATCGAAAAATCGCTCCACTATCCGCTCTTTGTCAAGCCCGCCAACCTCGGCTCTTCGGTCGGCATCAGCAAGGTCCACGCCCGCGCCGAGCTGGCCGCCGCCCTCGACCTCGCCGCCGGCTTCGACCGCAAGCTCATCGTCGAGCAGGGAGTCGGCGGCCCAGGCGTCAAGCCTCGTGAGTTCGAGGTCGCTATTCTCGGCAACGAAGAACCAGAAGCCTCGGTGGTCGGCGAGATCGTCCCCAACAAAGAGTTCTACGACTACGAGTCGAAGTACGCCGATTCGCCCGAAGACCCGTCCATTCCGATCATTCCCGCCAACCTCACCGCCGCGCAATCGAAGCAGGTCCGCGCCATGGCGCTGGCCGCCTTCCGCGCCTGTGCCTGCTCCGGCCTGGCCCGCGTCGACTTCCTCATGGAGCCGGCAGCGAAGGTCAAGGACAAGAAGGCCGGCGGCAAGGGCAAGAAAGCCAGAAAAAAATCCAAGTCTCGCATCTTTCTGAGCGAAATTAACACCATGCCGGGATTTACCAGCATCTCCATGTACCCCAAACTTTGGCAGGCCAGCGGCATCTCCTACCGCAAGCTCATCGACCGGCTGATCGCACTCGCCCTCGAGCGGCGCCGCGAAAAGCAACAGACGCGCTTCACCCTAAGCTGATTCGGCCTGGCAAGCTGGGCCCGCAAGTTCTAAGATTAAGAAGCGGACAAGTGGGTCCATTCAAACCGGTCCGGAGGAGTCGCCTTGATCAAGAAAGTCATCTTCTCGTTTCTTCAACTTGTGCTGTTCCTTGTCGTGTTCTTCGCAGGCAGTATCCTGCCCGTATTTCAAATCCTCCCTTCCCACATCATGACGTTCGCAAACGGGACGCGCGCCTTCGAGTGGGACGGCGTTTACCTGATGCTGGCGATCTTTGTCCTGATCCTTCTGATCGAGGCCCTGCGCAAACGGATTCGCTCCGCGGCCCCATGGACGGCGCTGGCACTGGCGCTGGCCGCCATCCTTGGGCTTGCCATGAAGTTCGGATTCAAGGACCTGCAACCGTAGGAGCAGTGAGGGATCGATCTCCCCTCCATACGTAGTAGCGATGGATGTTTCTCGCGATCCTTAGCTCGCGCACTCTTCCTTTGATAAACTGTAGTCGGCGGTTGGTGGCCCTCATTATGCAACCGTTGCCAGTCGATTTCATCGAATAGACAGGTTGTATTCCGACATATAGATAGAGGCGATACCTCTGCACCCAGGTTAGAAACCCGGATATTGTTGCATTTAAAGGATGATCTCCTATGAGTCTGCCTACCCCAGATCCCCGTGTTCCCGACGTTGACTGTCCCGACCTTTCCACGCTCCGGATTGCGTATTTTTCCATGGAGATTGCGCTTTCACCGGCGCTGCCTACCTACTCCGGCGGACTTGGAATGCTTGCCGGCGACACCTTGCGCGCCGCCGCGGACTTGGCCGCGCCTATGGTCGCGGTCTCGCTGGTGCATCGTCGCGGGTACTTTCGCCAGCACCTGGATGCAGTCGGCCAGCAGACCGAGTCCGACGTGCCGTGGTCGCCCCAGAAGGCGCTTCCCAGCGCGCATCGGGTGGTCACCATCTCCATGCAGGGGCGCGAACTCTCGATCTGCGCCTGGCGCTTCGATGTGATGGGCATCGCCGGACACATCGTCCCGGTCTTTCTTCTGGACACTGACCTGGAGGGCAACACGCCCTACGACCGGCGCCTCACCGACTACCTCTATGGCGGAGATTCCTACTACCGCCTCTGTCAGGAGACGGTGCTCGGCCTGGGAGGGATTACCCTGTTGCGCGCGCTTGGCGTGGAGCCCGACGTCTATCACATGAACGAGGGCCATGCCGCGCTGCTCACCATCGGGCTGCTGGAGGAGCGACTGGGCACTGCCCCCCTCGAATCGGCGACTGAGGAAGATATCACTGCAATCAGGCAGCTCTGTGTCTTCACCACCCATACCCCGGTGCCTGCCGGACACGACCAGTTCGGCACCGACCAGATGTACGCCGTGCTCGGTTCACAGCGCGGCAATGCCATCGAACGTTTCGGTTGTCTGCACAATGCGCTGCTCAACATGACCTATCTCGCCCTGCGCTTCTCGCGCTATGTCAACGGCGTCTCCATGCAGCACGGCAAGGTCTCGCAGGAGATGTTCCCGGAGTACCGCATTCACTCCATCACCAACGGCGTCCATGCCGCGACCTGGATCTCCCAGCCCCTGCAGGCAGTGCTCGATCAGGAGGTCCCGGAGTGGCGGCGCGACAACCGGTACTTCCGTTCCATCTATGGTGTCGCGCTGTCCAAGATCGCGGACTGCCACGTCAAGACCAAGCAGCGCCTGCTGGATGAGGTGGCCCGGCGCACCGGTCAGCAGTTCAACCCCAGGGTCCTGACCCTGGGATTTGCACGCCGCGTGGCAACCTACAAACGCGCCAGCCTGCTCTTCTCCGATCCCAAGCGGCTGGCCAAGATCGCTAAAAAGATCGGCGGGCTACAGATCCTGTTTGCCGGCAAGGCGCACCCGGCGGACGCCGCGGGCAAGGGCCTGATCCGCGAAGTTTTCGCCGCGACCACCAGCCTGGAGGCAGCGGGCGTCAGTATCCTCTATCTGGAGAACTACGACTGGGAGTTGGGCGCCCTGCTGACCCAGGGCGTCGACGTGTGGGTCAACACGCCGCGCCGCCCCTATGAAGCGTCTGGGACCTCTGGAATGAAGGCCGCGCTGAACGGTGTGCCCAGCCTCAGCGTGCTCGACGGATGGTGGATCGAGGGCTGCGCGGAGAACGTCACTGGATGGGCCATCGATAAGACCGACGACGAGGAGGCCGAGGTTACCAGCCTCTACGACAAGCTGGAGAACCTGATCGCGCCGCTCTACCAAAGACCCCACGCCTGGGCGCGCATGCAGCAGCACTGCATCGGCGTCAATGGCATCTTCTTCAACACCCACCGCATGTTGGCACAGTACCACTCCAACGCGTACTTCCCGCAGATTTCGCCCGAAGAAGCGATCCCAATTGAAGCGGATCTGCAGGCAGCCACGAGACAATTCCCGGCCGACAAGCACCGCAAGAAGCCTTCGTCCGGCGAGGACGAGACCGATTCCACACTGGAAGAGACCACCCTCGCATAGCAAGTTCTCAGTTCTCGGTTTTGAAGTCGTACGGACCGGACACTAGAGCGGAACCAGAGTTCCCGTGACCTGGCGAAGAGTATGCGAGGCGGTTATCCTTGAGAGAAAATCGCGCTAAACTCGTTTGCCCCGGATATACCTACTCTGGTTCCGCTTTAACGCAACTCGGCGTGGATGACGCGCACTTCGGGCATCTGCTGGTTCCAGTTCTCCGGCACCGTCTCGAAGGTCAGGCGGAACTCGCGGTCGTCACCCGGCTTCAGCGGGGCCGCGCTCACTGGCCCGATGTCGATGTACGGGGCTTTCATGCGAATCAGGGTCAGTGGCACCGTATAAATCTGCGGCGCCAGTTCCACGTCGTTCTGAAACACCACCTGTACCGTAACCGCAACCACCGTGCGGTCGCCGGTGTTGCCGATACGGCCGTCCAGATAGGTCTGTTTGCCTCCGGTCAGGTTCGTCGACTCGCTCATCGCGAATTGCGTCAGCGGAAGACTGGCCGCGTACGCGTCCGCGGGCAGCAGCGTGCTGGGCGCGGGCACCGGCTTCTTCCACCCAAAGATCACAAGCGCCCCAACCACTACCAGCACAATTAAAGCGGCTACGCCCCACGCCGCCAGCGGAATGCTGCTGCGCTCCTCCGGCTCCGTGGCAAAGATCGGCGCTTCACCGGCGGAAACGCCGGGTGCCTCGCCGGCAGCCCCATTCGGCGCAGCTCTGCCCGGCACGCCCTGCCCGCCGCTACGGGAATCTTCTACTTCGCTCATAAGCCGAAATTCTATACCCCGCAGGTCCTGTTGAGCAGGGCCAGTTCAGGCCTTACGCGAAGCTGGCCCGCTTCACGCTCTGCCGGAAGTCCTTGCCATGCATCTCCACCACCACGCACATTTCCTGCAGCCGCGAGCGCATCCGTTCGCCGATGCGGTCGCCCAGCGTCTCTCCACTCATGGCGCGCTCGGCGTCCTCCTGCTCGGCGCTCTTCTTTCCGGTCCTGCGACCGTGCATCGCCCCCAGCGCCTCGGTGTTGGGATAGTTCGTGGTAATAATCGTCGTCCGCCGGTCGTTATAGCGGCTATTCAGGATGTGCGCCACGGTGTCCCACACCCAGTCGCTCGGCTTGGCCGCGCCCAGCTCATCCAGCATCAGCACCTCGGCCTCGAAGACCGGCCGCAACACCTCCAGCTCGGTCGCCGCTACCTTCTGGTTGTAGCTGTTCTGCACCTCTTTCAGCAGCTCCCGATAGTCATAGAACAGCCCGTGCGCCCCGCGCTCCTGCACCAACTCTTTCAGAATGCCGACCGCGACATGGGTCTTGCCCACTCCCACCGGCCCAACCAGCAGCAGCCCCTTGCCGTCGGTCTCCACCGGATAGCCTTCGACAAATTTCCTGGCCATCAGCCGTGCCGTCGTCAGGGCCTTGTCCGCGCCGGGAAAGTCAGTGTCGAAGTTCTCCAGAGTGCAATGTTCGTAGCGCCGCGGGATATGCGCCTGCTCCAGCAGCCGCTGGGCGCGCCGAGCTGCCCGGCACTCGCAGGGGCGCGCCACCTGCCGACCGTCCTCCTGCACAATGCACAACCCCGTCCCCTCACACAGACTGCAAATCTCTTCCATCGCCCAACCCCGTCCCAAAGGGACCTCTGAACCAAGATGCGCTTAGATAGGGACGGGCTTCAGCCCGTCCATAAGCAGTACCATACCCGCGGGGCTTTAACCCATGAGGGAATCCAAGAGCCAGCCTCAGCCTTGTTCAACTCCTCCTCAGTATCGCAGCAACCACCCCTCGCCGCCGACCCGAATCGAGCTGCGCCGTGTGGGAATCCAAGGTTAAAAGAGGAAAGCAAGACACGATAAATAGATGCAGCAAGCCACTGAAATCAGATGTCAGTTGGCCGTGATAAAATTAAGTCAGTTCGCCATCGTGCCCATTAAATTGACCGGGGCTCTGTGGGCGGCGCGTCAGGCCAATCGATGTGACGGTGACCACCCCCGTTGCAAGCGAACCGCGAGCCGGCAGGCAACATCCAAGCAAAGAGAGAGAGATTCATGCCAAAAGAAGGAATTCACCCTAAGTATGCCACCATCCACGTCAAGTGCGCCTGCGGCAACGCCTTCGAGACCCGCTCCACGCACAAGGGCGACCTGGTGGTGGAAATCTGCGCCGCCTGCCACCCGTTCTTCACCGGCAAGCAGAAGCTGGTGGACACCGCCGGACGCGTCGAGCGCTTCCGCCGCAAGGTAGCCAACGCCGACGCCGGCAAAGCAACCGCCGCAGCCAAAATCACCACAGCCAAAGCCTCAGCGACCAAGGTCGCCGCAGCCAAATAACCTCAACCGTTTTCACGCGATATCGGGGTCCCCGGCGAGCTTGCTCTCTGGGGTGAAATCGGCCTCCGCCCACACGGGGGCCTTTTGTTTTACTCTTTAGACACGAGAGCTGCATGTCTGAAGTATTTCTAGAGCGAGCAAATCGCCTGTCTGCCGCACGCAGACTGATTGCAGATGATCCCGAATACACCTCCGCGCTTGCACTTCTCGCCGTTCACTCAGCAATCTCATGGAGAGATGCAGTTTCAATGAAACTGGTTGGCGGCGTCACGAAGAACAAAGATCACATGGGAGCGGTACTTGTACTGGAGAAGCAGTTTGCCTCTCGCAAATTAAACAGCGATGGTTTTAAGCACTTGAAGAAATTGATCCAGGAAAAATCCAGGGTCTCGTATGAGAATCGAAGGACAACGCCAGATGCAGCACTCGCTCTTGCCATCAGTGCAGAGCGGTTTGAAAGATGGGCAATACAGACATTGGAGAGACTAGCATGACGCAATTACTGGAAAAAAGTCCATCACGGCTCACACCTAAAAGGGTTCAGGGCAGGGTCGTCAATGTTGTCGCTGCTTTACTGCGCAAGCAACTCCAGATTCCGAATATCTATCTCAACCCAAAGATTCCTGGTGTACCCGCCGTTGATATTCTTGCAGTTGACCGTGGAGGCAGCGGCGATCTACATGTTGTCGAGATCAAGCCAACGGTTGAACTGCACTCACGTGCACAGCTACGCGCTCTCGTGCAAACCTTTAAGCCATATCCGTTTCATTTTAAGTATCTGGCTCTGCCCGAATTCACAATTTCGAAGAGTGGTTTGGATTTTGCGGAGTATCCCGAGCTATTCGACGAAGCAGGAATTGGCAGAATTGGAATCCTGTCTTTCAAATCGAGCATTTTTGATGCTTCCTCCTTTGACTCCGCAGATGCAGCGAAGGAGATTCTTCGTCCTGAGCGATTTCTGGTCCGCGGCGAGAAACTCGTGACCATCGAGAAATGGCTTGCCAAGGCAAAGCCCGACATGGAAGTCCGTATCTAAATGAAGAAGCGCTACACCCTCGAGCAGAAGAAGTGGGACTCGCCCGCCGCGCACGCGATGCCCGAGCACAGCCGCGTCCCCGCCAGCTTCACCGTTGGCAACGTTAGCATAGCCCCGGCTACAGTCCTCGCGCCCATGGCCGGCGTCACAGACACCGTCTTCCGCCGTTTCATCCGCAACGCTAGCCAGTTCTCTGTGGCCCATAACAATTTGTCATTCCGTAGCGCAGCGGAGGAATCTGCTTCTCTCACCAGCCGAGTCGAGACGCATACCACCAACCAGCAGTCCGGCTGC
>Ga0326727_10023335_pt1 | contig 11817 bp, 5 predicted proteins | sample MB2enrmetagenome_FD_207643 | JGI IMG/M metagenome (GOLD analysis project Ga0326727, IMG submission 207643) | Lab enriched peat soil microbial communities from McLean, Ithaca, NY, United States - MB29MY | ecosystem: Environmental > Terrestrial > Soil > Wetlands > Peat | place: USA: New York... | reverse complement strand
CGTATTGCGGGCGCATGACGACAATCTCGGAGTACGATTTTTCGGCCAGAGGTTTGGCTACGTGTCTGCGGGCGTCTCCGGCCGGGATGAAACCGTAGCCGAGGATTTTCAGGCATATAGCGCCGGTGGTGAGCAACACTGCCAACCAGCAAATCAGGGGCACATAACGGTGGAGTGCGGCGCCGTTGTTCATCATTCGCTCTCCGCCATGACGCCCAAAGAAGGAGCGGATGGCAAGCCAATTCGGCTCAATAACACTGGAGAATCGTCGGTTTAATTTACAGTTTCGGCGTCACGACCCATATTTATGATGTAAGTAGCTTTGATCAAATTGGTTGCGCCTGAAGTTTCCGCCCGTTATACGGCGGCAACCCGCTTATGGAAGGAAATGGTTTACACTGTATCGATAAAGTTCTGCGGTGACTTGCCGGGCTGGCCAACGGCTGTTTTTCGTGTAACATATTTGAAATCAATATATTGCACAGTTTTTGGATGCTGCTTTGAGTGGCCCGGTCGTTTCTGGCATGTCTCCTGCTTGAACCGGGATGTTGAATAATGGTGGCACGCGATGAGCAAGTTGATTAGCAAAAAGGTGTAAAGCAATGCAAACAAAGTTACTTGTGATTATCATGGTTGGCTGTATGGCCGCCGCCAGTGCCCGTGCGCAGGGATACGTGGGAGGCATGGACTTTGTGGTAACTCACCCAGATACGATTAATCAAGTCGGCGTTTACGATGGCGGCGCGGCTCTTACAAGTGACGAAACGGTTGCCGTTTTCAATGCAATCACTGGAGATTTGGCCGGGTCTGAAGTGCTCTTCGGGCCGGGAGTCGCCGGCACGCAAATTGGCGACACCTTTTTTGAGTCGGTGACGCCCTTTACTCTGGCCCCGGGCGAATACTTGGTTCTCTCGATTGGCAGTGGCGGTCCGGTTGGGCCTGGCGATGCCGGGTTGTCCGGTGTGAACGCGTATGTGAACTTGGGCGGCACGCTTGATTTGCCGGGCGGCGGTCGTTTTAATTCAGGGTCCGTGGGTGAAGTATTGCCCAACGCGGGTTCTTCTTCCCAATCCGGCGGGGCGTATGAATTGGTTGATCCTTCTGTTCCGGACGGCGCAACAACGGTGGCTTTGCTGGGTGGCGCGCTGATAGGATTGGGCTGGCTGCGCCGCAAAGTGTAAGCGGACCGATCGCGAATTTGCTCCAAAACCAAAGGGACCGGGTTTTTGCTGATAGACGCGGACGTGGTTTGACCACGTCCGCGTCATTTTTGTGTCTTCTTCTGAGAAGGAATGATTCCGCGCGGCGAACGCAATCTGGTCCGTCAGAATTGTTTTGCGGAATCTGCTTGAAACCGGTTTTCCGGGCACCCGATAATCCGGCCAAACATGGAATCGGTTCGTCTTGGCATCATTGGCATGGGCAACATCGGGAGCCATCATGCGCAGTATCTACTGGCCGGCAAAGTCAAACGCGCTGTGCTCAAAGCGGTGTCCGATGCCTTTGTCGATAAGCTATTACCATACAAGGAGCAGGGACTGGCGGTTTTCGCCGATGGCCAGGAGTTGATTAGATCGGGCGAAGTCGATGCAGTCATTGTGGCCACGCCGCACTATCAGCACACCCCATTGGGGATCGCGGCGTTCAAAGCGGGACTGCACGTCATGGTGGAGAAGCCGATCTCGGCGCACAAGGCGGACGCCGAAAGGCTGATCGCGGTGCGGCAGGAGCATCCCCGGCAGGTGTTTGCGGCCATGTTCCAAATGCGCACGGAACCGCGCTACGCCAAGATCAGAAAACTCATCGCCGACGGGCAGTTGGGGCAACTGGTACGGTTGACGTGGATCGTGACCGACTGGTTTCGGAGTGAGGCCTACTACGCCAGCGGCGGGTGGCGGGCGACCTGGAAGGGCGAGGGGGGCGGCGTGCTGATCAACCAGTGCCTGCACCAACTGGACATGCTGCAATGGCTATTGGGCATGCCGGCGCGCGTGCGCTCCTTCGTGCAACTGGGCCGCTTCCACAACATCGAAGTGGACGACAACGTCACCGCCTACATGGAGTTTCCCGGTGGGGCGACCGGCGTGTTTATCTCCACGACCGGCGAGGCGCCCGGCACCAACCGCCTGGAGATCACCGGGGAGATGGGCAAAGTGCTGCTGGAAAACGAGCAACTGCTCTTTTACCGCAACGAGGTTTCGATGTTCCAGCATTGCAAGGCCTCCAAGCTCGGCTTCCAAAAGCCGGAGGTCTGGAAAATCGAGATTCCCATTTCCTCCGAGCCGGCGCGGCATGCCACGTTGACGCAGAATTTTGTTGACGCCATCCTAGATGGCACGCCGCTGACCGCGCCGGGAGAGGAGGGCATCCACTCGATCGAACTGGCCAACGCACTTCTTTACTCCGGCGTGATCCATCAAACGATCGAACTTCCCCTGGACGGCGCCGCCTACGAGAGGAAACTGAACGAACTGATTGCGAACTCCAGAGGCGAGAAGAAGGTCGCGGTCGTATCCACCGAGGATTTCACCAAGTCCTTTCAACGCTGATTATGATCCTGACTGGCATAGGGGACGAGGCGGGCGCCGGGTTGGAGGCGCAAATCAAAGCGACGCGCGAACTGGGCTGGAAGCAGATCGAGATGCGCACCGTTGCGGTGCCCGGATTTCCGAAGGGCAATTTCCACGACATCCCGGACCGGGCCTTCGAGCTCGCCGCCGCGCGGCTGGAGGAGGCGGGCCTGGGTGTCTATTGTTTTGGTTCGACCATCGCCAATTGGTCGAAGAAACTCTCCGATCCTTTTCAAATCACGCTGGATGAAGTCAATCGCTGCATCCCGCGCATGAAACGGGTCGGCGCGAAATTGGTTCGCATAATGAGTTTCAAACCGGAGGAGGCGGAGAGCCGGACGCCCCCGGAGGTTTTTCGCCGCATCGGAGAAGTCGCCAAAATGTTCGGCGACGCGGGCCTTCAGGCGGTGCATGAGAATTGCATGAACTACGGGGGCATGAGCTGGCGGCACGGATTGGAACTGCTGGAGAAATGCCCCGGATTGAAATGGGTCTTCGACACCGGCAACCCGGTGTTGAATCCCGACCGCAGCAAGGCGGCGCCGTGGCCGCGGCAGGATGCGTGGGAATTCTGGGAGCACATTCGCGACCACGTTGTCCACATCCACGTCAAAGACGCGACTTACGCGCCGGGAAAAAACGATTGCGATTACACGTATCCCGGCGAAGGCCAGGGCCGCGTGCGCGACATTCTGCGGGATGCCTTTGCGCGCGGTTACGACGCGGGCATCTCGATCGAGCCGCACGTCGCGGTGGTGTTTCACGACGCGTCGGTCAAGGCCAGCGACGCGGTTGCGTGCGAGAGCTACGTGCGCTATGGACGGGCGCTGGAAAAGATGATCGCCGAGATCAAAGCCGAACCAATCCCGGCTCGTTCCCGCTCCGCCGCCGCGATATCGCCATAATCGCGACGGCTAGTTGGCGGGAACAAGCCGGAAGAAGGTTCCAGGGTCGCTGCCCACGGGCACGGCGACATTGATCATCCCATTGCTGCCGGCAATCGGGTCGTTGCAGGGCTGCCAATGGACCAGATCGGTCGAGGACTGCAGTTGGTAGGCCGCGCCGGGGACACCGCTCCACTGAAGATTCAGACTGGCGCCAAGCGGCCCCGCCGCGACGGACAGCGGCACCGCGGGCGCGATCATGGAGAAGGTTCCGCTGTAAGGCGCGGCCATTGGGATGCCGTAGATGTTCTGGATTGGAGGGCCGGCCTGTATCGAGTAGGCGCCGACCGTGCGCTGAACGGGGAAAGAGATGTTCACCTGGGTGTCGCCGGTCACCGAGACAACCAGATCGCTGGCGGGCACCGGGCCGTTCGGCGTGGTGATCACCAGGCTCGCCGGCGAGATGGAGGCGGGGTTGATCGGCTGGTTAAATGTCAAGGAGACAGCGTTGGTAGGATAAGCAATGGTGGCGTTGGGCAATTGGGCGACAATGCCTGGCGCCACAACATTGGTCGAAAGCCAAAGGGAGCCGGCCTGGCCGGCCGCGAAGCCGCCGCCGCCCGAAACCGACGTCGCGCCCGCGAATTGATTGGTCAGGCAATAGAGGGCGATTCTGCCACCCCCGCCTCCGCCGCCCAGATTGTCCTGGCCGGCGCCGCCATTGGCGGAGATCGCGCCGTTGCCGGCCAAGAGGCCTGCTGTCAACAATAGACTACCGCCCGCGCCGCCGCCCGCGGCCGGAAACAGGGCCGGCATCCCGTTGGCGCTGATTTGCCCATTCACAGTCAGTGTACCGCCCACATTCAACCGGATCGCGCCACCGCCTTGGGAAAGGTTCGGGTCCGCCTTGTCCGTCGGCAAGCCGCCTTCGCTGCCCCAACTGACCGGCTCGGTGACCGAGCCGTAGGTATTGCCGCCGGGGGCGCCGGATGCCCCCGCGCCGCCTGTTCCGCCATAACCGCCGCCGCTGCCATCGTCATTGGTTCCCATCGTTCCGGCGCCGGGGCCCGGGAGAGAGGCGTTATAGCCCTTGCCGTCGGCGTCAATGGCCGCGTTGGATTGGACGAGGGCGTTGCCCAAGACAGTCAAATAAACGCTTCCCTGCGCGGCCGGATGGGTGATGACGCCGTTGGATTGAAGGAGCAGGCTGTTGAGAACGATTTCCGATACCGAGGGTAGCGGGACCACAACCGCGCCGCCGGAGACCGTCAAGGCAAACCGCGCCGACGTGGACAGGGGTGTGTTGGTCCCGCTTAATCCGCCGTTGTCAATAATCAATTGATTCGATGCCCCGCTTACTGGCGACAGGAAGACAGTCCCGGCCCCGCCGCCGACAAATCCCTGCCCGCCACAGGCGGAGAGAGCGCCGGTGAAGAGATTGGTCCCGTAATCCACCGCGATGCATCCGCCGGCGCCGCCGCCGCCATTGGGCAAGCTGCCCGGCGCGCCGTTGGCGCGGATGGTTCCCGCGCCGGAAATGGTTCCCGCCTTCAACCAGAGACTGCCGCCCGCGCCGCCGCCGCCCTGGTTGACGGCAGTGGAGCCATTGGCGGAGACAAGGCCATCAACATCCAGAGTGCCGGTCACCGACAGATGGAGTGCGCCACCGCCTCTGGCGACGGTCGCGTTTTGGCCGGTGCCGGGGGCACCGGGGCCACCCAAGTCAACCGGCTGGAGTAAGGTGTCAAAGGAAGCTCCGCCAGTGCCGCCGGTTTCGCTCATTCCACCATAGCCGCCGTGACCGCCACCTCCGCCCGCGGTGATGCCGCCCGCTGAATAAGTGCCGCCCGCACCGGGACCGCTATTTCCGCCGGCACCGTCCAGGATGATGCTTCCACCTGGCATAACGGTGGCGTTGCCGGTGATGGAGAAAGTCAACTGCTGCGGGTTGGTCTGCAAAAGCGAACTGTTGGCGGCGATGACAAGATTGCGGACTGTGCCCGCTTCGCCGGTGGAAACGGCCGCCACAGCGCCGCCGCGGATGGTAAGGTCCGAGTCTGAGAAAGAGGGCAGCGACGTGTAAGCCCCGCCGGTCCCGTTGTTGTCGAGGATGATTTGCGGGACGGAGTTCTGTGTCGATTTGACATAAAGGTAAACCGTTCCGGCTCCGCCAGGGGCGAAGCCCGGGCCGCCGTAGGCGGAAATGACGCCCTGAAAGCCGTTGGAGGTGCCAAGAATGGCAATGCGCCCGCCGCCGCCGCCGCCGCCGGAGGGCAATTGGCCGCTGCCGCCGTTGGCGGAGATGAGGCCGTTACCGGTCAGCGTGCCGACGGTCAACATAACGCTGCCGCCGGAGCCGCCGCCGCCGCCCTCGGTCAGCGCCGCGGCGCCGTTGGCGCTGATTCGGCCGCCGAGCGACAGCTTCCCGTTCACTGTCAATACGATCCAGCCGCCGCCGTGGCCGCCGTAGATGCCGGAGAGGGGAGAGATTGTGGGAATCGCGCCGCCGCTGCCGAAGCCGGAAGGCTCGGTCAATTGGCCGTAGGTCGCGCCTCCGTGAGCGCCGCCTTCGCCCATGCCGCCGAAACCGCCGTAGCCGGCGCCGCCGCCTCCCCGCGCACCGGAAAGCGTCTGGCCGGCACCCTGCCCGCTGCCGTTGGAGTATCCCTGGCCGTCGGCCAGAATCCCGCCCGTCGGCGCTATGAGGGCATTGCTGTTTACAGTGAGCCTGAAGCCCTCCTCATTTACAGAGGCGGAGGTGATGAAACTGTTGGAGCCGACAGTGAGGTTGCGAAGCGTGTTCACCGACTCTTCGAACGTCGCGACGGCCCCGTTGGTGATGGTCAAGTCATAAGAGCTGGCGCCGCTGGTGGCGTTGAACAGGGTGTTGGTCCCCGACAGGCCCGCATTGTCAATGGTAATTTCCCAAACGGTGGAGGAGCCGAACTTCTCGCTGATCTCCCCCGCGCCGCCCGCCATCGCGCCCGTACCGCCGTGCGCCGAGAGGCTGCCGCTGAATTGGTTCGACGTGGCAGAAACCTGAATTGCTCCGCCGCCTCCGCCGCCGCCCAGAGTGCCCTGGCCCGCGCCGCCGTTGGCGGAGAGGAGGCCGCTGCCGGAAAAAGTTCCCGCCATGATGGTGATGTAGCCGCCGCCGCCGCCGCCACCACCCGCGCCACCGCCGGGAGCGCCGTTGGCGCTGATGACGCCGCCGAGAGAAAGAGCGCCCGTCACATTCAATTGCACGCCGCCGCCGCCCGCACCGCCGCTGCTGCCGCCCCCGCCGCCGCCGACTTCTGTGTAGTAACCATTAGCATTGCCTCCACTGGCGCCATAAGCGCTTTTGCCTCCGTAACCGGTGGCGCCGCCGCCGCCGCCTGTGATAATGTTGTTGGACGTGATTGTGCCTCCCCCATCGCCAGCCGGATCTCCTCTTCCGTCCATGATGATTCCCCCGCCTGATTCAATCACGGCGCTGCTGGTCACCGTCAATTCGAAGATCGACCCATAACTTTCGTTTGCGCCGGAAGCAAAGAAACTGTTGGACGTGACCAGCAAGTTCCGCAGCGTGGCGGAGTTGTTGGCGATAGCCGCCGCCGCTCCGTTGGCCACGGTCAAGTCGCAAACAGGCAGATCGGAAAGAGGAGTGTTGGTCCCCACCCAGCCGCCGTTGTCCAGGATGATTTGCGGGGTGTAAGTCCCGTTGGTGGAAATGAATATGGTGCCCGCGCCGCCGGCGACGAAGCCCGGAGCGCCGTGTGCCGAAAGGACGCCGGCAAAGGTGTTGGTGACCGGATATATGGCAAGACGGCCACCGGCGCCGCCGCCGCCCACGGACCCATCCCCAGCGCCGCCATTGACAGAGATGAGGCCGCTGCCGGCCAGCTTGCCGGTCGTCAGCCACAAGCTGCCGCCCGCGCCGCCGCCACCCCCCCAGCCCCCTGCGGCCGGCTCGCCATTGGCGCTGATGACGCCGTTAAGGAGCAATTGGCCGGTGATGGTAATGTGCGCCGCGCCGCCGCCGGCGCCACCAGTTAATATGGTCGCGCCGTTGGCCCCGGCTTGCCCGAAGGATTCCGGGTCGGTCAACGAACCCTGAGAAGTAGCGCCGCCCCAGCCACTTGTGCCGGCCCCGCCATTGCCGCCGTTGCCGCCCCCGCCGCTCTTGGCCGCCTCGGTCTCGTTCGGGGCTTTACCATCCAGGACAATTCCACCGCCCGCCTGGATGGTGGCATTAGAGGAAACGCTCAGCGACAACATTTCCGGGGAAGCGACAGTGATAAAACTGTTGGAGCCAATGGCGAGGCTGTGGAGCGATCCGCTCATGGTCCCTGGAACCGCCGCGATGGCCCCGTTGGCGATGGTCAAGTCGAATTGTGATTCCGCGCCGGCGAACGGAGTGTTGGTGCCCGACAGTCCTCCATTATCAATAATGACTTCCGAAACGTTTTGGGGGCCAGACTGCTGGCTTGTTACCCCCGCGCCGCCCGCTATTGCGCCCAAGCCACCGTGCGCCGAGAGGCTGCCATTGAATTGGTTCTTCGCGGCGGAAACTTGAATCAATCCGCCCCCGCCGCCCCCGCCGTAAGGGAGTTGGCCGCTGCCGCCGTTGGCGGAGATGAAGCCGCCGCCTGAGAGAGTCCCCGCAGTGATGGAGATGCTGCCGCCCGCACCGCCGCCCCCGCCCAATCCGACGCCCGGTGCGCCGTTGGCGCTGATCACGCCGTCAAGGGAAAGAGTGTGCGTCACAGTTAATTTCACGCCGCCGCCACCCGCGCCGCCGCTGCCGCCGCCGCCGCTGCCCATCTGTGTGCCGTTGTAATTGAGCAGGGAGACGCCGGCGTTGCCTCCCTTTGCGCCATAAGCGCTGTTTCCTCCGTAACCAACTTCGCCGCCGCCGCCGCCTGTGGTAATGCTGTTGGATGCGAATGTCTCCCCCTCATCCGGGCCGATCCCGCTTGCGTATCCAGTTCCGTCCAAAACGATGCCGCCGCCCGCCTGGAGCGTGCAGTTGCTCAAAACTGCCAGTTGCAACACTCCCTGGCCCGGTGCCGCCGTCAGCCAACTGTTGGAACCAATCAACAAGTTGGAAATGGTCACGGCGGCGCCGGAGAGCAGAGCGATCGTTCCCCCGCTAATCGTCATGCTGCTATTGCTCGGAATCGCCACAGGGGTGTTTGTGCCTTGCGAACCGCCATTGTCCAGCACCACGATCTGGTTGCCGGCGCCGCCGATGGTTTGAAAGTCCATGGTACCCGCGCCGCCGGCGACCGCACCCTGGCCACCATGCGCGGTGAAAGTCCCGCTGGAATCATTGGTTGCGCAGTAAATCGCGATGCGGCCGCCGCCACCGCCACCTCCCGCCGAAGGTTCTCCCGAGCCGCCACTGGCGGAGATGAGGCCCGAGCCTGAAACCAAGGATGCCGAAATCCAAATGCCGCCGCCGGAGCCGCCGCCAGATGCCGCGTTCAGTCCGCTCGCGCCATTGGCAGTGATTTGGCCGTCCACGACCAGCGCTCCCGCGATGGTCAAATTGACAACGCCGCCGCCCGCGCCGCCCGGTCCCGAACCGGCGCCGCCGCCACTGCCCGCGTTGGTGACAGCGAGGAGCGAACCGTAGGACCCGCCGCCGGTAGCGCCGGCAAAACTGGAACCGCCGTTGCCGCCATAACCGCCGCCGCCGCCGCTGGTGTCCGGGAAACCGAACGGGAAGTCGGAGGTCAGAGTCGCCCCGGCGCCGACGCCCAGCCCCGGCCCAAAGCCCTGGCCGTCGGCGCTGATGGCGCTGCCGGCCTCGATGATGAGATTGTTGGAGATCGTCAAATCAAGACCGCCGCTGCCGGCATTGGTGATTTCCGAATGCGTGACCAGGCCGTCTCCGACGATCAGCATGTCGGAGAAGGCGTGCGGGCCGTCGATCGTCACGGTGCAACCGAGCACGATAATATCCTCGCCGTCATAATTGGTGTCGGTCGATCCGATGCTGGTGTCGCTGGTGAACAGGACGGCCCGGGCGGTGTGAACCAGGAACAAGCAACTGATTGCAGGGGTAAAAATACAATTTGGCCTCATAGAGTTGATCCTGGCCCGGACCATGCAATGAGTAAATGGGCGTTGCGACGCACACCGGTGTGCGTCGGACGGCACAGGGGCCGGGTCAATTACAAAACAGGCCCAAGTTTATGCTGGCGCATTCGGCGGAAAAGGCGTTGTCTGGATGGAGCGAAAGGCATATCCAATGAAAAACAATTCTTTAATCGTAACCGCGGTCACCGCGGCTGCTGCAATTGTCATCGCCGGCTGCCAAAAGAAACAGGAAGCTCAGCCCGGTGCGCCCGTCACCCCGCCCGCATCCGCCCCGCGCATCGTCTCGGCGGAACGGACCAGCTTTGATCAGGTTACGGCCAAGCTGGACAAGGGAGGCAACGTTTACCTTTACCTCAGCACCGAGCAGGCCTTGCTGGGCCTATCCAACCGGCTGACCGCCGCCAGCAATTTTGTCTCGTCCCTGCCGGCGATTTCAGGGGATGGGCGGGAGAACCTCGTTCGCCTCTTCGGCTTTCTCAACGGCTTCGTCATCGACAGCGGCGTGAGCGAGATCAGCGGATTGGGCGTGAGTTCGATTGCGCGCGAGAAAGGCTTTTATTACGGCAAATTGGTGCTGCACCATTACCCCGGCGAGAATGCCGGCGTCATCTGGTCGCTCTTTGGCAAGGCCCCGCACCGGATGGATGGACTGGATTTGCTGCCGCAAAGCACGGCGCTGGCCATTTTCTCGGACTTCGATTTCACACTGGCCTGGGCCAAACTCCAGGATGAATTGGCCAGCCTGAACATTCCCGGAGTCGATAAAGCCCTCAAGCAGTTTCCGGCCCAATTTCACGAGAAGACCGGATTGGAGCTGGACGACGTGCTGAAATCACTGGGCGGAGAGTACGGATTGATCTTCACCCTGGACGAGCACAAAAAGATCACCCTGCCGCTGCCGAACAACCCCCTGGAGATCCCCAGCCCCGGCCTGGCCATCGTGGTCAAGGTCAACTCCGACCTGGTCTTTGACCGCGTCGCCGACATCCTGGAAAAGAACCAGGTCACCTCCAAGCTCGTCAGCAAGGTGGACGACACGAACTTGAAGATGCGCACGATGAATGTGCCGCTGCCTATTCCACTGGATCTGCGCCCCAGCCTGGCGCGCAGCGGCGATTACCTTTTGGTGGCCTCCTCGGATACGCTGGTGCGGGAAATTCTGGCCGTCAAATCCGGCGAAGCGAAAGGGTACAAAGCGACGGCGGAATTCAAGAAGCTCTCGCAGGACATTCCCGATCAGGGCAACAACTTCGCGCTGGTCACCGGGGCTTTTGCCAGCACGATGGCCCAGGTCCAGCAAAAAGCCCTCGCCAACCAGCCCGGCGGCGCCGAGCGCGCCCAGTCATTGCAGGACCTTCTCAACAGCGGCACCAACTCCTTCTCCTACAGCGTCGGCGTCAACGGGTCCGAGGGTTGGGAAGGATTTGCCAACTCCAGCCACAATCTCCAGGCCCTGATTGCTCCCGCGGCGGTGGCCGGGGGCGTCGCGGCCGCCCTTGCGATCCCTGCTTACGCCAAGGCGCACACCGGATCCAAGGCCTCCTCCCAAAGCCAGTGACGGCTGGCTAGTGGGTGGTGGCATAGACCAGGATATTGATCAACATCGGGTAGCCCATCGGCTCGGAATAGGTGTCAAAATAACTTTCGTCCTGGCCTTCGTGTTCCCAGCCGTCGCCGTAATGATTGTTGTGGCAGATCAACACCATCATCCGCTCCTTGTCGTCATAGATGCCGTAGTAGTGCGGGTCATGGTTTTTTTCCACGTACGGCGCCGGGTCGTAAGAGAGCCCCTCCTGCAAGAAGGTGCCGACACTGGGTATCTGCGGCTGCTGGCGGAAATTAAAGACGGCGTGAAAGATGGGATGATCCAGAGACATCTCCACCGGCTCGCGGTCCGGGAAAACGCGCTTGATCTGCTCGTAGAAATGGCGCCACTGCACGTCGCCCCAGAAATCATCCACCATCAGGAACCCGCCGTTGAGGAGGTACTGGCGCAGAGCAGCGGCCTCATCCTCGGCCAAATCCACCCTACCGGCGGCGGCGAGATAAACGAAGGGATAATTGGCCAGCTCCTTGGGAGTAATGTCAATAAAGGTCAACCCCGGCCGCACCTTCAAACTGGTCACCTCGAACAGGCGAAAGATCAGATTCAAGTCCGCCTCCGGCGTATCGTCGTCCCATGAGCGCCAGCCGCCGTATTGGTAAGCGCGATCGGCCTCGAATTTGAGCCGCGCAAAGGTGAACACATCCTCCTTGAAGGCTGGGTCCAGTGACTT
>Ga0326727_10023332_pt1 | contig 11819 bp, 9 predicted proteins | sample MB2enrmetagenome_FD_207643 | JGI IMG/M metagenome (GOLD analysis project Ga0326727, IMG submission 207643) | Lab enriched peat soil microbial communities from McLean, Ithaca, NY, United States - MB29MY | ecosystem: Environmental > Terrestrial > Soil > Wetlands > Peat | place: USA: New York... | reverse complement strand
TTTCCGAACTTGTTCACAAGGAAACTCACCCAGGTGCCGTCAAAGGTGGCGGGGACAACCTGGTAGTAGGTATCGGTGGGATTGTTGACCACGTTCTTGCCATTGGTCAGGATGCCGTTGCCGCAGTCGGGGCGATCGGGTGCAACCGCCTGCTGTGCCCCATATTTGGCCACCGAGAAGCTACATGCCGCATTGTCCGCGGGCACCCATCCGATGATGGGAACCGTGCCGATCGTTTTGGCTCCGATGGCGGCATCGTTCTCGACCTGAGTGTTGAATGCGCTGGTGTTGGGAGCGCCGCCGGGCGTATTGATAGGGTTGCTGTTGTCGATATAGTTTTCGAAGTACCAATCGCTGCCTTTGGCGTCAAGGTCGTACAAGTAGTTGTAGCTGGTGGCTTCGTTTCCGCCCCAGCGATCGATGGGCAGGTTGATAGATGCGGCTTCGGCCATGTTGCTGACGCCGCCATTCATGCCGTAGATGTAGGGGCTGATGGCGTGGGTCTCTCCAGCTGAACTGGCATCTATTGCAAGCGCGGGGCCGGCGCCCACCGCCGGCGGGGTGAGGGTCACGGTTGCGCTGCCGGTCATGCCGCTGGTGGCTCCCGACGTGCTGGTAGCAGTCACCGTGACGGTGGCCGGGGCAGGATAGGGCGTGGTGTAGAGGCCGCCTGTGGTGATGGTTCCGGGGCTCAGAGTGCTGCCGGCAGGCGCGGCCAAAGTCCAGGTCACGGCCGAGCTTGCCGTGCCATTGATTGCGGCGGCGAACTGCACCTGGCTGCCGATGGTTGCGGGCGCGGGGTTGGGAGTGACTGAGACCGCGGGCGCGGCGTAGCTGGCTGTAACCGTCGTACTGGCGTTCAAGGTTACGGAGCAGGTGACGGTGCTGGCGCTGGTGCATCCAGTCCAGGAGGAAAAGACATTGCTGCCCGAAGTGGCGGGCGCGGTCAGCGTGACGGCTGTGCCGGCGTTGTAGGTGCGCGTGAAGCTCGTGGTTCCGTTCGCCGCGCCGCTATTGTCGGCGGGTGAAACGCCTACGGCCACGCCGCTGGCCGGGCTGGCCGAAGCCACCGTCAATGTGTAAGTCGTCACAGGAGGGGGCGGAGGAGTAACGCTGCCGCCGCCGCCGCAAGCCACGATCGACAGGCTTGGCCCGATTCCCAGCCAAGCCGCCGCAATCCACCGCAAGTCTCTCATACCCATCCTGCCGGTGCGCACCGGAATCTCCGCGCGGGACTTCTCACTTCCGGGGTAACCGGAAGCACCGCAGCCTCTCCCGAGGGAGAAGCCCACAAGGATTGTACTAGAGCCTGCCATCCACTGCGATTCAGCTGTTCGAGAGGCTGGGCAAAGGACCGGGGGCCGTGCTCAGTGGGCGAGGATGGTCTCGTTGCCCAGGATGCGATAGAGGGTGGAGCGGCTGATGCATAGTTGACGCGCGGCGCGCAGCTTGTTGCCGCGGTTCAGGTCGAGTACGTACTGGACATGATGGCGGATCACGGCGTCGAGCGACAAGTTGTCGGTGCGGCCGGGGAGTTGCAAATCCGGAGGCGCTTCCTGGCCGGTGGGCAGGGCCAGGTCGTCGGCCCGGATGACGCCATTAACGGCTTCAAGCAATGCCGTTTCCAGCACGGAGGCGAGTTCGCGCACGTTTCCCGGCCAGTTGTGCTGCAGAAGCCGGGCCAGCGCGCCGGGCCCCAGCAGGACGGGCCGCTGCTGGTAGCGGTTGCAGATGCGGTCGAGCAGGGACTGGGCGAGCGGAGCGATGTCTTCGCGGCGCTGGCGCAAGGGGGGAATGGCGAAGCGCACGGCGGAGAGCCGGAAGACCAGGTCGGGCAGAATGAGTCCCTGACCGACCATCTGGCGAAACGGGGTTTGCGAGGAGGCCAGCACGACCGCGCGACCCGGCGGCCGGTCCTGGAGGGCTTTGAGAACGCCCAGCAGCAGCCCCTGGCCGGGCGGCGCCAGCAGATCCACTCGATCGAGGTAGGTAAAACCCGAAAGAGTAGCGGGATCGGCGTCGGTAACCAGCCATTCGCGGGCGTCGCGCCTTTGAAAGCTGGAACCGGCCAGCGGCGAACGGCTGAAGAGATAACGGGCCAGGGTCTGCTTGCCGGTGCCGTGCTCGCCTTCGATGGCGGCCACCTGCAAGTGCGGGGCGGTCATATCCGCCTGCAGGAGCAGCTTGCGCCAGACCGCGCTGACGCCCACAATCTGGGGAGCGAATGGGGAGTCCGCCTCCACGAGCGAAGGGCCGGAGACCGAGGGCTGAGGCTGGAATTGCGCGGCGCTCTGCATGGATCTCAACGTGCCTCGCCTCCCTGGCCCCGACCGGCGTTACCGGGCCAACAGAGGTCTTATCGGCGCTGCCCCAGGAAACATGAACCGGAGAGATGGCGCATCTCTCCGGTCCGGGGCCATGCACGGCTTGGCGCTTTCAATGAGCTTGCGCCGGTTCTAGCGGAAGCGCTTGGAGGGCTCGTCGGAGAAGATTTCGCCGTCGCGGATATGCACGATGCGATGGGCGTATTCGGCGATGTCTGGCTCGTGGGTCACCAGCACGATGGTATTGCCATGGGCGTGCAAGGTGTCGAAGAGCGCCATGATCTCCAAGCCGGTCTTGGAGTCCAGGTTGCCGGTGGGCTCGTCGGCCAGGATGATCGAGGGCCGGTTGACGAGCGCCCGGGCCACGGCCACGCGCTGCCGCTGTCCGCCGCTGAGTTCGTTGGGCTTGTGATACATGCGCGATTCCAGGCCGACATCGGTGAGCGCTTCCTTGGCGCGCGCGATGCGAGCCGCGGCCGGCGTGCCGTTATAGATCAGAGGCAGCTCCACGTTATGCAGCGAAGTAGCTCTGGCCAGCAGATTGAAGGTCTGAAAGACGAAGCCGATCTCCTTGTTGCGGATGCGCGCCAACTGGTCGTCGTCCAGGTCGCTGACCAACTGCCCGTTCAGCCAGTAGCGGCCCTTGGAGGGCGTATCCAGACAGCCGATGAGATTCATCAGCGTGGACTTGCCCGAGCCCGACGGACCCATGATGGCAACGTACTCATTGTGCTTGATGCGCATGGAGATGCCGCGCAGCGCCTGCACCTGCTGCTCGGAGCCCATATCGTAGGTGCGCCACAGATCCTCGACGACAATGATGTCGCCATTTGGGCCTGACGCCGGTTGCACGCGTTCTTCGCTGCCTGTGCTCTCCAGAACCATTCGAATCTTATCCTTTGCCCGCCATTGCTTGCGGCCCAATCTCTGCTGGCTTCAAACCGTTTCCATATTACGAGTTGCCGCCGGAGGCCGGCACAGCCGGCGCCGCTGTGTCCCGCTTCAGCAGCGCGTTGTTCTTCAAGGCGCGCAGGGTTCTGAACGGGCCGGTTACCACCTCGTCCCCCTCATTCAGGCCAGTGAGCACCTCGATGTCGGTAGCGCCGGTAATGCCGGTAGTCACTGGAACGAATTTGGCCCGCAGCTTGCCTTTCACGTTATCCACTACATAGACGCCCTGAACCGGCGCGCTCTTGACCGCGGGGGAACTCGATTTCGATGCGGCCTGCACGCCTCCCTGGCTCTTGGGCTTGTCGTCATCCGGGTTGTGCATGGTCAACGCCTGGATGGGCAGCGCGCGCACATTGGATTTGTGCGCCGTAGTGATCTTGGCGGTAGTGGAGAGCCCTGGGCGCAAGTCGTTGGTTGGGTTGTCCAGCGTGACCACCACCTTGAAGTCCTTGGCCTCTTCGGTACCGGTGGTCGATTGCGAGGTGGCAATGCCTGTGGAGCGCAGCAGCGCCTGATCGCCCACCAAGGTTACGTGGCCCTTGAAGACCTTGCCCGGCAAAGCATCCACGGTCACTTCCGCCGTTTGACCCAGCTGAATGTTGACGATGTCGGTCTCGTCCACTTTGACCTCAGCGGTGACCACGCTCATATCGGCCAGCGTCATGAAGGTCGATCCTTCGGTGTTCTGAATGCCTTCGACAACCGTTTCGCCTTCGCGAACCGGCTCATTGGTCACAATCCCGTCAAAAGGCGCGACGGCCATGGTGAGATCCAGCGCATTCTGAAAGGAGCGCAGGGTGGCCACCTGGGTCCCCAGGTGACCCCGTGCCGAATCTGTCTGCGCCTTGGCCTGGTTGAGCTGCGCAACGGCCTGCGCCACCGAGGCTACATCGGTGTCAAAGGCGGCCTTCTTGGCGTCGAAGTCCTGCTTGGCCATGATGCCGGCCTCATAAAGGCCCTGCGCGCGCTCCCAGTCGAGCCGCTTCTGCTCCAGATCGGCCTTGGCGTGCTCCACGTTGGCCTCGGCGGTCTTCTCGGCCGCAACGTAAGAGGCAATGTCGGTCCTGGCCGCGGCGATGGTGGCCTGCTGGCCGGCAACATTCGACTCCTGCTGCACGTTCTCAATGCTGGCCACCGTCTGGCCCTTCTTCACCATGTCCCCCTCCTTGACATAAAGGTGGGTGACGCGGCCCATGGCGGTGGCGCCCAGGTTCACATAGGTCTTGGGCTTGATCTGGCCGGTGCCGCTGACCACCGTGGCCAGATCCTGGCGCGCGATCTTGGCGGTCAGAACCTTGGTGTAACCGGACTGCTGCTTGTAGACCATGAAGCCCACGAGTGCGGCGGCCACTACTACGGCAAGAACAATCAAGAGTATCTTTTTCATAGGCGTTTCGTGCTCCAAGCCTCTCCCAATCCAGTGTACGCAATCGTCCCCGGCGCGGTTCCCTGCCGCCGGACAGTTCTGCCGCAGCCTCAGCCGTGGGCTGCTCGCTGAAGCCGGCTGAAGTTCCAACGGCGAGAGCCCGGCTCGCGCAGCCGGCGGGATGGGAGCCGCGAAAAGCGCGTAAGCCACGGAGAAGTTATCGACGGACGCGCACCAGGGGAACAGGCTCGTTCTTTGGACGCGGGAACTGCCCCGCTGGTCTCAAAAACCACCTGGATCGGCGAATTGCCCCTGCCTGGCTGGTCTCGAGGTTACCTTCCTGGCCCGTCCGCGTCAAAGCGGCAGCCGGCTCCCTACGGAATCTTGCCCAGCGCTATTGGGACCCGTAGAATAGAGGTTTGCAGGAGTTTTGAAGGCAATGATGCTTAACGGTCGTACTATCCTCTTTGCCGCATTGGGTTGCGGCCTGGTTTTCACGCCTGCCGCAGGAGTTCTGGCGCAGCAAACGGCGAGCCCGTCCGCGCCGGCGCAGCAACAGGCCCAACCGGCCGCCGCGCAGAATCAGGGAGCGGGCCAGGAGCCGGACCCCCTCAAGCGCGAGCGCTCCGACCAGGAGAAGATAGCCGCCCAAAAGGCGGTCCGCCAGGAATTGAAGGGCGCCTACAAATCCTGGCTCACTCAGGACGTGGCCTGGATTATCACAGACGAAGAGTCCAAGGCCTTCAAGTCCCTCAGCAACGATGAGGAGCGGGACGCCTTCATCGAGCAGTTCTGGCTGCGCCGCAATCCCAATCCGGACTCGCCCGATAACGAATTCCGAGAGGAACATTACCGGCGCATCCAGTATGCCAACGACCACTTTGCCGCCGGCAAGCCAGGCTGGAAGACCGATCGCGGACATATCTACATCGCTTACGGCAAGCCCGACTCCATTGACGCTCATCCCTCAGGCGGAGCCTACGAGCGGCCCATGAGCGAGGGCGGCGGCTCGACTTCAACTTACCCGTTCGAGGTTTGGCACTACCGCTATCTCGAGGGCGTCGGCGAAAACATCGACCTCGAGTTTGTGGATTCCTGCCAGTGCGGCGACTATCACTTCACCATCGACCGCAGCGAGAAGGACGCGCTGCTGATGGTCCCCAATGCCGGATTGACCCTGGCGGAACAGAATGGCCAAGCCAAGAAAGCCGATCGATTCAAGGGCGGAAGCCTGGAAAGACTCGGCCTCGGCAATATGGGCTCCCAGGAGCAAGCCAAGGAATTTGATCGCATCGAACTCGGCTCCAAAATCTTCGCCCCGCCTCCTGTCAAATTTGCTGAACTTGACAGCTTCATCTCCGAGCACAAGCTGCTAAGCGGGCCGGTCTTTCCCTTCGATGTGCGCACCGATTTCATCCGAGTTACCGAGAACACGGTTCTGGTGCCGATAACGCTGCAACTCAGGAACCGCGACATTACCTTTGAAACCAAGGATGGCGTGGCCAAGGGCGTTGTGAACATCCTGGGCAGAGTGACCACACTGACTCACAAGACGGTGCAAACCTTCGAGGATACCGTCGAGGTGGAGCAGCCGGCCGAATTGCTGGAGAAGAGCCTGGACCGCAAATCGGTCTATTGGAAGGCGATTCCTTTGTTTCCCGGCCTCTACCGGCTGGATATTGGCATTGAGGACTTGAACAACAAGGACCACAAGGGTTATTTCGGCCGCGGCATCGAAGTGCCCACTTACCACGACGAAAAGCTGGCTACCTCTTCGTTGATTCTGGCCGACGAAATGAACACCGTTTCCTCGCGCGAGATCGGCGCCGGCGCGTGCGTCATTGGGAATACCCATATCTGTCCGCGCGTCACCGCAAACGCAGCCACGCCGGTCAGCTTCAAGCGCAACCAGCAGTTGAATTTCTGGATGCAGGTCTACAATCTGGGCATCGACGACGCCACCAAGAGCAACCAGGCCACGGTGACTTACCAGATTACCGATACCGGATCTGGCGCCGTGGTGCTGGAAAAGCAACTTGAATCCAAGGATCTGGGTGCTCACAGCGACCAGTTGACGGTAGAGAAATCTCTCCCGATGGCTGGCCTTTCGCCAGGAAAATACAAGGTGACGATCAAAGTGAACGACACAATTTCAAAACAAGAGATTGCGCAATCGGTGCCTTTTGTCGTGGAATAGAATGTATCCAGCGCAATCCGGTTACCGGACTTTAGATTCGGAAACCAGTGGGATTTGATTCGCAAGGGTTTTGCCAGGGACGCCGCCAGGTCACAGGTCGTGATAATGAGCAGGGTCCAACTCGTTGTTTTTGCCGCGCTGATTGCCTTGGGAAGCTCTCCGGTCAATGGAGCCGCCCCCGGCTCGGTTTCGGGTGTGGTGCGCGACTCCGCCGGGGTGCCGCAGATAGGCGCCGTGGTTCAGTTGCTGGGTTCCGACCTGACCGTGATTGCCAGCGTCTACACTGGCGACAATGGCCGCTTTAACATTCCGTCGGTGCCTCCCGGCCGATATTCAGTCAAGGCGATGGGCACGTTTTTCCTGCCCTCGCTGCGCGAGAATGTCCGCGTCCGCGCCGGCACGGTGGTCAATCTCACTCTGAGTACCCTGTACGAAGCGATGCAGTGGCTGCCTTCTGAGCCGCGCGCCGGCAACGCCCAACAGGACGATTGGACCTGGACGCTGCGCTCGGCCGCTAACCGCCCCCTGCTGCGCTGGCTTGAAGACGGGCCGCTGGTGGTCGTCTCCGACGGCTCAGGAGCGGCGCCCAAGCTGAAGGCCCGGCTTATTGCGACCGGCCAGGAGGGAACCTTTGGCGAGAGCGGCGAGCGCTTCACTGCCGCCGTCGAAGAGACGCCTTCCCAGAGTCGCGAGCTGCTGGCTCGCGTCGATTTTGCCCCCGACACGGATGCCGGCATGGAATCGATGCTGGGGTTCCGCCAGGACCTGGGTTATGCAGGTTCCGTCCAATCCGTGGCTGCCGTAGCCATTCATCCGGAGGAAGACTCCGCCGGGGCCAGAGGGCTCGATGAGGCCGCAATCCGATCGTGGGAGACCATGCGCCTGGGCAACGAGATCGAGGCCGAGGCGGGTTCCACGCAGGTTTTGGCGCGCTTTGCCGAGCAATCGCCCAACACCGTGGCCGCGGCGCTGCCTTTTGCCTCTGTGGACTGGCGCGATGGCAACTCCGCCGTTCGCTACCGGGTGGCTACCGCACTGCCCGCGCCGATGACGGCAGATGAATCGCAAGCCCGTGCATGGCTGCCCGAGCTCTCCGTGCGCAATGGATCTCTTACCGTGGAACATGGCCTGCACCAGGAGATTGGCTGGGAGCGGCGCACAGATGATTCCAGCATGGCCGTCCTGGTGTTTGCCGACCGCCTCGACAACCCGGTCATTGAGGCCATGGGCCGCTTTGCAACGGACGGCAACGCCGGAGATGCGGTTGCGGTGCCCGTGCTCCTGGATCACTCAAGCGGGCTGCTTCGCGCCGCCGGACCGGAGTACTCCACCGCCGGCCTGATGGCTGCCTTCGAGCGCCGCCTGCCCGGCGCCAATGAAGTCCGAGTCAGTTACTCCAACGGGGATGCGTTGGCGATGGCGCCTTCCGACTCGGCCGCGGGGCTGGCCGAAGCGATTGCCGCAGCCCTTCCGCGCCGCGCCCAGTCTTACTCGATCTCGCTTTCCGGCACCCTCGACGGCACCGGAACGCATTGGCGGGCAAGTTACCGCTGGCAACCGGAAGACACCGTTACTGGAGTCGCGCCGTTTTCAGCCGACGCCGAGCCCTACTTGAATCTGCAACTCCGCCAGGCCATCCACCTTCGCCGCGATGGAACCGGTAGTATCGACGCACTGCTCGATCTGCGCAACCTGCTCGCCGAGGGCTATCGGCCCTACCTCTTGAGCGACGGCTCGCTGATTATCTTCGCCCAGCAGCAGCGCGGCGTTACTGCCGGGCTTGCCTTCACCTTCTAACGCCCACCCATTCCCAGCCCTCGGTCAGACCCTTGCGCAGCGACCGCAAAACGCGGTGGAACCGCCAATTGGGGTCCTCACCTGACCCCGGAACAGCCCTGGCCAGAGATATCTTCGCGGCCATGAACCCGCCCCTCGCGCTGTGCTATATTTTTAAAGACGGCAGGGATTTTCAGTTCGCTCAAGCTGTGCGCAAAGCCGCTCGCTGCACGGCTGAGCCCGACCGTATGGACGCGTAGCTCAACTGGCAGAGCATTCGGCTCTTAACCGACAGGTTGTAGGTTCGATTCCTACCGCGTCCACCAAATAAAATCAACAACTTAGAGCAACTCGGAGCGATCCGGAAACTCCGAAGATACAGCGATTGTGCCCATTTTTGTGCCCACACTGTTTCAAGACGGATCCACTCCCGATAGCAATCCAGCTCAACGTTGTGCCCTTGGATATCGGCTCGAATCCCACCTCCCAATCTGCCGGTCAACTGAACTCCAACTCGCCAATCTGCACGAATCCATCTCCTGCTTCACCCTCCAGTTGCGCCGACCGCGCTTGCGCTGGCGCCTTACGCGGAAACAGGAGGCTAGGCTGCACCGCATCCATCTGGCCGGAGCTTTCTTTGTCACTCGCGCCAAGAGTAACCTCGACGCATCCCGCATCTACTCCCGCCCGGCGGACAAGCAAACCTGCATCCTTGCCGATCAGTCCATTGCGCTCAACGGCTACTTGCGCCGCAAGGATTATCCCAGCCACCTGCGCCGCATCAGCTTCCGCGACCCGGATACCGGCAAGAACCTTGTCTTCCTCACCAACCAGTTCCCCCTGTCCCCTGCAACCATCTGCGCACTCTACAAGAGCCGATGGCAGGTTGAACTGTTCTTCAAGTGGATCAAGCAGCACCTGCGCATCACGGCATTCTACGGAACCAGTGAAAACGTGGTCAAAACGCAACTCTGAATCGCCATCTCGGTCCGCCTGCTGGTCGCCATCGCCAAAAAACGCCTCGATCTTCCCGGCTCGCCCTACACTTTGCTGCAAGCCCTCTGAGTTATCATGTTCGAGAAAGCGCCCATTTCAGAGGCACTTCAGCAGAAAAACTACACAAATCCGCAACTAACTCACTCCAACCAACCTATTCTGTTCGATTTCTAACCGGACAGTAGCGATGAAATCCATTCTCTGGAGCCAATTCTTAGGCGAATACTCCTGATTTTCCCTTTTGCGCCAGGCGCGCATCTTGCGTTCCTCTTTTTTGGAACCCGCAGTGTTAGAATCTGGAAAGTTCTGAGCATATATAGGCGGCAGGAGGAAGACGGAATGGGAGGATTGATCCCGTTAGGCGATGCGTCCCGGCGTCCTTCGCGCATTCCGTTTGTCACGGCCCTGATCATCCTCGTGAATGGCCTTGTGTTTGTAACGGAGCTGATGCGGGGCGACGCATTCGTGACCGCATGGTCCGCGATCCCCGCCCAGATTCTTTCCGGGCATCGGTTGATTACATTGATTACCTCGATGTTCCTGCACGGCAGTTGGTCGCACATCATCGGAAACATGATCTTCTTATGGGCCTTCGGTCCGGAGATCGAAGACGCGATGGGCCGCTGGCGGTACCTCGCTTTCTACCTTGCCGGTGGGCTGGTGGCGATGGTCGCCCAGGTCGCGGCCGACCCCCATTCCACAATCCCCGGTCTGGGCGCGAGCGGGGCGATTGCCGCGGTTATGGGCGCGTTTCTGGTCACCTATCCTCGCGACCGCATTCGCTCTATTTTGATCTTCTTCATTTTTGTTCGCACCACCTTCGTCCCGGCCGCCCTGCTGATCGGATTCTGGTTTCTCACCCAGCTCGTCGACGCCGGTTCCGTGGCGGATGTGCAGACGGGCGGCGTGGCGTACATGGCGCACATCGGAGGCTGCGTCTTCGGGGCTGTCACCGCGCGCTTGTTCGAAGACCCGAGCCGAATCGGCTGGCGCGGAACGGGGAATGATTTCGATTGAACTTCAGATGGATGGGCGCGGAGCCGGCTTGGCTGCTGAAACCGGACGCGTCCAACGATTCCGCCGAACCTCAGAGCGTTGAGCCCCGTGTTTCAGCGCAGGAGATGCCGGTAGAGAATCACCGCACAGTAAGTGCCCAAGCCCAGAAGGATGATGCCCAGGATTGCATTCGCGAGGCGGAAGAAGATCGCGCCGGTGCGGTGGGGAATGAAGCGGACGACGGCGACGAGCGCGGTGAACCAGGCTGCCAGGCCGGCGCCTACCATCAACAATCCCCACCCTGCGGCTCTCACGCCCAAGACCGAATCGGCAAAGGGGAGCCAACTGGAGGTGACACCAGCCCAGTACAGCATGGTCAGTGGGTTGAAGACGGTCAGGGCGGCGGCTTTGGCGGCTTCGCCTGCCAGGCGCGCGGGGATGGGGCCTTCACTCCAGCGCCGGCGAGCGCTCGAAAAGGCGTGGCGGGGGTCCTTGACGGCGAGGACCAGGAAGGATATTCCCACCGGAAACAGAATGGCTGCGCCAACGGCCGCGAGAATGACCTGAACCTTCGGGTTCGATAGGTCTGACAGGAGGTATCGCCCCCCGATGAGGGCCAGGGAGAAAAGAACCAGATCGCCGAAGATGGAGCCGATTCCGCAAGCAAGGGTGTGACGCCAGCCGCCGGCCACTCCGCGGCGTATGGCCATCATGTTGACAGGCCCCATCGGCGCGGCCGCCGCCAGTCCCATCAGGAATGCTGATGCAAGCACGTGGATGTAAGGGACGACGGCCATGTCACGACTGTGGAATATCTACATTGTATAAGGGCGGGCCGGTTTCATCAGGCGCACAGATAACCGCAAGCCCCTCCTTCACAGCGCACCTTTCTTGCCCTTGTCTGCCATTGCCTGCTAGCGCCTGCCGGCCGAAGCCGTGAAGCCGCACATCTTGGCCTTGTTGTATCCCAATGCGATCATCTCGGCTGCCCGGTCGAATTCCAGCGTCTTACACACGTTCCTGGGGATATTTATGATCGCGTCCGGCGGATGGGCGGTCAGCTTCTGGCGGGCTATGGTGCTCTGCATGGCTTCGAGACTCTGAATCGCGATTTCGTACGGTCCCCAATCCCGGCTGCCGCCGCCTGGCATGGACGGCTGGAGGCGGCCGATGAAATGAGCGATCTTCTCGCGGAAAGGGGACGAAGGGGACT
>Ga0326727_10023331_pt1 | contig 11820 bp, 12 predicted proteins | sample MB2enrmetagenome_FD_207643 | JGI IMG/M metagenome (GOLD analysis project Ga0326727, IMG submission 207643) | Lab enriched peat soil microbial communities from McLean, Ithaca, NY, United States - MB29MY | ecosystem: Environmental > Terrestrial > Soil > Wetlands > Peat | place: USA: New York... | reverse complement strand
CCGCGTTGCGCGAGTGAGGCCGTGCGCACAGCTCTCGCCATAGCGCGCAAGGACCTGCGCCAGCGCATCCGCGACCGTTCTGCGATCGTCGTCGGCGTCATAGCCCCTGTCGTGATCGCGGGCCTCGTGAGCCTGGCCTTCAACGGCGTGAACAACTTCCACTTCACACTCGGCCTGGTCGAGCTCGATCACGGCCCGGTGGCGGCCCAGCTTGTCAGGGCACTCGACGCTCCCCAGCTAAGACAGGTCATGACCGTGCAGACGGTCGCCACACCGGCGCTGGCCTCCTCGGAGATAAGGAGCGGCGCGCTGGCTGCGGCGCTCGTGATCCCGGCGGGGTTTTCGTCCTCGGTGAGCGGCCAGCATCCCGAGGCCTTGACGACGCTCACCTCGAACAACTCCACGATCGCAGGCGACGTGGCAACGTCGGTGGCGAGTTCGTTCGTCGCCCAGGTGAACGCCGACCGCCTCGCTTTCGCCACCGCCGTTGCCGCCGGGGCACCGAGGCGCGACAGCTCGCAACTGATCGGCCTGGTGGAGGGGTTGCGGATCCCCCTGCAGGCCGTCGAGCGCCCCATCGGTGCCCACGAGCTGAAGGTGATCAGCTACTACAGCCCCGGGATGGCGATCTTCTTTCTCCTGTTCACGATCAGCTACACGGCCCGCAGCTTCTTCGTCGACCGTTCCCAGGGCATGATCGAACGAATGAGGGCGGCCCCGGTCCGTCCTGTCGAGATACTGGCCGGGAAGGCTCTGTCCGTGTTCGTCTACGGAGTGGTCAGCCTCGCCACCATCGGTGTCGTCACCACGGAGGCCTTCGGCGCCGACTGGGGCGCGCCGGCGCCGGCAGCGGTGCTCGGCCTGGTTCTCGTCTTCTCGGTGGTCTGCCTCACGGCCCTCACCATCGGGCTCGCCCGGACCCAGCGCCAGGCCGAGGGCATCGGCTCGATCATCGTGTTCGGGCTGGCGCTCTTGGGCGGCGACTTCTTCTTCATCTCGAGCGCGCCCTCGGCGATCAAGCACCTGGCACTGCTCACACCCAACGGCTGGGCCATCCGTGGCTTCACGGACCTCGCCACCATCGGGGGCGGCTTTACGACGATCGTCGAGCCGGTCGTGGCCATCCTGATCTTCAGCGCCGTCGTGGGCGCGGTCGCGCTGAGCCTGGCGCGGCGGGCGGTGACATCGTGAGGGCGCTGGCCATCGCGAGAGCCTCGAGCCGCCGGGTACTGCGCGATCGGGTCTCGTTGTTCTTCCTGATAGTCCTGCCCATCGTCGTCATCGTCATCGTCGGCGCGGTCGCGCAGGGGTTCAACACATTCCGTGTGGGCGTGGTCAACCTCGACGGGACCGCGGCAAGCCGTCAGCTCGTGGCTGAGCTCAGCCACGCCTCGGGGCTGGCGGTCGTCGCCTACCCCAACCTTGCCTCGCTCGACAAGGCCGTGGGCCGTTCTGAGATAAGCGCCGGGATCCTCGTCCCGAGGGGGCTCGCCGCCGGCATGGTCGAGGGCAGGGCTGTCACCGTCTCGGTGATCGCCGAGCAGGCCAACAACACCCAGCAGGCAGCGGCCACGCGAATCACCTCGGTCGTCGACGCCTTCGGCGGCAGGGTCGAGGCCGCCCGGTTCGCCACCCGCTACGGGGGCAGCTTCTCCGAGAACCTCGCCCGGGCGGGCTCGCTCTCCTCGAACACGCCGGGTGTCGGACTGGACTCGCAGGTGGTCCGCACCGCTCAGGGAAGCCTGCCGCCCGGCTACGAGTACAGCGCACCGACCGAGCTGGTGCTGTTCGTGTTCCTGATGGCCGTCGCAGGCGGCGCCACCATCGTCGAGACGCGCCGCCTCGGCATGTTCGAGCGCATGTCCGCGGCACCCGTGCGGCCCCGCACCATCATCGCCGGCGAGTCGATCACCTACGTCGTGATCGCGGCGGTGCAGTCCGCGGTCATCGTCGTCATCGGGACGGTCGTGTTCGGCGTCTCCTGGGGGAACCCCTTGGCGGCCGCCGTGCTGCTCGTGGTGTGGTGCCTCGTCGGAGCCAGCGCCGGGATGGTCGCGGGCACGGTCTTTCGGACACCGGAGCAGGCGAGCGCCATAGGCCCGATCGTCGGGATCGTTTTCGCGATGCTCGGCGGGTGCATGTGGCCCCTTTCGATCGTCTCGACCACGATGCGCGAGATCGGCCACGCCACACCGCAGGCCTGGGCCGTCGACGCCTGGACCAACCTGTTGTCCAATCACGGTGACCTGGCCTCGATCTCGCACGAGATCGGCATCCTCGCCTTGTTCTCTCTGGGCTTGTTCGCTCTGGCGACATTCCGGCTGAAGGCGATGCTGGCGGCCCGGGGAGCCTGACGGCACGGCGGGCACCGGGGCCGAGAGCCGAAAAACGGGCAAAGTCCAGTTGTTCCGGCCCACGGCTAGGCTCACGGTATGCCTCCGGACCAGTTGCTGATCGACGCGCCGCGTCTCAACGCCGAGCTCACAGACCCGAACCTGCGCGTCATCGACGCCACGGCGTTCCTCGTGCGTGACGTCCCCGACGGGCCCTACACCGTGGAGAGCGGCCGCCGGCGCTACGAGGAGGCCCACATCCCCGGAGCCGTCTTCGCCGACATCCCCGGCGAGCTCTCGGACCCCGACTCGCCCTTCCGCTTCACACTGCCGCGGCCGGAGCATTTCGCCCGCGCCATGGGAGCCCTCGGCGTGGGGCCCTCCACCCGCGTCGTCGCCTACGCGCAGGAGTCGCCGATGTGGGCCTCGCGGCTGTGGTGGCTGCTGCGGTACTTCGGCTTCGACGACGTGCGGGTGCTCGACGGCGGCCTCTCCTCGTGGCGCCGGGCTGGCTACGAGGTGAGCTCGGTGGTGCCGGTGGTCGCACAGACGAGCTTCGAGGCGCGGCCGCGTCCGGAGCTCTTGGCCACCAAGGACGACATTCTGCGGGTCGTGGGCGGTGAGCCGGCGTGTCTCGTCAACGCCCTCACGCCGCGGGCCTTCCGGGGCGAAGGGCCCGGTGCCTACTCGCGGCCGGGCCGCATTCCCGGATCGGTGAGCGCGCCGGCACAGGCCCTCTTCGACCCCGAAACCTGGTGCTTCAGGCCGCGCGAGGAGCTCGTGGGCGAGCTCGCCCCCTTGCTCGGGATCGAGCCGGGCCTGCCTGTCATCGCCTACTGCGGCGGTGGCATATCGGCCACGGTCGACATCTTCGTGCTTTCGATGCTCGGCCGCGACGACGTCGTCCTGTACGACGGGTCGCTCACCGAGTGGAGCGCGGATCCGGATCTCCCCCTCGAGGTCGGCTGAGCGCCTTGGGGAAAGCGGTCGTGTTCGACTGCGACGGTGTGCTCGTCGACAGCGAGAAGGCGGTGTTCGACGCCACCGTGGCCGTCTTTGCCCGCCGGGGCGTACACGGCCTTGCCGCCGGCCCCGACTCCCCTCTATACGGGGCGTCCATCGACAAGACGGTCGCGGAGCTGGAACGCCTGATCGGAAAGCCGGTCAACCTCGAGGAGGTGGCCCTCGAGCTCGACTCGGAGATCCGCGCGGTCATCGCCCGCGGCGTGCGTGCCATGGACGGGGCGATAGAGCTCGTCTCGGCGCTGGCGGGCTCGCGCCCGCTCGGGGTGGCGTCCAACGGCTCGCGCGAGACCGTGGAGGCGACGCTGAAGGCGGCCTCCATCCCGGACGTGTTCGACGCCGTGGTCACCTTCGACGCACCACTTCGGCCCAAGCCCGCACCCGACATCTACCTGTGCGCCTGCGAGCTGCTGGGCGTGGCGCCCGCCGACGCCATCGCCCTAGAGGACTCCCTGCCCGGGGCGCGCTCCGCGAGCACCGCCGGCCTGATTGTCGTCGGCGTGGGCCCTGCGCCCGGGCTCGGGTCCGTGGCCGACGCGCTCGTGGCCGATCTCCGCGACCCGGAGCTGCCCGGGCTCCTGGGGCTCGAGACGCTCGAGGTCTAGACCTCGGGCCGGCCTCGGCCCCGCTACGGTGCGGCGGGCCCGATGACCGGGTCGTAAAGAGCCGCTTTGGTCACGAAGTTCCGGTAGCGGCTGCGGATGTCCTCCAGGTCGTTCGGCTCGGTCACGGACTGCTCGGCGCTGCGTAGCACCATGTCCGCCTGGCGGGCGAGGACCTGGCGTTGCTTGGCGGTCGTGGTCTCCTCCATGACGCGGGTGAGGGCGTCCATCAGGTGGATGATCACGACGGGCATGCCCCTGGCCGCCTGGCGGATCTTGTCGAAGGCCCGGTTGGCCGTGCGCGTGTAGGACGGGTCGGGCTCGATGAGGCGCACGTGACCGGACCGGTCCCGGTAGACGCCTTTTCCGAGTGTCGCATGCGAGATCCGCCTCAGCCCCACCGAGAGCCAGTCGATGCAGGTCACAGCGGTGAAGGGGTCGTTCACCGCAGGCGAGAGAGCGCGGATGGCGATCTCCACGAGCTGGTCGACGGCGAACACCGGCTCTTGCATCAAGGTCCGGTGCGGTCCCGTCGCATGTGCCTTGGCGAGCGCCTGCGCCACCCGGGGTGCGGCCTCGCGCGGCCAGACCGTGGCGAGCGGACGTCCCGCGGCGATGAAGTGGCCGGGCCGGTGAGTGAGGCGGATTACCGCGTCGGTGTGGGTCGCGATCCTGACCAGCTGGGCGTAGCCGACGAATTGCAGATAACCGCTCTCGATGGCGGGGACGGTGCCCCCGTCGGTGTCGAGCAGCCGGGACAGCTCGTCCACCGACTTGCCGCGGTCGGCTGAGGCGGGCCCGCCCTCGCCAGGCTTCTGCTCGGCGAGCTCGGCATCGATCTCACGCATGAGGTCGCGGGCGATGCCGGCGATCACCTCCGGCATCTGGATGGACCTGGCGATGTGGTTGATGAAGTAGATGAGGACGGCGAGGTCCACCAAGAGCAGGGCTTCGGAGACGGCGATGGACAGGTGCGGGACGAACACGCCGCGCTGGCCGCCGATGGCGATGGAGCCGAGAGCGAGCGTGGAGTAGACGAAGGTGCCGACGAAGACACCGAGGGTCACCTGGTTCCCCACGTCGCGGACGAAATTGCGCATCATGCGGGGACCGAACTGCTGAGACGCCAGCGTGAGGGCCAGGATCGTGATCGAGAACACGACGCCTACGACGGTGATCACCGCGGCGGCGATGGCGATGAGAACCTCCCGGCCGGCGTCCGCGCTCTCCGTCCGCATCCAGAACGGGAGCGCGAAGTTGCCGTGGTAGGCGGCCCAGTCGATTGAGAACGTGACCGCGAACAGCACGGCGGCGACGACGACGAGGATCGTCGGCACCAGCCAGAAGGTCGTGCGCAGCGCCTCCCATCGCCAGCTGGCGAACTTGCGCCGCGACTCCCACGCCCGGGCGCGGTCCGACGGTGCTCCCGGCAAGCCGGGCGGGGTGGGAGCTGTTGGGGGAAGTGGATCGGTGGTCATTGGGCCAGTCCTATGTTTGCCGACCAGTCTTCCCGGCGCGCCTTTGTCTCAAAAGAGTACCGGCCGTGGCGGCACTGCTTGATAAAGTCACCTCTTCGATCACGGCGTTCGCGCCGCGGCGATGGGGGAGGGGGGAGACTATGACCGATACGCGAGTCGACAGTTTGTCGGCCGGAGCCGAAGCGGGGTCGCCGATGGTGGCCGGAGCCGACGCCGGTCCCGGCGCAGGCATGCCGCCGCGGCCGGTCATCCAGATCGTGCCGCTCAAGGGCCTGCCCGTCGTCGCGGTCGTGCTCGGCTTCCTCGTGGCGTCGATCGGATTCAACTGGAGCTGGGGGCTCGACTTCAACCACGTTGCCGGCGGTGGCCTGTGGACGGGCATCGACCTGTTCGTCGGGCTCGTCGTCGGCCCGATCCTCGGGCGGCTCTCGATTCCGGCCCGGGCCGAGTTCTCGGCCAGGTTCATGCCGAAAATGGTGCTCCTCATGCCGACGCTCGTCGCCATGACGCTCGCCTCCGGGTTCCAGCTGGCGCTCAACCTCGGCAACTTGAAGGCGTCGAGCCCGAACCACGCCTGGCTGATGGTGTCGTTCGTGGTGGTCGGCGTCATGGCCGTCGTCGCCCTCGGCGTCCTCGAGCCGGCGAACATCGCCGTCCTGTTCGAGATGCGCAAGCCCCGGCCCAACGGCGAGGTGATCGCCAAGCTGATGAAGCGATTCATCTACACCGCCGGCATCACCGGCCTCATGCAGATCGCGACGCTCGTCATCATGACCCGGGTGGCCTCCCGATGAGCGTGCCGAATTCCGCCGCGCCGGTCGCCTCCGAGCCACGGTTCGCGCCTGTCGCCGCCCTCGGCACGGCCGCTCTCGTGCTCATAGTCATAGGGGGTGTCTACATGGCCTCGTACGCGCCGCGCCGGCCCCCTCTCACCGCTCCGATCTGCCTCGCCGCGGCGAGCGCCGTCCTTTGTGGTGTGAACGTCGTCATGCTCATGCGAACGAGGGGACTGGCCTGGGACAAGTTCTTCCTTGTGGGCCGCTGGACGCTGCTCTCGTATGTGATCGCGGCCGGCCTGATCGAGTTCGCCTTCGTCAAGGACCACACCCGGGGTGCCCCGCTCGTCGTGCTGACGGCGATGCTGGTGCTGTTCGCACTCGACATCCCGCTGATAATCAGCTACACGGTCGCGCGCTACCAGTCCGCCCGGAGCGACGCCGGCTGATCCAGGCGCCTGGCGAGAAGCGACGTCACCAGGAGGGCTGCCCCCTGATGGGCGGTGGTCCTGCTGGCAGACGCGTCGGCGATGTTCCATGCTCGTGAGGTGGAGAGCCCTCCGTCAACTGGACCCGGAGCGGGGGAAGACGACGGGGGCGACGACCGTCCGGGCGGCGAGGCGACAAGGGCGCGTGAGCCGGAGAGCAGCTCCGGCTTGCCCTCGACCGGGCAGGGGTCGCCTGCGGTCGAGGGGCTCAGGACGAGGAAGCGGAGCGAGACCTACGTCGCCCGGCGGTCGTCGGCGGTCTTCCTCGTCGGGCTGAGGTCCCTTCTCCTTCGCGTGTGGGAGGCACGCTGGACGCTCAGGGTCATCTCGGTCACGGCCGCGGCTGCGGGCGCGACGTGGGCGGTCTGCCTCCCCTTCGGAGGCTTTGCGCCGGCCTTCGGGGCGGCGTCGGCTGTCTACGCCGTCCAGCTGACCGTGCGGACCTCGGTGCTCGACGGGGCGAGGCGCACCGTGCTCATGGGCCTGAGCGTGCTCCTGGCAGTGCTGATCCTGAAGACCGTCGGCCTGTCGGCCCTGGCGGTCATCATCTTGGTCTTCGTCTCGCTCGCCGCCGGTCAGCTGCTGCGCCTCGGTGCCAGTGGATCGCTCCAGATCCCCGGGACGTCCATCTTCATCCTCGCCCTCGGGACCTCCGTGAGCACTTCCGTCCTGCTCGACCGGGTCTGGGCCACTCTCGTCGGCGCCGTCATCGGAGCCGCCGCCTCCTATGTCGCCTATCCGGGTGATCCCCGCTCACGGGCCCGCGAAGCCCTTGCCATGCTGGCTTCTGCGATCGCGGACCTGCTCGCGGAGATGAGCGCCGGGGTGGCGCGCACGCCGAGCGCGACCGAGACCGAGGTGTGGCTGGCGACCTCGCGCTCTTTGGAGGAGGAGCTCGAGCACGCCCGCCCCTTGGTCGACGAGGCGGTGGCTTTCCTGCGCGTAGACCCCTTCGGGCGCAAGACCGCCTCCGCCGAGCTGTCGCACGCGCTCGTGGCCCTCACGCACGCTGTGGCCCAGGTGCGCGCGATCGCGCGCACGTTGTTCGACCACCAGCTCGAGGGAGCACCACGGCTGCCTGCGAGCCTGGCCGAGGTACTGGCGCGCACCGCCGTCGCCTACCGTGCCCAGGCCGAGTCCCTCGAGAAGGACAGCCCGAGCGTGGACGCCGCCCTCGACGCCGTCCGGCAGGCTCGCGACGAGTCGCTCCGCAGCCTTCGCCGCGTCGACGAGACCGGGGCGTGGGTGGTCTCCGGCGCGATCCTCACCGAGGTCGACCGGATGGTCCGCCAGCTCGAGGGGGACGCTCCCGCGCTTGGCGTCACGAGCGAGACAGGCTCCGACCGCCGCCGCCGCAGAGCGCGAGGCCGCCGCCGAGAGCGGGGCTGACCGCCTCGCCGACCAGGGAAACTCCGGCTCTCTCAGGTATCCTGCAGACAGCTCATCGCGAGCGGGAACAGACCGGCCCTATTGGCCCAGATCGGTGGTTCTTTGAACATGGCTGGCGAAGAGCCCCGCGAGCCGGGGGAGGCATCTGACGGCGCCGAGGACGAGAAGCCGGAATTGGCCATCCCGAAAAGCCGGGCCGGGGGAGCCTGGAAGAGCCTCGTACCGGCGCTGGTCTTCGGGGCGGTGATGGTCATATTCGTCGTGCAGAACCTCCACAAGGCGAAGATCAGTTTCCTGACCTTCTCGGGCAGTTTCCCGCTCGCGCTCGCCCTGTTAGTGGCCGCGGCGCTCGGCGCGCTGGTGGTCTTCTTCCTGGGATCGGTGCGCATCGCCCAATTCCGTAAGGCTTTTCGGCGTCACCAGGCACAACACGACACGACTCGAGGGAAGAGATGACAATCGAGTACAGGGTGAAGGAGTGGCACACGGGGGCTGTCCACTCGGGTGAGACGGGGGCGGCCGGATTGCAGGCCATGCTCAACGAGCCGGAGCTGTTCGGCTACCACCTGCACACGGTGCTGGGTGGACTCGACCAGTCGCTGCTGATCTTCGCCCGCCAGACCGGGGAGCCGGCTTCGTCAAAGCCCGAAACCGACCCCGTAAGAGGCTCCGACATCCGCGAATGAGCTCCCGCAAATGACGCGGAGGCTTTCGTCCCCTAATAAGGATCGACGGAGATGGTCCCCCCGTTAGCCACGTGCTCGGTCCAGCTGGACCCGTCGAAGTAGCGCAGCTCGTTGCGGCCCGTGGGATCTGTGAGCCAGGCCCTGAGCACGCCCTTCTGCGGCGCCGCGGCGCCCGGCACGCCGGCGTTGCTGAGAGGCGACGACAGGCTGCTCACTTCCCGGTACTCGGCGCCGTCGCGGCCGGCCTGGGCGCGTCCCGGCTGAGAGCGCGGCGACCAGGCGAAGATCGACAGCAACGTGCCGAAGATGGCCACGAAGACGATGGACATGAGGGTGACCAGGAAAGTGACAAACACCCCGACGATGCCCCAGACGAGGGGATGGATGTGCCAGGGGCTGGTTCCCGTACGGCGCCTGTAGGCGTTCGAGCGCGCAAACGCCAGCATCCCGAACACGATGCCCAAGATCAGGTACCAGCCCGTCCTCGGAATGATCAGGCCCGTCACGCGCACGAGCCGAGTCTAGGCAAACACGCCCCGCTCAAGTTGCGGGCTCGCCCTGGGCCTGCGCCGAGCGCGTGAGCGGGTCCTTAGCCCGTGATCGGGAAGGCGCCGGTCATCGCCAGAGAGCCGCCGGCGGAGATCACGCAGCCTTCATAGCCGTCGACGGCCTCGATCGCAGCCAGGCCCACCTCCCCTGCCACGAGAAGGCCGGTCGCGAGCGCGTCCGCCAGCCAGAGCTCGGGCCCCGTGACGGTTGCCGACTCACAGCGCGTCCCGGGCCGGCCGGTCCCGGGATCGATGACGTGGTGCCCGCGCTCGTAACAGCCGGAGGTGGCCACGGCGCCCGGCGACGCCACGATGCAGGCGAGCGAGCCAGTCGCCCTGGGGTCGCGCACGCCGATCCTCCACGGCGATCCCGGCGCGGGGCCGCCGAAGGTGGCGAGGTCGCCGCCCGCGCTCACGATCGCGGCCCGGACGCCGGCGGCACGCAGCTCGGCGAGCGCCCTGTCGGCCGCCCAGCCCTTCACGAGCCCCGTGGGGTCGATCCCTCCGGGCAGACTCCACGGGTCGAAGCACCCGCCGGAGAGATCGCGGGCGACGGCGCAACGTTCCAGCACCTCGGCCATCTCGGCCGGTGCGTCGCCGAGAGTGATCTCCTCGCGGCGGAGAAGGCTCATCGGGCTGTTGGGCTTCCACGTGCTGAAGACCGCATCTGCCCGGTCGAGGCGCGCGCATGCCCTCGCCAGGCCCACATGGGCCGCGTTCCGGTCGCCGTCGCCGACTCGGACCTCGAACGACACCATCGTCCCCATGACCGCGTGGACGTGGCCGATGACGGGGCCCGCCGGGGGATCGGCTCCTCCCACCGTGCCTGGCGTCGCCGCTGCGGGGGTGCTCACCTCGGGGCTACTTGAAGCCGAGCTTGTCCAAAGCCGCCTGCAGCGACTGGACGTAGGCCTGGCTCGTGAAGGTCGCGCCCGAGACGCCGCTTATGTTGACGCTCTGGGCCTGGAGGGTCTCGCTTTGCAGCAGGGGCTCCGCATACGAGTTGACCTGGCTCGAGCGGGGATCGAAGGCGGTGTCGATCACGGGCTGGACATTGGTGATCCGGTTCCCGGTCACGGTCACCTCGAGCTGCAGCTCCCCGTAGCGGTACTGGACGTCGGCGCCGAGGGCGGTATGGGTGCCGGTGGCGGTGGTCGTCGTGGTCGAGGTCGAGCCGGAGACCGAGCCGGCTGTCGACGAGGGGGTCGTTGTGGTCGTAGAGGTGACGCTCCCGGCACCTGATGCACCGGCCGGCGTCTTGGTGGTGCCGGAGGCGCCCGACAGGCCGGGGAGGAGGCTCGTGCCCATGGTCTCGGTATGGAACCCGAGCACGGCGGCCAGTCCGGCGGCGGTTCCCGCTACGACGATCGGCATGCGTCTCATTCGGTGGTCTCCAGGGCTGGGAAGGGTTGGGTGCGGTCGTGGTTCAGAACGCGAAGGACTCGCTGTGGATGGCGTCGGCGCCGACTCCGAGGCGCTGTGCGGCGGCGAGGATGCGGTTGGTGAAGCCTTCGGGCCCGCAGACGTAGACGTCGCGCCCGGCGATGTCGGGGACGAGCCGGCCGATCAGGCGGTGGTCCAGGCGCAGCTTGTGCCGGCTCCCGACAAGAATGTGCAACCGACCGCCGCGTTCACAGACGAGCTCTTCCATCTCGGCGTGGAAGATGACGTCTTGTCGCGTGGGTGCGCGCAGCACGACCACGACGTCGACGCCGGCGGGCAGGTCCTCGAGGATGGCGCGCATCGGTGTGACCCCGACGCCGGCCGCGACGAGGAGGACCTTGTCGGTGGTGCGCGCATGGGCCGTGACGACGCCGTAAGGGCCCTCGATGGCGACGCGCGTGCCGACCGGGAGGCGGGCGAGCGACCCGGAGAAGTCGCCGAGCGCCTTGACGGTCACCCGGAGGAACGGCGGTCGCGGCAAGGCGGAGATGGAAAAGGGGTGGGCCTGCCACCAGAGGTCCTCGTGCAGGAAACGCCACTGCAGGAACTGCCCGCCGGAGACAGGCAGCCGTTCGAGATGACGTCCGGCGCAGATCACCGACACGACCCCCGGGCCCTCTTCGCGTACCTCGGCTACCCGCAGGCGGTGGTAGGCGCTGCGCCAAAGGGGCAGGCCCACGCGGTAGACGAGCACGACTCCCGCGGTCGAGGCCCAGACGACGACCCAGAAGAGCCTCGCGAGCGGGTGCCCGACGAACGAGACGCCGTCGGCGAGCTGGTGGGAGAAGCCGAGGGCGATCGCCAGGTACATGTACAGGTGAACCGCCCACCAGGTCTCGTAGGCCATCCGCGAGCGGGCGGCCCGGAAAGAGGCCACACCGGCCATCAAGAGAAGGCCGAACGCCACGGTCGCCATCAGCACGTCGGGATAGGACCTGAGCAGGATGGCGAACTCGTGCCAGGGCCCGGTCGATGCCTGCTCGGCGTAGCCGACAGTGATGAGCACGGCATGGCAGCCGAGAAGGACGATGGGCCAGGGGCCGAGGCGGCGGTG
>Ga0326727_10023330_pt1 | contig 11820 bp, 11 predicted proteins | sample MB2enrmetagenome_FD_207643 | JGI IMG/M metagenome (GOLD analysis project Ga0326727, IMG submission 207643) | Lab enriched peat soil microbial communities from McLean, Ithaca, NY, United States - MB29MY | ecosystem: Environmental > Terrestrial > Soil > Wetlands > Peat | place: USA: New York... | reverse complement strand
GAACTCAATCGCATAAAAAATGCCGCTCACCCATCATCGGTGAACGGCATTTTCCATGTCGGGCGACGCAACAACCGCTCAGAGAATCAGACGCAGCGCTGATGTTGCGCTGGAGTTCGACCCCTGCATTTCTGTTGAAACATAGAGTTTGGTCGGCATGTCGGCCCGTGCCATGCGAGTAAAGCTATAACGTTCGAACAGCGGGTCGGCATTATTGCTGAGCATGTACAGTGCGCTGAGGTGCTTTTCCTGGGCATGAACAACCAACTGTTTGATCAGCCGTTTGCCGATTGCACGGCCGCGCATGTTCGAAGCGACCACCAGCGACCGCACCAGACCGATATCGCCATAGACCTCCAGACCGATACAACCGATCACGCGCCCGTTTTCAGTCGCGACCACAAAATGCGACAGATGATTGAGCGCGCCCTGGATGGTTTGCCGGTTTGCGGTAAGCAAATTGCGAATCTCGTTCCAGTCAGACGGTGATGCGGTCTGGAACAGGATATCGTCCTGCGGTTCGGGTTCGACCGGAGCCGGTGCTTCTTCCACGACTTCGACAGGCGGCTGTTCACGTTGCAGGAGTTTGTTGAACAGAGAACCTTGTGACAGGATTTTCTGGAACAAGCCACCCTGGCGTTGTTCGACGACCGGCGGTTGCACGGGCGGGGCCTTGGTGACGGTCACCACCGGGCGCGCAGTCGGTGTTGCGTTGTGGGGGGCATGGGACGCGGGTGTCGCGTGCGTCGCATGGGGCTGGTGTGCCGCGCTGTGCGTGGTGTGACTGCCCTGTACAGGCTGGGCCGGCGGTACCGCCGGGCCGGCCGGCTTGATATGCACCGGATGCTGAGGCGTCTGCGGAACACGCTGGGCCGGAGGGGCGGTGCTTATGGTGCGAGGCGCTGCAGGCGACGTATCGCGCCCCGGATAGGAGAGCGTCGGTTTGCCGCTGGCTGCCGGAGCGGGCGGGGTCCGTTGTTCTGCGGAATGCGCCGCCGATTGCGCCGCCCGGGACAGCGGCGTACGCGCCGCCTGATGCGACAGCAAAGGCTTGGTGGGCAGCGTCTTCGAACCCACGATACGCGTCGGGGCATCGGGCTGGCCAACCCTGGGCTCGTGCTGGCGGGTCTCTGTTGCCGTCGCATGGCCGACCGACTGTCTTGGGGAGGGCAATACACTTTCGGTGCTCCGGCCGACCGGCTCGCGTGCAACAGGCTGGGCAAGGGCGGTCTCTTCGATTGCGCCGGCTGTAGCCAGTTCTGCCACGGCTTCTGCGGGCCTGGACGGAGCTTCCACCGTCGCTGGCGCTTCCGCTTTTTGCGGCGTATCGGCTGCGGCGGGTTCGGCCGCGAGGGGTTGCGCCAGTGTGACGGGTTGTGCGCCGGCTTCCTGTGGCAGTGCGCTCTGCAGCCCGTTCAGCAGCAAGGTCAATGCTTGATGGATCGAGGTGCGCTGTTCGGGCGCAAGAGGCTGCAGCAGCTGTTCGGCGTGCGTATCCAGCGACGCGTTCAATGCCTGATAGCGCGCATTGCCCTTTGACGTCAATTGCAACCATCGGCTGCGGCGGTCGTTATCGCTTCTGGACTTGGTGACCAGGTCCGCCTGGACCAGGCTTTCTACCGCCCGGCTGACCCAGCCTTTGTCCAGGCTGAGGCGCCTTCCGAGTTCGTGTTGGGTCAAAAGTCCGGCGCGCCCCAGCTCCATGATGACATGGCTCTGGGTCGACGAAGTGTCGTGGGCGCTCGTGACGTGTTCTCTCTGGGCCTGCGTATAAAGACGGGCCAATTCACGTAGCAAGATACCGATTGAGGGCTGCATTGCAGGTTCCTGATGATTATTTTCCACTGCTAGCCGAACGATATAATTTGCTTTATGCGGTTGTCAACAACAACCAAGGTAAAAGAAGGCATTTGACGTTATTTTGTTTGTTTAAAGCGAATTCATCAAAAATGCGTATTTACAATGATTGTTGCTTATCAACTATATTTCATCCTTTGAAATAGTAAAAGAAAAGCTGAAAAAAAATCGGACGGCCCGATTGGATCGCTCGAAATGCTTTCTTGAGTGGAAGGAAGTCGGCGTGCGGGGAGGGTCAGCGATGACGTATGGTTGACTTAGGCAACGAAGTGAGGGCTTTCGTCACGGAAAGCCCTGTTTCGTCAGGCAGAGCGGGCACGGCGCAATGCGTCGCCGATTTTGGCCGCCGGAACGCGTTGCAGCATGGAAATCAAAGAAAATGAAGGGGTTACGCCGTGTTTGTCGGATAAAACCCCTAGCAGATGGCCCAGCAGATTGGCTGCCATTTCCGCATCGGCCAGTGCACGGTGAGCTTGCCCGGTCGCGGGCAAACGGGCGCAGCGGGTGAGGGTGGACAACTTGTGGTCGGGGGCATCGGGTAGTAGTCTGCGGGCCAGAAGCAAAGTGCATGCGAATGGCGAGGTGCTCTGTGCGCCAATGCGCGCAAGCTCGCTCTCCCAGAATTTTCGGTCGAACGAAGCATTGTGGGCCACCATCGGGCGGTTGCCGACAAAGTCGGCGACTTCCCGCATCACCGCGCTGGCGGGCGGAGCGTTGCGCACCATGGCATTGGTGATGCCGGTCAGGCGTGTGATATCGGCAGGAATCGCAACGCCGGCATTCATCAAGCTCTGATAGCGGTCGACGATGCGCCCGTTTTGCCAGATCACGGCGGCGATTTCGGTTGCACGGCTGCCGCAGGCGGGCGAAAGCCCGGTGGTTTCAAAGTCGATAACGGCAATGGCTTCCAAAACGATATCCTGACAACGTGAACGGGGGCAAAGTCTAAACGACTCTGTTCTCCTGGTCGATCATCACCTGCATTTTGAAACAAGGTAAGGACATGAAAGCGAACAGATCGGAAGGCGGGCTGGTTTACTCAACGGAACACGGACGCATGTGCCCCGTGTGTCGCCAGCCGGTGGATGCCTGCCAGTGCCAAACCCGGGCAAGTGCGCCGCCCGTGGATGGCGTGGTACGCATTCAATATGAAACCAAGGGGCGCAAGGGCAAGGGGGTCACGGTGATTCGCGGCGTGCCCCTGGCCTCGCCGGAGATCGAAGCCTTTGCCAAGACATTGCGGCAACGCTGTGGCTGCGGCGGTACCGTGAAAGATGGCGTCCTCGAAATCCAGGGTGACCACGTTGAATTGCTGTTTCCGGTACTCAGTGAGCGCGGCTGGAAAGTAAAAAAATCACAATAAGGCAGGGGGCCTGCGTCGAAGGCACCGATCCGGGTCAGGCTGACCATTGCGATCGACTCATTTCCGCCAGTGTGATCGCATCTAATTGATGCGCGTTGGCGTTTTGCAGGGTTGTCACCGCGAAGTCGATGAAATGCCGCACACGGCCGGGCATGTCGGCCCGCTGAGGATAGTAGAGGTAGAGTCCGGTACGGCTGCTGATGGCGTGGCACAGCAAGGGGAGCAGGCGTCCTGTACGCAGCCCTTCGCTGGCGGTGATGCTGTCCAGCATGCCAATGCACATGCCGTGCAATACGGCGGCCAGCTCTGCCTCCGCGTCATTGCAGACGAAGGTCGCCCGGATGTCGCGAGAAACGGATTCACCGTCAACCTCGAATGCCCATTGATAAAGCCTGCCTGTTGCTGGATGCCGATAGCCGGCGCAGCGATGCTCTGAGAGCTGATCAATCGTCGCTGGCGCGCCATGCCGACGCAGATAGTCGGGAGAAGCGCAGGGGATCAGCTGAAGCGGAAACAGACGACGTGCAATGACCTGACCTTCTGGTTGAGGGCCGGCACGGAACCCGACGTCGATGCGTTCGGCAACAATGTCCGTGAAACGCTCATCGAGTACCAGTTCAACCTCGACCTTGGGGTAGCGTTGCTGAAATGCGGCAATCAGCGGTACCAGCACCCGGCTGCCGATGCAGCGAGCGGCGCTGACCCTGATGAGCCCTTCATCGTCTTCCGCCAGTGTCCTGGCTCGGGTCAGGGCGCCCAGCATCCCCTCCAGACTGGGTTTCACCGACTCCAGAAAGCGCTGTCCGTCTTCTGTGAGGTTGCTCTTGCGCGTTGTGCGATGAAACAGGCGCACCCCCAGGTGCCGTTCAAGCTGGCGGATGGTTTTACTGACCGCCTGCGGAGTCGATCCCTGGGAGACCGCGGCCTGATTGAAGCTGCCCAGATCCGCCACACGGGCAAAGGTGGCAATGGCGCTTAGCATGTCCATGGCAATAACTGACAACCATTGGTTGTGAATGAATCACGATATTACCACTACATCGGCAAGCCAGAATCTCATAGAGTATGCACATTCAAGATTTTGTTCGTTTCTCATTGCCAGGAAAAAAATAACATGAACAACTTTGTTTTTCATAATCCGACCCGAATTCTGTTCGGTGAAAACCAGATCGCCCTGCTGGCCGGGGAAATCCCTCAAGAGGCCCGCGTGCTGGTGACTTTCGGCGGCGGAAGTGTGCAAAAAAACGGCGTGATGGCACAAGTCCGTCATGCACTGAAGGGCCGCACCGTTTACGAGTTCGGCGGCATCGAACCGAATCCGGCCTATGAAACCCTGTCCGAAGCCATTGCTCTGGCGCGACGCGAGAAGATCGATTTTCTGCTGGCGGTGGGTGGCGGGTCGGTTATCGACGGTACAAAGTTCATTGCGGCTGCGCTGCGCTATGAAGGTGACGACTGGGACATCATGAAAACACGCGGAGCAGACGTCATCGACGCCGTGCCGATCGGCTGTGTTCTGACGTTGCCCGCTACCGGCTCGGAAATGAATGCTGGCGCAGTGATCAGCCGCAAGTCGTCCGGAGACAAGCTGGTCTTCCATACCCCGCACGTGCAACCGCGCTTTTCCGTGCTTGACCCGAGCGTATGCTACAGCCTGCCGACGCGTCAGACCGCCAATGGCGTCGTCGATGCCTTTGTGCATATCGCCGAGCAATATCTGACCTATCCGGTTGATGGCAAAGTTCAGGACCGCTATGCGGAAGGCCTGTTGCTCACCCTGATCGAAGAAGGCCCGAAAGCACTGCAGGAACCGGAAAACTACGCCGTGCGTGCCAATGTCATGTGGGCGGCCACCATGGCGCTCAATGGCCTGATCGGGGCTGGCGTGCCGCAAGACTGGGCGACCCACATGATCGGTCATGAAATCACGGCCTTGCATGGCCTTGATCATGCGCAGACGCTGGCGGTGGTCCTGCCTGCCCTGCTACAGGAAATGCGGGTTTCCAAACAGGAAAAACTGCTCCAGTACGCAACGAGAGTGTGGAATATCGTCGACGGCGACGCGGATGCGCGCATCGACGCTGCCATCGGTGCCACGCGTGACTTCTTTGAACGCATGGGCGTAAAAACGCATTTGTCGGATTATGGCCTGGATGGCAGTTCGATCCCCGCACTGATCGATCAATTGCGTTCGCACGGCATGACCGCGCTGGGCGAACGTCAGGCGGTCACGCTTGAGGTGAGTCGCCGCATCCTTGAGCGCGCGGTTTAATCCGTCTTACGGAGTCAGCGATGCGCTGTAAAAACCTCGGCGGGGTGATGGCCAGTGTCCTGCTGGCGGCAGGCTCCCTGGCACAGGCCGATACATTCAAGGTATGGAGTCCGGATGTCATCGCCGGTCATTTTGCCCTGGCCCAGGTTTTCAACCGTTCGGATTGCCGGGGCGCCAATGTGCCACCCCGGCTCGAATGGTCCGGTGAGCCCGTCGGCACACAGGGCTTTGTGGTGACCTTGTTCGATCCGGATGCGCGTTCAGGGCAGGGATGGTGGCATTGGGTAGTCTCCGGTATTCCCGCAACGGTGCACAGTTTGCAGGCAGCGACCGGGCTGCCGCCTGGCGCGGTCGAAACCCGTAATGATTTCGGCCTGCCGGGCTATGGCGGTCCCTGTCCCCCGCAAGGCTCGGCGCATCACTACCGCATTGAAGTTTTTGCCATCGGCGCCGATTCTCCGGGTATCAAGCCCGATACCCCTCCCGCCAGGGCTGGTGCCTTGGCGCGTGCCGCAAGCATCGGCAAGGCCAGCCTGGTCGTGCTTTACGCACGTTGAGGATGGCGGGTTTGCACGTCAATTCCCAATCTCAACCTTGCCTCTCCCCGTGCCCCCTTCTATATAAATACATAATTAACTAATTATTTGTATTCGATCATTCAATGCAGGGGGGGCAATGCGTCAAATTACATGGATGTTGGCGGGTATGATTTCTGTCTGCTTCGCAGGGGCTGCACTCGCTGCGGACGAAGTGTATGTCCAGGCGGGGGCCATGGTGCATCCGGGAGGAAAAAGTGATCCGGACGAAGCCGAAGTCGGTATTGGCTGGAGTTTGCCCTGGCAATGGCAGGACGGTAAGTTGACCACCCGGCTGGAGACGGGGGTCGGATATGAAAAGGCGCGCGAAAATGATGTTTTGCGCGTGATGGTGACGCCAATGCTACGTTACCGGTTCAATGGATCGGGCGCGGACGGGCTGTTCGTCGAGGGCGGGATCGGGGTGACGTACTTGAACAAGACCCAGCTCTCGCAAAATTATGATCTAGGCTCTCATGCGCTGTTTCAGGACAGACTGGGGGTGGGGTATGCCGCCGGCGCCAATGAGTGGAGCCTGCTGGTAACCCATTTATCCAGTGCCGGCACCAAACAGCCCAATCCTGGCACTGAGGCCGTCAGCCTGCGCTATACGCGCACCTTCTGAGGCACCGGCACGTATCAAGGCGTGGGAGGCCAGCCATAGCGTTTCAGGTCGGCTCTTCCGCGCGCGTCGAATTCGATGCCTTCCGCTTCGAGTAGTACACGCTGCAAATCATCCTCTCCGTTGAGACCGCGCGGCGAAATACCCCCCTGGTGATTGACGACGCGAAACCATGGTAATGGGCGTGAAGACTGTGCCAGCGCGCGTGCAACCATGCGCGCATGCCGGGGGTAGCCCGCTGCACGCGCAACCGCACCGTAACTCATGACGTATCCCTCCGGAATCCCGGCAACGATCCGCTGCATCTCGGCGAAGGCGTCCTGGCTCGTTCGTGTCGTGGGCCTTTTCTGTGTACTCATGTTTTAAAATGCCATAATCAAAATAACAATATGCTCCTGAATGACCGGTCAGGGCGCAAAAAATGGGAATGTCATGATAAATCGAGATTGGATGGCATTGGGCTTGATGGGGCTCCTGGGCATTTCACCTCTGGTGGTTGCTGAACCGCTCAGGGTCGGATTCGGTGTTGACCGGCCGCCCTATGTCATGGAAAAAAACCGGTCCGGCATCGAGGTCGAGATCGTGACGCGCGCCGCGGCCAATGCGGGGATGCAGGTTGTCGTCATATTCGCCCCCTACGTTCGCGGTAATCTGATGCTGCAGCGTGGGCAGCTTGATGCGGTCACCAGCACGCAACCCGTTCATCCGGCTTCATTTTACTCCTTGCCCTATATCGAGTATCAGGATATCGCCATCGCGCTGAGCAAACGCAAGCTACGGGTGCAATCCATTGCCGATCTGGGGCGGTATTCGGTGGCTTCCTTCCAGCTGGCGCACGAGGTTCTGGGGCCCGAGTTCCAGTCGATGGCGGCCGCCAACGGGGCATATCGCGAGGTGCTGGACGAGAAGGCGCGCAATTTGCTGCTTTATACGGGGCAAGTCGATTTTCTGGTCGGCGATAAACGCATTTTTGAATATTTCAACCGTAAGCTCAACGAGGTGGCACGGGTAGACGTTTCCCAGCCTGTGACACTGTATCCGCTGTGGAAGCCCGTTTCGTTTCATATGGAGTTCAGGCTCGCGACCCAGCGCGACCGGTTCGATCAAGGGCTGAAGGCATTGCAGGATAGCGGTGACTATGCGCGTATTCTGAAAAAGTATGAGTAAGCCACATGCGGGATATTCGATGCCGCTAATCGAATGCGCCAGCACAGAGCCGTGCAGCGTAGACGGCGATGTCTTCGGGCCAGACTTCGAGCACAGCGGTAAACGTCGCGCGCCGCCCGGCAAACAGGGCGCGCGCAGCGTCTTCGAAGCCAGGCAGGTCACCCGCCATGCATGACATGAAGCCATATCCCGCTTCTTGAGCGCGTCGCTTGCGATCACTGACGCCGCCCTGCCGCCTCGCGTCCTCCACCAGCTTGCGCAATGCAACCGACGCCCCGCCGGGCTGGGCATTCAGCCAGGCCCAGTGCCGGGGTAACAGTGTGATTTCGCGTGCGACGACGCCCAGTCTGGGCCTGCCTGGGCCCCGCGGGACGGCACCGTTCGCCTGGTCCTGTTCGATGGTGAAAGAACCGCCATCCCGACGCCAGTCGACGTCGATGCGTTTACCGCACTGGTCATTGAAAATCAGGATCGACGCGCGCTGATCACCAGGAATCTGCTCCGAAATCTGGCGCACCACATCCATCAGCGTGCCGCAGGCGATGCGATGCCCCCCCAGGAAGGCCGTGCACGGGGTATGCAGTTCTGTCTCCATTTGGTGTCTCCCGGTCTGATTGGGCAATATCCCGACATTCATATATTAAACGAGTGATGAATACACATTTAATCAATGATTGCATATGTCGCGATAAAGCGCCACTCCGGGATGGCGCCGCAAGCGGTGGGGGACACCCCCTTTCGAGGGTGGGCAGAGACGGGCATTACAATTGATATTTCTTGATCTTGTCGAACAGGGTGGTCTTGGCGGTCTTGAGTGATTCACTGGCGCGGCTCAGGTTACCGCCATGGCGCCGCAGGGCTTCGGCGATCACCACGCGCTCGAATGCTTCAACGCTCTGCGACAGCGATGGGGCGGCGGTACCGGCCGTTTCGGACAGAAGAGGCGTCTTGATGCCGAGTGCGAAGCGTTCGGCCACATTACGCAATTCGCGCACATTCCCTGGCCAGTCATAACCGACGAGCAGGGTCTGTTCGTCAGGCTCCAGCGACATCGGTGCACGGTCATAACGGGCTGCGGCCTGCAGCAGAAAATGCTCGAACAAGAGCGGAATGTCTTCACGCCGGTCGCGAAGCGGCGGCAGCTCGATACTGACGACATTGAGGCGGTAATACAGGTCGGAGCGGAACTGTCCGCTATCGCTCAGTACTTTAAGGTCGGTCTTGGTCGCCGCCACGACACGGCAGTCGATCGGTATGGGGGTATTCGAGCCCAGTCGCTCGAAAGTCCGTTCCTGTAACACGCGCAGCAGTTTGACCTGCTGCGGCAGCGGCATGCTTTCGATTTCATCAAGGAACAGCGTGCCGCCGTTGGCGTACTCGAATTTACCGATGCGTTTTTTCTTGGCATCGGTGAAGGCGTGCGCCTCGTGGCCAAAAATTTCGCTTTCAAAAAGGCTATCGGTCAACCCGCCGCAATTGAGTGCGACAAATGGATGGTCGTGACGGTTGCTGGCTTCGTGCAGGCAACGCGCGACCATTTCCTTGCCCGAGCCGGTTTCGCCGTGGATCAGAACATTCGCCGAAGTGTTCGCCAGATCGGCAATCAGCTCGCGGATACGCTGCATCGCCGCCGAACGTCCGATCAGCAAGGTTTCCAGTGTGTACTTGCTCTGCAACTGGCGGCGCAGGCTGGCGACTTCCAGACTCAGGCGCCGCTGCTCCAGCGCGCGCTGCGTGACTTCCACCAGGCGTTCGGGCGAAAACGGCTTTTCGATAAAGTCGTAGGCACCGTCTTTCATTGCCTGAACGGCAAGGCTGACGTCGCCATGGCCGGTGATCAGGATCACCGGCAGCGCTTCGTCGTTTTTCTTCAGATTTTTGAGCAGCGTCATGCCATCCATCCCGGGAAGCCGGATATCGCTGACGATAACGCCGGGGAAGCCTGGCTGAATCTGCTGGGCGGCGGCTTCGGCCGAAGCGACGCCCTGCGCCGGAATGCCTTCCAGCTCGAATGCCTGCATGCAGCCGAGCAGTACGCTGGGGTCGTCCTCAACAATGAGCACGGTCAATGCTTCAGTCATCGCTGTGTTCCTTGTCGGCAGCGGGCAGGATCAGGGTAATGACGGCGCCGCCTTCCGGGTGGTTGCCTGCGCTCAGCGTACCGCCCGCTTCATTGATGATGCTGGCGGAAAGGGTCAGTCCGAGACCCAGGCCGACGCCGGCCGGTTTAGTCGTGAAAAAGGGTTCGAACAGATGCGCCAGGGTGCTGTCGGAGAAACCGGGACCGTTATCGCGCAGTGTCAGCGTGACCTGTTCGGAATTCCGACTGCAGTGAATTTCAATACGCGCATCGTGCTGTTGCTGTACCGCATACAGGGGGTCGGCGTCCTTGCCGACGCCTTGACGCTCCTGAATGGCGTACAAGGCGTTGGTCAGCAGATTGACCAGAACCTGTTCCAGCCGGTTGGCATCGCAGCGTGCGTCGAGATCTTCGGCGGCTTCATCGCGAATCACCTGAACGCCGCGCTGCCGTAATTGCTGATCCAGCAGAAACAACGCGTTATCCAGCGTGCGCCTCAGATTGGCCGAGCCGCTCGCATTGGTCGACTTGCGGGCGAAACTGCGCAGTGACCCGGTGATCTTGCCCATGCGCTCCACGAGCTGCGCCATGGTTTCGAGGTTGGTGCTGGCGGTGGCCTGGTCGCCGCGCGCCAGATATTTGACCGTATTGCCCGATAAGGTACGCAGTGCCGCCAGCGGCTGATTGAGCTCGTGGGCAATCTGGGTCGATAACTGCCCGATGACCGCCAGTTTACCGGCTTGCACCAGCTCGGCCTGCGTCTGGCGTAAATGTTCTTCGGCGCGAATGCGATCGGCGACTTCTTCTTTCAGTTGCCGGTTGGCCGTCGACAGATCGGCGGTGCGTGCATCGACCTTGTGTTCCAGCTGCAGATAGGCGCGCTGCAGTGCGACGCGGGCGGTCAGCTTGTCGCGCAGGCGGCGACGGCGTTCGTTCAGCAGAAACAGGCCGGTCAGCGCCAGCGCAGCCAGGACGCCGGCAAGTGCCGCGCGGCTCAGCGCCAGATTGTAGACCGGCGCCAGACTGATCAGCTCGGTCAACTGCCAGTTGCTGCTGCCGGCCAGCGGGCGGGTTTCCGCCAGATAGCGGTGAGGGCGGCTGCCGGGTTCGGCCCAGCGCACGATGCGTGCCGAGTGATTGAGTTGTTGCAGCGTATCGATCCCGAGCCGTTTCAGCTTCAGGCGGTTGTACTGGCGCGTGTCATAGAAAAGCTGCGCCTGCTTTGCGCTGATCGTACCCAGCGTACCGAATTTCCACTCGGGCCGCGAGGCGAGAATCACCACATTGTTAACGTCGGACACCCAGACCAGTGCGCGACCGGCGGCCCAGGTTTCTTCAAGCTGTGTCAGGCCGATCTTGACCACCACCACCCCGGTGGTGCGGTTACCGTCGTACAGCGGCTCGGCAAGATAGTAGCCCGGTTCGCTGCGCGTCGTGCCGACGCCGAAAAACCGGCTGGATTTGCCACGGATCGATTCCTGAAAATAGGGGCGGAACGCATCGTTTTCGCCCAGAAAGCTGTCGGGCCGATGCCAGTTGCTGGTCGCGATGACGCGGCCGTTTTGATTCAGGATATAGATGGCGCGCGCGCCGGTATGGTCGTTGAGCGCCTCAAGATAATGATTGGTATCGCTTTGCAGGGTTTTGTCGTGTTGCTTTTGCAGCAGGGCGGCGACCGTGGGCGACAGACCCAGAATTTCGGGCAGGTGGGCAAAGCGGGCAATTTCGCTGTCCATGCCTGCGGCATAGAGCTCAAGATGCTGTTCCGATCCATTCTGCAGATCTTGCAGAGACGACGAAACACTGGCCTCGAAGGCGCCAATGCCGATGCCGGACACCAGCAGCAAAACGAGCGCCAGATACAAGAGCGGGCCTGACAGTGAG
>Ga0326727_10023329_pt1 | contig 11820 bp, 8 predicted proteins | sample MB2enrmetagenome_FD_207643 | JGI IMG/M metagenome (GOLD analysis project Ga0326727, IMG submission 207643) | Lab enriched peat soil microbial communities from McLean, Ithaca, NY, United States - MB29MY | ecosystem: Environmental > Terrestrial > Soil > Wetlands > Peat | place: USA: New York... | reverse complement strand
TGCGAGTTGACGCTCCCCTTTCCTTTCCCGAAAATCTGCAACCCGACAAGGTTGCACGCTCAGGGTCGCCGACCCAGCAGAGCCGCCCCGCCCCGGTCGATTCCGGCCAGGATCAGGCACAACTGTCGGTCGATAACGATACGATTCAGCAGTTGAAAACCAACCTTTCCCAAGTGCCGGAGGTTCGGCAAGAGCGCGTAGACGCTCTACGCCAAGCGGTGAGCAATGGCAGTTATCAAGTTTCGGATCAGCAATTGAGTGACGCCATTGGATCAGACCAGCTGACGGGACTCATTCGACTGACTTAGTCGATAGGAGGGAGGAGTCATGGACGATTTGGCTCCTGCCCCAGCGCAGCGGACCTCCGATGACGGAGGGCGGACACCGGAACAGAACTTCACGGCGCGCAGGAAGGCGGTGAAGAAGGTTCCGGCGGGGCCTGCCCGAAAGCAAGATGCGGAAGCGGACTTGGCGCCCGAACCCGAGCCCGATTCGGAACCGGAATCTGACCATCAGCTCGACCTTTTGGCTTAATTATGAAACACGAAGTGCAGCGTTACTTGGAATTGCTCGAACGGCGTTTGGCGACACTTCGATTGCTCGCCACCGACCTCGATGAGAGCCGTTCGGCTTATGTCACGCTCGACTTGCGGGCGATGCATCAGCACATTTCGCATCAAGAGAACCTTTGCACGGAAATTCGCCTGCTCGACACGGAGCTGCAAAATATGAAAGAGAGGCTTCGAGGCTTGGCCGCCGCTGGCGAAATGCCCTCCTCGCTGGGGGAACTCGAGGCGCAACTCGACCCCATGTCAGCCCGCCAACTGCATCTATTGCTGGGCGGACTCAAAGCTATTCAGGCTGACGTGCGCAGGCTGAGCCGAGTGCATTCAGAACTGCTCCGGCGTTCCCGGCGGTCCGTGAACGTCCTGCTGAATTTTCTGGCGCACTATTCGGGCACGTACCCGCTCCCCGTTACCCGATCCAAGGGGACGCCTTTTGTCTCGATGGGGAAATAATTTATGTCGAGCCTATTTGGTACTATGTCCGTCGCCCTGCAAGCCATGCTGGCACAGCAGAGCGCTTTGGAAGTGGTTGCCAACAACGTCGCCAACGCCAACACACCAGGCTATTCGCGGGAAGTGGCGGTGATGGAAGAGAGTCCTCCCATCCTCAGTGGGAACACCATGGTGGGGACCGGCGTGACCATGTCCAGCGTGGAGAGTGTCCGTGACGACATCCTGAATCTGCGCATTCAGCAGGAAACCTCGCAGCAATCCAGCCTGAATTCCTACGTGGGTTCGATGAACCAGGTGCAAGCCCTTTTCAACGAGACCCAGGGCACCGGCCTGCAGACCTATTTGAGCAGTTTCTTTAACAGTTTCCAGTCCCTCGCCACCAACCCCACAAGCTCCTCGCTGCGCCAGTCGGTGCTCACCTCCGGTCAGGATCTGGCGGGCGCGTTCAGCCAAACCAGCCAGAACCTGGCGACCATCCAACAGGGTTTGGATCAGTCCGTGGTGCAAACCGTTCAGCAGGTTAACCAGCTCACCGCGCAAGTGGCCAACCTGAATCAGCAAATCCAGGACGTTTCCAATTCCGGGGATAATCCCGGCTCGCTGGAGGATCAGCGCGACGAAGACCTGACCAATCTTTCCAACCTCATCGACACGGCGGTGGTTTATTCCAACAACGGGACCGTGTCCGTGACCACCACCAATGGCGCGGCCCTGGTATCCGGCAATCAAAGTGACGCATTGACCACACAGATCAATAGTTCCACGGGAATGCACGATGTGTTTGCCCAGGGGACCGACATTACTTCCAGCATCGCGGGGGGGGAACTGCAGGGTTATATCAGTGCCCGCGATGACAGCATTCCCACGGCGCAGTCATCTCTCGACAATCTGGCCGCCGGCCTGATCTCAGCGGTAAACAAGCAGCAAAACAACGGTTATGACCTGAATGGCGCAAGCGGTGTCAACTTCTTCACGCCGTTTACGCCCTCGACGCCGGGTTCCAACGCGGGCGCCGCCGCCACCATGGCCGTGGCGCTTACCAACCCCGATCAAGTTGCCGCCAGTTCCGACGGCACCCAGGGAGATAATGGCAATGCCACGGCGCTGGCTGATCTCCAAAATCAACCGATCGTCTCCGGCCAGACGGCGGGAGATTATTATTCCAATCTGATTGACCAGGTGGGCAACGACGTTTCCAACGCCACTTCGGAGCAGACCGCGGTCGGTCTGGTCTTGCAGCAACTCACCAACCAGCAAGCGTCTATTTCCGGGGTTTCGCTGGACGAGGAAGCCACCAACCTGGTCATGTACCAGCGCGCTTACGAAGCCTCCGCACGGGTCATCTCCGTCGTCGATGAACTCAACGAGGCGAGCATCGATATGTTTACGCCGAGCTAATATGGGCATACGCGTTGATCCCGATGTCTACAGTGTCATCCTGAGCGGGTTGCAGACGAATACCCAGCAACAGGATCAAGCCTTGGAGCAGGTTTCGTCCGGGCAAAAGCTGAATTCCCTTTCTAACAACCCTGCCGCGGCCGCCAGCCTGGTGAACCTGCGGATGCAGTCAAGCTCCGACACTCAATACCTGCAAAACATTTCGTCTTTGACGGGGTCCATGAATGTGGCGGACTCAGCGCTGAGTTCCGTCGTGGAGGGTTTGACGACCGCGCAATCCCTGGGTGTGGAGGGAGCGAATGGAACCGTCAACGCCCAGAACCGGCAAGCCCTTTCCCAGCAAGTTCAAGGAATCCAACAAGAAATCCTGGGTTTGGCGAACACTTCTTATAATGGCCAGTATCTCTTTTCCGGCACCAAAACGACCACCCAACCCTACGTGGCCGACACCGCCTCCCCTTCCGGTGTGGATTACAAAGGGGACAACAATACCAACAGCGTGGAAATTTCTGAGGGGCAAGCGATGCCCATCAACCTTCCGGGCAGCCAGTTGTTCAGCAATGCGACAACCGGCGTCTTTCAATCCCTCCAGGATTTGTACACCGCGCTGAACACCAACGGCGACATCGGCAGCGCCACCACGGAAGTCCAGAATGCCCTGAATTATGTAAGCGCCCAACAGACGTTCTACGGAAACTCCACCGACCGTCTGAACAATGCCCAGACATTCCTTACCCAGGAACAAACGCAATTGACGGAAACCGAGGGCAGTACCTTGGACGCCAATATGGCTACGGCGGTTACCAACCTGACCCAAACCGAGACCACGCAGCAAGCCCTGGTGGAAGCCGGAGCAAAGATCTCGCAGACCGACTTGTTCGACTACTTGCCCTCCTCTTGAGCCTGCCTTTAGGGGTGAATCATTGCCGGGCGAACGGGCCTCAGCCTTGAAGGGGCGGTTCGCGAACTGCCCCCACGTTCAGCCCCCAACCCCATTCAACCCCCTCAGAGTTGCTGAATCGTCCGGTCGCATCAATCCGTGGGGTTTTCCCACGGGTAATGACATTGGACCTCTTCGCTGTCCCCCTTCCCATCCCCAAGATCGAGAGGCAGTTGACACTCTACAGCCATGGATGTAGATTGCCTACCACCATGAAACCCAAGAGTGAACGGTACCAGAGTCGCATTGAGTTGCTGCAGGGCACGCTGGACATGCTGATCCTCCAGACCTTGCAGTGGGGACCCCAGCACGGCTATGGAATCAGCCAGTCGATTCGGGGGCGCTCCGGAGAAGTCTTGCAGGTTGAGACCGGATCGCTCTACCCCGCGCTCCATCGCCTGGAAAAGCAGGGGTGGGTAACGTCGCAGTGGAAGCTGACGGAGAGCAATCAGCGCGCTAAATTCTATCGCCTCACCCCCACCGGTAAGAAACAACTGGTCTCTGAGCAAGCCCGCTGGGCGCAGGTGGTCAGCGCCATTGCGGGAGTCATGAATCCTGTGCCCCAGGAGGGATAGCCATGAGTCTCTGGGACTGGCTGTTTCAGCGCCGCCGGCGTGAAGAGGAATTGGACGAAGAAGTCCAGTCTCATTTACGCATGGCCGTACAGGAGCGCATGGAGCAGGGCGAAGCCGCCAAGCAAGCCCGCGCATCAGCCATTCGCGAGTTCGGCAACGTCACTTTGGTCAAAGAGGTCACACGTGACATTTGGGAGTTTCGCTGGCTGGAAGAGTTGTTGCAAGACCTCCGTTACGGCCTTCGCATGCTCGGGAAGTCGCGGGGGCTCACGGCGATTCTCGCCCTGACGCTGGCGTTGGGCATTGGCGTCAACACGGCCATTTTCAGTGTGCTGAATGGATGGCTGTTCCGTCCGCTGCCCGTGCGCGCGCCGGAGCAGATCATGGTGCTGGGATTTTTTCAGCAGGAGGTGGGTTCACAGTTTTCCTATCTCGATTTCCTGGATTTCCAGAAGCAGGCGGACACGTTTTCCGACCTCTTCGGGTACGCGACCGGGGGCGGGGGATTTAGCGTCAACGGCAGCAACGCGAGTGAATTTGCTTACAGCGCCGTAACCGGCAATTATTTTTCGGCCCTGGGGCTGAAGCCCGCGCTCGGCCGGCTGTTCGGCCCCGGCGAGGGCGAAAAGCCGGGCGAAGAAGGTCTTGTAGTGTTGGGTTACTCCTTCTGGCAGACGAGATTTGGCGGTGACTCCGGCATCGTCGGGAAGCAGGTTCAAATTAATGGGAAACCGGTAACGGTTATCGGCGTCGCGCCCCGGGAGTTTCACGGCACGTTCTTTGCCTTCGACATGGATGGTTACCTGTCGCTGAATGCGGCGGCATTGGTTCAGGAATCGAGCGGGTTTTGGACCGACCGCCGCAACCGGCTATTAATGGTGCTGGGAAGGCTTAAGCCCGGGGCCAGCCGGCGGCAGGCGCAGGGTTCGGTGGACGTGATTGCCGGCCGCCTGGCAGCCCAATATCCCGCAACCAACAAAGAGGTCAAGGTTCGCGTTATCCCGGAACGACTGGCCCGCCCGGCGCCCTTTGTCACCAGCTTCGTTCCCGCCATCGCCAGTCTATTTCTGGTTCTGCCCGGCCTGGTCTTGCTGCTGGCCAGCATGAACGTGGCGAATATTCTGCTGGCCCGGGCAGCGGTGCGCCGGCGCGAGATGGCCATTCGCGTATCTCTGGGTGCGGGCCGCGGTCGGTTGATCCGTCAACTGCTCACGGAAAGCCTGCTTCTGGCGTTTCTGGGCGCGCTCGGGGGCTTGGTTCTCGGAAAATGGGCCATCGGCGCGAGCGGCTCGATGCTCCATTCGGTGACCACTACGACCTCCAACATCGGCTTCCGGCTCGACACCAGTCTGGATTGGAGGGTCTTCGCGTACGCCCTGGGGATTGCGCTCCTCACCGGAATCCTGGTGGGCGTTTGGCCCGCTTTTCGCGCCAGCCGGGCCGATGTAAATACCGGCCTGCGCGAGGGTGGGCGGGGCGATAGCGCCGACGTGGGTCGTCATGGAATCCGCAACATGCTGGTGGTGGCACAGGTGGCAGGCTCGCTTATATTGTTGATTGTCGCCGGCCTCTTCGTTCGCAGCCTTGAGCACGCCGAGCATATGGATTTGGGGTTTGATCCTGATCATGTCGTGGGCGTAATGCTGGACGTCCGCCAAGTTGGCTACGACCAGACGCGCGCCAAGACTTTCTTTCAAGAACTTCAGGAACGCACGCAGTCCATGCCGGGCGTCCAAACCGCCAGCCTTGCCTTGACCGCGCCCTTGGGAATGCCCAGCCCGAGGAATCCCATTTATGTGGAAGGCCGTCCCCTCCCGGCCGGCCAGTTACCCCCTAAGATTTCTCACAGCAGCATCGACCCGGCTTACTTTGAAACTCTGCGCATTCCTCTTCTCAGCGGCCGGCCCTTTGCGGATTCTGACAATGAGACGGCGCGGCCGGTGGCCATTGTGAATCAGGCGATGGCCGCGAGCTTCTGGCCAAACCAGGACCCCATTGGCAAGCGCTTCAGCTTGAACAGCGATGCGGGACCTTTCGTCGAGGTGGTGGGTCTGGCCCGGGACGGGCAAAGCATGTGGATGTTGTCTTTTCAGCCTCAGCCTTTCTTCTATATGCCACTCGCCCAAAATTACGCGCCGTTTTTGACCCTGCTGGTTCGAACCAAGGGCCCACCGGAATCGCTCATTCCCGGAGTGGAGCAAGAAATCCGCCAACTCGCCCCCGGCCTTCCCATCCTCAACGTCGCGACGATGCAGCAGGCCGTCCATGGCCTCGCCGGCCTGTTCATCTTCCGTCTGGCAGCGTCTCTCGCCGGTGTAATGGGCATTCTGGGTCTGACGCTCGCGGTGGTGGGCGTTTATGGCATGGTTTCCTATTCGGTGAGCCAACGCACGCGCGAGATTGGGATCCGCATGGCCCTCGGCGCCGAGCGGATGGACGTCCTCAAGCTCACTCTTGGGCAGGGGCTGGTTTTGGTCATCACCGGTGTGGTCGCGGGCCTGGTGGTGGCGTGGGCCCTTACACGCGCCATGTCTCGATTGTTAATCGGCGTCAGCCACAATGACCCCACGACTTACGCGATGATTTCGATCTTGCTGTTAGCCGTGGCGCTGGCCGCGTGCTACCTTCCCGCCCGCCGGGCCACCAAGGTCGATCCCATGGTGGCATTGCGTTATGAATGAGGGGGGCAACCATGAGTTTCTGGGACCGGTTGTTTCGCCGACATCAGCGCGAGGAAGAATTGGACGAAGAAGTCCAGTCTCATCTCCGCATGGCCGCACAGACGCACATCGAGCAGGGTGAAACCTCAGAGCAGGCGCACACTTCAGCCATCCGCGAGTTCGGCAACGTTACTTTGGTCAAAGAGACGACGCGCGACATGTGGGGCTTTCGTTGGCTTGAGACCTTGCACCAAGACCTCCGCTATGGCGCGCGCCAGTTGCGCCGCAATCCCGGCTTCACGGCGGTGGCCATCACCACCCTCGCCCTCGGCATCGGGGCGAACACAGCGATGTTCAGCATTGTCGATGGCGCGTTCTTGAAGCCACTGCCGGTTTCGGACCCAATTGAATTTGTTCGCATGGGGACGCAAGAAGCGCACGGCGTGTATTCCGGCGTTTCATTTCCGGACTACCTGGACCTCCGGGCCCAATGCTCATCGCTCGCGGGCGCTGTCGCCTACGAACGGGAAAGCCGGTTTGTGAATTCCCTGGATGAGTCGAGCATGGTCGCCGTGGATATCGTTTCGCTGAACTATTTCGACTTCCTGGGAATCAAGCCCTTGCTGGGGCGCACGTTTCCTCCGGAAGCAGAGGGAACTGCAGCTTTGGGGCCGACGGTGGTGATCAGCTATGCGCTCTGGAAAAGCCGGTTGGGTGGTGACCCCAGCATCGTAGGCAAAACCATCCGGTTGAACAATCAAAGTACTACAGTTCTGGGAGTTGGCCCTCCGCGCTTCCGCGGGCTGGAGAGGTTTGTTCCCACCGACGCCTGGCTGCCCGTGGATGCCTTTGAGACCGCGGAGATGAAGCACCGTGAGTCCCGCTATTACGAGGTGATGGGGCGCCTAAGGCCGGGCGTGACCGCGGAGCAGATGCGCGCGGAACTCGACACTGTCGGCCACCGTCTGGCCCAAGCGTACCCTGCCACAAACAAAGCAGCCACTTTCCAAGGCGAGCCGGAATCGGGACGCCAGCACGGCTTTCTTCTCATTTCCCTTTTCCTGATGTCGCTGGTGGGGCTGGTCTTGCTGATTTCCTGCGCGAATGTTGCGGGCCTGCTTCTGGCACGCGGTGAAACACGCCAACGGGAAGTCGCGGTGCGTCTGGCGCTGGGATCAAGCCGTGGACGCCTGATCCGTCAGTTTCTAACCGAAGGTCTCATCCTCTCGCTGGCCGGAGCGGTCCTGGGGTCGCTGCTTGCTGCTTGGCTCATCGCCATCGAGCCTTCCCTGCTGCCGCCTGCCCCCATCCAACTCGGGCCGGACCTGCGGATTGACGCGCGTGTGATGCTGGTCACGCTCGTCGCTTCCCTGCTGGCAACCTTGATCTTCGGCGTTGCCCCGGCGCTTCGAGCTTCGAAGGCGGACCTCACCGTGACGCTTAAAGGAGGGGAAGCGAGCTTGGCGCATGGTTTCCGACGCATGACCTCCCGCAATGTTCTGGTGGTCGGCCAGGTCGCGCTCTCCGTCTTGATGCTATCCGTGGCGGGGCTGTTTCTGCGGAGCTTGATATCAACGCTGCGGGTGCCTTTGGGATTCGATCCTCACAAGAATCTACTTGTCGTGCCCATCGGCACCTTGGCGGGCAGCGTGGAGCAGCGAAGAAACCTCTTGCCCACAGTTCTGGAGAGGGTCCGGGGATTGCCGGGGGTCGTGCGTGCCACCTCCGCGATGCGAATTCCGCTGAGCGGTTCCGGTGGCGGAGCCGAGCTGAGGATTTCCATCCCAGGCATCGAACTGCCCGAAGGTCAGGAGAGCGTCGCGGTCAAGCTCAATGCGGTCGGCCCGGACTACTTTCCAACCGTCGGGACGCGAATCCTCAAAGGCCGCCAATTTACCTCCGGCGACAGCGCCAACGCTCCCAAAGTGGTCCTGATCAGTCAAACCATGGCTCGCCGCTTCTGGCCGAACCAGGATCCCATCGGGCATAGCCTGCGGATCGAAAAGAAGGACTACGAAATCGTGGGAGTGGCGGAGGACGTCAAGATCAATCACATTCAGGAGTCGCCGGAGCCCTACATGTATTTCCCCCTTGCGCAAAGTTCCTATGGGGGAGAACTGATTGTTGAAACCACCGGTGACCCGCGCCTGTGGATTCCGGCGGTCAAGCGGGAGGTTCGGGCCGTGGACAAGAACGCGCTGGTGGTGTGGATTCAGACGGGCGCGGATCTTCTCCGCTCCGAACAGAGTGTTTACGTTGAGCGCATGGCGGCGGCCCTGGTGGGCAGCTTGAGCCTGCTGGGGATGTTCCTGGCCTCCGTGGGGCTCTACGGAGTGGTGGCCTATCTTGTAAATCGGCGGACCCGTGAGATCGGCATACGGTTGGCGCTGGGAGCGAGCCGCAAGGAGATCGTAAATCTCGTCTTGCGTCAGGGTTTGATCCTTGTACTGGTAGGGGTCGGCGTCGGCCTCGTCTTGGCCGTCGCCACGACGCGCTTTATGTCCAGCATGCTCTACAGGGTGAGCCCGCTAGATCCGCTTGCTCTGGGTGGAAGCGCCATCCTGGCCGGAGTCCTCACATTCGTGGCATGTTACATTCCGGCCCGCCGGGCGACCAAGGTCCATCCTATGGTGTCGCTGCGGTATGAGTAGCGCAAGTTTGCCGGATCAGGGCTCTACGGAAATCTCGCGCACGGACGTGGCCCAGGCGCACGCCGACTGCAAGTTTGCCCGCACATTTTCCAGGCGAGCTTTTTCCGCCAGGAGCGAAAACTGAAGGGTCTCCATTACACCCCGCAGGGCCTTCAGGTTATCCCGGTACTTCAGCAACTCGTAGGCAGCTTCCGGCACGCCCACCGACGACCGGGAATTCGCCGCGAGAGATTGGGAGACTTGTTTGAGCCGGAGGTCGACTTTGTCCAGCCGGCGAACTGCTCCGCGGGACTCCACCACTTTCGAGCCATTTTCGGCAACCTGATCAATAAACTCTTGGAATTCGCGATTCGCGATCCGAATAATGTCCAGCAGTTCGTTGTTCATCGAGTTTTCCTCAATACCCCATACTTAAATCGGCAGGGCACCCCCGGGTCTTTAGCCTTTTTGGCCACAACCCCACCGCAGGCAAGCAATTTGCCTACGCCGCAGATGTCCGGAGGCGTAAAAAAGTCGCTTTTGCTCTCAAAGGCGTGTTTCGAGATTGATCCGTCACCGCTAACGCTTCATTGAGCCATTCCGTCAGACTTACCCCCATTCGGTCGCTCCCAGTCCCCAATGGCGTACAAATCGTTGACCGCGCACAAAACAGAGTCAATAATGCCAAGTCAGTTGCAATATCGATGCAACTAATAGCTATAGATAGGGACCCCTTTAAGTGGCCCGTTGGCGGCGGCGTAGGTGGGGATGACGGGAACCCTTGTAGCGGTTTTTCCCTCACCTATATGGGTGTATAAACCAATTAATTCTGTAAGCTTACGTCCATTCGACCGCATTCCAATAGGCGAAATTGAATCCTTAGAGGCACATACGGATAAGCTTGCTACACGGCTTGCTAGTTGCAACTAGCTTGCAATATTATCTCGAGATTAACCCGAGGAAGGAAATATGGAGCAAATACACACTCGATGGGGGCGATCAAGATTCCACATTACCCGCGCTGCGGGCCTATTGCTTCCCATCGCACTACTGGCGTGCATTTCCGTTTCGGCCCTCCCCCCGGGGAGCATCTCAGGAAAGGTCGTGGATCCGAGTGAGGCGGTCATTCCGGGTGTTTCTATCGAGATCTGCAACGTGGAAACGGGAGTGCGGCAGACGACGACCACCAATTCCGACGGGTTCTATTCTTTGCCGGCGCTACCTCCCGGCCAGTATCAGATTGAGGCCCATCAGTCGGGATTTCGCCCGCTGGTTCGGTCCGGGCTTATTCTCGAGACCGGTAAGGCGCTGGAAATCGATTTGAAGCTGGAATTGGGGCAACAAAGCACTGCCGTGACGGTTACGGAATCAGGCATCCACCTTGATACTGCCGACACCGCGATGGGCGAAACCATTACCACTTCCAAGATTGCCTCCGTCCCCCTGAACGGCCGCAGCTTTACCGACTTGCTTGCTCTCCAGCCGGGCGTTGTTCCGGTTACCTCGCGGCAGCCCAATGCGGTCGTCATGTCCGGATGCACAAGTACGGCTCCCTCCGGGGATCTCAATCCCGGCAACCTCTCGGTGAGCGGGCAGCGGGAAACAAATAATGGCTTCATCGTTAATGGAAGTATCGTGGAAGAAGACTTTAGCATGGGCACAGCACTCGTCCCGAATCTTGATTCGATTCGAGAATTCCGCGTGCTAACGAGTAACTTTGACGCCGAATACGGCAATTACAGTGGGGGACAGATTGTGGTCACGACCAAATCGGGAACGAATGAGTTTCACGGCAGCGGCTTTGATTTCTCACGAAACACGAACTTGGACGCGCGAAACTACTTTTCCCCGGCTCGCGCCCGGTACGACCAAAACCAGTTTGGCGGCACTTTCGGCGGGCCCATCAAGAAAGAGAAATCATTCTTCTTCGTGGATTATCAAGGGACACGGATGACCGAGGGGGTGGAGACCGGTTTGATTTCTGTGCCCGCAATTCCGGAGCGGAGGGGCGACCTGTCGGGTATCGCCAACTTGCTCACCGGTGTCGTGAACGGTCAATCATGGGCCGGCTCGCTTGCGCAGAACCTCGGCTACCCGGTGTTTCCCGGGGAGGCATATTACACACCTGGCTGTGCGAGTTCCGCGCAATGCGTCTTGCCCAACGCGCAAATTCCGCTGGGCGCCTGGTCAAGCCCGGCCAGGAGTTTGCTCGGCTTCATTCCCCTGCCCAATCAAGGGCTAAACACCTTTTCGACATCCGCATACAATGAAACCCTTCGCGATAACAAGGGCGCAGCGCGAATCGATAGCAATACCAGCCTGGGAGCCCTTGCCGCTTACTACTTCTTTGACGACTACGGCCTCAACAATCCCTATCCGACGGCGCAAGGCGGCGCCAGTGTTCCGGGCTTCACTGCCATCACTCTCGGCCGGGCACAAATGGCGAACCTTGGCCTGACCAAGGTTCTCGGCCCCACCATGGTCAACGAGTTCCATTTGAGCTATCTCCGCGATGCCAACAATGTCGGCCAGCCGCAGGGCGGCGTTGGCCCCAGCCTCGCATCTCAGGGATTCGTTGACGGCTCCGGCAACGCCTCC
>Ga0326727_10023328_pt1 | contig 11820 bp, 8 predicted proteins | sample MB2enrmetagenome_FD_207643 | JGI IMG/M metagenome (GOLD analysis project Ga0326727, IMG submission 207643) | Lab enriched peat soil microbial communities from McLean, Ithaca, NY, United States - MB29MY | ecosystem: Environmental > Terrestrial > Soil > Wetlands > Peat | place: USA: New York... | reverse complement strand
CTCTCGATCCAGAGAACCCTGTAGTGCCCGGCTCAGTTCATAGGTTGGTAGAGAAGCGGCGATCTGTCTAATGAATTCCACGGAGAGCGTTATTCCAATCAGGAATAACGCTCTCGAAGAATGGCCGGTATGACGGGCTTTGTGGCTGCTTATTGCCCTGATACCTTCCCTCCGTTGCAGTGCCAACGGAGAGCATCAATGCAGCTTTTGCAAGTTTTGATTGCACTACCACAACTTTCTTTTCAGTCAAGCGTCAATAAGAGAAACCGGCGCGGAGAGTCTTGCGTCCAGACCGGTACCCCCGCAGTTCAGGAGTGGTGTAAAGACACGCAGCACCGATCGCTATTGTGTTGCTCGGGAAAAAACCATTACTTGCCCTTGGTCTTTGGCTTGGAGGACGGGTATGGCACTACCGGAGATGCGACTCTTGCTGGCAGCGATTGCGCTGGCCGAAGAACTGAACTATTCTCGTGCAGCCGCGCGGCTGCGCATCGAGCAATCGACGCTGAGCAAGCGGATTGTCGAGCTTGAATCTCAGATCGACTTGCGCCTTTTCGTGCGGAACCATCAAACAGTGGAACTGACCGAAGCAGGTCGGCACTTTGTGGAAGAAGCGCGCCGCGCCGTGTTGTTCGCAGAGCGTGCAGTCGTTGACGCAAGAGCTGCGCTGCATGGAGCCGACGAAGTGCTCCACATTGGCAGGTCCGTTTATGCCGATCCGTATCTGGTCACGACGCTCCAGTCGATTCGTCTTTCTCTGTTTCCAGGCCTGAAGATTAAGCTCTGGAGCAATTTCTCGCACGAACTTGCGCGTATGGTGGCTACCGGAAATCTTGATCTGGCGCTGGTGGTGGCCATCCCCGATACTTCGTCGCTCAGCTTTTTGTCAGTTGCTGAGTCGCCCGGCTATATCGCGCTGCTGAAAAGCGACGCCATCGCCGGGAGTGTGGAACTCTGCCTCGAAGATTTGCACGCGCACGAGTGGATTCTGCCCGCGACGCATATCAACCCATTCATCACCGAGATGATTCAGGCGGAGGCCTCCGCAAAAAACATCGTCGCGCCCGACACGCATACCTTCACAACGGCTGAAGAGGCATCGGCGCTCGTCTTGGCGCACAAGGGCGCGGCATTCCTGACGCGCGAGGCGGCGTGGCGAATATCCAGCAATGAAATTGCTATCCGCCCCCTGACCGAGGAACACCCGAAACTCGTAACCAGATTGGCCACGCGCTCCGATGACAAAAAGCGGCTGACGAGCGAGTTCGTTCGCGCAGTCGGGCGCAAGCTGGTCAAGGTGCAACATCCATCACAGCGCAGCACTTCACTAGCCTGCTGAACCGCTGGGGCAAGGATCGTTTGTGCCAGTCGCGGCTACCTCTACGTCTCGAATGACGATATTGAGCGGTCCATCATGGCCGCACTTTGTGCAGGGATAAATCCCGGTGGCGACAGCCGTGCCGTCGAATTCATCTCGACGAAATACGTTGCCACAGTGAACACAAGCATGAAAGTGCGATAATTCGCGCCGTGTGCGATCCGAGTTGCTTGCCATCTTTCCCCTCGTTTCGGTAGTAGAGTTCCGCCTCAGTGGCCATTGGTATCGTTTTAGACGCGAGATTGTGCAATTGGGGATATGCAATATGGGGGGAAGCCCTACAGTTCTCAATCCAATCCGATATTGCAGTGAACTTGCACGGACAACTGTAATGCTCTTCATAGAGCGACAACGCAAGTTGGCGCTGGCCCGCTGGGTGGGAAGAGAGTGACCTCCCGCAAACAGCGGGAGCACGAGCAAGGGCGGGAAGAGCGGGCCAAAAATAAGCGGAGCCTGATCGCTCAAGCTCCGCGATGGGTTTTGATTTAGTTGATTACGCCGCTGCCTTTTTGATTGGCTTGCTTGGTGCATTCGTCGGCGGCTTGGGGGCAGCTTTCTTTTCCGTCTTGGCCTTCTCCTTGGCGGCGAACTCCTGCTTGACCTTGGCCGTGATTGCGGCCACGTCCACCTTGTAGAACTCGGCGGCTTCGCGCAAGGCTTTGGCGGATTCGTTGGAATTGTGCGCCGATTGCAGAACGGTGATTGCCACCAATACCCGGCCAAGGGTGCTCTCGTCGGCCCTGCGAAGAAAGGACGCGAGCAGCTTGGCCGGGGCGTCTCCGGTTCCGTTGGCCTTGCCAATGCTGTGAAGCCGAAAGATGATCGCCAGACGGCGCTCGTCCAAAACGGCGGCAAGACGCTCGGTGACAAAAAGCAGGTCGCGCTTCATCAGGCGGACAGGGACCGCATCGCTGGTTGCTTTCAGAACGCGGAGGCCGGTTGCCTGGGCGATGGCCTCTTCGCGGCGGCGCTTCTCCTGCTCTGCCTTGAATGCCGTGTCGGTCGCGGGCCGTTGCTTGCTGGCGTGGTGAATCGGACAATCGGGATTCGCGCACACCTTGTGAATGGTGCCGATGTCGCTGCCTTCGGTAATGATGGCGTCGGTAGCGAACCGGCACACCTTGAACTCGGGGCGCTGCGTGTCGTCTTTCGACTTCGGTTTGTCGTCGCGAATCGCGATGTACTTGTTGCGCGGCAGTACCGGACTGCCTTCCTTCTGCCCGCCGTATGCCGTGCTGATCTGCACAAGGTTGGGCTTGGCGGCAACGGCCTTCGCCACGTGCGCCGCAAGTTTTGCGTTGTAGCAGCGGGGATCGGTGCATTGGTCGCCCTGCTTGCCGAGGTCGTCGCCGAAAAGCAGCTTGTTATGGCCGGTGCGCTTGGGACAGTCGGCACAACTTCCCGCCGTGGGAACAAGCTGCGCGTCTCTCTTGTCGAAGGGCGCGTCTTTGAGGATGAGCAGAACATTCGTCTCAATCCAGAATTGCAGATTGCGCACGGGCAGAAGAATGCGCGTAGGTGTTGCTCCCCCGCTGTTGTAGGCTTCCTTGAAGCAAGCCGAGAGTGCTTGTTGCTGCTGGTCGGCTGGCAGCTTCGCCAGTAGCAGCGCATGGCCCACGCCGATTTCGTTGGCGTAGAAAGCATCGACCGCAGCGGGCACAAGGTCAACCAATTTCAACCTTGAGGCCACAAACGAAGGGTGCTTGCCAACCTTGGCCGCAATTTGCTCGACGCTGTACTTCGGCTCTTCCAGCGCCAGAAGCCGCGCAAAGCCTTCGGCCTCTTCCATCGGGTGAATCTCGGCGCGAATCAGGTTCTCGACAAGTTGCGCTTCCAATACTTCGGCGTCGCTCATCTGCTTGATGCGCACCGGCACGGTGACGGCTTCGGCCATCTGCGCGGCGCGGTAACGCCGCGCACCGGCCACGATCTCGAAGCCGTTTTCGGTGAGTGGCCGGACAAGCAAGGGCGAGAGCACTCCCTGGCTGCGAATTGATGCTGCTAGTTCTTTGAGGCTCGTCTCGTCAAAGACGCGGCGGGGATTGGTCTTCGATTCATTGAGCAGAGCGAGCGGAAGCTCGCGGTATTCGGTGGCATTGATAACGGTCGTTTCCATGATAAATGCTCCTTTCGAGCGGTAAAGGGTGAAGGCGCGCGGAGCGGGGACACGTCGGGCGTGGATCCGCTCCGCAGGGAGCGGACTAGCCGCGAATCGACTTGTCCGTAAAGGCTTCGAGGAATCGCTGTGCTTTCAGGTTCTTGTCCCACAGCGCGGCGAATCGTTCATGCTCGCGATGGAGCATTGCGTGAAACGCATACTGTCCATCGCGGATATAGCGCGACCACTGCTCGATGCCCATGTAATCGTTGCGGTAGTAGTAGGCCGAGAGTGTCAAACCGCAAAGCGGAGGCTTCGCCAACTCGAAGCACATCTCCGGGTCGCGCATCAGGTCGCCGTTCTGTTCGCCATAGTGTGCAATGGAGATTGCGGGCAGTCCGGTCGGCCCCGGCTCCGGCGTGGCTTCGATGACAAGCGCCATGTAAGGCGGATTCTCGATCTTGAGATAGAGCGTGGGCCGGTAGCCTCCGGCCCGCTCCAAAATGCGAAGGATGGTTTTCATTACGCCACCTCCGCCATTTCGTCCTGCGTTTCTGGCATCGCGACAGAAGCGGCGGACAGTCTGCCGGTCGGCTCTCCGGTGATGGCGTCGAGAATGACCGCTGAGGTCCGCTGGATGACTTCAAGGCTTTCCGCCAGAAGCGCCGCATTCCCTGCGTACATCTGGATGTAGTCCGAAGAGGCGCGGCCCATCTCAAGGCCGATAGCCTGTCCAACGATGAAAGCGACGGCCTCGGCTTCGGTCTCGCGCACGGTGGCGGTGGTCTTGGTGCGGCGGTCACTCTTATGCAAAAGTTCATGCGCCGTTTCATGGACCAAACAAACCAGAGTTTCAGCGGGCGACTGACCGGGCAGGATGGCAATCTTTCCGCCATAGCTGACGCCAAGAGCGGGCGCAATGTTTTCGTTGTATTCGAGCGCGATATGCTGCGCGTCGAGAAATGCAATCAGCCGGTCGCGATGTTCGCCCACTTCGCCGGTAATGTTGTGCTCGAACTCCGGCAGGTCCGCGCCTTCGGTCTGTGCCACATCGAAGACGTAGACCGCGCGGAAGCCAATCAGCATGGGCGCGGGCTTGCCGGTGTCGTCCTGTGTGCGGGTGTGGTCGGCGTCGTCTCTCTTGCGACGGTGTCCAACCATCGGGGCGAGAATCTGGATACCTTTTTCGCCGCGCTTCACAAACCGGCCCAACTCCTTCCACGTGTGGAACCCGGCGACTCTGGTCGCAGTTGGGCGTTGTCTCGCAATGCTCAAAATGTTCCCGAAAGAATAGGAATGGAAACGGGCCATCGCCGCGAGATACGCGGTCAATGTCTCGCTCTTGCCCGCTTCAAGCTGCTCAAGCAGGTAATCCACGGCCTGCTTGATAAGTTGCTGCGTGGGGTTGTCGCGCTGCGTGGTGCGCTGCTGGTAAGGGGATTCGCTGCGGAGCGCCGCATTTTTACTGTGCGGCGCGGTGGTGGTGGCGTTGCTGTTGGTGCTGGTAGCTGCGTAGGTCATGATTTTCGGCTCCTTCGGAGTGGGATTTGCCGTTTTTCAGCCCTGGGAGGGCTAAAAAAAGACATTCATTTCATGACTGGCGAATTGGGCGCAGAGAGGCGCTGTCAACTCCCGAAGCCCGCAAGGGGCGCGGAAGCGAGCACGGCGGCTTCTTGCCGCGCGGAGCTGCACAAGCGGAGTTGACAGAAGGAGCCGAACGGAGCCTAGAGTTCGCCGGGAAATGAATGTCGAACCGGTGGTCCAGCCGAAGGCTGCACCGCATTGTTTTTGGGGAGGGGCGTTACGGGGCGGGAACGGCCCCGTATGGATGGGAAGTGAAGAACGCCGGTTCTATCGGCGGTCGCAGCGGGGGAAGGGGCAGCGCCGCCTTCCCACCGGAGAAACAAGCATTTTATTCAGAAGACACGAGAGGAGAATTATTCCTGAAAGAAGTACACCGAAATCAATAGTCCATCCACCACAGAAGCATTATCGTGACGGTTCAGGATGAAGCTGATTCAGGATCGAGTGGAATTTCTGCGCGATAAGATCGGCGCCTTTCACTGGCGAATCAAGCGCGGATGCGAGTGATTCCAATTCGAGCCGCCATACCGGAGGCAATGTGAAGGTACGTGGCAACGAGTGTGTTGCCCGCTCCGCGAAGACACGTTCGACAGCGGCTCGTGTTTGCTTGTAATCGAGTTGGCCAAGAGCATCAATGAGAAGAATGTCGAGAATGTCTCGGGCGCGCCCCTCGGACGCAGGTCCGGTGCAGGCATGGAGTTTCTGAGCAACCTGTTCGTTTAGATTGAGGCAACGGACAGGAGAGGTCACAGGAAGTCCCATCTCCCTCAGACCGGTGATGATTGGGGTTACAAGGTCGGCCTCTTCAAGCCCTGGTGGGCCGAGATCGACATCGACGGTTTGCCAGCTTCTCGTTTTGTACTGAATTGCCACTTCAACGCGAACGGTATCCGCTCGTTCCATATGCAAAGGACTGGGACGCAAGCGGAAGGAGAATTCATCGAACCCGAGTTGAAGCGCATCGGCAATGCTCGACAAGCGGTAGGCCCGGTCACCGTCAAGCCCCAGGTCGAGATCTTTGGTGGCACGGGCTGCGTTGGCAAAACGCAGCTCCATCGCTACGCCTCCTTTGAGAAAATAGCGGCCCAGGATACCGCTCTGGATTGCGCGTTCCAGTACGCCGCACATCGCCAGAAACGAAACCCAGCGGCGCAGGCGCTCCTGATCGAGTCCCTGCTCCCGCGCAACGCGCGCCAGTACTTTTTCAAGTCGTTCTCTGGGAATCGGACTCATGCTTGGCCTCCTTTGTGTTTATGGGAACCGCGTTTAATCGGTGTGTAAATTGATCGATCTCGCGCTTCAAACTAGCCGCCTCGGCATCGCGAATGAATCCTGTTCGCTTAGCGTCGGCAACGGCCTTCCGGGCCAGATCGATGCGTCCTGTCGTATCCAGCACATCCCGAATGGTTCTTGCCACCGTTGTAACAGCCAACCCTTCATGCAGGGTCACATCGAGCGGATGAAGATCGCCGTGATGCACGGCAATCCACTTGGGGCGCTCCCTGCGAAGCCGGACGGCCTTTGGAACCGTAATGTGGACAAGCTGGGGGTTGGCGTCGGAGATTCCATAGAGAGCAAGCGCGGTTTCATGGGAGAGCGCAACTTCCGGTTCTTCCGGTCCGTGATTGGCCTCGGCCCACAGAAGGGCTTCCCGGTATTGAGAGAACCTGGACTGCGGGAAATGGGCGATTCGATAGACTCCGCGAGCGGTTCTTTCCAGCCTGCCGCGCTGCGTCAGCCGCACGAGAACGGAATCGAGGATGCCAGCATTACGAGCCTGCTTAGAGGTCAGCAGGCCGTCGTTGTCTTCGGCAATCGCAATCAGTTCGTCCATTCGTGTACGCGGCATGATTCGAGTATGGAAGCGCCATACCGAAATGTCAATATCATTCCATAGTGGAACTATAGTGACATCGCAGAATATCGACATGCGAGGTATAGTGCCTTTATTAAACAACTTGCAGGAAAGGCCGCGGAGACGATGGGTTATTGGCAGGGTTGTCATATTCCAACCTCAACGCTCTGAGCGGCAGTGAACGTCTTTCCGATGTTGATCGCTGATGCTTTGCTCACATCGCGGCTAAGACTTTCGATGAGCGTGGCGGCATTATTTGTGAAAATCTGCGCGTCGTGCGAGGCGCGGGAGACTGAGACATAGGCAAAGCGGGTATTGATGAGTTCGGGGTGAACATTGGTGTCCATGTTGACGAGAACGCGCTCCGAGGTGAGTCCCTGCGAACTGTGCGAAGTGACGGCATAACCGTGATCGAAATGGCGCATCTGCTCGGGATCGAAAGTGACGGTTTTATCTTTGCCGCCGTCCATGCGGACGGTCATTTCGCCGTGCTCGCCGATCTTCTGCACGGTTGCAAGGTCGCGGTTGGCGACGCCTAGATCACGATTGGGCGCGGTAAATTGCAGGCGGTCACCTACGGCAAATTCGCGCTCGATCTCGCGGTAGGCGGATATGCCGTGCAGCCGGGCCGGATCGTAGGTGACTTGCTGGCCGCCCGGCTTCTCAACGGTCAGCAGATTCGATTTTGGATCAGACGAGACCACTCGGGCGTAGCTGCGCTGCTCGATGCCGAGAGTTTTGCTGCCCCGCTGGTAGTGGAGCACGTCGCCAACCTCATAGCGTGCGGCCCAGGCACGGTCGGCTCCGGTCATATCGGAGCGCGGCGCAAGGACGCGCAGGGCGTGGCTTTCGGATTCGACGATGCCGCGCTGCTGCAACTCAGAGCGGACCGCCTGATTGATCGCGCGGCGCGAAGCATTGTCGGGTGAAACGATGATGGTATTGGCCGGATTGTCGGCATAGTTCCGGGCAATCGAGGCGATGCGCTTTTCGGGATCGGCAATCTCCGTGACGCGGCCCTGCTGTTCGAGAAGCGCGATGCCTTCGGCCACTTCGCCTCGCGCGAGATGCTCGACGGCGCGCAGCAGTTCCGGGTCTTTCTGGCGGACAATCTGATCAAGTCGCGCCGTCTTCATTCCGGCATCGACCAACTGCTCGAAGGGTTTCCCGGCTTCGACGCCCTGATGCTGGCGCGTGTCGCCGATGAAGAGAACCCGGTCGCCCGGGTCGAGTTTGGCGAGGAAATCGCGTACTTGCTTGGTGCTGGCCAGGCTCGATTCATCCACCATATATAGGTGGCGATCCGGTGTCGGCTGCTTATGCCGGGCGAGGAAGCCTTGCAGCGTATCGGCATTGATGCCGGCATCGCGGAGCTGATGCGCGGCACGCGAGGTCGGAGCGAATCCTTCGACAATCATTCCGCGCTGCTCGGCGGCCTCGCGCACGGTTTTGAGAGCGGTGGTCTTTCCCACGCCGGCGCTTCCTTGCAAACCTTGAATTCTGTCGCGCGAAGTCAGAATCTCTTCCGCGGCCGAGCGTTGCGATGAATTGAGAATCGGGTAATGAGCGGTATGTGCAACGGCTTGTTGGACAGGCATGATCTGGTCGGCCCGGCCTTGCCCCTGGCGCATCTGCTGCAGAATTTCTTTCTCAGCATGGATGGTCTCCGCCGTGGTGAACTGTCGCGCGGAGTCATGCTTTGGTCCGGGAACGAGTTGGAATTCGCCAGAGGCAAGACGAGTCTCCACGCTGGCGCGAACCTGAGCGTAGGTGGTTTCGCCCATGCCACGCCGCAAAGCATCGCGGAAGAGAGCACGTTCGTCGGTGACCGCCTCACGTTCAAAGCTCCGCTCGCGGGCGAAGGTCACGGCTTCCTGCGCGGCCTTCTGCGTTTTCTCAGGAGCGTGCTCGACAGATTTCTTCTGGCCACGTTCACGCGCCGCGTTTACAACCTGATTCGGCTGATTTCCGAACTCGGCGGCCAGCTTGCGGTGCGCCGCCAGCACCTCGGCAGGCGACTGAATTTGCTTCTTATCGCGCGTGGCGTGGGCGGCGATCTCCGCAGCCTCGTAGCCAGAGAGACCATTCTGTTGCATATGTGCGAGGATCTGGTTCTGGCGCTGGCTTGAAGCGTCAAGATACTCCTGCGAATATCCTTTGATCTCCGGCGCGCCGCTCCTGCCGGGCGCAATCTCGTAGCCCAATTCACGCAACCGAAAGGTCAACTCCGACTGATAGATGGCAGTGGCGAACTGCTGCGACTCGAAGAAACCGCGCTCCTGAAGCGCCCGCGTCGTACCATCTGCGCGCTCGGTGACATTGAAGATGACGGCGTGGGTATGAAGCTGCGGCGCGGCGTAACCATCGACTGGCCGTGATGTGTCGTGCTCGAATTTTGCGACGATGAATTGGCCGGTGGACTCGGCGGGCCGGTTGCCGCCAAGCCGCGCCTGCGTGTACCGTTCCAACTCGCCGAGAGCGGTCGTGACCGCCATGCGGTGAGCCTCGCGGACCCGGCTGTCGCCGCCAACAAGAGCGGTCAACGAAACCGATTTCGGCGCACTAAAGGTCGCATCCCACCCGGCGCGATGCTCGACGGATTTGACTGTTTTGCCGTCGGCTCCTTGATACTCGAAGGACTGCCGATGCTGGACAAGTTGTTCGCCGGTCTGTGGGTGCTGACCTTCCGAGAGCCGGTGGAACTCGTCGGCGCTGACTGCGCCCATGAGGCCGTATTTCTCGGCAAGCTGACCTTGCCATTCACCCTGCACGGTCTGCCCCTGGCTCCAATAGCTCTGATCTGGCGAAGTGAATTCCTGCTTGTGGTAGTTTTCCAGCTTGCCTGCGGAAAGTGCTTTCGAGATTTTCAGCATGGCTTAGTCTCCTAACGAGAATCCGCTTTGAATGGCTTCTGCACTCTCTTCGATTACTTCTGGCTCTGACGGTTTCTTCGTCAGCGTCTTTGGATCGAAGCCGAGTTCATCGTCGTCAAGCGGGCGCGGCACGAAGGCCGGTTGCGTTGCCGGAATGTCGTGATAGGCAAATGAAAAGCAGGCAACGTAGTTGCCGAGTTTCAGGTATGCGTGCCGGTCGGGCAAACCGGAGATTTCCGAATCCATCACCAGCGGCTCAACCTGGCGCTCCAGAGTGAAGTTTTTCCCTGTGCGGCTGCCGTCGAAATGCGTCTGCCGCATCCGCTCAATTTCCACTTTGCCGATGGCGCTCGATACCCACTCGGCGGCCTTCGGTTCGGTAGTTTTCAGAAAGATTTTTGTTGCTGGCTGCGAGAGCATGACTTCGGCCATGTGGCCGTAGATGTACTCAAGCTGCGCCTTTCCCTGAAAGCCCAGCACAATCGGATTCTTCGATTTGCGGTTCTCGGTGATGGCCGTGTGGAGTTGCGGCAGACGCTGCAAGCTGGCCAACTCGTCCAGCACAAACCAGACTGGATGCTGGCCTTCCTTCGGTTCATTCAAAAGCCGCAAGACCAGCAAATCAATCCACAGGCTGTGCAACGGGCGAAGAGCTTCGCGCTCGCTCGGTTTTGAGGTGAGAAATATCCAGCCCTTCCGGTTCTCGGACCATTCTGTTGCGCTCCAGTGGTTCCGGGTTTTGTCTTTGCGTGGCAACATTCGCAGGCTGTCGGCAATCAAGCCGAGCGAGGCCAATACGCCGTTGCGTTGCTGCTGCGCGCCCTTGGCGATCATCGTCGCCATCTCCGTATTCTGAACGCGGCGGTCGATCTCATCGGGGTTAGCCATCCACTCGACGAGTTCCTCGGGCGATGGGCCGAAGGTCAGCAGATGTGCGAATATCTTCTGCGGCGTCTCAGTGAAAAACTCGCCCTTCTTGTCCGTGGTTGGCTGGTAGAGTGAGGCTGCAATCGCTTTCGCCTCGGCGCGGCGGCGCAACTCCTCCGATGGCCCCCAGTAGGGGCAGCGGGCGTCCAGAGGATTGAGAATAATGTCGCCGCTTTTGCCGTCATAGAACCGCTGCACGAACTCGCAGGCGGGATCGTAGACGATGGCTGAATGACCCCGCTCTTTGATCTGAATGAGAAGCTGCATGATGAGCCGTGTCTTGCCAGCGCCTGTGTCGCCCATCAACTCGATGTGCTGCCCTTCGGCGAGCCGGGGAATGCGCATGAGCTGCCGCGATTCGATGGTTCTGAAACCAACGCCGTCGCCTTTAACGGCGCGATTGAATCCATTGGGCGTGACGCGCACCGGGCCTTTGAGCAGGCGTCCGTACTTCATTTCTCGAAACCGTTCTACGTCTTTGCGCGCGGCAAATGGAAGCACACCCAAGAGCACAACAAGCCCCGCGACGAGCGGCCAGCGGAAGACTCCGGCGACGGAGTGCCCGCCATAGACGAACTGCTGAAGGTAAGTATGAAGCGGGCCATTCCGGTAGCTGGTCTTCGGTCCGCGATAAAGATAAACCAGCCCGGCGGTGCGGGCGCTTGCAGTCAACTGAAGAGGCAGTGGCCGCGAGAATTCTATCGTCGTCACGCCCGGCTCTACATCGGAAGCGGCGGCAGGATGCGCATGAAGATGCTCATCCGAAACGTCAAGAAGCTGGTACTGGCCGGTCTGCTTCAATCCGGTCAGTGCGCCGGACTCAATGTACGACCAGAGGTCGTAGCGTTCGAGCGGCGGCATGAACGCACCCATATAGATGCGCAGAAACACAGCAGTCAGAATCATTGCCAGCGCGATCGCCGCATAGCTGTAGATCGGAGCCTGCGGCGGCGTAACAATTGTTTCCTTGCGTCCCCGTTGTGTGGTGCTCATAGCTGTTCCGTGTTCCTTTCCGCGTAGCTGGCGAGAGTGTCTTCCGCCGCTTTGCGTTTGTTCGCCTTCACGTAGCGAAGCATCTCCTTGAACTGTTCTGCGGTCATCTTGT
>Ga0326727_10023327_pt1 | contig 11821 bp, 13 predicted proteins | sample MB2enrmetagenome_FD_207643 | JGI IMG/M metagenome (GOLD analysis project Ga0326727, IMG submission 207643) | Lab enriched peat soil microbial communities from McLean, Ithaca, NY, United States - MB29MY | ecosystem: Environmental > Terrestrial > Soil > Wetlands > Peat | place: USA: New York... | reverse complement strand
AAGGCAGACGGCCTGATCGTCTCCACGCCGACCGGTTCGACGGCCTATTCGCTATCGGCGGGCGGGCCGATTATTTTCCCCACGGTCAACGCGATCTGCCTGACGCCGATCTGCCCGCATACGCTGACCAACCGGCCGCTGATCATCCCGGCGGAGATGGGCGTGCGGGTGGTGAGTATGGCGGCGGAGGAGGAAGCGTTTCTCACGGTGGATGGCCAGATCGGGAGTCCGCTCGAGGCAGGGGATGCTATGGAGTGCGCGATATCCGATTTCGATGTGTTGCTGGTGCGGCCGCCGCATAAGACGTATTTCGATGTGTTGCGGCAGAAGTTGAAGTGGGGCGAACGCTGAAGAGGTACGCCCTCTCCTCCCGCGCCAGTTCGCCGAATACGCGCCTCATCCTTTCGTGTGTTTTCCATAAAAATTCCAGTTTTGGATATTTCGCGATTTAAAATCACAATCCACTGTGCGCCTAACTCAAAAAAATGTCTTGACAATTTAGAGCCTTTGACTCTAGAGTTGTCCTGACAGGCGGCCTGCGTTGAAAACAGCGCGGTTTGATAACGACAAGGAACAAATAAATGGAAGATAATCTGAATCCTCAGCCGTTGCCGCCAAGGCAACGTGGATCTCAAAAGTTACTTCTGGGGCTCGCGCGCAACGGTGAGATGCCGTCAGCGGTGGAAATTACCGAAGCTCTGGGTTTGCGGTCGGTCGAAGGATTGCTTGTACAAAACTGGCTGACCAGGGGCATACCCCCGGTCTACCTTGAATTTGATGCCACGTTTCAGGTACCTATCGAGGGCCTGAACCAGTTAATGAACAGTTTCCTCCAGTTGAACGACAGTTCGATTTTATTCAATGTCCATATAAGAGGGATTCCACCCGTAGTTGACTTCGCGACGGTCAAAGTCAGCAATACGCCGGGCGCCTGACCAGGGCTTCCGGCGAAAGATCCCAGATGTACGCTGCCTGCGGCCCGCAGCCGATAATTCAGATTCATCCAACACGCCGTTGCAATCTGCGGTGTCTGCACTGTTACTCCAGCTCAGGCCCGGAGGAACGCGACTCCCTTGGTTATTCGACTTTAGCCGGACTTATCGAAGACGCCGAACAACAAGGGTACAGAGTAGCGAGTTTTTCCGGCGGTGAGCCGGTATTATATTCATCACTTCCCGATGTGATGCGTCTTGCGCATAAGCACGGGATGAAGACTACCCTTACCAGTAACGGAATGCTGCTTACTGCGGCGCGCCTTGCGGAGTTGGCAGGCTGTGTAGATGTGCTCGCGATCAGTCTGGACGGGATTCCGGAGTCCCACAATAAAATGCGGGTGTCCGATCAGGCCTTTGAGCGCATGCAGCGCAACCTGGACGCTGTCAGACAAAGCGGCATCGATTTTGGCTTCATTTTTACGCTCACTCAACATAACGTGAACGAGGTTGGCTGGGCGGCCGATTTTGCAGTTGAACATGGTGCGAAGCTCTTCCAGATTCACCCGCTTGAGGAAGTGGGGCGCGCACTGACAGAATTGTCCGGGCACAGACCGGACGCGATCGAATCGACGTACGCGTTTTTAGAGGCGGATCGGCTGCGAAAGAAGTATGGACACCGATTGCATGTACAGCTCGATATTTTTCACCGCGAATGCCTGAAGAGGGAGCCACGGAGGTTTTACGCGGAGGACACGGCGGCGAATCCTGAAATCCTTGCCGAGTGTGTCAGTCCGTTGGTGGTAGAGGCAGACGGGACGATTGTCCCTCTCGGATATGGTTTCGGCAGGGCGTACGCATTGGGAAATCTGCTCGATTCGAGGCTGCGACATCTGGCTCCTGAGTGGATTCGGAACGTGTATGGCCGATACAGGGAGCTGACCGAGAGAGTACATGGTGAGGCATCCCAGCCCTCGGAGCTTCCGTTCCTGAATTGGTACGAACTCATCGGATCTCGTTCGGAGGCACCTCCCAGAATTCAATCGCAGATTGACCCACCGCCGCCAACCGGCACGAACCAACCAGAGGCATAATGGGGCGTGGCCGCAAAGACGCCCAATCCGGGACGCAGTTGGTCGAGACTTGATGGCGTAGATGGACTACGCGGCGGCCATCTTTTTCGTGTGGATGTGTCACCTCAACATGCGGCTGCTCATTGCGGGCGTGCCGTATAGCAAATGGTTGCGGGAGCAGCTGGTTTCTGCGCGGCCGTGGAACGGCCAGCGCGGCGTGCAGACTTTTTTCGCGCTTTCGGGATTTCTCATCGCTTCGACCGCGATCGCGGTGGGGCTCTTTTTCGCGAGTCAACGTTCGGGATTTTTACCTGCTGCGATTTGCGCGCATCGCTCCTCTGATTCTGAGCATCCCCGATCTGGTCCACTTGAAGTACTTCACGATTTCCCCGAAGACGGGCGGCCTGGGCCGGGCATTGCTGGCGGCGATCACTTTTCACGGTCAATGTGCTCGAAGCGCGGCGCGGATACTTGCCGGCCAATTGGGATATCCTCTGGTCACTCTCGGTGGAGGAGGTGTTCTATTTGTTTTTCCCGCTGGTGTGCTGGTGTCTGGGGCGCGGCTGGAAGCTGATGGGGCTGCTTCTTGCGTTCGTGATACTCGGACCTTTCGGCCGCACGGTTTTACTGGCGGAAATGGGGTCTGGAAAGAGTATTCGTATCTTGGGGGGATGGACGCGATTGCGCTTGGATGCCTTACAGCGCTGGCCGTTTGCGGAAGTCGCTTTTCACGCTCCGCGACGCGAGGTTTGTGTCGGATGCTGGAGCGGAGCGGGCTCAACATGTCGACCCTTGCCGTCGGCACCTGCATGGTTGCAGCGGCGGCGGCGCAAACTGGCTGGCAGGGTCCGCGCTGGATGATTCCCATATTCAGACTGGGCCAACGCAGTTATGAAGTCTACCTGACGCATATGTTCGTACTCTTCGCGCTGCTTGCGCTTTTTGTTCAGGCCGGAAAGCCGATGAGAGCTGTGCCTCTTTTCTTCACAGCGGCAATTTTGCTGTCGGGAATGCTGGGTGCGGCCGTGGCGCGTTTTTATTCCGAGCCGATGAATCGACGTCTGTATAAAGGCTTCCGCGGCGGGGCTCAGAGCCTGGGTTCGGTAGTAGAAGCTTCGCCGCCTGCCGTTAGTTCGCGATAGACTCTTTGCGAGGAGAGCTATCGAATATGAACTGGTCCCGCCGCGATCTTTCTTTGCTTTTTCCCGCGCTGGCTGCTGCCGCTGCAGCTTCGGCGCAGGATAAGAAAGCAATTCCTGGAAAGGCTTACCGCTTTGAGGATTTGCCCGTTAAGGAAAGCGGGCTGAATAAGGGACGGGCCGTTTTCGATGGCGTGACGCACTCGGGGTATCCCGTCGAATTGCACATGACCTCGCTCGCGGCGGGGCAGATGCCGCACCCCCCGCACCGCCATCCGAATGAGGAAGTGATGCTGGTGCGCAGCGGGTTACTGGACGCAACCTGCGATGGCGAAACGACCCGGCTGACGCCCGGTTCGGTGATCTACATGCCTTCGATGTCGTTACATGGTCTGAAGAATCCGGGTCCGGAGGTGGCGGAATATTTTGTAATTGCTTTGGGGGATAAGAGGGCTTAGGTGCAGCGGGAAATCCTCGCATTCATGGAGCGCGATTGGGACGATCGCGCGATCGCAGCTCCCGAGTATTACGTTGCCAATGGCCAGGAACGTTGGGAGCGGGAGGAGTTTTTCCGGAGCGGCGAGATCAATGTCGAGAATGAGATCCTCGCCGATCCGTGGGTGTTCCGCCGCGGCGCCGAGCCCCGACGGATGCGTATGCTCGAGATCGGGTGCGGATGCGGCCGCATGACCCGCGCGCTTGCCGCCTCTTTCGCGGAGGTCCACGGCGTGGATATCAGCCGCGAAATGATCAGATTAGCGGCACGCAACCTCTCGGATCTCAGGAATATATTTTTGTACAAGAACAACGGCTCCGATCTCTCGGGGCTGGCGGACCGGAGTTTTGACTTTGCATTTTCGTTTATTGTGTTCCAGCACATTCCCAGCCCGGATGTAATCGAGAGTTATGTGCGGGAGGTGTATCGGTGCCTCAAGCCCGGGGCGGTTTTCAAGTTTCAGGTTCAGGGCCATGCGGACTTGTCGCATGGGGAGGCGTCGTGCCTGGAGAACGATACGTGGCTGGGCGCTCCGGTTTCGCCGGCGGACGCAGAGTCGCTGGCCCTGCGTTGCGGATTCGACTTGATTCTTTCTTCCGGCGTGGGCACTCAATATTTCTGGCTCTGGTTCCGGAAGCCTGGGTGGCCGTGGATACCGCGGAAGATCCGGCGCTGGGCTTCTCGAGTTTGGGCGGGATTGAGAGCGCTGGCGGACAGACCGGTACCAGTTTCGTTCTCCGCTGACAGCGTTCGCGGCGGAGAGGGTTACCGGGTACGAATTCCTCGATTTGCCGGACAGGCGATCGATGTGGGTTATGAGTTGAGCGCGCCGGAGATGCCCGCTCCTGTCAGCGGCGTGGTAGGCAGATGGTGCGAATTGGATGCAAACGGCGAGGCCACGATTCCGGTTGCGGTAGCGCATCCGGGCGGGTTGGTCGCGATTACGCGGGTTCGCTCCCGTAGCAGGGGCGGACCGTGGTTGCGGGCGCGTGGTTCCATCCGAGTGGAACAGTCCGCATGATACCGTTTCGGGTAACAGATATGCCTTTAAATCGCCGCAGTTTCCTCGGCGCCAGCGCTTTCGCAGCGCTCGCCTCCGCGCAGAAGAAGAGTATTCCCGTCGGCCTCGAAATGTATTCGGTGCGGAAGGCCATGATGATGGACCTGATGGGCACCATTCGCAAGGTTGGCGAGATGGGATATCAGGTGGTGGAATTCTACGCTCCTTATTACGCGTGGTCTGCCGATCAGGCGAAGGATGTCCGTAAACTGCTCGACAATTTGGGCGTCAGGTGCCTGTCGACGCACAACGCGCTGGCTAACTACGAGGCCGGGAATATTCAGAAGGCGATCGATCTGAACAGGATTCTCGGGACGCGCTTCATGGTGATCGCGAGTTCGCCGCGCGCGCAGAGCCTGGACGATTGGAAAAAGATCGCCGACTCGCTTACCGCGGGCGCCGATAAGTTGCGGACGGCGGGATTGCGCGGCGGTTATCACAACCATCAGGCGGAATTCACGCCGCTTGAAGGCAAGCGGCCCATGGAAGTAATTGCCGCCAATACACCGAAGGATTTCATGCTGCAGTTCGATGTCGGCACATGTGTCGAGATGGGTTCAGATCCGGTGGCGTGGATCGAAGAAAATCCGGGACGCATCAATTCGCTGCATCTGAAGGACTGGAACAAAGAGAAGGGCTACCGATCGTTGTTTGGCGAGGGCGTCGCGCCCTGGAAGCAGATCTTTGCGGCGGCGGAGAAGACCGGCGGGGTCGAGTATTATCTGATCGAGCAGGAAGGCAGCGAATATTCGGAGTTCGAGACGGCGGAGCGTTGTCTGGCCACCTATAAAAAGATGCAGGCGGGTTGAACGTGTGGTCAGCACTTGACAAACAGGCGAACAAAAGGCGAATATTAAGGTGTGCTGTTCGGCGATTCTCCTGCGCCGGGTCTGGTCGGAATTGCGAAGCTCGCGGCTGAGAGCGAAGTGCTGGAATCCAAGCGGGTGGTCCAGTATTTCGAGATCGATTGCCGCAGCGTGCTCAACAGGACCAGGCCCGGCATGCCGTTTGCCTGGAGCCTGAATCCTTATCGAGGCTGTGAGTTCGGCTGCCGTTATTGCTATGCGCGCTACACGCACGAATTCATGGAACTGCGCGAGAGCATCGATTTCGAGGACAAGATTTATGCGAAGTCGCATATTCAGCCGATTTTGCGGCGGGAGTTGAAGCGGATCGATGGGTCGCAGGGCATCGCGATCGGTACGGCCACGGATCCGTATCAGCCCGCGGAACGGCGCTTCGAACGGACGCGCGCTGCGCTTGAGGTTTTCGCGGAACAAAAGGGCGTGGCGCTTTCGATTACTACCAAATCCGATCTGGTGACACGCGATATAGCGCTCCTGAAAGAGATCGCCAAACGCAATTCCGTGAGCGTGAACATTACGATTACCACGCTCGACACGGCGCTGGCGAGAGAGTTGGAACCGCGCGCGCCGCGGCCGGACCTTCGCCTCAGGGCGGTTCGCGCGCTCGCGGACGCGGAGATTCCGGTGGGCGTGTTTCCCAACCCGATCATGCCGCTCATCACCGATCAGGAGAAGCGGCTGGACCGCTTGGCCAAGGCGGCGCGCGATCACGGAGCCACGTATTTCGGGGGCGGAGTGCTTTTTCTGATGCCGTGTTCCCGGCGCGTATTTTTTCCGTTTGTCGAACGGCGTTTCCCGCATTTGCTGCGGCGCTATCAGGAGCGGTATGAGAACGCAGCTTATATCAAGGGACCGTATCGCGACATGATTCGCGACCGCATTGCGGTAATTCGCGATCGCTATGGGCTGGCCTCTTCACCGCCCCACAGAGAGTGGGCACCCGAGCCTGAACTGCAACAACAGCTGTTTGCTACGATGCCAGCTTGCGCTGGGTAACACTCGGCTTCGTCGGGCTGCTGGCCGCTCTGTGGGCAACTGCCTGGTACTTCGGCGTTGCCGCGCAACTCGACCCTTTCACGATTGCGAGCTGCGCGCTTCTGCTGCTCCCCTGCTGGGCCTTTGGATTCGGCATCAATGCGTGGTTGCGACGCGCGGTCACAAATCGTGTGGCGCGAGCGCTGGCCCCTCTTTCGCTGATTTCCGCTTATCTGCTTTTTGCGATTCCACGGGGCGATTTTCGCTGGGACATGTGCGCCGGGATGGCGTCCGTCGTGCTCGTTCTGTCGGTTGCACTGAGCTGTGCCGATCCCGCACAGCCAGACTGGCGCGACTGGATGGTGCTGGCCATCCTCGGCATCTCCGTCGATCTTCATTTCTTCGATCGTGCGTGGCCGGTGGCGGGACTCAGCAGCATGCCGAAGCTGCTCTTCGTCGATGCGGGACTTTACGGCTATCTGGTGATAAGACCTATCGGAGGCATCGGCTACGCCTTTCGCGCCCATTGGTCCGACCTTCGCATCGGCCTGCGCGAGTTTATTTTGTTCACTCCGATCGCCGTGGCACTGGGGTTCGCGCTGGGCTTTCTGCATTTTCACAAAACAATGGCGAATCCACTGTGGTTCGGCGGCGGCTGGGTTTTCACGTTCTTTCTGATTGCGCTGCCGGAGGAATTATTCTTCCGCGGCCTGATGCTGAATATGCTCGAAAGGAAAATCGGGACACAGCGCGCGCTCATCGTCACATCGTTGCTGTTCGGCCTAGCGCATTTCAACAAGCGGGCGGCTTACTTCAACTGGCGCTACGTAATTCTCGCCGTCATCGCGGGAATTTTCTACGGCCGCGCTTGGCTGGCGCAGCGGCGCTTGTTGGCGTCGTCGGTTACCCACGCCACGGTGGATACGGTTTGGTCGATCTGGCTGCGTTGACCACTACCCCTATCCGAAGACAAGGGGTATGCGAAACGTGTGTCGCCAAAAGACGCACAGGTGACGCCGATTTGCCGCACGGTTATCCAAAGTTAATAATCGACGGAACGATAAAGGTAAACAATCAAACCAATAAAAAGCTCCCATAGCGATTGGTGAAACCAAATGGCCCACTGCATGCACTAATAGGTGTATGGAACATCTACATCAGACGGGGATGCCTGATTTGGAGGCGCTGAGAAACGAAGCGCTGTTCGCCGGAGCGCTGGATCCGATGAGCCTGAGATTTCAGGTTGTCGAATATGACAAATCAAGCGGCGAACTGCTCAGCGTGCCTTGTGAAAACCTGGGGTTCCGTGAAGCAATTGAAACCACGGCGGAACTGATCGAAAAACGCCGCCATTCTCATTTCTGCCTGCAGCCGGTCGGCTTCATCCAATAGTGTAAGAAGTACTTAAGACCGCTGCGTCAGGTACCTGGCGCGGCAACGGTTTCGCCTCAAAAATTTCCAAAAGGTTGTTAGCGATGGCGTCGGGATGTTTTTCGCCATCGATCTGGTGGTAATCCCGCCCGCTGTAATAGTCGATCATCGGCGCGGACATGCGATCGAATTCGGCAAGCCTGCGGAGAACCACGTTTTCCGCATCGTCGTCGCGTTCGATAAGGGCGCTGCCATCGTTCACGCAGCGCAATCCGCCGTTGTAAGTGGCGCCGCAAACCGCGCAATAGCGCCTTGCTGTCAAGCGGCGCAGTAGTTCGGTACGAGATACACAGAGGTGCAGAACTGTGGGGACGGGCAAACCGAAATCGGCCAGCAGACTATCGAGCCACGCAGCCTGCTGCACGGTGCGCGGAAAACCATCGAGCACGATACCAGCGTGGAGTGTGTCGCGTGTCAGCGTGGTCCGAACTACTGAGCAGACCATGGCGTCGCTGACCAGCGCTCCACAGTTCAGCAGCCGGCGCAGGCGAAACCCTGCCGGCGTGTTTCGCCTCGCTTCCGAGCGCAGCATTTCACCGGTGGATAAGCACGGGAACCCGAGCGTGGAAGAGAGCCTGGAACTTTGCGTACCCTTACCGCTTCCAGGCGCACCCAGGAACAGGATGACGCGGCCCCGGGGCCGATCCGTATGTCTATCGGACGACGACATGGTCTCCTTCAGTAGACAGAAACTTCATTTCGGGCTCAATCGATATGGGTCGAGCAGTTCGACTCGTCCGCAGTGGACCACCACGGGGTATTGAGCAGACCATCGGGGTAAATTCGGCTGGCGTCGGATGAGTCCTCGGTGAAGAAACCGGCCCGCTGCGCCGTGACATACGCAAACTGGTGGAAAAGGGCTGCGTGAGGATCCTGCTGAACATGAGCGGGGTAGCTTATATCGATAGCTCAGGCGTGGGCGAACTGGTGACTGCTTATGTTTCGGTCCGGAAGGAAGGCGGCGATGAAGCTTGTAAGTCTGCCCGCCCGGCTGTAGGAATTGCTGCTGGTCACCAAACTATGCGTGATCTTCGACATCCTCGAGGGCGAAGACCAGGCGATTCACAGCTTCGCGTAGGAGGTGAGCAGAATCTCGTCGACAGGGTGCGAGAACCCTGGGAGCAGGGGCGATTCGAGAAGATCCTTGCCACGCAGCAAGCGGATGTGCGCATCGGTCTGGACGAAGATTTCGCCGTTGATGTTGTCTAGCAGCCAGACTTCTTTGCTGCCAGCGGAAAGATATTCGAGCGCTTTGCGGTTTACCTCGACGGCAGCTTCGGATGGCGAGAGGACTTCGACGGCAATATCGGGCGCAAAAGGAACCGGGATTCGATTCAGATCGATCTGCCTGGCATGGTCGGCGAGGAAGATAGACAGATCCGGGCGCCGGTCCGTATGGTCGGAGAGCCGGCAATCGACCTCGGCAAAGGCTTCGCCGATGGGATTGCGCTCGAAAAAATTTTCAATCAGGCGTTCCGCGCGGCTTCGAATTTTGGCGTGCAGGGGCGTTGCGCTTGACAATGGGACCAGTTCTCCTTCGACCAACTCATAGTCTTCGGTCTCCGCCGTGCGCATTTGGGCGAACTGATCCACGGTCATCAGAGTTTTCGTGTCTAAAATGGACGTACTCATGATGGACTCATGATAGCTTGCCGCGTGCCGACTGCAAGGCTGCTCACGCGCGGTCCCGGCAGAACAATTCCAGCCAGGTTCAGGGGATCGGCATTGGGGATTCGCAGATCGTCTTCCGGATGCGTAGACGCCCGGCGCACGGCGCGCAGGAGATCGAGCGCTTCGGGTGCGGCGAATTGCTCGCCTGAAAATCCGGCTGCGAAGCGGCCCCCGCGCAGTTCGCCCTGGGCTTCTTTACGGCGGAGTATGGGCAACAGATCGCGCCAGAACGGTGCGTTGGTTTCGCGCGCCAGCAGGTCGCGGATGAGGACGCCCCAGCGGAGAACCAGTTGATCGGCGAAGGCTTCGATGCGCATCGGCGCATCGCGGCGCACCGCCGCCGGCAAGGTCGATTCACTTTGCTGCAGTAAGGCCCAGCGACCTCCGGCATGGCGTGGGCGTGAGGTGCGTCCACGGCCTTCTCCGCGGCGACGCTTCGGGTCGATCAGAGAGCGCAGGTTTTCAAATCCGTCGGCTGTGACCAGGCCCGCGGCAACCAATTCCCACAATGCATCTTCCACTTCGCTGGCGAGCCTGTGAGCGCCGCGGGTGAGATCGGCGAAGAACGATGCGCCCCGCTCGGTGAGCACCGCCAAAACTTCCTGGGCCACCGGCGAGAGCGATCCTTTCGGCGCTTCACGTCTCGCATGACCCAGCCACTCCAGATTCTCGCGCAGGAAAAATGTCACAGGCGCAATGCGGGTGGGGCGGACGCGCTTGCCCTCCGCATCTTCCTCCATGGCCGGATGACGCGTGAGACGGCCCCACATCACTTCGCCCGAAAGGCAGAGTTCATCGAGATACGCGGGGTCGTAATTGGCGATGCGATGCACCAGAATATCCGGCTCCCATGAAGACGCGGGGATCTCATAGCCCTGCAATTGGCGGACGATCTGCAGCGTGCCATCGGCTCCGTGAAGCTGTGTACCGGGCGCCAGGTGCTGCCAGCGGCAGAGAAAGCGGTGCAGATCGAGCGCCGAGACCGGTTCGATTTCGCGGCGCAATGTGCCCAGCGTGGCGTGGTGGATGCGCGCCAGAATGCGCCGGTTGCACCACTGGATTTCGCCTTCACTCTCAGCCACGGAAAAGCGTCCGCGCAGAACCAGTCCCTGGGCTTCGAGCGCATGCAGCGCCTGATCGATATCGTCGCGGGTAAATTCCAGTTTTTCGGCGAGTTCCGCGATCGTCACGGGGCCGAGAGATTCCATCCAGCCGCGAATGGTCAGCGGACAGTCGTCGGCAGCATGCAGCCGTTCGGTGGCGATCCAGAACGCGCGCTCCCCGCGGATGTGTATGGAGGCCCTGCGCGTGGCACGCAATTCTTCGAAATACTTCTGCCATGCGGGTGTAGGGAGCAGCGTGATCAGAGTGAGCAGGGCATCGTGCAGTTCATCCGCGTCGCGCGCTTCAGGCCAGGCCTCGGCGGAAATTTGCGCGATGGCAGCGGGATCCAGAATGCCCGCGCCACCCACGAAATCGGTGCGCAGCGAACCGCGCAACTGCACCGCGCGCGCCCGGCGTTCTTCGAGCGGGGCATCGTCGAGAAACGCGTAGGGATTCGCATTGAGGATCTCGTGCGAGAACGGCGAGGGCTCGGGATTGTCGATGGCCACGGTGCGGATGTCGCCGTCGTCGATCGCCTGCAGGACGCGGGTGAGGCCATTGAGATCCATGGCTTCGTGCAGGCAGTTATCGAGCGTTTCTTTCACCAGCGGATGATCGGGAATGCGCACCTCGCCGGTGAGGTTTTCGGCGCAGGCGGCCTGGTCGGGAAAAACCGACGCAAGCAGATCGTCCGAGCGCATTCTCTGAAGGGGCGCAGGGACTTTCCTGCCGCCGCCGAAGCGCAGGATCGCCAGCGCGCGCGACACATTCCAGCGCCATCGCGCGGTGAACATGGGCGTCGCGAGGAGCGCCTGGGTCAGAACGTGCTCAAGCGTTTGCGGCTTGAGGAATTCGAAAACCATTTCGAGTGGGAACGCGTGCTGATCGCTGAGCGAGATGAGGATGCCGTTGTCGGTGGCGGCCGCCTGCAACTCGAAGTTGAAAGTACGGCAGAAGCGTTTGCGCAGCGCGAGCCCCCAGGCGCGATTGACGCGGCTTCCGAAGGGTGCGTGCAGCACCAGTTGCATGCCGCCCCCTTCGTCGAAGAAGCGCTCGGCCACTACGGTGTCCTCA
>Ga0326727_10023326_pt1 | contig 11821 bp, 9 predicted proteins | sample MB2enrmetagenome_FD_207643 | JGI IMG/M metagenome (GOLD analysis project Ga0326727, IMG submission 207643) | Lab enriched peat soil microbial communities from McLean, Ithaca, NY, United States - MB29MY | ecosystem: Environmental > Terrestrial > Soil > Wetlands > Peat | place: USA: New York... | reverse complement strand
CAAGGTCGAAGCCTCCGGCAACATGACCCTCAAGACCGTCGCCGCCTACGCCAAGACCGGCGTCGACTTCATCTCCGTCGGCGCGCTCACCCACTCCGCCACCGCCGTCGACCTCTCCATGCGCATCACCGCCGACATTCAGTAGCGTCCGCCTCAGCGGCTCACTTTTTCTTCCCCTCGAGTGCCGGTAGAAGAAGCTTCAGAAGCGCTTCGTCCGAGAACGGGTTCTGACCTGAGATCAACTCGCGATCTTGCAGGGCATAGCTCTTCCATGGAGCGAGCACGCTTACGTCGCCGCCCGCAGTACGCAGGGCGAAGTCCGGATAGAAGAGGACCTTACCGCAAATCTCCTGCGGCTCCCGCTGCTGTTCTTCGGCCGTCGAAAAGATGGTCATCTTATATCCGGCGTAGATCCAGCCTTCAGCCTTTGCGCGCGCTCCATCGGCATCGCCCGCTGCCAGCGCTGCGACCACCTCCCACGAATTGGGGAGCGCCGAGAGCAGTGAAATCGGGCCGTGGCAGAGCACCGCCGTGGGCTTGGACGTCTCGTGAAAGTGTCGCATCACGATGCCGGCATTGGGATCATCGAGAAGATCGATCATCGGACCGTGGCCGCCGGGGACGAAGACAGCGTCATACTGATCCAGGCCCGATGCAATGACGTCCGCGATGCGTACTGGATCTCTGAGCCCGGTCAAGCCATCGCGGAATAACATATAGTCCTGAAGCTTGGCCGCGTCCCCACCGAAGAAATCGGCGACCTCTGAATGCACATCCACTTGCGGGGTGTTGCCTCTGGGGGTGGCGAAGGTGATTTCGTAGCCCTCCTTCATCAGGGCGCGAACCGGGACCGTCAGTTCGTTGAGGTAGTAGCCGGCGCCGGCATAAACCTTGCCATCCTTCAAGGGCAAACCGCGACCGCTCGAGACCAGCACCAGTACTTTTCCTTTTGTTGCCATTCTTGTTCTCCTCTCTGAAATCGGAACTAAGACTTGAAGTTCCATTCATTGAAATTGGGGAGCGTCCCGTCTGCCCCACTGTCTCCCAAGCGGGCAAGGGCGCACCGCCGCGCTTGATGTGGCTTATCCCATCGGGAATCCGAACATCAACCAAGACTGATTGGCGACCCAATCCGGGTATAGCTCCGTCATCTGGTCGAACAGTTGCTGGTCGGAGGCCGCGGTCTTCTGCAGCCGGTCGAAGTCCTGCAGGTAACGCTTGGTGTCCTGGATTGCCGAGGGCGAGTCGGGCGCGCCAGTCTTCTTGTGTCCGGCGACAACCATCGCGGGGTTCAGCGCAGCCAACCGGTCCAGCGCCGCGATCCAATTCTTGCGGCTCTCGGGGGTGGTGTCGCCGACGTACATGCGGCATTGGTTGTATACAACGTCGCCGGCGACGATCAGGCCGATGGATGGAACGTAGAGAGACGTTGAATCGGGACTATCGGTGCGGCCCTGCTTGATGATGCGCAGCTCGTGGCCCTCCAGAGCGAACGCGTCGCCCTCATAGGGTTCAGGCGATACCAACTTGGTCGGCACTTGTCCAGGAAACATCTGGCGGGCAAGCCGCTCCACTGCAGGAGTGAAAGACGACTGCATGGCCTTCACCGCGTCGGGCGTCGCAATCGCGCGAGCCCCTGGGAAGCGGTCGAGCAGAATACCCAGACCGTAAAAGTGGTCGAAATGGGCGTGGGTTATATAGATGGTCTCCAGGTTGCGGTTGTGCAAGGCGACCCAATCCGCAAGGGCCTCGGCCTCAGCCACCGTCAACATTGCGTCTACCAGCACCGCGTCGTATTCACCGAAGATTAAAGTCGAAGTGATCGGGTCAAAGGCGAGCGCTTCGCCGAACGGCTTTGGCCGCTCGCCGACCATGGTCTTTCCCGGGGCGGTAAAAACGTTCACACTCAGCTTGTTCGACGTGCCGGGGCCGGTCACTTGCGCGGTCTCTTTCAGTCCATTCGTGTCGTCCATTTGCCACCCCTCTCGATGTCTGAGCGACCGGCTGTTACAGGCCAACATTCGCAGAAGCACGACGGCAAATCCATTGGACGAACGTATCGATCAATACCAAAGTCTCGGTTCGGCATTGCGCTTAGGAATGGGATGGCGGTACCCAACGGTCGCAGCTACGCATCGGGACGGGCGTGCTCCCACGCAACGGTCCCGAAAGCGCGACACCGCGGGCACAGTTCCTTGGCAAATCCCATAATCAGTGATTGCGGTCACGGCCTTGCGCCTCCGGCCCACCTAAGATTCAGACCAGATGCCGGAGGGCCGGAGCACGGTGAATCGCGGTTGCAAATGATACTTGCGCGACCCGGCCGCGTTGCCCAACTGCTATGCATTGGTTCACTTTTTTTGCCTGCCTCAACTGCGGCGCCGGGACAAGACGCGCTGCCGGATGCGCCCAGCGCAAGCGTGAGGCGATTTGAGCTTGGCGGGCAATTGACTGATATCCAGCTCGCCCACTGCTATCACGTCACCCTCGGCTGTTTGCTTCCTGTGCCCCAACTTGCAGGCGGGCCTGCGGCGGCCTTGAGCCTGAATACGCACCTGGCAGTGGACGCAATTTACAACGTATTCACCACCTACGACAACTACTATTACGCCTCCGACTACGGTGGCCGCGGTTCCGAGCTACTGGTCGGGGTGCGGGTGCAGGCGAGGGCCAGACGCTACGGCCTGTCGGCATTCGAACGGCCCGGATTCACGCACTGGAACGGGGTTGTGACTCAGCTGCTCGGGAGCACGGTCGTGGCGCGCAGTCCGGAGACGTACTTTGCAAATGAGGCGGGCGGCGGGGTCGAGTATCTTCCTTCGAAGAGGGTCCGCGTGAATTTGGAGATGGGCGACCTGATCGTCAACCGAAGAGACCACCACGGTTACGATTTCGGCAGTTGGACGAACAATCTACAGACCTCCGCTGGGGTCTACGTTGGCGTTGGACGGCCTATCTTTCCCAGGCCCCCGGCTGTCCAAACGGTCCCACCACATCGCTTCTTCGACAGAACCAATCTTCTGCTGATCGGCGTCAGCCTGCTGGGGCAGGGCGCGGACGCCATCACGACGCAACGATTTCACAGCCATGGCCAGCAAGAGCAGGATCCGCTTGCGAGACCCTTCGTGAACCAGGGATGGGCAGGACAGATCGGCTTAGCCGCAATCTATAATGCGGCCCAGGTCACGGCCATGGTTGGACTGCATAAGATGGGTCAGCATGAGGTCGAGAGATTGGTACCACTGGTAGTGGCTGCCGCCGGCGCCTACAACGGATACAGCAACCTGCAAGGAGAGTGACGAGAGTTCCGCGTCCAGCGCCCTGCACGGCCGGTCCAAACGCCCTCCTCGCGCTTGACACCCCGCGTATGATGGAGCAAGGGAAGAGCAGGAGCGCGGCCTCGTGCCTGGCTCTGTCCTTCCCATCGAATGCGCCACAAGAATTCCAGCAACTTATTGATTCCAGGTATACTTACTTTCTAGTCCATTCAGAATCATCGCGTTGCGGATCGTACGAACTAACCGCCTTGTTTGGAAGATCATGGCGATTTTGATAGGGGGAGGGGGCCATGTCGAGCCAGCCGAGCAAGTCGGATACTCTCAATCTGGCCGAGATCGAAGCCGCAATCGCCGTTACCCAATTCGCCGGGCACCTGCATCATCTGGCCTCCACTCCCTCCACCAACGATCTCGCCCGCCAAGCCGCCGAATCCAGTGCGCGCCACGGTGTCTGGATCGCCGACGAGCAGACTGCAGGCCGCGGTCGCGGCGCCCACACCTGGCACTCCGAGCCCGGCGCCGGCCTCTATATGACCGCGCTCATCGCGCCGCCCATCCCCATGCAATCGGCGCTGCGGCTATCCTTCACCACCGCCATCGCCGCGCAGTCGGCCATCTGCTCCGTCTTCGGTTTCGAGCGGCCAGCCGAGATCGACATCCGCTGGCCCAACGACCTCATCCTGAATGGCCGTAAGGTCGGCGGCATCCTCATCGACACCGCATCCAAACCCGCCGCCCCGCCGCTGCCCGCGATGCTTCGCTACGCCATCGTCGGCATCGGGATCAACCTCAACCACACCAGCTTTCCACCCGAACTCGAACCCATCGCCACCTCCCTTCGCCGCGAACTGGAAGACGACACGAAGTGCCGTCGCGAGCCGCTGGCCGCCGCCATCCTCGTCGCCCTCGACGAAGAGCTGCAGCGCCTTACCTCGAACCTTGAACCTCGGACCTTGAACCTCGCCGCCTACTCCACCTGGCTCACCGGCAAGCGCGTCCGCGTGGAAGGCCGCGAAGGCGAACCCGGCGGCTATACTGGCACTACCGCGGGCCTCGATTCCAACGGCTTCCTGCGCGTCCTCGGAGACGATGGCCAGCTCCACACCGTGCTCTCCGGCGGCCTCCGCGAACCGTAAGTAGTTTGGCTGTCATCCTGAGCGAAGCGCACCGCGCGTAGTCGAAGGACCTGCGGTCGTACTTGAACCTCGAACCTAGGACCTCGAACATCTCCTTATGCTCTTAGCCATCGATGTCGGCAACACCAACACGGTCCTCGGCCTCTACCGCCTCGCGGGCTCGCCCACGGAGAAGCATGCCACTCCCGGCGCGGCCGCCGCGCTGCTCGCCGACTGGCGCATCACCACCCACCGCAATCCCACCGCCGACGAGCTCGGAGTCGTCTTCCGCGACCTCTTCACCCTGCGCTCGCTCGACATCGCCCAGGTCACCGGCGTGGTCATCTCCTCGGTCGTTCCGCCGCTCGACTCCACCCTGCGCCGCGCCGCCGAACTCTACTGCCACGTCAAGCCGCTGTTCGTTGAACCCGGCATCCGCACCGGTCTGCCCATCCTCACCGACAATCCCGCCGAGGTGGGTGCCGACCGCATCGTCAACTGTGTCGCCGCACTGGAGATCTTCAGGAATCCCGCCGACCAGCAGTCGGCAGCTTCCCATCCGCCCATCATTGTGGTCGACTTCGGCACCGCGACCACCTTCGACGTCGTCAGCCCGCGCGGCGAATACGTCGGCGGGGCCATCGCGCCCGGCCTTGGCATCTCCGCCGACGCGCTCTTCGTTCGCGCCGCCCGTCTGCCCCGCGTCGACATCCGCAAGCCGGTCAAGATCATCGGCACCAACACCGTCGATCACCTGCAGATCGGCCTCTACTACGGATACATCGGGTTGGTGGATGGAATCCTGGCCCGCATGATCGACGAGCTTGGCCCGGAGACCCGCATCATCGCCACCGGAGGCCTGGCCCGCCTTATCGCCGGCGGATCGAAGTTCATCCGCCAGGTCGACGAACTGCTCACCCTCACCGGCCTGCGCATCCTCTACGAGCGCAACGTGGATAAAAAGATGGACCACCATCACGATCGCCCGCGCCACGCCAAGCCCCAGCACGAATAACGCCCGACTCGTGCCCTGGGCTTTCGGCAAAGCCCACACTTACATGCGCCGAGCCTTCATGCGAGTTCGCAGCATCGAAAAAAACGCCCCCGCCGAACCCACCAGCGCCAGCACCACCGTCGGGTTCTCCGGAGAATCCGTGCAGCCGTCCTGCGCGTGCAACGGCGCCGCAACCAGAAGAAACAACGCAATCCCAAAACACATCCATGCCCATCGCTTCATAGAATTACCCTCTCTCCGAACCAAACCGTTGTCTCAACTTCTTTGTTATTCCGCGCGTTGCATGAAGGGAACTACGCCCCCTCCTATGCCCTCAGGGCTGCGAACCCAGCGTACTGTTCAGCGCTCCCACGGCCAGCGGCGTGACCACCGGAACTCCGGCGCCGACCAGCTCGGCGACTGCGTTGCTCAGCGGGATGGTGATCCAAACATCGCCCGAGCCGTCGATAGCAATGCCATTGGGAGGGTTCGAGCTTCCTGTCAGATAACCGCCGGTTCCGGATAAGGCCGTCCCCGAGTTGGAGAACTCGATGATGGCGTTAGATAGGTCCGCAACCCACGCATCGCCCGCGCCGTCGATGGCGATTGTGCCCGGATATTGCAGCCCGCCCATGGTGAGGTCGGAGACGACGTTACCCGCATTGGAGAGCTCAGTCACGCTGCCCGCGCTTAGGCTGCCGTTGCCGTAACGGTTCGCGACCCAAGTGTCGCCGGAGCCGTCAATCGCAATGCTGCCCGGCCCGTACAAGCCGCCGCCGATGTAGCCGGTGGCGCCCGACTGCGGAATGCCCGCGCCGGAGAACTCGGTGACACTGACGCCCCCAGCATTTGCAATCCATGCATTACCGGTCCCGTCGATCGCAATCGCGGTGGGCCCTGCCAGATCGATGCTGATGTAGCCGGTGGTCCCGGAGAGGACCGCGCCCGCGTTGGAAAGCTCCGAGACGGTGTTGCCGGTGCTGTTGGTGATCCACGCATCGCCCGCGCCGTCGATGGCGATGCCGGCCGGCCCGGACATATCTTCGCTGGTGAAGCTACCCACAAGTGAACCCGAGCTGGAAAGCTCGATGACGCTGTTGCCGGTGGTGCTGGTTACCCAGGCATCGCCGGAGCCGTCAATGGCTACGTCCCACAGACCAATGGGGCCGCCGCCGGTGTAGCCGCTGGTCCCGGATAGGACCGCGCCCACGTTGGACAGCTCGATGACGCCGTTCGCGGCCGGATCGGAGCTGCTGATCCACGCGTCGCCCGCGCCGTCGATGGCGACGTTATTGGGCAGATCCAATCCTCCGCCCGTAAAGGTCAGCGCCACCGTGAAGTCATTGGGCTGCGCCGCAAGTGCCGGCAAGAATGGCGGAGTCGCCACCGGCAGCGAATAAAGACTGGCGACATTCGCCCCTGGATGATGCGCAATATAGATGGCCGCGGTGGCTGTGTCCGTAGGCAGCGCTCCGCCCGGGGTCCCATCGGAGGTGGCGCCGTTGAACAGGGTGTAGCACGCGGTCGGGTTCGAGGGCCCGGTGTCCGATCCATCCGAGTTGATGCAGGCCGCCAGAACATTTGCCAGCGTATTGATCTCCGCCTGCGGCACCACCCCATTGCCCGCCGGGGTCGTCGTCAGCGCCGTGCCCGTCCCCATCGACGCCAGGTTCGCTGCATTGGCAAACGCATTCGCAATCCCCACCTGCGCCAGCGCCGTCCCGGAGCTCGACACATCGGTCGCGTCCACCGCAAACCCCGCCATCGCATAGGCCGCCGCGACGGTCGATACCTCGTTGACCGCGAGGAACGGCACCGTCGCCATAAAGTTGCCCGCGACCGGACAGTTTCCCAGCACCGCCATCAGCCCGACCGATGGGTTCAGGACCCCGCCCTGGGTCCCGCCCAGCGTATACAAGTAGACCTGCGAGTTCGCGGCGCAGGTGTAGTCGCCCGTGATCGAAAAGCTCCCATCCCCTGCCGTCGTCACATAGTAGTCGCCGTTGGTGGCGCCGCCGCCGCTGTCGAGCGTAGTATCGCCCCCGCTGGTGAGCAGCGAAACCGATGCGCTCCCGTATCCCGTGGTGTTCGCGGCAAACAGGTACACATTCGCGCCCACAATGGCCTGCTGTCCGCCATGCACCGTGCCCCTAATCCGCGCCCCAGGCGTCGTACCGGCTCCAGGCGTGGTCGCAGCGGCCTGCGAAGCCGCAATCTGAAAACCGCCGGAAGACCCAACCGAACAGCCCGCCAGAACCAACAGGCTGCACCCTAGAACCACCAAACCGGAACGATTCAAAACCACAAGACCCACATGCATGAGGCTCTCCATGGAACGCGATTTCCAAGCTACTCTGTCTCTTCGGCGGTCCCGGTCGAAACCCTAGCCCAACCCTCCCGCAAGAGGCTTCATCGCCGGTTCCGAAGTAATGCAAGCTGCTAGCGCGGCAAGAGTTGGCAACGCAATCCCATTTCGGCACCGAACGTAGAATGAACATGCGACATTGCCTCACTGCGCGGTCTTTCAACTGACACCTGATAACTGACAACTCGCAACTGTTCTTATGAACTACTTCAACTACTTCACCGAAATCGAAGAACGCTTCCAGCAACGCCGCGGTTCGCTGCTGATGCTCTCCACGCTGGACTGGGCGCTGATCGAGACCTGGCGCGAAGCCGGCGTGCCGCTCGAGGCCGTCCTGCGCGGCATCGACTCCGCATTCGATAAACACGATGCCCAGCGGCTCCGCGCCGGCGGTCGTCGCCAACGCAAGGTCAACGGCCTCGCCTGGTGCGCCCAGGCGGTGATGGAAGCCACCGAGCAGGCGCGCGAAGCGAGCATCGGCATGAGCGCGTCTTCCTCGGGCTCCCATCCCTGCACATTGCGCGATTCCGGCTTTGAGGCCACTCGCATCGCCCGCTATCTTCAACGCAACGCTACCCTGCTCGATTCCGCCGCAATGAAACTCAATCCGCCGGCCAACACCGCTGCCGCGGATGCTGCCTCTCGTCTACGCTCACTCGCAGACAGCTCGAACCCCGAACCGATTACCTTGAACCTCGAAGACCTCGACCGCACCCTCACCGTGCTTGAAGAGAAGCTATTCGCGGCTCTGCTCACCGCCACGCCGGAGGACCAGTTGGTCGCGCTACGCGCTCAGGCCGATCGCGAGCTTGCGCCTTACCGCGGCCGGATGCAGGCCGTCCAGATCAAGCAGGTGCAGCAGCAGTTCCTGCAGAAGCGCCTGCTTGAAGCCCACGCGCTGCCGCGCCTCAGCCTCTTCTACATGCCCCATGAAGACGAGGCCTAAGCATGTTTGCGCCTCTCGAACCTCGAGCCTTGAACCTCGACCCTAAGAACCGCGCAGTGCCGCCCTGTCCCCACTTCGGCCCATGCGGTGGTTGCAAGCTCCAGCACCTTACCTATGCAGCCCAGTTGGACCTCAAAGCCGCCCGGCTGACAACGCTGCTGGGTGCAGCGGGCCTCGATCTCCCCGAACTCCAACTCCACCCATCCCCGCCTCTGGCCTACCGCAATCGCATCCGCCTCACTCTCGGCGTAGTCGACGGCCAGCTCCGCGCCGGGTACCTCACCTCAGCGCCCGACGCCTCGAACCTTGAACCTCGAACCTCGAACCTATCTTTTCTCCCCATCCGCGAATGTCCCATCGCCGCACCTATCCTCTGGCGCGCCGCGGAAGCATTTCTCGACCTGATCGACAAACGCAATACCATCTGGCTCAGCAACCCGCAATTCACGCTGGACCAACTCGAACTCTTCACTACTGCGGACGTGTCCTGTCTCCAGCACACTCTCTTCCTGCGCACCGCCGCGAAGGCCCTCCCCGCAAAACTCACCTCCGCCTTCACCGCTCTCTGCGAAGACCTCCGCACGCTCATCCCCGAACTTGCCGGGGCCGGAATCGCCATCCTTCCCGCGCTCTCCAGCCAACGCAGCCGCCGCGCCGAACAGCCACGTCCCGGCCCCGCCTGGGGCGCCCCCGGCCTGCAATATCCCATCAACGGTGAACCAACAACGGACAACGGACAACCCCTCTCCTTCTGGGTTCCCCGCACCGCCTTCTTCCAGGTCAACCGCTTCCTCCTGCCCGAACTGCTCGCACTCGTCACCGCGAATCACACCGGCGACTTAGCCTGGGACCTCTACGCCGGCGTCGGCCTCTTCTCCCAAACTCTCGCCCGCAGCTTCGCCCACGTCACCGCCGTCGAGATCGCCGAGCCCTCCTTCGCCGCGCTCGCCGCCACCAAGCTCCCCAACCTCCACGCCGTCCGCGCCACCACCCTCGACTTCCTCCGCGCCGCCGTCCTGCAGCGCGACCGCCCCTCGCTCATCGTCCTCGACCCGCCCCGCACCGGCGCCGGCCGCGAGATCTGCCAGCTCCTCGCCCGCATCGCCACGCCCACCCTCACCTACGTCTCCTGCTCCCCCGAAACCCTCCCCGGCGACCTCCAAACCCTCGCCGCGTCCGGCTACACCGTCGCCGCCCTCCACCTCTTCGACCTCTTCCCCCAAACCACCCACATCGAAACCGTCGCCCTCCTCACCCGCTGAGCGCATCGTCCGCCACGCGCAGGCCGCCCAAAGTGTGATTCAATCGGGAGGAATCGAAACCGGGTGGCCTGTTGCGGCAAACCTCTGGTGTTCCCAGACCCGAAAGCCAACCAGAGCGCGAACTGCGTCTCTGGCCCCATGCTCCGCGCGTCGAGCCGCTCCGCTTTCGCCGGGCGCCCTTGCTGGCCGCGGCCCTCTGCTTCGCACTTGGCGAGGCCCTCAGGCAACTCCTACCCGCAGCCTCTCGCCCCACCATCCTGCTGCTCTTCGCCGCGCTCGCACTGGCCGCGCTCACCCTGCTGGCGCTGCGCCGATCGCTTCGCCTCGCAACACCCGCGATTGCCGCGCTATGGATCGCCGCCGGCCTGTGGGCCACGCAGATCGAGCCTGCGCCCTCGCCGCAAACCGCGCTGCTCACCTACGCCGATGGCCTGAGCCGCACCGTTCAGGGTCGCGTCGTCCGCATCCGGACTCTGCCCGCACATTCCCTCAACGCCGATGGCGACTCCGATCCCGACCAGTGGGATGACGCAGCCGGCAACACCAACCCAGAAACCTCCGTCGACCTCGACCTCAGCGCCATCGAGGACGTCACGCCCGACACCTCCCGCATGGTCCCGATTGAAGGTGGTGTTCGCGCCACGCTGCTCGCCGTCGACCCCACGCAGCCCCAACTTCAACTCCACTGCGGTGACCTCGTCCAGGCCCCGATGCGCTTGCGCCCGCCAGAGCGCTACCGCGACCCTGGCGCATGGCAGTACGCCGACTACCTGCTCGACCAAGGCATCGCCGCAACCGCCAACCTCCCTTCCGCTAAGCTTTCTCGCGTCCCCAACGCGCAGCGTCCGCCCCTCTCCGCAACCCTACGCTGCCACATCTTCGCCGCCCAGAGCTGGGCCGCCGAGCGCTTGCTCGCCTACACCCGCTCCACCCCGAACCGCCTGCTTCCGCCATCCCTCCGCCTCACCCCGGACGACGCCGGAATGCTCAACGCCATGCTCTTCGGCGATCGCTCTCGCCTCACCCACGAGCTGCGCCTCGGCTTCGAGCGCACCGGCTCCTTCCACCTCTTCGTCGTCTCCGGAATGCACATCGCCCTGCTCGCCGGGCTGGTCTTCTGGGGCGCCCGCCGCCTGCGCCTTGGCGACGTTCCCGCAACCCTCATTACCCTCACGCTCACCTGCGCTTACGCGCTGCTCACCGGCTTCGGCGTGCCCGTGCAGCGCGCCCTGCTGATGACCACCGTCTTCCTGCTCGCGCGCCTGCTTTCCCGCGAACGCAATACCCTCAACGCCCTGGGCGCGGCCGCACTGGCGGTCCTCGTCTGGTCGCCCCGCGCGCTCTTCGAGGCCAGCTTCCAGATGACCTTCCTCGCCATCGTCGCAATCGCCGGCATCGCCATACCGCTGGGCGAACGCACCTTCCTGCCCTACGCCCGCGCTGCCAGCAACCTGCGTGACCGCTGGCGCGACACCGCCCTCACCCCGCGGCTCGCCCACTTCCGCATGATGCTCCGGCTCTGGGGGGAGGCCTGCGCCGACGCCTTCGGCCCCCGCATCTTGGGAATCCGCACCCGCACTCTCCCAGCCGCAGTGGTTCGCCTCGTGCTCTGGGCCGCGCAGCTCGCGCTCATCGGGCTGATCGCCGAAGCCGTCATGGTGCTCCCAATGGCCCTCTACTTCCATCGCGCCACCGTCTTCGCACTGCCCGCGAACATGGTCAGCATTCCGCTGGTCGGCGTGCTCGCTCCGCTCGGCCTTGCAACCTTCCTGGCTTCATTGCTCAGTCCCTGGCTGGCCACGCTCCCCGGCTGCGCGATGGCGCTGCTGCTGCACGCAATCACCGGCCTCATCCATCGTCT
>Ga0326727_10023325_pt1 | contig 11821 bp, 13 predicted proteins | sample MB2enrmetagenome_FD_207643 | JGI IMG/M metagenome (GOLD analysis project Ga0326727, IMG submission 207643) | Lab enriched peat soil microbial communities from McLean, Ithaca, NY, United States - MB29MY | ecosystem: Environmental > Terrestrial > Soil > Wetlands > Peat | place: USA: New York... | reverse complement strand
GACCCGGCGTTGTTTGAGGTTGTGAGCGAGTTGCGGGCAGCTGGAGTTGCGGTCATATTAGCCACAGACAATATGGATACTTTCAGCCGCTGGACGGTGCCCGCACTTGAGCTGGAGCGACATTTCGACAGTATCTTGAATTCTTTTCATATTGGGGCGCTCAAAGCGGACCGGGATGTTTCCGGGCGCAGCCCGTTCTTCAGCCCCTGCCTGGACAGCGGATGTTACAGCCCGCCGTTCTTGTTGATTGACGACAGCCAGCAGGTGCTTAATGCCGTCAATCTAGGTATCGAGGTAATTACCACCCAGGGGCCGGAGCAGACGTTAGGATTACTACGTCATCTGGCTGCTGGGAGCGCCATCCCTGTTCCGTGCTGAATTTTCGCGGTATGGCACACAGTCGATGTGAAGGGTGCTAACCAATATCGGGTTCGGCCACGGTCCGGTTTACTGCCGGTATCTGCGTCAGATCTGGTCCAGCAGGCTGTACCTGACGTCGTTATATGCAGCGACCTTTGGTCTGCCGGGCCGGATCAATGTGCCGTCCCGGTCGGGCCTCCTGACTGGTCCCATGGTCCTCACCCGTCCTCCAGAGCACGTCAGACAGCGGCGTCGCACAAACTTCTGCCAGCTGAGGTATTCAGATGGTTAAGCCAGGCTCGGGAGCCGGACATCCGGGCTGCGGTCGCCGGTAACCCAGCTGTCCCATCTTCGGTGTTGCGAGAGCTGAGCCACGACGAGGACCGGCAAGTCTGTATAGCGGTAGCCGGGAACCCGAACACCTCTGCTGAGACGTTAAGCCGGCTGGCTTGCCATCCCGACATAGAAATCCGGAAAACTACCGCTGGCAACACTAATATCGACCCGGCTGTGCTGTTGCAGATTATCCGGGACACTGACAGCCTCCGCTACGTTGCGGCTGGTAATTCTGTCTGCCCTCCGGAGCACCTGGAGCGGTTCAGCTGCGACCCGGCCCTTGCGGTACGCCGGCGAGTGGCTCGGAACCTAAGCACACCTGTGGGGACTCTGGACCGGTTAGCAGCGGACAGCGAATGGCAGGTCCGCCAGAATGTCGCTGAGAACCCGAACAGCCCGGATGCCGCTCTCAGCAAGCTGGCTGTCGATCCTGAACATCTTGTACGGATGTTAGCAGCCCGCCATCGGAACACCCCGGATAGAGCCCTATGCAGTTTGTTGCAAGATCCGGACCCGGTTATAGCCGAAACTGCTGCTGCTAATCCTAATGTTCCCAGAGCCGTCCTGGCGATGTGGCAACTTGCCCGTAATTAGATTGGCCGGCTGTCTACTTTGGATGGTCACCGTCTGCTGCAGGCGGCGACAATTTCGTCTGCTGTCAAGTTTGGTACGTACGTTCGGAACTCGGTGTATAAGTCTTGGTAGCGTCCGGCCGCTCCGGGTATATGGTTGAAATGGGGTTCGTGGTGATCGGCTGCCCATTTGTATAACGGGTTGGTCTGTTCATCCCTGCTGCGTACCGCGGCTAGAGTGCCCCGGCCGCGATGGATTATGTACATTTCGGCGAGGAACGGGAATTCGTCGGATCGCAGACCGGTTTGCTGGGCTGAGCGAAGCAGCTCGAAGGAGGGGTCGCCACCCGGGGTGAACATTTCGACCGGATCACGCCACACTATGGCGGGATTGAGCAATAAGCAGTGCGTCCCGAACCGATAGGTTGCATGCCACGGGTCCCATTGATCCTCTCCGACGATAGCTGTCTGACAGGGCAAGACGGCAGCGAGAGCTTCTGTGAGTGTTTCCGGCCTGACAACCACGCAATCAGAGTCGAGAACCCAGATCCATTCAGGTCCGGTCTTCCGATCTCTGGTACGCGCCGCCAGGTATGTTATAGCTTGGTTGAGAGCTGGGCCGTGCATCACATTATCGCTGTTGGCCAGCAACGTGCACAGGCCGGCTCGGTCTAGTTCGATCAATAATTCCCGAGATCCGTCGGTGGAGCCGTTGTCTATTATTACGACCCCGTCGAACGCCGGCCAATCCAGCACTTGCCATAATGAATACAGGAGGAGAGCGGTCAGTTCAAGTGTGTTATAGCTGACGGTTATGGCAGTGACTTGTCCGGGATTGTTCTGGTACTCAGTGAGCTTGGGCCAGCGTTCCGGTGACGTCATCCGGTCCGTCCTTGGTCGGGTTTGTCTATGAGAGCAATGCGCCGGGTAGGGACAGGATGATCCGGCGGAGATGTTCAAGATCTCCTATAGCTAGCGGTTCTACCGGCACTCCGGCTTGATAGGCGGTCTCTATCTCTCTTTCTGTACCGTCGGCGGGGACGCCCGGTATCCGCAGGTCGATTACGACGGTGGCGGCCCGAATGGCGGCGTCGTTGACTGCTTGCGCCCTCTCGTTCCAGCGGCCCTGCCAGGCCCGGTGGGGACTGTACACTAAACACCCAATCCTGACCAGAGCGACACGGACATCGTCTCGCCATTTAGTGTACTGCTGGTGCAACGGCGAGTCCCACTGCCCATCTTCCCACCAGAACCGGATAGGGCCGGCCAGGAACACGAAGGGCGGGTTAGCGTTCTCCCCTGATTCTACTTGTACCGCTCCGTGCTCTTCGACCAGCAGGCTCTCGATGTCCAGTCCAGGTTCGTTGATCCCCATACTATCAGCATATCATATAGTGATGGTTGTGTTGGATGCTGTTACTGGCGGACCTGTGCTACAATCTCTAGCTGGCGGGCTGCCCTTTCGAGCAGGGGTAGGGCCCGGTGGTACCGGCTACGCAACGATATGACTGAGCGGATACCGGCGTCCCCAGGATCGATATTATCAGGTATGGGCCGTAAATGGTCCTGGACGTCTTTGATTTTGAGCTGTACCGCCTGCAGGACACCGCCGGCAATTATCCTATGGATATAGTCGTCGTATTTCTCGCCTGGCCGTCTGGACACGATGACAATGATATTGAGCGCCTGGGGGCTCACTCCGCTCTGCAGCAGCAACATGGCGGTGACGTCAGTGTCTTCCAGCGAGTCGTGCAAAGCGGCCGCTACCGACAGCTCAGGGTCGTTGTACTCTTTGACAGCTTGCTGCACCCGGGTTAGATGCCCGTCGACCATATTCTCACCCAGCTTGTCTACCTGGTCACCATGCAGCTGGCGGGCTAGCTCTAGAGCTTCAACGGGGCCTATCACATCCCCATCATAGCACACCCAATAACTATATGTTGATATATTTGCGGCGGTTTCTGCTCCCAGATGACGCCGCTCCAATATGACGCCGTTCTAACATGACAGCCGCAAAATCTTTGTCGGTCCTGCGGCCATGTTACATGGGTATGATGCGCCTCTCTACGCTCCGCACTCCGGGGCGGTGGACCATTGGCCCCAGCCTACGTTCTCGGCCAGCCATACCGCGGCGGCGTCCTGTACCCAAGACGGTGCCAAGTCGGCCCGGCCGTCCGCGTACTCCGGGTAGCCAGCACCGGTGACCGCCGTATCCCAAGTGCTAGGTAAGAACTGGTAAGCACCAAAATAACCGTTCCCAGTGGCATCCGTGTAAGTGTCAGTCGACTCATGGAACCTGATACATGCCAGCACCGAACCCATACTAGCCGGGATCGCCGGATGGGCGTCGCTGGCTGCCGGGACCGCTGTGACAACAGTTACTGGTGGTGTTGTGGTTGGTGGTGTTGTGGTTGGTGGTGGTGTGGTTGGTGGTGGTGTTGTTACTGGTGGTGTTGTGGTTGGTGGTGGTGTGGTTGGTGGTGGTGTGGTTGGTGGTGGTGTTGTTACTGGTGGTGTTGTGGTTGGTGGTGGTGTGGTTACTGGTGGTGGTGCTGCTGGGGTGTAGGCCGCGGCGATGACTGTATGTACCCGGTCGGGGGCGCCGCTAGCTCCGAGATGCCGTTCCAGGGTTTCAACGGCTGAATTGACGATGCGGCGCTCCCAGGTGCCGGCAGTGCTGAAAGCGGGTTGCGCCCGGACCAGCGTGGTAATCGCGGCCCATGGCTGTGCCAGGACGGCTATTGCCGCGACCAGTCTGTTCTCTCTGGGAGCAGCCAGGGCGACCGGTTTTGTTCTTGTGAACATCCCTATCGGCGCCGGGATGCCCAGAGGTGGCATTTCCCACCGGCGGTACGTAGCTGATGTCGCCGCCAGGGAAGCGGGGTGTGCCACTGGTTGTAAACGGATATGCGAGATAGTTCCGAAGCTGTCTGTGACAGGGCACGGAGCCGGCTGGTGGACCGGCCATACGACACCGGAACCCGCTAGGACTATAGCCAACCCCGCAAGCTCGTGCTTGCATTTCATGTACTGCTCCTATCTGGTATTGCGTGCCCGCCAAACACGCCTTACAGGTTTGGAGCGAGGGAACGGCACACAGAACTGCGGTGTGCCTCCGCAGGGCCTTCGCGGCCCGTGAGCGCTTAGCACTCTGAGCGGTCCACTCGCTGGCCGGCAGCTGCTGAGTTTCCAGAGCTGGTCGGCAGCCCGTGTAAGCTAGAGGCTTACCTCCGTTGTCCAGGGGCGGCCTGTCGGCTCACCCGTCCGTACATGTCCGATCCGGTATGTCGGCGTCGCTTGTTTTAACAGTCTATTACACCGTAGTTAACGTCCGCAAATCCGGCTTCTCTATTATCTTCCACCCGTCGGGGGTGCTAATAGGGCCGGGTGGCATTAGCCGGGCATGCCATCCGGCTCAGAGCGGGTGCGCGGGCGGCCCTCGAGGCTCGCGGCCGGTTATGTTCCGGCAACGCCGATATGGCATAATGAACGGTATGAGCGACTCCAACGGCGCGGACCAGCAGGCTGTAAAGTACAAGACTGGTTCTAACCAGTATGCGAAACGTCGGGCTGAGCTGGCTAACTTGCCGCCGCCTCCCATGGCCAGGCCGCTAGTCGCCCAGGCGGAAAGGGCAATCAGCCCTCCGGTACGAGATGCTAAGCCGCAGGGGCCGCCTACCGACCAGACCCGGGCTCTTGGGGTGGCGCTCCAAGCTGACGTGCCGGTTATGCTGTGGGGCTTACCCGGTATCGGCAAGACGGCGGTTATCGAGGCGTGGGCCGAGGCGGCAGGTGCTCACTGCGAAGTGATCATCGGGTCGCAGTACGAACCGGCCGACATTGCCGGCCAGCCTTGGGTGGTCGACGGCGAACTACGGCGGCTGCCACCCGAATACGCAGCCCGGATCAACGCTCTGCCCCCCGGCAGAGATTCGGTGCTGTTCCTGGACGAGCTGGACAAAGCCCCGCCGGCGGTATCCGCCGCCATGCTACGGCTGGTCCGCGAGCGCAAAGTGGGCGACATCACCCTGCCGGCTCGTTGCCGTGTTATCGCTGCTGCCAACCCGCCAGAGCTGGGAGGCTGGGACCTGTCATCCCCCATGGCCAACCGGTTCGTGCACCTGAATTGGAAACCGTCGGACGCCTCTATCATCCAAGGGCTTGGCACCGGGATGTGGCCAGGGGTGAAATACGAGGAAGTCGACTCTGAACAGCTGACCGAATGCACCAACCGTTGGCACGGCCTGATCGCCGCTTTCCTGGAAACCAAACCCAACCTGATCCATTCGTTCCCCAAGGACGAAAGTAAACAGGGTTTGGCCTGGCCGTCCCCCCGTACTTGGGAGAACGTCATCAAGCTGGGCGCGACCTGCGAAGCTACTGGCCAGAGTCCTGTGGTACTGGCCCAGCTGGTCAACGGCAGCGTCGGCGACGGCCCCGGGGTCGAGTTCACTACCTTCATCCGCAACATGGACCTGCCGTTCCCTGAAGCCATCCTGAAAGATCCGGACAAAAGCCCCATCCCGGACCGCGGGGACAAGGTGGCTGCCGTCTGCCATTCGCTGGCCTCAGCTATCTCCGGCAACACCACCCAGGCCAGGCTCGACGCCGGCATCAAGTACCTGGAACGGGTCTCTCAGCAGCGGCACGCCGACGCCGTGCTGCCGGCTATGCGTGTCATCCTGAGTATCGTGTTCGGTGGTGGCAAATACAAGATCCCGCAGGAAGACCAAGCCCAACGGTTCGTCAAGTCGCTGTATGACTGCGGCCTGGGCGATCGCACTAGGTGAGGCCAGGAGCCCGATGACAACCGTGATCAACATGCGACCAGCGGCCACCCGGCCAGCCCCGGCTGTCACTTGCGGCCAGGTATGGGGCACCGACTGCACTGAACCAGTGTCAGGGCCCGAATATGTGCATTGGCCGCACCTGGACAGCGCCGAGATAGGCCCTGACTGCCCGGTGCGCGTCCTGGCTGCGCTGTCCCGCTCCCCCGATTCCACTATACGCTGGATAGCGGCTCGACACCCTCGCTGCCCCCTGCCTGCCCTGCGATCCCTGGCCTGCGACGGCAACTACATGGTGGCCTGGCAGGCCTCTCAGCACAAAGCTCTCGGGGCGCTGCTGCACCTGCCATAACCAGCCTGCGGGCACCGGGCCGCCGCCCGCGCAGCTTTGATATATCGGGACGGCCTAAATGCGGTATCCTGGGGGTGCATGAGCGTCGCCACCCCTACACTCCCTCTGTTGGCCCGCCCTTATGAACGGTTACAGCTCGACGCTCTGGCCATCCCAGTGTGGGACCCCGCCGGCCTGCAGCTGTGGTCCTGCGCCCGGGTCTGGGACAGAGCGCTACGTGATTTCTTGGCGGTCACCCGGCACTTGACTCCTGCCGACGAGCTGCGGGTGATCGCCGGGACAGTCGAAAGGCATTACGGTCCCGCCGTAGCCCAGGCCGCCCTGCTACGCTACATGGTGGTGGTCCTGCGCAACCTGCAGCGGCACGCCCAGCCACCTCCCGCCCCCACGGTCGCCCTGGACAGCCCGGCGGACTTCGCCCAACGGCTGCTGTACCAAGCGGCCATGGCCGAAGCTGCTGGCGCCCACAGCGCCACCGAAGACCATGTGAAACTGCTCAACGCTATGCAGGCTGGCCTGGCTGGCCTGGCCTGCCTGGGCTGCCTGTCCCATCTCGCCCAATGGCTGGGCCAGCTGGGCCCTGCCGCCAGCCGTCGGCTGCCCCAGTTGCCAGCCACCGAACCGGCAGCAGCCCTGCAGGCAGCTGCCTGCAGCTTGCGGACATTGTTGCAGGTGCTAGAATTGTGCCAGCGCCACGGGCCCGATGCTGTCATGCCCACCGTGGTCAGCGCTAACAGCCGCCGGTGCGTCCTGGAAAACCTGTCCGCGGCCGCCGCGCTGCTGCTGCTACCCCGTCTGAGCAGTATTGACAACCGTCGCCCGGCCAGCCGCCGGGAACGTCGGCGCCTGGGGACAGCAGCAGCCCAAGCCTGGGCCACCGCCCGGACAGCCAGCGGGTGCGATCGGCATGACCCGGGGTACCTGGTTAGCCAGGTGCAGCTGCTGCAGCAGCTCAACGAGACCGAGCTGCAAGCACGGGCCGCCAGTTTAAGTCGCTACGCGACCAGCTCTAACATTTGGGTTTAGACCGGCTCGTCGGGCCTGTCACCGGCGGCGTAAGCCTGGGCGGCCGCCAGCACAGTACGGTCGAAATGGTCGTTGGCTGCTGTCCACCGCAGGTAGGCACCGGCGGTGGCATCCCGGCTCAGCCGCAGCTCCCGCCGCTGCCAGCAGGTCGTCGCTGCGTACATCGCGGCGCATAGCAGCACTAGCAGGTTGACATTGACAGCCGCCCACAGCACCAAGGTGGCGACCGCCGCGGCACGGATCAGGGCCGGCAGCCGGGCCATGCGCTGCCGGCTAGCCAGAGCGGCGTCGTAACGGCTGCTGGCCGCTATCAGCTTCGAATGGGCCACCCGGACCGCAGGGTTGCCCAGCAGCAAGGCTAGCGCTGGGCCGAGCTGCATCTCCTTGTCCTGCAGCATAAAGGTAGCGTTAGGGCTGCTACGCATCACGCAGTCTCCGCGGCTGAGCCGCTGGCTTTCCGGCTTTTCGCCCGGCGGTTTACCGCCCGGGTGCGCCACGCTCCGGTGCAGGCCGGGCAGCGGCACCCCCAGTTGATATACGTAGTTACCTTACCGTGGTCCACCTGGGCGGTCCCGTCAGCCAGCTGTTGGCGCCGCAACGCCTTGAGATCTTGCGTACGCTGCGCCCAGGCCGCTTTGCACAGATGGCAGTTGCACTTGGCGTACATATAGCATGTGACCGTACCGTGGTGCAGATGTCTCTCAGCGCTGCGGTCGCGCCGTCCGGCACCACTGGTGCGCCCCGTCTGCGTAACTTCTGGTTCGCTCACTGTTACAGCATATTATCTGCAATAATTGTCGTATATTATACGGATTGGCGTGCTGCTGCCGCCCGCTATATGTTATAATGCAATAATAGCGGGTTATGGGGTAAGATGGGTATGTGGGGGAGAGTGTGACAAAAACAACGGGTGGCCCACACCGCACGTTCGGGCTGTTCTTCCCCTGTCCCGCCGGGCCGTACCTCGGGCCGCTGGCGGCAGCCGTAACCCTACAGCTGGAGCACAAAGGCTACCAGGTGGTACGCTACCCGGTGCCGGCTGCAGGCACCGAAGACAGCACAGAGGCCGGCAGCTGGCCAAGCCAAATCGGCCTTGACTATCTGGACGGGATCATCGCCGTCCAACAAACAGCCAGCGGGCAGCAAGCAGACACATGGGCTGCCACCGGCAAACCCCTAGTGGCTATATCAGGAGAACAAACAGGGCCAAACCGGTACGCACTGAAACCAGACAGCACCAGCGGGATAGCCCGGATGGTAGCCCACCTGGCTAAGCACGGCCGCCGCCGGATAGCCTTTGCCGGCCAGACCGGCCAGTTCGGCACCCAAGAACGTTACGAAGCGTACAAGGAGGCCCTGGCCCAGCTCGGGCTGCCACCTACACCCTTTATACCGCTAGGCACCGGCGGCACACAGCCTGGCGGGCAGACCGTCCTCGCCCAGCTGCTCAGCACCAGCAACCCGCCTGACGCTGTGGTCGCAGACAGCGACACCGACGCTGTCCTTATCGCCCAGCAGCTCCAGGCCGCCGGCTACCGGATCCCTAGCGACATCGCGGCCACTGGGTACGGCAATACTGCCGCAGCCGCCAGCTACAACCCGCCTCTCAGCACTATCGACCCCAACTACACCCAAATAGGCAAACTGGCCGCTGACATAATCCTAGCCGCCGCGGCCGGCCGGCCGGCACCCAGCCCGCAAATCCCTCCGGCCACACTGGTGCTGCGAGGCTCCTGCGGCTGCGAGCCAGCCTGCCGGCCCGGCACCCAGGCCGGCATCGCCCGGGACCTCGCCGCCGCCATCAACCCTCACAGCCCTGACGTGGCAAACCGGGCTCGCCAGCTTACCCGCCAGCTCGCCGCCGACCTGGCATCAGCCAGCCCCCACCTGTCCCCCGGCACCCTCGCCGCCCTGGGCCGGCTTATTGTGGCCCAGCCCGACGAGCATGGGATCCTGGCAATCATCACCGCCAGCCACCGGCTGGCCAGCCAAACCCAGCCAGCCGGCCCCGCCGGGCTGCTCACCGAGCTAGGCCAGGCGTGCACCCAGCTCGCCCGGCAACACCGGCAGGACCAACCGACACCCTTGCAACAGCTCAACCTCAGCCTGGGGCTGCTACACGACCTGGACCCCCGGCAGCTACGATGGTTGGTCAGCTCCCAGATCCACGCCGCCTGCCTGGGCCTATGGGACAACCCGCAGCCCGGCAGCAAACCCAGCCACATAACCCTAGGCGGCACCCACAACCTGCAGCCAGCCAGCAACCGCTGGGCCCCCGGCCAGTTCCCGCCCCCCGAGCTGCTGCAGCTAGCCGCCACCCACCCCGGCCGGGCCACCTGGGTGTTGCCGGTACGCACCGACGAGCATAACTGGGGAGCGCTAGCCCTGGTCACCACCAACAGCGGCACCGACAGCAAACAAGAAACCTACCCCAAATGGGCCGAGCTGCTAGCTGCAGCACTAGACCAGCTGGCCACCGTCAACAAGCTGCGACAGCAACACCAGCAGCTCGCCCACAGCCACAAGCGCGAACGTTACGCCCTGGCCGCCCTCACCGCCAACGACGGCATGTGGGACTGGGACCTGACCACCGGCCGGGTCTACTACTCAGCCCGCTGCGCCCAGATCCTGGGCCTGGGCGCCCAAGCTGTAACCGGCAGCATCAAGATGCTAGCCCGCAACACTAACCCCGACGACGCCGGGGTGCTGCTAGCCAGCCTGCGAGACAGCCGGGGCCAACCAGCCGGGTACCAGCCACCCGAAATAGAACTGCGCATCCCCGGGCCGGCTAACCAGCAACGCTGGGTGCTATGCCGAGCGGTAGTCGCTCCCGGGCACGACGGCCCTCCCAGCCGGATCGTCGGGTCGATCATGGACATCACCGCCCGTAAAAACCTGGAACACCAGCTGCGGTACCAGGCGTTACACGACGAGCTCACCGGGTTGCCTAACCGTGCTCTGCTCCAAGACCGGCTGGAACAAGCTATCGCCCTGCACCAGCGTGACCCCAAGCACACCTACGCCGTGCTCATGATCGACCTGGACCGGTTCAAAGACATCAACGACAGCATGGGCCACGCCGCCGGTAACAAACTACTCCAACAGATAGGGACCAACCTGAGCAGCACCCTGCGCCGGACCGACACTCTGGCCAGGGTGGGCGGCGACGAATTCGTAGCCCTGGTCGACGGGCTGCCCAGCGCCGACACCGCATACCTGGACCAGCTGGTGCAAAGGCTCCAAACCGCCCTCACCCAGCCCTACACCGTGGAGGACCAAGAAATAACTATCTCCGGCAGCGTCGGCATGGTCGCCTCCAGCGAACGTTACACCAACGCCGACGACATCCTGCGCGACGCTGACACCGCCATGTACCAAGCTAAGCATACCGAAAGAGGCAGCTTAGCTATATTCAGCTCCTCCATGCACGACGACGCTCGCCGCCGCCTCGAGCTAGGGACACAGCTACGCCAAAGCCTAGCCCAAGGCCAGCTCCAACCCTACTACCAGCCCGTCGTCGAACTAGGCAAACACCGCTGGGCCAGTCTAGAAGCGTTAATCCGATGGCACAAACTTGACGGTACCATCGCCACCCCTGACGAATTCCTGCCCATCGCCGAAGAAATAGGGCTTATGCCCCAGATCGGCCGGGCCATACTACAACAAGTATGCCGCCAGATAGCCGAATGGGACCAGGCCGGGCTGCTCCCCCCCAGCCTGAAAATAGCCGTCAACACCTCGCACTGGGAATTTTGGCACGGCACGTTCCTGACCACCGTAGACGAAATGCTCGCCACCAACCACACCGATCCCAGCCGGCTCATCCTTGAGATCACCGAGAACGTAATCCTACGAGACCCACCTGCCGGGATAACCATAGCCAACCAGCTGCGCCGGCGAGGGATAACATTGCACATAGACGACTTCGGAGCCGGCCGCTCCTCATTAGAAGCGCTGCGCGAACTGCCTCTGGATGCCATCAAAATAGACCGCAGCTTCGTAACCGGGCTGGGCAGCACACACAAAGGACCCACCCTGGCCAAAGCCATCATCAAAATGGGCCAAACCCTGGAACTAGCCGTGATCGCCGAAGGTGTCGAGACCAAACGCCAGCTACAAACATTACGTCAGCTCGGGTGCAAGCTGGGCCAGGGGTACCTGCTGGCCAGACCCATGCCCCCCGACCAGATCGCCGCCCAGCTGGAGCACAACAGCACCACTCCCCGCCGCCAGCACCGCCCGCCCGCCCGCGCCTAATATCAATACATCGCGCCGTCCGGCCGTATATACTGGTACATACCCAAGATCAACATACAGGAGACCCAGATGGCAACCGCGCGCTCAGCCAAGCTCGCCCCCGCCCGCCTACGGCAAACCGCCAGAACCGC
>Ga0326727_10023324_pt1 | contig 11822 bp, 10 predicted proteins | sample MB2enrmetagenome_FD_207643 | JGI IMG/M metagenome (GOLD analysis project Ga0326727, IMG submission 207643) | Lab enriched peat soil microbial communities from McLean, Ithaca, NY, United States - MB29MY | ecosystem: Environmental > Terrestrial > Soil > Wetlands > Peat | place: USA: New York... | reverse complement strand
CCGCCGCCCACAGCACGCCCAGCACGCCGAAAACCTCGAAGGCATGCCGCCACGTCATGCGGCGAATCGCCCACTCCACGATCAGCGGTGTGAAAGCGCCGCCCCACCGCGCGCTCATCCACATGATGCCCTGCGCCCGCACCCGTTCCCGCTGCGGCAGCCAGGTGGTGAAAGCCTTGGTGAGATTCGGAAAGCAGCCGGCCTCTCCCGCGCCGAACAGGAACCGCGTCGCGACCAGCGACACCCAGCCCCGCACCCAGCCCGTGGCGGCCGTGAAGAACGACCACCACAGCACCACCCGCATCAGCACCCGGCGCGGCCCCATCCAGTCGCCCAGCCAGCCCCCCGGTATCTCGAACAGCGCGTAGGCCCAGGCGAACGCCCCGAACGCGTAGCCCATCTGCACCGGCGTCAGCCCCAGGTCGTGCCGTATGCCGGACGCCGCCTGCGAAATGCACACCCGATCGATGTAGGTGATGACCGCCAGGGCCACCGCAAACACCACCACCCAATGCCGTGCGTGCGTGGGTTTCCGCGGCGTGGTCACTCCAGCTCCGCGCTCAGCCACTCCAGGTAGCCCGCCGAGCCCGCCGCCACCGCCAGGGCGACAATCTCCGGCGTCTCGTAGGAATGCAGCTTCCGCAGCTCCGCCTCCAGCCGATCGAACAGCGCCTGGCTGCTCTTGACCACCAACAGCCACTCATCGGCCTCCTCCACCGCGCCTTTCCAGCGGTACACGCTGCGGACTCCGGGAACCACGTTCACACAGGCGGCCAGCCGCCGCTCCACCAGCGCGCGAGCGATCCTCGCGGCCTCTCCGGCCGATCCGCACGCGCTCAGCACCACGATCTTGTCGCTCATTTACATGTTTCCTCGAAAAACTCGCGGCTGCCTCTAGCAAATCGGGTCAAAGAGGATTATAAACAAATAGAGGGATGAAAGAAGCCGTGGTTCGTTGGGGCGGCATCCTGGCCGTCGGCGTGTGCGTGGCCCTGTTCGTCGCGTTCCGGGTCCCACGCGGCATCTCCGCCCTGAGTGGCAAGCACGAGGTCATGCGCCAGCTCCAGCAGGAGAACGCCGATCTCGAGCGCGACAACGCCGCCATGCGCGACCGCATCCGCAAACTCCGCGACAGCAGCTCCGAGAAAGAACTGGAGATTCGCAAGCGGTGGAAGCTCCAGCGCGAGGGCGAAACCTCCCTGCTCCCCGACCCCGCTAGGAAGTAGCGGCCCTCTCCCGCGCCCCCCGAATCGCCGCCGCGATCTCGTGCGTGGTCTCCTCGTCCCCCATCAGCGCGCGGTGCGGGAACCAGAACGCGTCCCGGACGCAGGCTTCCGCCACCGGGCAAGGCTCCGCCCGGCAGCCGCCCTCCAAATACAGCGGGTTGCCGTACAGCGGATGCGGATAGAACGGCGTGCACGGAATCCCCGCCCCGGCCATGGCCCGCTGGAACTGGTCCCGCGTGCTTCCGAACTTCGCCGCGTCGATCCGTCCCGGAAGCAGGTAGTGCGAATGCGCGTTCACCCGCTCCGGCACGTCCTGGAAATGCAGCCCCTCCACCCCCGCCAACTCCTCCCGCAGCAGCCGCTCGTTCCGTTCGCGCAGCCGTATCTGCTCCGGCAGCCGCTCCAACTGGGCCAGCAGTACCGCCGCCTGCAGCGCCGTAAGCCGCGAATTCGTGGCCAGCGAGTAGTGGAAGAAGTAGTTCTGCCCGGCCCGCCGCCCCTGGTTCGAAAACGACCGCGCCCGCTCGGCGAACCCCGCGTCGTTGGTCGTAAGCATGCCCCCTTCGCCCGAGGTCATCACCTTCGAGTTTTGGAAACTGAACGAGCCGGCCAGGCCCAGGCTCCCCGCCCGCCTGCCGTTCCACTCCGAGCCGTGCGCGTGCGCCGCGTCCTCCAGCAGGATCAGGTTCCGTTCCGCGGCCAGCTTCGTCAGCCGGTCCATATCCGCCGGCGGCCCGCCGAAATGCACCGCCAGAATGGCCTTGGTGCGTGGTGTCGCCGCAACCGCGGCGCGCTCCGGGTCCATGTTGAACGTGTAGGGTTCTATGTCCACGAACACCGGCAGCGCCCCGGCCCGCGAAACCGCGGTCGCGGTCGAGATGAACGAGATGGCCGGCACGATTACCTCGTCGCCCGGCCCGATCCCCAGCACCGCCAGCGCCGTCTCCAGCGTCACCGTCCCGTTCGCCGCGCTGATTCCATGCGCGCAGTGCTGGAATGCGGCAAACTTCCGTTCCAGCCGCCCCACCATCTCGTTGAATCCGCCCCACTGCGCGCTCCCCAGCACTTCCCGCAGCAGTTCGATCTCGCGTTCCGTGTGGATGGGCCAGCCCGGGATGCGCATAGTCTTCCAGTGTAGCGAACGCACGATCCAGGAGACAGACGGCCAGGCCGGAGGCGCGCGCATAGTTGACACCTCGGCTCCGCCACCAGCGCGTCTTCTACGAGAGCATCGGCGAAGCACTCTCCGACCGATTGGCCCGGATGCCACGGAGGCCGAGTTCCCCGAACAGAGCCCGTTGGTAGACCTTCTCCAGGAATCCAGCGCCCAGCGTGTTGGAGACCTCAAAGACGGCGCCCAGCACGCCCTCCGTCGGCGAATTTAAGTTATCCGCGTTCATCTGCGTTTATCTGCGGCCGGTAATGATGTGCCGTCCCGAACCAATACCTCTCATTCCAGCCGCCGATGCCCGCCGATACACGCTACAGTCCCCGCAAAAAGTAGTTGTACTCCTTCTCCCGGCCCAGCGTCGTGCCCTCGCCGTGCCCGGGCGTCACCTCCGTATCGTCCGGCAGCGGGAAGTACTTCGCACGGATCGACCGCAGGATCAGCCGCCCGTCCCCGCCCGGCAGATCGGTCCTCCCGATGCTATCGCGGAACAGCGTATCGCCCGCCAGCAGCTTCTTCTCCGCCGGTATCCACAGGCTGATGCTGCCCTGCGTGTGGCCCGGCGTGTGCAGAATCTCCACGCCCGTCGCGCCCACCTGCAAGCGGTCGCCGTCCCGCGCCGCCAGGTCGATGGTCGTGCGCTCGGGCATCTCCATTCCCAGCCACGCCGCTTGCAAATCCATCTGGCCGTACAGCTCCAGATCGTTCTCGTTCAGCAGCACGGCCGCGCCGGTGGCCCGCTTCAGCCTCTGTGCCCCGCCGATATGGTCGATGTGCGCGTGCGTCACCACGATCTGCTTCACCCGCAATCCATGCCTCTCCACGATGGCCAGAATCTCGCCGACATCGTCGCCCGGATCGATCGCCAGCGCCTCCCGCGTGGCCTCGTCGCCCAGAATCGAGCAGTTGCAGGCCAGCGGTCCCACCGCCAGGATTTCGTGTATCATTACTATTCATTATGATTCTGATCGCGCAGGAAGTGCTGGCCGTGCTGCTCCGCTGGGTGCATATCGCTTCCGCGGCGCTGCTGGTGGGCGGATTCGCCTATGCCCGCGCGGTGGCCGTTCCCGCTCTCCAGGCGCTCTCCGGGGACGACCGCGACCAGGCCTGGCGGCGCCTGGCCCTCCGCTTTCAGCCGCTGGTCTGCGGAGCCATCGGCGGACTGCTGATCTCGGGCGTCTACAATTTCCTGATCCATCCCGGGCACACCCGCTTTTACCAAATCGTTTTCGGCGTCAAGATGCTGCTGGCGGCGCACGTCTTCGCCGCCTCCCTGCTGGCGGTGAAGGAGCCCCGGCCCGGCCGGATGACGGGCCTCGCGATCTCGGGTTTTCTGGTGATTCTACTGGCCGCCTGTCTGACGCGGATCTTCTAGGCGCCGGCCGAACATACTTCAAGCTGTTTCCGGAACGGACGGTGACGAATTCAGGCCACGGTCGGCACACCACGCCCGTCGATTGTCTCAATCGGCTATACTTATGGGCCTTGTTATGATGCGAGCTATTGCGGCGGAAGGAGACTCATCGTATGCGGAAGATACGAATCGTTGTCGCATCTCCCGGCGACGTCCAACGGGAAAGAAGATCCGCGGAACGCATTATCAGGTCGGTGGCGCGGAAAGAGGCCTCGCTAGACCGCGTTGAGACCTTTCTTTGGGAAAGAAACGTAGCGCCCGGCTTCAGTCGCCAGCCCCTACAAATTGGATTGATAGACCCCGAAGCGCGAATTGCGGAATGTGACATCGTAGTAGTGCTGTTTTCGGCTCGTCTCGGCACACCCATCGCCCCAGGCAAGCCCTCGGGAACCCAGTACGAGTTTCAGACGGCGGTCGACAGTTGGCGTTTAAGCGGGCGGCCGCAGATCATGGTGTATTTCAATGCTTCACCCGTCATGCCCAGCACTCCGGAAGAGGTGGAGCAATTCGTGGCGCTCATGCGTTTCCGGCTCAGTCTTCCGAAGGACGCCTTGTATGGCAGCTACGACGGGCCTGCGGACTTCGAGAAGCTGTTTGAGAAGCATCTGCCGATAGCCCTAAAACGAGTTCGCAACAAGGTGAAGGCGCCGTTCGTTCAAAAGGAGTACGACAGGTATGTTTGCGACCTTCCGCCGGAGGAAAACCTCCGCCTCTGCGTGTCCGACGACCCACCGCTGAATTCGTCCTTCAGGCCCGAAGAGCGGCGTCAACCATTCCTTCGTCTGAGAATCTCCACCACCAACGGACACGTCGCTAATCCGGAGTATGAGAGCGACGAAAGCCAGCCTCGATGGAACGCGGTCGAGCACCGGATCTATCTGGTGCGCGATCCGATACGCCCCTTTGAAATCCAGATCGGGGAGTACCGCGCAAGGCGTTACGGCCGTGAGCCACGGGAAGTGCCGTTCGAGGGGGTGCCCACTGGCGCAGAACTCGAAACGCTCTACCCTCTGATGCTCGATGCCGGGCACCGGTGGCTTCGGGTAGTGTTCGCTGAGCTGTTAAGCGATCCGCGTGCATTAGGGTTCATGCACTCGAAGGAACCAGACTCGGCTATCAAGAGCCTGATCGCGAGAAATCCCTCTGCTCCCAATCGGGTCAAGACGACGGGATGCATCTTCTGTGACCCTGACTTTCGGCAGGAGCGAGCAATAAGGCGGTTCGAGAGTGACGCCGTGATCATGCCGAATGACTTTCCATTCGGCCCCTTTTTTCACTACGTCGTCTTCCCCAAGGACCAAGTCCACTCCTGGGACGCCGTGGAGGAACGGCACCTGTTTGAGATGAACCTGCTTGCCCACAAGTACCTTAGCTTCAAACTTCAACACGAACAACTTGACGTAGCAGGCGTCAGGATTGGATTCAATTCCTCCATTCGGCATCTTGTACTCGGCCGACGAACCCGAACCTCGGCCGGCGCGAGCGTTGCCCATGTTCACAAGCAAATCTGGGGCATGGCGCCCGGTTCCGTAAACCTCGCGGATCACCTCCGAGCCCTATGCATCAAGTACGAGAGCAGCGAGCCCAAGCGAGATTACCTCAGGGAGTACTACCTGGCCCTCAAGAAGGCGGGGCTGGTAATTTGGGAAAGCAAGAAGATGGACGTAGTTGTGTATGTCCCCTTCGGCCAGATCGCGGTTCACGAACTGCAGATAATGGTCATGCGGCAAGGCGCCAGGAACTTTCTGGATCTGACCCAAGACGAGATTCGGTCTCTTTCGCAGGCCGAGTACGTCGTGACGAGGCTCTACGCCCGCCTTGACATTAATAGCTTCAATGAAATCCTCCTTGCCCTGCCATTCGACGACAAGGAGAGCACTACATTTCGCATGATTTTCACTTTCATCACTCGCGAAGTCGACCTGGCGATTTCGGAGTTGAGCTTGCTCTACGTTGTGGACCGGCATCCATCCGATACCGTCATAGAAATCAATCGCGTCTGGCCGACCCGGGAATTGGAGGATCTCCGTGCGAGCCCGGAATCGGGCGTCGCCACGACCTCCGCGTGAGACGACTTCCGGGGAGCCGGGATCGCTCGCTCCGTCGCCCAAGCGCATGCCGCCAAGTGCGGCGGACTTCGGCGCGAAGCCCTTCCAGGGGCGCCATGGCCCGGCCTGTCTGGTCCCGGCTACGCCGGGTCGGGTTCAACCGCTGCAGGCCGCATGAATAGTTGCCGTGTTTTTGTCTACGATTGAAAAGGGGGAGAAACCGACCGCGCCGCGGGCCGCCCCCGTGTGACACGCGTGCTACGAGGAGACTGTGCAATGGACGTTGGATACCAAGCCCTCCGCGAGGGCGCTGCCTGGCTCGACCTCTCCGCCCGCGGCCGCCTTCGCGCCACCGGCGAGGACCGCGCCCGCTGGCTCCACGCCATGCTTTCCAATCATGTGCTTCAGCTCCAGCCGGGCCGGGGCTGCTATGCGTTTCTCCTCAACCCGCAGGGCCGCATTCTCGCCGACCTCAACCTGCTCTGCGGCGACGACTACTTTCTGCTCGATACCGAGCCCGAGACCCGGCGCAGTTGCTTCCAGCACCTGGAGCGCCACATCGTCGCCGACGACGTCACCCTCCAAGACACGACGGAGGACACCACCGCCCTGGGCCTGGAGGGGCCGCTCGCGGACGCCGTCCTGCGCGCCCTCTCAGCCCCCGTGCCGGAGGCCGACTATTCGCACGCCGAGTGGTGGCCGACGGGCCTGGTGGCGCGCTTGAGTTCTACCGGAGCCCCCGGCTTCGCCCTCTTCTCCTCCCGCGCCGAGCGGGCCGGCCTGATCGCCCGGCTCGAATCGGCGGGCGCCGTCTCCGCCAGTCCCGAGGCAGCCCGCATCGTGCGCATCGAGCACGGCCGCCCCCGTTTTGGCGAGGACTTCACCCTCCGCCACCTGCCCCAGGAAACCCAGCTACTGCACGCCTTGCACTTCAATAAGGGCTGCTACCTCGGGCAGGAGATCGTCGAACGCATCCGCGCCCGCGGCGGCGTACACCGCTTCCTCGAGCGCCTCTCCATCGACGCGAAGGAGCCGCCTCCGCCGGGAGCCAGGATCATCGCCGCCGGCAAGGAAGTCGGCGAACTCGCCTCCGCGGTCTGGTCTCCCGCCACGCGCCAAGTGCTGGCTCTGGGCTATCTCAGGCTGGGCGAATTCCCGCCCGACGCCCCGCTCCAGGCCGCCGGCCATCCCGTCCGCCGGCTCGCTGTCAGAAGCCCAGTTCCCGATCGAACCGCAGATCGATAGCCGCCCGCCTCACCGACTCCATGGCGTCGTCGATGTGCCGGTACGCCACGTCCCTCCAACCCCGCGCCGACAGGTTGTCTTCCTCGCCGGCGATGTCCGCCCGCGCGCTCTTCAACAGCGCCACGATCTTCGAGAAGCGGCCCCGGCGGTCGAGACCGGTGTCCACACGCGGATGATCTTCCAGATCCTTCCGGTCCAGCACGGACGCATGGTCGATCTCCCCAATGGCCGCCTCCACTTCGCGGTCCGCATCCCGCATGCGCCGCATCACGTTCGGCTCCTCCTCCACGCGCAGCAGATACTGCGCCACGCGCAAATCCGTGCGCGCGTGCAGGTAACGGGGGTGCCTTCCGTAGCTTCCCGGACCGTACCCCCCCACGTCGCTTCGAAATCGAGCCGCCTCCTCCACCGATGCGATGGCCGCGTCGATGTGGCGGAACGCCTCGTTCCTCCATCCCCAGGCCGAGGGGTTATCCTCTTCCTCCGAGATGTCCCTCCGGGCGCCTCTCAGCAGCGCCAGGATTCTCCCGAAGCGGCCCGCTCGGTCCAGACTCGTGTCGATCGGCGGGTGATCCTCCAGGTCCTTGCGGTCCAGCACCGAGGCCCGGTCGATCTCGTAAATGGCCGCCTCAACCTCCTGCCGCGCGGTGTTCAGGAACCGCACGAAGCCCTCCTCCTCCCGGATCTCGAGGAGCCTCTCCGCGGCGCGCATATCCGTGCGCGCGTGTAAGTAACGGGGGTGCCTGCCCGCCATCGCGGCCGGGACCAGCGACAACCCAACCCATACGAGTACTGCAATGCGACGTTTCATGCTGTCTATTGTACAAACAACGCCGCCCGGAAGCAGCCCGCCTTTCCGGCTACGGCGTCTCCCGCTTGCCCGCCAGATTCGTCAAGTCGTAATGCAGCGTTGTGCTCACCAGTTCCTTCAAACGGTCCAGCGCGATCGACCCCACCACGTTGACCACCGTCAGCTCCTTCTCCTCCGCCGCCACCACCAGCAGCCCCGCCACCTGATCCCCCGCGCTCATCAGGTGGACCTCCACCCGCTCCCCCTTCTCCTTCACGCTGACCAGCCGCGCCCACGCCGGATTGTCGCGGACCTGTTTCAGAACCGCCTCCACATCCGCTTCCGTGTAATCGCCCGCCTTCGCGAACTCGAAGTGCCGGACATACACCCCCTTGATTCCCAGCGCGATCTGCTTCACGGTATCGGCCGATATCTGCTTGGGGACCTGCACCATGTTCTGGAATCCCGTCTTCAGCGCCATTTCCAGCGCCGGGCCGTCCAGATCCACCTCCGCCGCCTCGGCCGCCTTCGCTTTCAGGTGGTCGAGTTTCAATTCCAGCTTCTGCCCAAAAGCCGGCGGAAGCGCCAGCAAGCCGGCCAAAGCAACGATCGGGCTAATGCGCATTGTCTCCTCCTACCAGATCCATACGCACCACCGCCCCCCGCGGGCCGCACTATTATCGGTGCCGCCAGTAGCGCCGGCGATCCTGCAGGTAGCGCCGGCGGTCTTGCCGCCGGTGTTCGCGTCCGGGATGTGCCCGCCGTGCCGGCCATCCGGAACCGGCCACCCTGCCGCAAGCGCCCGTCCGGTTCCCAATCCCGCCGCACTACGCCATGCTTTGATTCCGCGTGAGTCCGAATCCTGGAGCTAGAGGCGGAGTCCGTCGGCGGGGAAATGGAAGCCATACCGGGTGCGGCGCCCGGCGTTCGGAGGCCACCGAACCAGGTAACCGGCTCCGCAGAGGCGATCTCCCACAACCGGGCTTCGGGCCCGCGTCGTGCTGCGCCGCAGCACCCAACGTCCGAGTGGCGTGACCCGGCAGTAGCGCTCGGCGCATTCGCGACATCGCGCTGCCAAAGCTTGGACTTCGGTCCGCTGCGGCGATCGCATCCTCACTCACTGGACTGAGAACCTGACCGGCAATACCGTGGCATTGGCCTCCGGGTTGTAGTAGTCGTATAGCGTGGACGGGCCGCTCGACGCATTGATGGCGAAACGCGGACGGAAGGCGAACTCGAACTTGATTCCTCCAGCGCTAGGCCACAGATAGAACACAACTCGCTCCGGTTGCACTTCGTATCCGTCCACACCGGCGTCTCTGGTTCTTTCCAACGACTCTCGATCGGCCTCGGCGCCCGGTGGCAGCCCAATTTCTGCAACCATCATGCCGTAACCGCGGAATCCGATTCGCTCTGCTTCCACTCGACACGCCAAAGCTTCGCCAATCTTCGCCTGGTGCCGCTCGAAGGCGGCCTTCAGCTTAAGGGCCGTCGTGTCTCCGCCCTTGAGTTTCTCAACCTCTGCGGCTTCCGACTGCGCCCATGGCACGTAGTACGTGGCGATCGCGTTGACTTGCAGAGCGCCACTGTCCCCGGCCCGCTGGATCTCAACCTTGTTACTTCCCCTCGACAGTCCCTTGCCGACTTCGATCACTTTCGGGCCGGCGACCTCGGTAGGATTCGGGAGTTGTAGCGACGCCACCGTCGCCCCATTTACCACAACTGTTGCCGAGCTGTCGGTAATGCCGCCTGTTCCTGCAGGCATCGCCACGATCATCGCCTCTAGCACGTTCTGGGTCGCTTGCGTGGAAAACCACGTGCAGTAGCGGTCCTTGTGCGTAAGCAGGTACTGGAGGCCGCGATTCACCTGCTCCTCCTCGGCGGGGTGGCGATCCAGCGCCTGCAGTTCGGCCAGGGCCTCGACGGCAAGCGCGGTCGTTTCCAGCCGGCCCGCGAAGCCCCAACCGTAGAATGGCGTGGTATTCGCCTCCAGGTTCCAGTAGGTTGTCGCTCCCTCCTCGTGAGCCAGGCGCGACAGCAACGCCCGTGCGTTTGCCATGTGCGTTTCATGCTTGATCCCTACCGCCGCCATTGCATAGTTCCCGACCAGGTATGCGTCTCTCCATTCGCCGATCCGATCGTCAAGATAAGACAGCGCCTTCTTCACCGAGGCCTCGACGCCGCCTCGGTCCTTCGCATCGAGCGATTGGCTCGATGTGGCTAACGCTCGCGCGACATACGCTGTCTCCGTCGGGTCGTCTTTCTGGCTCTTGGCCGACCAGTCATAGCGCGTCCACGCTCCCGTTTGCGCCTGCTGTGAAATCAGGTACGCTCTGGTCTTTGAGATCAAAGCGGGATCCACTTCGATGAACTCGCTCGCCGCCGACAAGAACCGCAGCACGTATGCAGTAAGTGCGACGTTCTCCGACGTTTTACTCCAATACCCAAATCCTCCACTCGGCTTCTGTAGCGAGGGCAATAGTTCATACGCATCCAGCACGGACTTTCTGGCTCCCGCCAGAACCTGTGCCTGAGGACCGTCTGGCCCGGCCTTTTCGATGCCGGCCTTCTTGAGTAATCTCAAAGCATGCAGACTCACATAAGCGATCGACGTGATTTGTTCGGCACAACCCGCCGGCCTTTGCCCAATACCATTCATCGCATCCAGCACGTGCGCAATCAGGTTCGGATAAATGCGTATTTCGGCGTCCATCGCATCTGGAATGGCTGTCTGCGGGATTTGTATCTCCAGCGCTCGATCTTCGCCGGCGAGAATACGGCCTGAGGTAAATGAAATCTCCTGGCCGTCGGGATGGACCTGGATTTCGCGCTCCACGGCGTCCCCGGTTTCGGCATTACGGGCGCTTACCCGTAGCTTTCCGGGGTTCGCTCTCGATTCGGCCTTGAACGCGAATACCGCCCGCGCATCGCCTCCGGCGGCAACCGTCACATTCTGCCGAGCCGGCGAGAGCATCGAAAACCACGACTCCGGCTTCATCTCCGTCAATAAAGTCTGCTGCTGTTCGGAGTAATTGCGCAGCATCACCGGCAGACTGATCTGATCGCCCCGAGTGAGCGCCTTCGGCGGATCGTGTTCCACAAAGAACGGCTGGAATGTCCGCAACTCCTTCTGGGAGACGCCCACCTCTCCCGCTTCGGTCGAAGCAACGACCGACATCGACCACGCCGTGATGTTATCGGCCATCGGGAAATCGATGTGCGCCTGTCCCCGCGAATTCGTGATCACCTCCGGCTTCCAGACCAGGGTCTCGGGGAAATACTTGCGAAGCCGGGGCGTGAACAAGGGTTTCTGAACCGGCGCCGCCCCCGAAAGGACCCCGGCGGTCGTGCTGGATACCTCCCCCGAATCCTGACTCATAACCGTCGCCGCTTCGGCGGTGACCTCGATGCTTTCTGTAACTGAGCCGACCTTCAACGTCGCGTTCAGGTTCGTAGTCGAACCCATCTGAACGAGGACGTGGTTGATCGCGCTGCGTTGGAACCCCGTCGCGTCGAACCGCACTTCGTATTGGCCCGGCGGTATCCCGGAAATCGCATAGACTCCGTAGCCGTCGGTCTTCGCCGTTGCGCTGCCTCCGTTCTGGGATATTGCAGTGACCGCGACGTTCGGGATCGCGGCGCCGCTCTGATCGATAACTACGCCCCGGATGGCGCCCGAACCGGATGGCAGTGGCCCCTGGCTCGTAATCGCCTTGTTACTTACATCCTTGCTGGCCTGTTCAGTCAGTACGCGGCTGAACTCGGCGACGTTGAAAGACTCGTCCGGTTTATTCTCCGGCCCGTAACTCGAGACAGAGATGTACGCCAACTCCTGCGTCACTGGCGTCACCTCCGTCACGCGCTTCTCTTTCCCGGTGGCGTTGTCGTAGGACGTTGAGATGTCCGTCCGGTCCCAGTAGCGGCTTCGCTT
>Ga0326727_10023320_pt1 | contig 11824 bp, 13 predicted proteins | sample MB2enrmetagenome_FD_207643 | JGI IMG/M metagenome (GOLD analysis project Ga0326727, IMG submission 207643) | Lab enriched peat soil microbial communities from McLean, Ithaca, NY, United States - MB29MY | ecosystem: Environmental > Terrestrial > Soil > Wetlands > Peat | place: USA: New York... | reverse complement strand
TCAGCAGCAGATATGCGCGCCGCATCAGATCCACAAACGGTACGTAGTCCAGCGGCTCGATGAGATGGATTCCCGGAATGCCGGTGAGGTAACGCCGCACGGGACCGTCGACGTTGGGATTACGGTGGACTGGGTAGACGACCTCCGCGTCGCCCCGTTCCGCGAGAAGGCGCAGCGCCTGGCAAATATTCTCGAATCCCTCGCCGAAGCTCTCACGCCGATGGGCGGTGACGACGATCAGGCGCTTCTCCGGGTCGAGAAAGCTCCAGTCGGCGCCGGCGAGGTCGCTTGAAATTAATCGGTCTCGAACATGAAGTACTGCGTCGATACCCGAGTTTCCCGTAACATGGATCGCATCGGAGCGAATGCCTTCGCGCAGCAGATTGGCGCGCGCGCCCTCGGTGGCTGCCAGGTGTAGCGCCGCCAGACGGGTGGTGACCACCCGATTCATCTCTTCAGGAAATGGCTGCATCATGTCGCCCGTGCGCAGACCGGCTTCAACGTGCGCGATCGGGACGCGGGCGTAGAAACCGGCGAGCGCCCCACACAGGGTAGTCGTAGTGTCCCCCTGGACGAAAGCCAGATCCGGCCGGGCTGCGGAATAGACGGGATCGAGAGCCGCGATAATACGGGACGTGGAAGTGGCGAGCGTCTGTCCCGGCGTCATGACATTCAGATCGAAATCGGGCACAACGCCGAACGCTTCGAGGACCTGGTCGAGCATTTGCCTGTGCTGGCCGGTTACTGCCACCTGAACGGAGAAGTCACCGGGCCTGTTTTTCATGTGCAGAATGACAGGGCAGAGCTTGATGGCTTCCGGCCTCGTGCCGAAGACGAAAAGCGCTCTTAGCATGTGGGGGGCGAAGGAGAGAAGTCAGCGGTGCCGGAAGGTGATCCGGCCTTTGGTGAGATCGTAAGGTGAAAGTTCGAGCGTCACCTTGTCGCCGGCCAGGACGCGGATGCGGTTTCGGCGCAACCTGCCTGCGAGATGCGCCAGGACCACGCGCTCATGCTCCAGTTGAACGCTGAACAGACCGCTCGGAAATTTCTCGAGGACCGTTCCCGTTACTTCTATACTGTCTTCCTTACTCATTCCACCTCACGTTCGTTTTACAAGCATCTGAAAAAAGGGGCTGCCGCAGTTCTTAGCCGCGCAGCCCCGTCGATTTAGCGATTGAGGACAAGCACCAAAAAAAATTCAGCTATCACAACAGTATAGCCTGGCTTCGGCGCCTGTCTTCAGCCGGCCGCGTCAAGCCTGTTCGCGAATGGTCCGCCAACGGACAAGTCGGCGGGAGACGACTCATGGCACGGAAATTGCCGCCCTTCCCCGCGGAGGTCTATACGCAATGAAGCAGTCCATACCGATCACCTTTGTGATGATCGGCGCGCTCCTGGGCGGGGGGTGCGCCACTAAGAAATACGTCCAGCAAACGGTTAACCCGGTTAGCGGTAAGTTGGATCAGGTGGCTCAGCAAACCAACCAGCAGGGCCAGAAACTCGATCAGACCAGTCAGTCGCTCGATCAAACGCGCCAGGCGCAGGAGAAAGACGAAACCGATCTGAGCGCCACTAAAGAACGCGCGATGTCGGCCGATAATAAGGCAGGCGATGCGCTCAACCGTGCCGATCAGGCCAACCAGAAAGCCGATAAATTGAGCGGGGATCTGGGGGATCTGAGAAACACCGTAGCTAATCTGGACGACTATAAACAGATCAACCAGACCACAGTGAACTTCAAATTCAACAGCGACAAACTGAGCGCGGACGCCAAACAGCAGCTCGACCAGATGGTCTCTAACCAGAATCAATACAAGCGGTATTTTATCGCGGTGGAAGGGTTCACAGATGCGGTTGGTGGCGCTGAGTATAACGCGGCTTTAAGTCGACGGCGCGCCGACGCGGTGGTGGAATATCTGGTGGCAGAACACAACATTCCAATCTATCGTATACATATGGTGGGATTAGGTAAGCAAAAGCCGGTCGATGAAGCCCGGACCAGCGCCGCGCGCGCAAAGAACCGCCGCGTGGAAGTCAGCCTTTTCAGCGCCGACCAGGGGTTGATGTCGATGAACGGAGCCGGGGAGCCCGCAACTACTAAAACCAACCCGCAGTAGGCGAATCGGGTCGCGGCTCGGAGTGCCGGGCCGCGCACTGCCCGGAGATCTCCCGCCTTCACCGGGTTGGGGTAATTCTGGCCCGATCGCGAATCGATTCGAAATGGACGAGCCAGTGGAGTTGGCCGGGAGTCTCGGGCACTTCCATACCTCTCGCGCGGCCAACCGCGGCGAGAGCCGCGTTTAGATTCGAGCCCTCATACAGGAGCGTTCCAATGGCGATCAGGCTGGAACGTCCGATTCCCTGCCTGCAATGAGCCACAGTATTGTGGCCGCGATCAAGGAGTGAAGCCAGCTTACCAACGAGGCCCATCGCTGCCGCGTCCGATTGAGGAAATGTTCGGTCCTCAATCGGAAAACTGATAAATTCGATGCCTGCGGCGCGGCATGCTTCACCTTCACCTTCGAGATCGAGGTCCGCCGACTCCTGACTTGTCAGAAGAGAAACAATAACGTCGACACCCGCATTGCGCCACGCCCTTATTTCATCTTCGATCCAATCGCCGCCGCGAGGTCGGGCAGCTACTGCCAGCCTGCCGCGCCATGGTCCGCCGATCCAATGAAGTTCCGTATGCATTTCTTACTCGGTCTTCTTTGTTATGATCTCTCGCGGGAGCGTATCTACATCGACTCCGCGACAACGAAGGACATGGATGCGGTGGTGGCCGTCAACCAGCGTGCCGTCTGGTCTCGCCTTCAGGCAGCCCTCGTGACCCGGCTGAAGGGAAATCCGGATTGCTTCCGTTGTGAGCAACTCGAGCTTTTGTAGCTTCAACGGCACGAGTTCCGGATGCAAGGGCGTAACGGTGCCTGCATCGCGGCTAATTCGCCCAGATCCAGGCGGCCCGTATAGATTGCCATCCCTACCGCGGAGTGGATCCGCATGCTTTCGAGAGCGCGGATATCTTCGATGGTAGTGATTCCGCCGGCCGCTGTGATCTCAAGATCGGTCGCAGCACGCAGCCGGCGGAACCAATCGAGATCTGTTCCCTGCATCATGCCTTCCTTGTCCACATAGGTGCACAGAAATCCGGCGCAATGCGGCTCCAACTGCCGGATCACTTCTTCGGCCGTGAAATGGGTTGCCTCTTGCCAGCCTTTTACTACGATTCGGCCGCCCTTTGAATCGAGCGCGAGTACAATGCGCTCACGGCCGATGGCATCGACCAGCGATTGGAGGAAGGTAAAGTTCGGGCCATCCGCGTTAAAGGCCGAAGTTCCGACGATCACGCGATACGCCCCCTGCGCGAGCAAAGCCTGCGCGCGCGCTACAGTCCGCACGCCGCCGCCGGCCCGAATCACGGCTTTTGAAGCCAGCATCTCTACTAGTCCGTCATTGGCGCCGCGCCCCATCGCCGCATCCAGATCGATTACCTGAATCTGCGGAAACGCCGCGAACTTTTGGAGCATTACCTCGGGGCTATCGCCGTCGAGCGCTTTTTCGCGCCCCTGCACTAGTTGGACGACGCCGCCATCCATCAAATCGATACACGGAAGAATCAATGCGTTTTCCTGACCGGGATTCCGGCACGATCGAGATGTTCTTTCAGATCGTCGACCGTGTAGGTGCCGTAATGAAAAATCGAAGCAGCCAGCGCCGCGTCGGCCTCACCTTCGGTGAGTACGCGCGTGAAGTGTTCAGGCAAGCCGGCGCCGCCCGACGCAATCACCGGAATGTGGGTGGCTCGCGAAACAGTTCGTGTAAGAGCGCAGTCGAAACCGCTCTGCACGCCATCCGTGTCCATGGAAGTGAGTAAAATTTCCCCGGCGCCCAGAGCTTCGCCACGCGCAGCCCACTCGATAGCGTTGATACTCTCGTCATCGCGTCCACCTCTTGTATAGACGTGCCAACTGCTTCCGTGACGGCGCGCATCGATCGCCAATACCACTGCCTGTGCGCCGAATTCCTGGCTGAGCTCGGAAATCAGCTCGGGACGCCGCACCGCCGCGGTGTTCACGGAAACCTTGTCGGCTCCGGACATCAGGATCAGACGCGCGTCGGCCACGGATCGAATCCCTCCGCCCACGCACAGGGGGATGAAAACCTTGCGCGCGGTGCGTGCCACTACGTCGGCCATGGTGGCGCGGGCATCGCTCGAGGCCGTGATATCCAGAAACACCAACTCATCCGCGCCCTGCTGGTTGTAGCGATCGGCCAGTTCCACGGGATCGCCCGCATCGCGCAGATTCACGAAGTTGACGCCTTTGACTACGCGGCCGGCGGTCACGTCAAGACAGGGAATGATTCGTTTCGCCAGCATCAGAATTCCACGAAATTTCTGACCATCGCGAGTCCCAGCGGACCGGATTTCTCCGGATGGCACTGCACGCCGAACACATTGCCGGATTCGAGTACGGCGGTGTAAGTTGTGGCGTAACTGCAGGTGGCTGCGGTTTGATCCACCACCGGCACGTAGTAACTATGCGCGAAGTACACATGCGGGCGTGGCGGCAGCCCTGCAAGTAACTTCGAGGGCCGCACCAGATCCAGCTGATTCCATCCCATATGCGGGACGCGTGCGGATTGATCGAAGCGCTTCACGGCGCCGGGAAATATGCCCAGCCCGGCTTGGTCCGGCGCTTCTTCGCTGCGCTCGAAGAGTCCCTGCAATCCAAGGCAAATGCCCAGAAAGGGCACTCCGGTGCGGATGCGCGCGATCAGCGTCTGCCTCACGTTCATCTCATCCAGCGCGCGCAGCATTTGTCCGAAGTGGCCGACGCCGGGAAGGATAATCTTCGGCGCACGCTCCAGGCCCGCCGCATCGTGGACTAACTCATACTCCGCGCCGATCTCATCGAGCGTATTCTGCACCGAGCGCAGGTTGCCTGCCCCGTAATCGAAAATCGCGATCACAATAAACCCTTGGTGGATGGGAGTTGGTCCTTCAGCCGTGCGTCTTTCGAGCACGCGTAGCGCATGGCGCGCGCCCAACATTTGAAAATGGCTTCGAGCTTGTGGTGGTTGGACCGGCCGTAGAGTACCTTCGCGTGAAAGTTCGCGCCGGCGTGATGGACGAAGCCATCGAAGAAATCCGGCACTAACTCGGACTGCAGATCGCCGACCAGACGCACTTTCACCAAATCCTTGTATACGAGGGCCGGACGCCCGCCCAGGTCGACTGCCACGAGGGCAAGAGTTTCATCCATCGGCAAGATGAAATAACCGGCGCGATTGATGCCTTTTCGATCACCCAGCGCCTTGGCGAATAACTGCCCGATCACGATGCCCACATCTTCCACGGTGTGGTGCTGATCGACATCGAGGTCTCCTTTGGCGTGGAGTTTCAGATCAAAGGCGCCGTGTTTTGTGAAGAGTTCCAGCATGTGATCGAAGAAACGGATGCCGGTGGAGATTTCGTAGCGGCCGCGGCCCTCGATGCGCAGTTCTCCGGCGATCTGCGTCTCTTTGGTGATGCGCTCGACCCTGGCGGCTCTTGTCATAGATTCCTCGGTGTTCGGTGGGGCAGATTTCCGATCCGCCCCCTCCGAGCCCATGAGGGCAGATCGGAAATCTGCCCCACCAGTTCAGCTGTTCTCGGCAATGGCTTTCTCCAGGTGATTGATGTCATCCAGAACGGCGACCGCGCCCTCCGCCCGCAGGAGCCGCACTACTTCCGCGTAGCGAAGATTGGAGGGCGCGGCGATTCCTATGAAGGGAATTCGAGCCGCGCTCGACGCCCGCGCGTCGTCGACCGTATCGCCCACGTACCAGCACTTGCCGTGTTCCACCGTGTTGCGGATTTTGAGCAGGCCTTCGGGATCCGGCTTGGTGCGGGTCACATCGTCCGAGCCGACCACCGGGTCGAAAATCATCGCTTCGAATCGTCTTAGCGTGATGTGCGCCTCGGCTCGAAGTCTTCCCGTAAACACGGCCAGGCGATGGCTCGCGGCCAGGCGGTCGAAGAGTCCTTCCACAGCCAGCCAACGCTCGCGCATGATCAGCCCGTCGGTTCCGTCGCCGTGGAAGATCCCCTGGAAATAATCGACGACGGTTTCGTAGGTCACGCTTCCGCCGCGCTCCCGAATCATGCGATGCGATAATTGCCAGTCGTCATTCCAGCCTCCGCGATTTTTCCAGTCCTGAATCTCTGTATGCGAGGGCTCTTCGCCGGTGAAGTGTTTGACGGTCGCTTGTATGGCGGCGCGATACGAGTCATGCACATCCACCAGAACGCCGTCCATGTCGAACACAATCAGGTCCTTCACCAGATACGCTCCAGTTCTTCGAGCACCCGTTGCGCCTGTTCGCGCGTACCCACGGTAATGCGTACGCCGCCGGGAATTTCGTAACTGCGATCACGCACCAGAATTGCCTTCTCCCGCAACGCGTCGCGCACTTCAATGGCACGATCGCCAAAATAGCCGAGGATGAAATTCGCCGAACTGCGCGCCTGGGTTATGCCGAGCCTATCGAGGCCGGCGCGCAGCAACTCCCTGGAAGCGAGCGCTTCAGTCACGTAATTGCCGATGTACTCCGAGTCCTGCACGGCGGCTTCGGCAGCCATCGCGGCGAGCATGTTCACGCTGTAGGGCGATTGCGCTTTATGAAGGTACTGGACGTTGGCGCGATGCGAGAATAGACAGCCCATGCGCATGGCGGCCATCCCATACACTTTTGAAAAGGTTCGGCTGACAAACAGGTTGGGGTATTGGTTCAGGAGTCGCAGAGCTGTGACACCGCAGAATTCAAAGTAGGCTTCGTCTATCAGGACTACCGCGTGGGTGGCTTGCCGCAGAATCCGTTCGATCTGCGCAAGGCCGATCGCGGTGCCCGTCGGATTATTGGGGTTGGCAATCAGGACCGCTCTCGTACGCGGTGTAATTGCGGCGAGAAACTGTTCGAGCGGGAACTCTACAGCGGGCGGCACGTAGGGAACTTCGACAATCGATGCGCCCGCAACTTCCGCATAGAAACGATACATGGCATAAGAAGGCCGCAAAGTAACTACTTCATCGCCATCGTCCACATAAGTGTTGACCAGAACCTGAATAGCTTCGTCGGTGCCATTAGTAAGGAGCAGCCCTTCGGGCGCGACGCCGAAGAACGTTGACAGCGTCTCTTTCACACGGGAGTAATCGGGATACACGGAGAGGCCCCCGGCCGACAGCTTTTCGCGCAGAAACTCAATGACGCGCGGAGAACATCCGACCGTATTTTCATTGAAATCGAGGCGCATTTTCGACAGACGATTTCCCGTCGGCGGAGAATACGGCGCCATGGCGAGAACGGCCTCGCGCGGCTTAATCGGGCTATTTGGCAAGCCGCACCTCGACCGATCTGGCGTGCGCTTCGAGTCCTTCCGCGCGAGCCAGAGTGGTGATAGCCGGAGCTAACTTCCCCAGCGCCTGCGCGTCCAGTTGCTGCACGGAAATCACCTTAACGAAATCGGCCGCCGAAAGTCCGCCCCGCAACCGCGCCACGCCTGCGGTGGGAAGCACATGATTCGGGCCGGAAGCGTAATCCCCTGCCGCTTCGGGACTATACGGACCTATAAAGATACTTCCCGCATGCCGTATCTTTGGCAGCAGCTCTTCATGATGAATCGCCAGATGCTCCGGCGCGAAAGCGTTCGATAGCTCCGCCGCCTCATCGAGCGAGCGCACGATGATGATGGCGCTGTTTTTGTCGATGGCTTTGCGCGCTACGGGCTCTGTCGAAAGAGTCGCGAGCTGACGTTCTATTTCCTTCGCTACCTGTGCCGCAAGTTTTTTCGAAGTCGTGAGGAGAATCGAACAGGCGTCCACGTCATGCTCGGCCTGCGCGAGCATGTCCGCCGCCAGAAACGCCGCGTTACCTTCAGCCGCTATGATCAAAATCTCGGTCGGCCCGGCGACGAAATCAATCCCCACTTCGCCGGCCAGGAGTTTCTTGGCCGCAGCTACATAGATGTTGCCCGGGCCGACGATACGATCGGCTTTCGGTACTGTCTTCGTGCCATAGGCGAAGGCTGCTATGGCCTGGGCTCCGCCCATCTGAAATACCTGATTGACACCCAGCAGATGCGCCGTGCCAAAGACTTCATCGACAGCTTTCGGGCAGGCCGCGCACACGTTAGCCACGCCTGCCACCAGTGCCGGAACCGCCGTCATGATCAGCGTGGAGGGCAAGGGGTAGCGGCCCGCCGGGATATACGCGGCCACGGTATCGAGCGGCCGCACGATCTGCCCCAGTCTTAAGCCTCGCGCGAAGAGTGAGGTGGATTCGCGCGGTAACTGCTTCTCGGCATAGCGTCGCACGTTGGCCGACGCCACACGGATGGCCGAACGAAAGTCCGGCTTCAGCCGTGACGCCGCCGCTTCGAGTTCCTCCAGAGGCACGCGGACCGATTTGCGCTCCAGCTTGTCGAATTGGCGCGCATATTCGAGGAGTCCTTTGTCCCCTCGCTTGCGCACGGCTTCGAGGATCGGCCGTACCGTTTCTTCCGCTTCATTCATGCGCGCGGCTCGGCGGGCGAGGACTCGGCCCATGTCTTTAGATTCGAGAATGCGGATCATGGGGTCACATCACTATCTTGTTGAGCGGATATTCGACGATGCCTTCCCCGCCCGCCTGTTTCAGACGCGGAATGATTGTCCGCACCGTGGATTCATCGAGAATGGTGTTGACCGCCAGCCATTCGCCGTCGCTCAGGTGCGAGACGGTGGGCCGCTTCAGCGCCGGCAGAACGTGCAGCACCGCCTCAAGATTATCCTTGTGCACGTTGAGCATCAGGCCGACCTTGCCGAGCGCCGCGATGGCGCCATCCAGCAGTAGCTTCAGATCTTCCAGCTTCTTGCGCTTCCAATCATCCGCCCATGCGGTTTTGTTGGCGATCAGTTGCGTGTTCGATTCGAGCACAGTCTCCACAATCCGCAGCTTGTTGGCACGCAGCGACGATCCCGTTTCCGTCACTTCCACAATCGCATCCGCCAGTTCGGGCGGCTTCACTTCGGTGGCGCCCCAACTGAACTCCACCTTCGCTTTGACACCGTAGCTATCGAGGTAGCGCTTGGTCGTGGCAACCAACTCCGTGGCGATGATCTTGCCTTCGAGGTCCTTCACGGACTGCACGGGGCTGGCCTCCGGCACGGCCAGAACCCAGCGGACTTTGCCGAAGCTCTGCTTGGCATAGATGAGATTGGCGACAGCTTCCACGTCGGCTCCCACTTCGGCTACCCAATCGAGGCCAGTCAGCCCGGCGTCGAGAATGCCATCCTCTACGTAGCGCGCCATCTCCTGCGCGCGGATGAGCATGCATTCCATTTCAGGATCGTCCACCACCGGAAAATAAGAGCGCGAACTGGTGGTGATATTGAAGCCGGCGCGCCGGAACAGATCGATGGTGGCGTTCTCCAGACTGCCCTTGGGGATGCCGAGTTTGAGCTTCACTTTTTGCTCCTGTCGTTACCCGAATAGACCGCTTTCGGATCGTACGTGGGCTTCTCGGTCTCCACCCAGTCATTTCCTTCGAGCCGGCGATAGAAACAGCTTTCGTAGCCGTTGTGGCATACGCCCGGGCCCAGCGAGTCGACCTGAATCAGCAGCGAATCGTCATCGCAATCGGTGGAGATTTCCTTCACCACCAGCAGATGCCCGGAGCTCTCGCCCTTCATCCATAACTTGTTCCGCGAGCGGCTGTAGAACGTGACGTTGCCGGTCTCGGTGGTCTTGCGGAAAGCTTCGTCGTTCATGAAACCAACCATGAGAACACGGCCGGACTTGTGGTCCTGTATCACCGCCGGAATCAATCCATCGAGCTTGCTGAAATCCAGATTCATGAGTGTTTGGGCAATAAAAAAGCCCGCCGGTACTGCGGCGGGCATCCTTTCGTTTAAACTGCAAAACCGATCAGGACAGGACCCGACGCACACTAATCGCCCGATGATGATGGTGGCGGGCGGCGCTGGTCGCTGACATAAACCGCTAGTTTAGCAAACGTCAGTTTTCGGTTGGGGTCTTTTCGATATGGTCGACGACGATGGCGTCGATCGATTCCTTTTTCGGCTCCAGACGGAGCCCCAGTTTTTCCACGCTGGTGAAGGCGGACCCGCCGGACGGATCGGAAGCGGCATCGGCCGGCGGAGGGGCTGGCATGCCGGGGCCACCTACGCCCGCCGCTCGTGCCGCGCTCATCATATCCTGCATGGAGAGATCGAGGGCGACCTGATAATTTCCTGCGAGGCCGGTTTTATCCAGCACCGGGCGGCCAGCCATGCCGGAAAGCGTTTCGGCCAACTTCGCCATGGTCATCCTCTCGATCTCCATGTGCACCATTCCATCGGGTCCCATGGTGACGGCGGTCTTGCCTGTTTCGCCGCCGGTGGTGGTTGCACCTTTACCATCGGGACTGGGCACGACGCGCATCTGGCTGTTGCCGGATCCGAGGGTAAAGCCGGCGCTCGAGCCTTTTGAATCGGCTGGCGGGACTGGATCGGCGGGTACGTCGGGCGGCGATGGTTTCAGCTTCGATCCGTTCTTACCCACTACGAGTTCGTAGACGGGATGGTCCTTACCTTCGTGATGGACGGTAAGCTTGAAGCGCTCGGCCAGCAAGGCCTTGAGCATGTCCGGCACCTGCTCTTTGGTGGCTCCGTCGGGCAGCTTGGCCACAATGTCGAAGCGCTCGCTGGTCATCCAGTCCGGGCCAGTGATCTGGTAGGGCTTCACTTCATAAGCTGCGCCAATCAGGGCAGACAGCGACATGAAGCCGATATCGACACGCCCGGATTCGATCTTCATGCCGATGTGAACTTTGCCCGACATCATGGCCTGCGGGGTGATGGGGGCGGCCGGTTTGATGGTGGCGACTTCAAAGGCCGGCAGAGCCGCGGGCGTTTGTGGAAATGCCGCGCAGGCGGCCAGCAGCAGTGCCGCGGCGAGTTTATTTTTCATGATGTGTTCCTTCATTAGTATGACGCCGGATGCCGCGCTTTCAGACCGCCCGCGTATTCAAATACATTCAGCGCCTGTTCATACAGGTCCGAGGTGATTTCGACGCTGCCTTGCCAGCACCCGAGTTTCTGGTAGCGCGCGATGGCGTTACCGAGCGCATGCAGGCTCACTCCATGGAAGAACGGCGCTTCGCGCTCTGCGATATCCGAAATCGGCGCAGTGCGCACCCACTCGCGGCTGCGCACATAAGCGGGCAGGAAGGCGCGAAAAACTTCGGTTGCCCTAAATTCGCGGGCACAACATAAAGTGCTGAAGGCCACTTCGGGCATGGACGCTCCCACCGAGACGACGGTATGTCCGACGCCGCCTTCCTCGAGCAGTTGAGGACCGGGCGCTTGAAGATGCACGTAGTCGCCCTCGCCGCGCCGGAACGCCTCTGCCATTTCGTCTGGCGTACCGCGTTCGAGCACATGGATCTTTTCCCAATCGGCGCCGTTGTAATGGATGGCGTAGCGCAGCATGGCGAGCGGCTGTGCTCCGTGATCCGCAACCAGGGTTTTTCCCTCCAGGTTCTTCCATGCGAAGGTTTCGTGCGGATCCCTGCCAGTGAGAAAAAATCCGTCGCGCCGATTGATTAGTCCGAAATGCACGGGTAGCGGCGATACTCCACGATCCATGAGACTCCAGTTGGAGGATACGGCGGATTGCATGATATCGACGACGCCGTCGCGAATGAGTTCGTGCGAACGCTGGCCGGGGGCGAGGATGGCGTAGGTGGCCGCGATGCCCGCTTCTTCGAGAAAGCCTGCCGCCATGGTTGCGATCAAGGGGCTGT
>Ga0326727_10023319_pt1 | contig 11824 bp, 9 predicted proteins | sample MB2enrmetagenome_FD_207643 | JGI IMG/M metagenome (GOLD analysis project Ga0326727, IMG submission 207643) | Lab enriched peat soil microbial communities from McLean, Ithaca, NY, United States - MB29MY | ecosystem: Environmental > Terrestrial > Soil > Wetlands > Peat | place: USA: New York... | reverse complement strand
CTTGAAAAGATTATCGCTGTCAGCCGTCGTGCTGCTGACCAAGGCGCGCGGCTCACTGTCTTTTCCGAGCTGGTGATTTGCGGCTATCCTCCGGCCGACTTTCTTGAAAAACCCAGCTTTCTGGCCCGCTGCTGCTCGGCCGTCGATGAGCTGGCCGCGGCCACCCGCGAGCTGACGACCGCCGTGCTGGCAGGCGTGGCCCTGCCGGCCACCCATGCGGCCGGGCTCGAAAGCGGCAAGCTGGGGTTCCCAGCAACAGGTCCAGGTTGCTGGGGTGGCAGGCCGGCCGTCAACGCCGCGGTTCTGATGGATGGCGGCCATATTCTGCTCGAGCAGCACAAGCGCCTGCTGCCCTTCTACGACGTCTTCGACGAGCAGCGCTACTTCATCCCCTCGCAGCCCCAGCAGGTGGTCGAGCTGGACGGCGTGCGGCTGGCGATCACCATCTGCGAGGACGCCTGGAACGACAAGAACTTCTGGCCGCGCCGCCTCTACACCGTCGATCCGATGGAAGAGTTGATGCGCCAAAATCCCGCCATTCACATCAACCTCTCTTCGTCGCCCTTCTGGCACGGAAAGCGCGCGCTGCGCCGCCAGATGCTGGCCGCCGTTGCCCGCCACGACGGCATTCCCGTGCTGCTGGTGAACCAGGTGGGCGGCAACGACAGCCTGATCTTCGACGGCACCTCGCTGGCCATCGATGCGCGCGGCGAGCTGTTCGCGCAGGCCGCTTCGTTCGCCGAAGACCTGGTGATCGTCGATCCTTTTCAGGCTTCCGCCGGTGCTCCGGCTGAGTCCGCTCAGAAAGCGGCGTCCGTGCCGGAAGACGACGACACCGAGGCCGCTTACCGCGCCCTGGTTTTGGGCACGCGCGATTATGTGCGCAAGTGCGGCTTCCGCAAGGCCCTGGTGGGCCTCAGCGGCGGCATCGACTCGGCCCTGGTGGCGGCCATCGCCACCGAGGCGCTGGGAGCGGAAAATGTGCTCGCGATCGGTATGCCCAGCCCCTACTCTTCGGCGGGGTCGATTGACGACAGCCGCCAGTTGGCGGCCAACCTCGGCATTCGTTTTGAAGTGATCGGCATCAGCGGCCTTTTTGCGGAGTTTACCGAAGCCCTGGCGCCGCTTTTTGCCGGAACCAAACCGGACATCACCGAGGAGAACATTCAGTCGCGGATTCGCGGCGATCTGTTGATGGCCCTCTCCAACAAGTTCTCCGCGCTGGTGCTCACCACCGGCAACAAATCGGAGATGGCCGTGGGTTACTGCACCCTCTATGGCGACATGGTGGGCGCGCTGGCGGTGATCGGCGACCTGGTGAAGACTCGCGTCTACCAGGTTTGCCGCTGGATCAACCGTTCGGGCGAGGTGATTCCCTGGGCGATCCTGGAAAAAGCTCCCTCGGCCGAGCTGCGCCCCGATCAGAAGGACACCGATTCGCTGCCCGCTTACGAGGTTTTAGATCCGATTCTCGAAGCCTACGTCGAGCGCTATGAGACCCCTGAACAGATCGCCCAGGCGAACGGATTTCCTCTGGAACTCGTCCAACAGGTGGTGCGCCTGGTCGAGCGCAGCGAGTACAAACGCCAGCAGGCCGCGCCGGTTCTGAAGGTGACCTCCAAGTCGTTCGGCATGGGCCGCAGATTTCCCATTGCCGTCAAGGTTCAGGTATAAGACAAAAGCTGGGGCATTTCCGCGATTTTCCGGGAGCGTTCCCGCAATTTCGGGAGCGTTCCCGCAATTTAAGGAGAAACTGCTTGATCCGCCTGTCCGCCCGTTTTTCCAGTCCCCGTCTTGGTTTTTCCAGCCCTCGCCTTGCGAGTGTTGTTGCGCTGATCGCCCTGTCCCTGCCCGTCTTGCAGGCCACGGCCCAGCCGGATGCGCCCACTGCTCCCGCGCCTGCCGCGGCGCCCGCGTTTCCCAAACCCGATCCGGCGAATTTCACCGCCGCCGCGCCCACCAAAGAGGCCGTCAATGCCTTTTTAGAGGCCAGTTGGGGATACGACAGCAGCCGCTTCTGGCAGGTTCAGGCCATCCTGAAGACGCCTGTCGAGGGCGTTAGCAAGGTCGTGATCCTGGTAAGCGACAAGGACGGCAAGGAAAAGCCAGCCGCAGTTCAGTTCTTTGTCCTTCCTGGCGGCAAGTTCCTGCTCGCCCAGGACGAGATCATCCCCTTTGGCGAGCATCCGTACGCGGAAAACCGCGCCCTGGTGCGGCAGCGCGCCGATGGCCCCTATCGCGGCTCAGCCTTGAAGGAACTGGAGATTGTCGAATTTGCCGATTTCCAGTGCCCTCACTGCAAGGACGCGCAGGCCAACATGGACAAGCTGGCGGTGGATTTCCCCAAGGCGCGCATCGTCTTCGAGACCTTTCCGCTGGAGCGCATTCATCCCCAGGCCAAGATCGCGGCCGCGTATGGCGTTTGCGTGGCCAAGCAGGGCGGCAGCGACGCATTCTTCACCTTCGCCGCAGCGGTCTTTGACGGCCAGGATGGGTTGGCGACCGCTGATGGCGCCACTCTGACGCTGAACAGCGCCGCCAACAAGGCCGGACTGGATCCAGCTAAAATCGCCGCTTGCGCCGCAACTCCGGCCACCGATGCGGCGGTGGAGGCCCAGGTAAAGCTGGCCCAGGAGCTGAACATCAACCAGACCCCCACGCTGATCGTCAATGGCCGCCAGATTCCCGCCAACGCTCCCTACGACACGATCAAGAAGATCATCGAATTCCAGGCCCGGCTGGACGGCGTAACGCGGTAAGGCTGTTTTCCTCCGAGCCAAGCCAAGGGAAGATGAAAAACTCCACATCCGGCGCGACTCCCAACAAAGGGATCGTGCCGGCTGTGGAGTTTTGCTTTGAGCCTTGAGGATCGCGCGGCGCGGCAAGGTTTATAGCATTTTCGGAATTGGTGTAGACCGAAAGCACGCACTCAAGTGGCTTTTTTCTCAAGGAAAAGCCGCCCTTTACGGCTCTCAAAAAGTCTATATGTATTCCGAAAATGCTCTAGCGCGCTTCCTGCCCGCGCTCCACGCGCATCATCGGCGAGTGACCGGCGGCCTGCGTGCCGCGGATCACGTGGGGCGTAATCAGAATCAGCAGGGTGGCATAGTTCTTCTGGGTGTCGTTGCCGGTCAGATTGTTCAGGCCGGGAATCTCGCTGATGCCCGGCGTTCCGCTGATGGCGCGGCTCTGGGACTTGTCCATCTCGCTGACCACCGCCACCGTCTCGCCCTGCCGCAGCGTCACCACTCCGGAGTAGACGCGATTATAGAGCTCCGGATTGCCGTTAAGGGAGGTTCCCGAGAGGGCGTTGATCTTCATGTCGATGGTGAGCGCGACATCGTCATTGCGCATTGCCTTGGGGGTTGCCTTCAGAGTCAGGCCCAGGTCCTGGTACTCCACCATCGGAACATTTGGCACACTGCTGGCGTAGGAAGCCAGCAGTGCGGCCAAAGCGCTGGAGGTTCCCGCAGCGGTGAGCCCGGCAATGCTCGAGGTGCTCGACGAGAGGCTGGAAAACGATGAGGTCTGAATGGGATAGCGCTCGCCCATGCGCACCGTTCCCTCCTCGCCGTCGCCCAGGCGCAGTTGAATCTGGTCAAGTTGGCGCGAATCCGATGAGTTCAAGCTCAGATTGGCCGTGACCGAACCGGGCGCGAGGGCCGATTGTGTCAGTCCGCCGCCAAACAGGGCAAGGCCGTTGGTGAATATGCTGCCCGACACATCGCCGGCGGCAATCAAAATGCCAAGAATCGCCAGCGGATCGCTGGCAGAAGCCAGTCCCGAGGAGATAATCTGCTGCACCGTGGAGGAATTGGCATTGAGGATGGATTGCTCCTCGGAGTAGACGTTGATGGCCGAGACGCTCTGCGGCGGCTGGACTCCGGTGTTGCGTGTGTTGGAGTGCGCCAACTGGATTAGGCGCACCTCCAGCAGTACCTGGTTTTTGCCGTCGAGCAACTGACTCATGGTGGCGTTGAAGGCCTTCAACCCCTGCTCGGGCGCGCGCAGGGTGATCGTCCCGGCCGTGGGCTCGGCCACCGCCTGCTGCGCGTTGAAGACGTTCTTGGCCAAGGTGGCCGCCTCAGTTAGCTCCGCCTCGGTCAGCCCCGGCAGATAGACCGTCTCCATTTCCTGGCGCTGAAACTGCAGGCGGTTTTCCTTGGAGTCGGAGGCCACCAGCGCCCGGTGCGCATCGAGCGGCACATAAAACGAATCCGTCACCATTCCCAGGATGCGCGCCGCCGCCTCGAAGCCTACATTATCTACATCCAGGCGGGCCTGGGCGCCGCGGACGCTATCGTCCACGGTGGTCTCAATTCCGTAGGCCTTGAAGACCTGCCGGATGATCTGGCGCTGGTCGGTGAGCAGGTGAAAGCTGTGTACTCCGGCCACCGGCTCCAGCTCCACCGCTTCGCCAACCCTCTCCGCACCCCGCTCATAGACCGGCCTTGACTGCCCGAGCAGGGCATCGTCTCCCAGCTCGGACAAGTGTTCGCTAACCAGCGGGTTTTTCGGGTCCAGCTCAAGGGCGTGAGCCAGGGCCACGCGGGCGGCCGCCGCATCGCCGCGCAGACGGGCCTTGGCCGCGGCCTGAATCTCTGCCGTCACCGCGTGGCCGCGCGCCACACTGGCCGCCAGCGGATAGTCGGCGTTGCCGGGGTCCAGCCTGGCGGCCTGTTCATAGCCGCGCATGGCCTCTTCAAACCGCTCGCCAAGAAAGAGCTTGCTGGAGGCGAGGTAGAGCTTGGCCGCCCGCTGCCGGTCGGCGTTGCGCACGGGCTTGGCGAGCGTGGTCTCCGGGGTCTGCTTAGAGTTTGGAACTGGATTTTTGGCGCTCGGATCTGGAACTGGAGCCTTGGAGTCTAAAACTGCCGCGGAAGCTGCGCCTGGGGGGGCGTTCTGTGCAGAGGAGATGGCCGGCACAGCCCCGATCGGCGCAACCGGACGCCGCACAGCTTGGCTCTGCGCGGCAGTTTCCGCCGTTTGGGCCAGACTGAGGCCCGGGAAGGCAACCAGCAGCAGCGTGGCCGTCCAGAAATTCGACCATCGCCCGAACGCGTGGCGCGACGGCTGGCGCGCGGACACTTCGAGGGCCTGTGGGGTGGTTTGCATTGTTTTGAGAAACGCCGTCAGCCCTGGCGGAAGCCCACGCGTACGGCGTTATAAATGACAGGACGTTCGCTGCGCGGCGGACGCTTGAGCGTGGCGCGCACCTCGGCCAGGCTCAAGCCCAGCTCCGCCATGGTGCGGCTCAGCGTGTTGCGGTGCATTCCCAACTCTTCGGCAGCCTTACACTGGTTCCCCCGGTGTGCCATCAGCACCTCATGCAGGTATTGCTTCTTGAACTCGCGCACGGCGTCCTCATAGCGGATGCCGCTGGAGTGCATTTGCGTCACCAGGCTGTCCAGTGTTCGTCTCACGTTCACCTCTGCTTGCTCTTGTTAGCTTGCCACATTTTCCGGGGCGATGCATTGCCATTAATCACATTTTGCTCGCGCTGGGGTGCAGCCACCGCGGCGACTCTTCTTCCAATGTTCGGAGTCCCAGCCGGATGCGTTCGGCCAGTTGGTGTGGACTCATGTGGGCGCTCAAATGACAGGCCCCAAAAAACAACCGGGGCAGTCTGGCTTTGGCCAGCCAGTGGGCCTTGGGGAAAAAAGCCACCACCACCAGAATAACCAGCGTCACCAGCAGCGCGCCCTGGAAAAATCCAAAAACCGCTCCCGCCAGCTTGTCCAGGCAGCCCAGGCCCATCAAGTGCAAGGCCCTGGACAAAGCATTGCCGGCAAAGCCGACCAATCCCATTACCAGCAGCGCAATCAGCAGAAACCCGATGGCATTGGCCACTGGCTGGATGCGCACGAGGGGTAAAACCAGCCGCGCGATGCGGCCGTAGTTCCAGGCCGCCAGCACCAGGCCCAGAAACAGGCCGCCCAGCGCGCAAACCGAGCGGAAAAAGCCCTGTCTCAGCCCTCCCAGCACGGACAGCACGATGATCCCCACAATAGCCCAGTCCACTAGCCCCATGCCGCGCTCCGTTTACGTTTTGCCAGCCCTGTTCGTGCTCTGCCGAAAGCCAGACTACGTCCTGCAAATCCCTGCACGCTGCCTATAAACTCAAATCCCGGCCGGTCAGGCGGCGGAAGGCTTCCAGGTACTTTGCCTGGGTGCGCTCCACCACCTCGTCGGGCAGCTCCGGCGCGGGGGCCTGCTTGTTCCAGTGGATCGCCTCCAGGTAATCGCGCACAAACTGTTTGTCGAAGGAGGGCTGCGCGCCGCCCGGCTTCCACGAAGCGGCCTCCCAGAAGCGCGAGGAATCCGGCGTCAGCACTTCATCGGCCAGAATGATTCCTTCCGAAGTTCGGCCAAACTCGAATTTGGTGTCGGCCAGAATCAGGCCGCGCGACTCGGCGTGCGCTGCGGCCTTTTGGTAGATGGCCAGCGTGAGCCGCTTCAACTCCGCCGCGTCGGCCGCGCCGATGGCCGCCACCGTCGCGTCAAAGCTGATGTTCTCGTCGTGGGTTCCCACCTCGCCCTTGGTCGAGGGCGTGTACAAGGGCTCGGGCAGCCGCGAGCCGTCCAGCAGGCCGCCCGGAAGCGGAATGCCGCAGACCGAGCCGCTCGCCTGGTACTGCTTCCAGCCGGAGCCGGTCAGGTAGCCGCGCACCACGCACTCGACAGGAAACATTTTGGCCTGCTTGACCAGCATCGAGCGTCCTTCCAACTGGTCGGCATAGGGCTGCAACGAGGCGGGAAATTCACTCACATCCGCCGTAATCAAGTGGTTGGGAACCAGACTTGCCAACAGGTCAAACCAGAACAGGGAAATCTGCGTCAGAATCCTGCCCTTGCCTGGAATGCCGGTGGCCAGCACATGGTCAAAGGCCGAGATGCGGTCGGTGGCCACCAGCAGCAGCGCCTCCTGATCCGCGCAGGGAACCGTATAAAGGTCGCGTACCTTGCCGCGGCCGAGCAGGCGCGTTGCGCCCAGATTTGTCGTCAAAAGAGCTGCCACGTGGAGGTTTACCTCGGAAGAAACTGAATCTCCGATTCTCTAAGCCGCGGCCTGCTTTGTCAATCTCCGCTCCGCAGCCTTGAGAAGAAAGCGGTTGTAGAGCGCAGCGCGCCCAGCCCCAGCTCAGGAACTCAAACCAGTCCCGGCGTGGCGACGCAAAATTGACTGGCGAGAAGTTTTTCTTCAGGCAAAAAGTTTTTTTCTTGGCCTGAGAGCAAATTAATTCATTTATTTGGCTAAGGTTGTTACATCGCACTGTGATGGCCGTCACGGAACACACTGCCCGCATCAGAGACACTCCAATTGTCAACATGGTTCGGAAAGCGCCTCCGTGTGCATTCCTGGAGCCGGGCGACACGAAGTAGCCGTGGAAAGGGGAAGCCGCAGCTAACTTCGTTCTATAGGGATCTCCAGTAGCCGCGTACTACGACCTCCAGTACCGGCTACTGGTCCCCTTCCACACCACCAGTAACGCTACGTGAACTCGATAATCGCTCTAAAACCAAGCCAGGCCAGATTCACGCCGCCGCGGCGGTTTCTGTGTTACTTTTGAGTCCGGCACAGCTTTTGAGCGCAATGTGAAAACTTTGAGCGTAAAGTAAAAAAAAGGTGTAACCCATGCGCGCCGGCAGGCAACTCAAGATCAAGTACTACGTGGAACCGGATAAAGCGGCTCTCGCGCGCCGCGCGGCGCAGTATTTTGTGGAAATGGCCGGAGAAGCCGTCGAGGCGCAGGGGCGGGCGCGGATTGCGCTGAGCGGCGGCTCGACCCCCAAAGCCGTTTTCGAACTGCTCGCCGACCGCACGCAACCCTGGCACAAGCGCATGCCCTGGGAGAACCTCGACATCTATTGGGTAGACGAGCGTTCGGTTCCTCCCGACGACGTTGAAAGCAACTACCGCATGATCCGCGAGGCGCTGCTGGACCACGTTCCGCTGCACCCTGGGCAAATTCACCGCATCGAGAGCGAGTTGGGGCCCGAGGCGGCCGCGCTGCGCTACGAAGCTGAGTTGCGCTCGAGCTTCCATATCGAGGAGGGTGGGAGCCCGCGCTTCGACCTGGTGGCCCTGGGAATCGGCGCCGATGGCCACACCGCTTCAATCTTCCCGCACACATCTGCCATCCACGATATTGACCACCTGGTGGTCGCCAACCACGTCTCCCAGCGGGAGGCCTGGCGCGTCACCCTTACCTGGCCGGTCATCAACCACGCCCGCTCGGTCTTCTTTTTGGTCGCCGGAGCGGAAAAGGCCGCTATTCTGAAGGAAGTTTTGATGGGGTCGCATGATCCAGAGCGGCTGCCCAGTCAATTGATTTGGCCTTCCAGCGGTATACTCACCTTGATCCTGGACAGGGCCGCAGCCGCGTTATTACCCTCGACCGATGAGGAAGGTTGTGGAGTTTTAGAAAGGGTAAGATGATTCTGGCGGGTGATGTGGGCGGTACCAAGGTCCACTTGGCGCTGTATGATTTTGTCAATGGAAGACTGGAGTGCAGCCGCGAGCGGCGCTATGCGGCAGCGGAGTACTCCGGGCTGGATGAGATCGTAACGGAGTTCCTGGACGCGCATCAGGTGACCGCGGCCTGCTTCGGCGTACCCGGCCCGGTGCGCGACGGTCGGTTGCGGCTGACCAACCTTCCCTGGACGCTGGATAGCCGCAAGCTGGCGGCCAGTCTGGGCATTACCCACCTCTTCCTGATCAACGACCTGGAGGCCAACGGCTACGGCGTGGCCGAGCTGGCTCCCGAGCAGATCTACACCCTTAGCGAGGGCGACCCGAGCCAGATTGGCAATCGCGCCCTGATCGCCGCCGGAACCGGCCTGGGCGAGGGGCTGCTGATCTGGAATGGCCACAGCCACATTCCTTACCCCTCCGAGGGCGGCCACGCCGACTACTCGCCGCGCAACGAAGACGAGATCGACCTGCTGCGCTATCTCAAGCAGAAGTACCAGGGGCGCATCAGCTTCGAGCGCGTCATCAGCGGCCCTGGCCTGACCAACATTTATGAGTTTCTGCGCGAGGTCCGCGGCCTCGACGAGCCAGCCTGGCTGGCCGAGCGCATCGCCGCCGAAGACCCCAACGCGGTGATCGCCGAACTGGCTCTCGCGGCCAAGAGCGAAATCTGCGAACGGGCCCTGGAAATCTTCGTCTCCGCCTACGGTGCCGAGGCCGGTAACCTGGCTCTCAAGCTGCTGTCCGTGGGCGGCGTTTACGTGGGCGGCGGCATCGCCCCGCGCATCCTGGAAAAGCTTCGGGACGGCGCGTTCATGAAGGCTTTTACCGACAAGGGCCGGTTGAGCCCGCTGCTGGAGAACATACCGGTGCGCATCATCCTGGAGAGCCGGGCCGCTCTGCTAGGCGCTGTGGTCTACGCCGAAGCCCGCGCCGCGGAACTGAGCGGAATTTCCCCCCGCGCCGCCTCGGTCAAGTTCTAACTTATTTTTACGAATAGCCTATGCTAATGGGTGCCCCAGGTCCCGCTGTTGGGACCTGGGATTCCACAATCCTGTCGGCGCTCAAGCCTGAATGCGGGCACTGTCTCCAAACCAGTTTCTTTTCAGCCACAGCGAGACCTGCACCAGCAGAATCAGTGCGGGAACCTCGACCAGAGGGCCGATCACCGCGGCGAAGGCCGCGCCGGAGTTCAGCCCGAAGACGGCCACGGCCACGGCGATGGCCAACTCGAAGTTATTGCTGGCCGCGGTGAAGGACAAGGTCGCGGTCTTCGCGTAATCGGCGCCCGCTTTGCGGCCTATCCAGAAGCTGACGAAGAACATGACGGCGAAATAGATCACCAGCGGCAAGGCGATGCGCAGCACATCGAAGGGAAGCTGAACAATCAGATTTCCCTTGAGGCTGAACATTACTACAATCGTGAAGAGCAGCGCGGCCAGCGTCAGCGGGCTGATGGCGGGAATAAAGCGCGTCTGGTACCACTGGCGGCCCTTGGCCCGCAGCAGCACAAAACGGGTCAGCATCCCGGCCAGGAAGGGAATACCCAGGTAAATGAAGACGCTTTGCGCGATCTGGCTCATGCGAATGTCCACCACTACGCTCTTCAATCCGATCAGCGGCGGCAGCACGGCCAGAAAAAACCACGCGTAGACGCTGTAGAAGAGCACCTGGAAGATGCTGTTGAAGGCTACCAGGCCAGCGGCGTAGTCGGTGTCTCCGCGGGCCAGTTCATTCCACACGATTACCATGGCGATGCAGCGGGCGAGGCCGATCAGGATCAGCCCGGTCCGGTACTCCGGGTAGCCGCGCAGAAAAATGACCGCCAGGGCGAACATCAGCACCGGGCCGATCACCCAGTTTTCCAGCAGCGAGAGGCCCAGCACCTTGCGGTTGTGAAAGACCTCGCCCAAGCGCTCATACTGCACCTTGGCCAGCGGCGGATACATCATCAGAATCAGGCCCACGGCGATGGGAAGGTTGGTGGTTCCAACTTGGAAACGCTGCAAGAGCGCCGGCACCGCCGGCACAAAGCGGCCCATAGCCACGCCGGCCGCCATGGCCAAAAAGATCCAGAGCGTCAGATAGCGGTCAATGAATGAAAGCTTGGCAGCGCTGCCCGCCACCTTGGCCGGGCAGCAAAGTTGTGGGTTTGTTTGCATTCGATCTCTCCTCTGTGGCTTAGTGCGCGGCTATAAAGGCTGTTTCCCGATGGCGCGCATTTTTGTCTCGATGGCCATGCGGTCCAGAGTCTCCAGCGGCAGGCTGAGAAACAGTTGCACGCGCGTGCGAATCTGTCGCAAAGTTTGCGCAAAGACTGCGCGCTTCTGCTCGTCCGTGCCGCTGACGGCCGCCGGATCGGGAAATCCCCAATGCGCGGTCAGCGGCTGACCAGGCCAAAGCGGGCACGCCTCGCCGGCCGCGTTGTCGCAGACCGTCACAACGAAGTCCATCCGCGGCGCGCCGGGAGAGGCGAACTCGTCCCAGCTCTTGCTGCGCAGATTCTCCACCGGATAGCCCATCTCCCGCACTAACTCGATGGCAAAGGGATTCACCCGGCCGGTGGGGTGGCTGCCCGCGCTGTAAGCCTGAAAACGGCCCGCACCCATGGTGTTGAAGAGCGCTTCCGCCATGATGCTGCGCGCCGAATTGCCGGTGCACAGAACAAGAATGTTATACGGCTTCCGCATGAACTTTTACCTCAGAGGATCTGGGGTGCCCCAGGTCCCGATTCTGGGACCTGGGATTTCACATAACCGTCAGCCGCAACAGCCGGACGAGCAGCATCCGCCGCCTGATTTTGCCGCCCCAGGTTTTGTCGCGCGTATAAAAGAGCTCATAAACTTGCCCTCGACCAGCGGCGCGACGGCGTCCACATCGACGCCTGACTTCGCCAGAAATTTCCGCGCATCCTCGATCGAGTACACGCGCGTCGGCTCGATCGAGACGCCGGCAAAGCCCGCCCGCGCCAGCTTCGATTTGTACTCCTGCTCCTCCAGCGCCCCGGCGATGCAGCCCACCCAGAGCAGCATGCTGGCGCGCACCGCATCGGGAACCTCGCCGCGGACGACGACATCGGAGACCGCAAAACGTCCGCCCGGCTTCAGTACCCGGAAGGCCTCGCGCAGCACACGGTCCTTGTCGGCCGAGAGGTTGATGACGCAGTTGGAAATAACCACGTCCACCGAGCAATCGGGCAAGGGAATCCGCTCAATCTCGCCCTTCAGAAATTCGACATTCTCGACCTTTGCCTGGCGCTGGTTTTCGCGGGCCAAGGCTAGCATATCGTCGGTCATGTCCAGCCCGTAGGCCTTGCCCGTTGGCCCCACGCGCCGCGCCGAGAGCAGTACG
>Ga0326727_10023318_pt1 | contig 11825 bp, 9 predicted proteins | sample MB2enrmetagenome_FD_207643 | JGI IMG/M metagenome (GOLD analysis project Ga0326727, IMG submission 207643) | Lab enriched peat soil microbial communities from McLean, Ithaca, NY, United States - MB29MY | ecosystem: Environmental > Terrestrial > Soil > Wetlands > Peat | place: USA: New York... | reverse complement strand
TGGAAGCGTCTGAAAAGGCTGCCGGATGAACGAGATCGTTATCGTCGATTACGGGATGGCCAACCTGCGCAGCGTGCAGAAAGCGCTCGAGCGCGTCGGCCACGCGGCAACGATCAGCGGCGATCCCGATCGAGTCGGGTCGGCGAGCAAGGTCATCTTGCCGGGCGTGGGCGCGTTTCGCGATGCGATCGCCTGCATTCACGAGACCGGACTGGCTGAGCCGCTTCTCGATCATCTGCGAAAGGGCACGCCGTTCTTCGGCATCTGCCTCGGCCTGCAAATGTTGTTTAGTACCGACTACGAAGACGGCACATGGCGGGGGCTCGATTACTTTGCGGGCGACGTCGTCCGCTTCGGCGGCGTGCCCGGCTTAAAAGTGCCCCACATGGGTTGGAATCAGCTCCGGATCACCAGCAAGGCTCCGCCGCTGGAGAGTTTCCCGGAAGGCGGTTCAGTCTACTTCGTCCACTCGTATTATCCGGTGCCGCGCGACCAGTCGATCGTCGCGGCCACGGCGGACTATCCAACCCCGTTCGCAGCGGCCGTCTGGCGCGATCACGTATTCGCCACACAATTCCATCCGGAGAAAAGCCAGGAAATCGGCCTGGCGATGCTCCGGCGATTTGCCGAATGGAAGTAGCCCTAATGGTCTGTGAACGCTTCGCTTTCGGCTAGGTTAGTCCACGGGTGGCACGCAGGACGTGTCGCCGAGCTGGCCGGCTGGCTCAAGCATATCGCATTGCTAGCTGCCGGCCAGCGTCCGCAGGCGGTTGGCAACCGCGTTGCTTTCAGAGTCGTCAAGTCCAATCGTAGGATGATACCTCAGGCCGGTATGCTCCTTCGCGGCTTCGGCTAGCGCTTGCCGGGCAAACTCCCGAGCCCGCGCCTTGTCGCCACGGTAATCTGCGAGCTGCGCTTGAATGGCGGCGTAGCGAAATTCAATGGCTGGAAACCTGAGGCCGCCTTCGTGCCGGAACTCTCGTAATACTTGCGACACTTCGTCGTAGTAATCCGTCAACTGCCTGTCGACGACAAGCCACCCAAAGTCGAGCCACGCGTTGGTTCGAACGTTGGGAGCGTCGCGTTCGGTCTGCAAAGCAACACGATACTCTTGAATCGCGGCATCGAGCTGCCCCAAATTCGCTATCGATTCAGCTCTCTGCGCATGGGCCTGTGCCAATTCGATGCGTTGCGGAAACTCGGCAAACAATCGATTAAGCAGTTCAACGGCTGCCGCGTGATTGCCAGCATCGGCAAGGTGACGGGCTTGGATGCGTAAGTATTGCGCCTTGTTCCCCGCGCCACGGCTGCGCTGCAGACGAGCGTTGAAGTCCTCACGATCAGCGTCACTCCACGTCGAGCGACGAAACCATTCGGTCTGGCTCATGGCAGCAGTCTTGAGGCAGCTAACTAATGATTACTTCAACCAATGACGGCGTAGTAAGCACGACGGCAGAAGCCTATTGGATCATTGGAAGCGTGGCGGCGGGGATTGGCAATACGCAGGTCCGAATTTATGCTCGATCTAGACAAGTGCGCCTGCATTGACGGCTCAATGTTCCGCCCACCGCATCATCGGCTACGTTGTTGCGGGCCGACCGGCAGCCGACGCTGATCCATGCGATCCCCGCGACTGCTGCGCCCGGGGTGGCACGCCGATTTGCCGATCGGAAAAGAGTCCGAACCGTTCCGGCTGGCCCCGCTACTCTTCGAACTCCGCCACGATGACCGTGACGTTGTCCTTTCCGCCCGCTTCCAGTGCGCGTTCGATCAGGCGGTCGCAAGAGTCGCCGGCCTCTTCGGTCGAGCCGAGCAGCTTCAGAATCTCGGCGTCCGAGACCATTTCGGTCAAACCGTCCGAGCAGAGAAGTATCCGGTCCTTGGCCTCGAGCGGCAATTTGTGCATCTCGACCCGGACACCCTGGTCCTTGCCGCCAACGACGTTCGTGACGACGTGGCGAAGACGATGATGCGCGGCCTCTTCCGGCTTCAGTGCCCCATGCCGGACCATTTCGTCGACCAGGGTGTGATCATTTGTCAGCTGATAGAGCATGTTGTTGCGCAGCAAGTAGCAACGACTGTCTCCTACGTGTGCAATGAAAAGCTCCCGATCGAGTGCATAGGCCAAGGTCAGCGTTGTCGCCATTCCTTGAAGCTCGGGGCGTTGGCGCGCTTCCTGGATCAGCTTGGCGTCGGCGCGGACCAATGCCCGCTGAAAGTCGGCGAGCACCTGGTTCCCGTCCTCACCCTTCAGACAGGCGCACCAGTTCAGTGTTTCCAGCACGAATGATTCAACCGTGTCCACTGCCAGGGCGCTCGCGCGTTCGCCGCCTGCGTGGCCTCCGACTCCGTCGGCAACCACGAAAAGATATCCCTGCGGTGCGCTATAGCGGACTTCTGGCTCACTGAGACTGCTTTGACGGGCCTGGAGAGCGTGCGCGAGGTCACCAATAAGGAATTGATCCTCATTAGTTGATCGGACCAGGCCTCGATCCGTGCGGCCCCGGCTGCGAACCCGCAGTGGATGCGATGCAGCCGCTGGACTCGCAGCGTCATCGAACCGAGTCGTCGGTACTACTACGTCGATTGCGGGCAGTCTCATATCGCACGCTCCCTTCAAACTAAAGATCGGGCTGCTCCGCCCTGACCAGTATCGCGAGTTCGAGAGCAAACGGTGTGCCTTACCCCGACGCGGCAAATACCGCGGCAGGCACGGTTGGATTGCGCATCTTCACAACTCCTTCCGCAATTCTTCCCGGGTACTTGCAAATCGCCGTGCGCCAGCCTACAGTGGCGCTCAGATCGCAAACGGCAGGAATAACGCGGTGCAGATCTACCCCGCCATCGATCTCCGCGGCGGCCGGTGCGTCCGGCTTCGCCAGGGTGATTTCGAACAGGAAACGGTCTTCGGCGGCGACCCGGCCGATACGGCGCTTCGTTGGGTCCGCCAGGGAGCGACGTTTCTACACCTTGTCGATCTCGATGGCGCTCGCCAGGGCCGACCGGTAAACGGCGCGAGCATTCGAGCCATCACTGCTGTGTCCGGCACGCCTTGTCAACTCGGCGGCGGATTGCGTGAGGAAGCCCACATCTCCGAGGCTTTTTCGCTCGGCGTACATCGAGTGATTCTCGGCACGAAAGCGCTGCAGGACCCGGCCTGGTGCGAGGCGATGTGCCGCAAGTATCCCGGCCGTGTCGTACTCGGTCTGGACGCGCGTGACGGACGAGTTGCGATCGAAGGTTGGTTGCAAACGTCGGATCGGAGAGCGCTCGAGATCGCTCGTCACTGCGCGAATTGGCCGCTGGCAGCGCTGGTTTACACCGATATCGGCAAGGACGGCATGCTCGCAGGACCGGCCGTTGAAGCCACGGCGGAGATGGCCGCCGCGGTGCCGATTCCTGTTATTGCTTCCGGCGGCGTAACCACGGTCGAGGACGTGGCGCGCTTGGCAAGGCGCGGTATCGCCGGTTGCATCATCGGCCGGGCGCTGTACGAGGGGCGGATCGATCTGCCCGCCGCTTTGGAATCAGCTCGAAAGGAGGTGAAAGCGACATAATCGCGCCAATGCAGAGTCCTAAATCGTTTTTTTACTCTCCTCTGCTGTGGGGAGATCCTTTCGGCGAATGGCACCCGCAGGAGATTTCTCATGTCCAAACACTCACCCGAAGAAGTCAGGAACGTCGCGCTCGCGGGACATGGGGCGTCGGGCAAAACCACACTTGCCGACGCCCTACTCTTCCAGGCCAAGGCAGTTGATCGACGCGGCAGCCCCGACGACGGCACCAGCGTCTCCGATTTCGACGAAGAAGAACATAAACGTCACTTTTCCATCGACACGAGCGTCTTGAACTTCCAAGCCAAAGGCAAACACGTCCACCTGCTCGACACGCCGGGCTACCCCGATTTCACGGGCGCTGCCCTGGGAGCCATGAGTGCGGTCGAGACCGTGGTAGTCGTCGTGTCGGCCGCCAACGGCATCGAGGTCAATACCCGTCGCATGTTTAACGAGGCCGGCCGCCGGGACCTCGGCCGCATGCTCGTCATCAACAAGCTCGATGCCGAAAACGTCAAATTCAACGAACTTTTGAAGCAAATCCAAGACACCTTCGGCAAGTCGTGTGTGCTGTTCAACGCACCGATCAAGCCGGGTCACGATTTCAGCGGCGTCGTCAGCGTGCTCGATCCACCGGCCACTACTCCGGCCGGCTGCCCGGTCGACCTGGCGGCCGCTCGCTTGCAGCTCATCGACGCCGTCGTCGAATCGGACGAAGCGCTGATGGAGAAGTATCTCGGCGAAGGTAGCGTCACCACCGAGGAATTGACCGCCGCCATCCCGAAGGCGATCGCCGCGGGCACGCTCGTGCCGATCTTCTGTGCTGCGGGCAAAAAAGATATCGGCACCGCCGACTTGCTGGATGCGATCTGCCGGTTCACATTGTCGCCCTTGCAGGCGCCGAAGCGACATGCACGCACGGGTCACGGTGACAAAGTGGCCGACGTCACGATCGAACCGAATCCGACCGGCGAGTTCGTCGGTCAGGTATTCAAGGCGGTCAACGACAAGTTTGTCGGCAATCTCAGCTTTGTGCGCGTGCTCTCGGGCACTTACTCTGCGGACCAACCGCTCGTGAACGCTCGTACCGACAAATCAGCGCGCAGCGGCGGTCTGTTCTTGATGCAGGGAAGCAAGCACGTTCCCGTGACATCGGCATCGGCAGGCGACATCGTCGCTGTGACGAAGGTCGACGACCTGCACATCGGCGACACCGTCAGCAATCATTCGCACCCGCCGAAGCTGCCGATTCCGGGCTTTCCGACGCCGATGTTCGGTCTCGCCGTCGAGCCGAAGGCCCGAGGCGACGAACAGAAGATCAGCGGCAGCCTCGCGAAGATTTCGGTGGAAGACCCGACGTTTCACGTCACGCGCGATGCTCAGACGAAAGAGCTGGTGATGACCGGCATGAGTCAGCTGCACCTCGACGTGATCCAGCACCGCCTGAAGCGGCGGTACGATCTCGAGGTCGTTACGCACGAACCAAAAGTGCCGTACCGAGAGACGATCACGACCAACGCCGAAGGCAACCATCGCCACAAGAAGCAGTCCGGCGGTCGCGGCCAGTTCGGCGAAGTGCACATGCGTGTCTATCCATTGCCACGCGAGATCACGTCAGAGGCGGAACTGCTCGAACAGTTCGCGAACAAGACAAAGTTCGAGAAGCTCCGCAGCGCCCATTACGATCCGACGCACAACTTCGCATTCTTGGACACCATCGTCGGCGGCACGATTCCGAACCAGTTCGTGCCGGCAATCGAAAAGGGCTGCAAGGAGTTGCTCGAGCGCGGCGCCTTGGCCGGCTATCGCATCCAGGACGTGGCCGTGGAGGTCTACTTCGGTAAGGACCACCCGGTGGACAGCTCGGAAGCCGCGTTCAAGACTGCCGGCCGAATCGCCTTCAAGAATTCGTTTCTGGCGGCTCGACCGGTGTTGCTCGAGCCGGTTGTCGACTTGGAAGTCACGGCACCGTCGCGCTTCACCGGAGCGATACTTGGCGACCTCAACACCAAGCGGGCGCGCATCGAGAACCAGGACAGCCTGCCTGGCGACCTCGCGGTCATCAAGGCAAAGGCTCCGCTGGCGGAGGTAATGCGTTATGCCGCCCAACTCGGCAGCATGACGCAAGGACAGGGCTCCTACACGATGGAGTTCAGCCACTACGACCTGGTGCCCGCCAACGTGCAACAGCAGATCGTCAGCAAGGCCAAACTTGCGCACGACGAGGACGAGTAAAACAGTCCTGCTCGAACTCGTCTGACATTCATGGGGACAGACTCTGTACGGCAGAGCCTGTCCCCATTTGATTGGCGAGTACCTTCCGGTCTAGCTCGTCAGTTCTAGACTGAATTCTCCAAATTTACACGATTTTCCGTGTTTTCCGATCGATCCGTTTGCTCCGGCGCTAATCGTGTCCTACCTTACACGCGTGGTTGGTTCCGGCCGGCGCCGAAGCCGGCGGAATCGAGTGGCAGTGAATCGCCGCTCCGACGGTTCACAACGTTGGTAACCGGTAATTGAGGATTCCCCCATGCCTCGTTTACTCCGCCAGGAAAATCACTCCGAACAAAACCCCTTCGAGTTGTATCTCCACGAGATCAACGAAACGCAACTCTTGTCGGCCCAAGAAGAGAAAGAGATCGCCTACCGAATCATCGACGACGGCGACGTCGAAGCGCGCGACCACCTGGTGCGGGCGAATCTGCGCCTGGTTGTCAATATCGCGCGTATGTATATCGGCAAAGGTCTTTGCTTGCCGGATCTGATCGCAGAAGGAAATCTCGGCTTGCTTCGCGCCGTCGAGGGCTTCGATCCCGATATGGAAACCCGCTTCAGCACCTATGCGAGTTTCTGGATCAAGCAGTCGATCAAGCGAGCCCTTCTGAACACCGGCAAGACGATTCGCGTCCCGGCTTACATGGCCGAATTGATGAACAAATGGCGGCGGGCGACAGCACGGCTGCAAGAAGAACTCGGCCGCACGCCGACCCAGGAAGAAATTATCGCCAGCCTTCAGTTGCCGAAGAAAAAGCTGAAGATCATTCAGAAAGCTCTCCGCATTTACAACGCCGTTCCGCAAACCGATGGTCCCGAGGCGGGCGCGTTCATCGACGACATGCTGCCCGACGAACACTCCGGCTCACCGGACTCGCGTCTGTCTGCCTCCGACGATATTCATCAGGTGCTGGGGCTGTTGAGCGCGCTGGATGAGCGTTCGGCATCCGTGCTTCGCTTGCGTTACGGCCTGGACGGCGAAGATCCCAAGACGCTGAAGGAAATTGGCGACCGACTTGGCCTGACACGAGAGCGCGTCCGCCAGATCGAACGCGATGCCTTGGGCCGTCTCCGCAATGGCATGGATGCAGCCTGATTCCCGACGAACTATCCCAGCGCGGGCAGGGATGCCCGACAAAACGGAGCGCGTCCGCCGCCGAAGCCCATTCTCGCTCATTCGGCAAAGCGGACTGCGCTCCGTTTGTCTACAGCCGTCCGGGCACTGTGAGTTCACTTCGTGAAATTGCCGCCAACGACAGCTTGCGACGTTTGACATCTCCAAGCAATGACATTCCAATCCGCTGACAAGCTAATGACACGCGGCGTTCGGCCGATCCGCCGGGCGCAAGTCAGTCGCTTTCTTGCAAACGCTAATTGTGAGACTTGGTGTTGCCCGCAAAGCTGCTGGAAACCGTGCCCGCGTGCACCCGCCAACGATTCCGACCACTGCTCTATCCTACGGTGGTCATTCACTAGCGAGCGGCCGGCTTAGCACGTAGCATGGCGAAGAAGGAAAATACGCCGCCCGAATGTGAATGGCCATCGATCACGGAGTCGTGCATGTCTGCCGCTTTGACGCTTGCCCTGGCCCTTTCCGCGCCGATCAACGCCGACGCGGCGCGAACGCTTTCCATTCGCTGGGTCGACGTCGAGGGTGGCGGAGCGACACTCATCGTCACGCCGGCCGGCGAGGGGGTGCTCATCGACTGCGGCTACCCCAATCCACGGGATGCAGAGCGAATTTACAAGGCATGCGTCGACGCCGGACTCAAGCAGATCGATCACTTCGCCGTCACGCACTGGCACGTCGATCACTACGGCAGCCTGGCGAGACTTTCCAAGCTGATACCGATCGTCAATTTCTACAATCACGGCATTCCCGCCGAATTGCCGGATGATCCGAAGAATTTCCCGACGTTGATTCAAGCCTATAAGCACGCCTCGCAGGGCAAATCGCGCGCGTTAAAGCCCGGGGAGGAGGTGCCATTGCGCCAGATGCCCGGCGCGCCGGAAGTACACATGGTGTGTGTCTGTTCGGCAGGTGAGGTGTTAGCGGATCGTGCCACCGACCCGGCCAATTCTCTGGCGAAGGAGCACAAGCCGAAGCCGGATGATACGACCGATGATTCACGCAGCCTGGGATTCTTGCTGAAATATGGCGATTTTCGATTTCTCGATCTGGGCGATCTGACTTGGAACGTCGAGTATAAGCTCGTCGCCCCGACGGACAAAATCGGGCCTGTCGATGTGTACCAGACCTCCTACCACGGCGCCGACTTTGGCAATAACCCGGTCCTGATCGACACGATCAAGCCACGCGTGGCTGTGATCAATAACGGACCGCGCAAGGGCTGCGATCCAGTCGTGGTTGCGCGACTAAGGCATTCGCCGAGTATTCAGGCCGTCTATCAGCTCCATCGCAATGTTCGAGCTGACGCCCGCGAAAACTCGCCCGAGGAATTCATCGCCAACGTGGATGAGAAGTGCTCGGCGGAGCCGATCATCGTGTCGGTGAGCGCGGACGGAAAGAGTTACACCGTTCAAGCGGGCAGCAAAACGAAGCTGCGTTCCTATCAGACGCAAGCGAAGAAGTGAGCACGGAGCTCGCGCTCACTTCGACTCCGTTTCAACGCCCTTCGCTTCCTGACTCAAGAAATCGCTGATGTAGGCGTTGCGATGCACCGTCGCCGCGCCGGCGATTACGCCGCCAAAGAGTAAGACCAGCACCAGCTTGCCCTTGGCACTGAACAGATCGAACAAGCTGAGTACGAGGTGCAGCAACAGAGAGACCGCTACCACGCCGCCGCTCACCGCAATCAGCCGGGCGATCTCCGGGCCGATCGGTTCCGGAAGGCGAGCGAGCCACCAGAAGCTGATGTCAGCGACCTGGGCAAGTAACGGCAACGGGCAGAGAATGACTCGCAACAGTGCGGGATAGCTGCTGAACGCCAGAATCAATCCGCTAAGGCCATAGAGCATCGAGAAGCCAAGCAAATGGACGTGAGTCGTCTGCGCCAGCTTCGTCAATGACATGGCGCCGGCCCCCGCTTCCACAAGCGCTCGCGGTCGAAGCGTCTCGTAAGTATCCAGCGGATATTTTCCAGCGCTGGCATCCTCAGGATCTTTGGAGCAATGGCAGCGAACGCAGCGGTCGTCGAGGATTTTCTTGATCTTCACCTGGCGAGCCCCGCTATCGCCATCAGTAACGTAGTCCGAAGTGATCTTCTGGTCGCGCAGCTTGTCGGGCAATGCGAACGCGTCGTTTTCGTAGTCGGCCTTACAAGCGCCCGCTGCGATCCACTCGAGCACGGCTTTGCGTTCGCCGTCGCGCTCTTCCTGAACCTCGGCCTCCGGCCGTTTCTTGACTGCTTTCTTCCAATCGGCTGATTTGCGAGTGAATGCCGCAGCCATGGAGCCTGTGCCGTTGAATTTCTCGTGCTCATCGGCTGTCAGCAAGCGTTCGAGCTGACTGACCGGTTTGCCAAGCGGCCCGTGAAAGATCCGCACAGCATCGTCCGGAGTCGGCAACGGGCTGCCGGGGGATGCGTGTTGAAAATGAAGCTGCACGAGAGCGGAAATATAGCCGATGCCCGTTGAGATCAGGAACAAAGCCAAGGTCAGGCGGGCTGCCAAAGGTAATTGACGCAGCGTTAGCCGCGGTGCGGTTAAACTTTCGGACATGATCTAACTCCGACAAGGCATGCTAGCGGGACGCATCCAGAAGCGTGCGCACGGCTTCCAGAACGCGGGTTCGTGCTTCGGCGAGCGTTGTTTCAAGAATGGCGCCGGAGGCCAGTTTGTGGCCACCGCCGCCGTACTGCTCGGCCAGGCGGGCTACGTCGACATCTTGCCGAGAACGGAAGCTGACTTTCACACCGCCACGCGGCTGTTCCATGAAGAACAGGCCAACTTCCACTCCGGCAATGCTGCGCGTGTAGTTTACCAGGTCCTCGCTATCCTGGGGAGTGGAACCGGTCACCTCATAATCGCCCTGGCGAATTTCCGTGTAGGCAACTCGTCCACCACATTCCAACCGCAAGCGCTCCAACACGAGACCTGTCAGCCGCAAGCGCCCGAGAGAATTGTGTTCGAACAACCGCTCGTAGGCTGAGGTCGGGTTGGCACCCGCCTTTTGCAAATCCGCAGCCAGTGTGAACGTGCGCGGTGTTGTATTGGGATGGCGAAACCAGCCGGTATCCATCGCCAGTGCCACGAACAGGTTATGAGCCGCGTCGGCTGACAGCGGCCCGCCCAGCGCCGTCACCGCTTCGTAGACCAGTCGCCCGGTGGCTTCGGCTGTCGCGTCGACAAAGCGACTGGCGCCCAGGTCGTCCTGCGTCAAATGATGATCGATCACCGCCCGAGGCACCGGCATCGACCGCAAGAGCTTGCCGAAATCGCCGAGTTGGTTCCAAGTCCCGGTGTCGAGAACGATGGCCATATCGGCGACGCGAAACTCGTCTCCCGGCGGATCGAAACGTCGAATCCGGCCGGTGGGGTCGAGAAAGTCATAACGCGGCGGCAAGACGCTGGCGACGGTCATTTGCACCGTCTTTCCCTGCTCCTGCAGCACATCCGCGAGAGCGAGCATGGAACCGAGCCCGTCGCCATCGGGCCGCACATGGGTTGTCAGGAGGAAGCGTTGGTGGCGGCGAACGAGATCGCAAAAGGGAGACCAGTCAATCGGCATGGATAGCCCTTTGGTGCGGAGAGGAGACTACGTTGATTATAGAAAAGGGGCGGAACAGTGGAAGCGAGATCGATGCAGCTAATCCCTGCACCATAGCGGAGATTAACTTACCGGGCGCCACTATCGGACCGGTTGCCGTGGCGATCGTTAACACGCGAATACGAGAGTTTTACAGTGGAAGATGGACGCGACTGCAATTATACTTGGTCGACACTTCGAACATTTCTCGCGCTGACCGCTGAGGTGAGCAATGCGCAAGCCCGTGATACTCACCGTGCTCATCGCGCTCATCCCGGCCGTCGCTTTCGCCAGCCTTTATATCATGCGCATGTGCGAGCCGATCCCCTGGGATCCGGTTTTCTCGATTCAGCAAAACCACGCCGTGCTGATCACGCCCGAAACCGTTGAGCAAGAACCGGTAAACCCGGACCTCAAGCGGCCGTTCGATCCGGCTATGGTCCGTGCCGGAGAAGAATTGTTCCTTCATGAATGGACGCCTCACGATCCCCTGGCAGGGGGAGGAGATGGTCTTGGTCCGGTTTACAACGCCACTTCCTGCGTTGCCTGTCACTTCCAAAACGGCGTCGGAGGCAGCGGCGGCCTCGCGGAGAATGTCACGACCTTTGCGATCCCGCGGTCGAAGGGTCCGGTGCATCAGGGAACGCTCCATGCACACTCGACTCTCGACCGCGAAGAGTACCTGAATGATCTCTCTCCCGACCTTCCGCACGAGAGGGCAATCCCCCTGTACCTACTGGTGTCCAAAGAGGGAGCACTCGATGCTGCGCTTATGAAGATCCCTCGAAATGGGACGATCTCTCAGCGAAATTCGATCGCTCTCTACGGCGCGGGACTCATTGAGTCGATTCCCAACGCAGCTATTTTCGCGAATTCGCGGCAGGTACGCGAAGCGGGAGAATCCGGGAGCAAAGATCGGTTGCGTGTGCTCGGTCGCGTTAGTCAGGTACGAAGCTCCAGACTCGGTCGATTCGGCTGGAAGGCACAGAGCAGTAGATTGGCAGAATTTGTCAGGATGGCCTGCGCAAGCGAGTTGGGACTGGACAATCCGGGACTGCACCAAGATACTCCTCTGTTCGGCCCGGTCGTCTATCCGAAGCAAAATGACTTGACCGACTTCCAATGCAATCAACTGACGATGTTTGTCGCTTCGTTGCCTCGTCCGGAGGAACGCGTTCCCGCCGACCCGGGGGTCGCTGCTGAAGCTGCCAGCGGAAAGAGGGTCTTTCGAGCGATGGGTTGCGCGAACTGTCACGTTCCTCGACTTGGGGATGTCGACGCTCTCTACA